>Ga0163144_10009973_pt1 | contig 20318 bp, 22 predicted proteins | sample OliLak19BULKMAT1_FD_123175 | JGI IMG/M metagenome (GOLD analysis project Ga0163144, IMG submission 123175) | Freshwater microbial mat bacterial communities from Lake Vanda, McMurdo Dry Valleys, Antarctica - Oligotrophic Lake LV.19.BULKMAT1 | ecosystem: Environmental > Aquatic > Freshwater >... | reverse complement strand
GAGCGATCATGAGCCAGACGAAAGTAGCAATAACCATTGAGGAAGGAATTCTTGCCAAAGTAGATGCTTTGGTCAGACGTAAGGTATTTAGCAATCGCAGCCGAGCCATTCAGGAGGCCGTGCAGGAGAAGCTGGAACGGCTTGAGCGCAGTCGCTTGACTGAGGAATGCGCAAAGTTGGACCCGGCTTTTGAGAAAGCTATGGCAGACGAGGGATTGTCCGAGGAGCTGGCTGCATGGCCAAAATACTGAGAGGCGAGATTCGCTGGGCTGACCTCAACCCAACGACCGGGCGAGAGCAGTCTGGCGAACGGCCAGTTCTTATTCTGAGTCAGGATATATTCAATGAACGCTCTGGCACAGTCATAGCAATGGCGCTTACTAGCCAGGAGCAAAGAGCGGGGTTTCCACTTACGCATGAAATCCTGAACTCAAAGCTGCCGAAACGCTCATGGGTCAAGATCAGCCAGATTCGCACTCTCTCAACAGAGCGCATCGGAAAGAAGATTGGGAGTGTGGGTTCCAAAGAGCTTGCGCACGTAATCGAAGGCTTGAATGAAATTATCGGCGGTTAACACATCAAACAACTTCATCGGTTTTACATACGGCGTCAGTTGCTGACAAGGTTCAGCAGCAGGCCGTGGGGATTCTCGGAAAAATCTTTGGTCATAGCTATCGTGTGACTGGAACGGCGGGCCACCTCTGGCTGGAAGCTGTGGCAAACACCGACGGACGCCTGCACGCCTTCGGGGGGCAATGCCTGTAGATCAATCAATCGTCCCAGCGCGATGAGCGCCGCGCGCCGCAACACATGGGCGGCTTCGGCCTGATCTATGTCCAGGGTTTCCGTCCATTCCCGAAAACCTCGCCCCATCGAAATACCGGTGTACGGCGAAGGCCCCGTGATTAGGTCGCCCTGCACTTCCCAGCTCATCACCAGATCCCCATCGCGATACAACTCAGGCGTAGTGCGTCCACCAATGCTGCTGTCCGCATTCGCACCATCAAGGGGTTCCCGGTCCGGCACCATGGCTTCGTAGCGCCGGTGCTCCCGGCCACTGGCCGCGTGGGCAATGGCCAGGCCCAGCAGGTCGTACATATGGGTGCAGTGCCAGCGCATATTGGTGTATTGGCCCAGTGCCGTGGAGCGTTTGTGCAGCGGCATGCCTACCACTTCCTGCAATATACCCACGGCGCCGGGACAGGTGTCGCGGGGGAAGCGCGCCGCCTGGCCCTCCACCGCAACCACCTTGTCACCGTCGTGGCGCATCTCAATACCAAAATGGTGGAAATCATCTTCCAACCAGGCCACCACACTGCGACCGGAAGTGCGCAGGTCGATCGCGCGGCGAGCACAGGGGACGTGTTCAGGCATTCTTGTACATCGCCACGACGCAGGCGCCGCCAAGGCCCAGGTTGTGCTGCAGCGCCGCCTTAACATTTTTCACCTGCCGCTGCTGTGCCTGTCCCCGCAGTTGCCAGACCAGCTCGGCACACTGCGCCAGGCCGGTGGCGCCGATAGGATGGCCCTTGGACAACAAGCCCCCCGACGGGTTGACCACCCAGCGGCCGCCGTAGGTACAGGCGCCGTCCTCGACCAGTTTTTCACCCTCCCCCTCGGCGCACAAGCCCAGGCCCTCGTAGGCGATCAGTTCAGCGGTGCTGAAACAATCGTGCAGTTCGATCACCTGCACGTCCTGCGGACCGATGCCGGACAATTCATAAACCTGTTGCGCAGCACGCTCGCACATACCGATGCCGACAGTGCCGATCGGTCCGCGGCTGTAATCCTCCATGCGGTCCGTGGTCAGTGCCATGGCGGCAACTTCCACGGCGCCCGGGTGCGGATGCTTCTTAAGCCAGGCTTCGGAGACGACGACAGCCGCCGCCGCACCATCGCTGGTGGGACAGGCCTGCAACAGGGTCAGCGGATCATGGATCATCCGTGACTCCATTACTTCCTGCAACGTACACGCCTGCTGATACTGTGAGCGCGGATTATTGACTGAGTGCAGATGGTTCTTGACGGCGATTTTGGCGAAGGTCTCCGCTTTGGTACCGTACTTCTGCATATGGTCGCGACCGGCATCACCGAACAAACGGGCGGCAATCGGTGCTTTCTTTTCCTTTGCGGTGTCTTTGGCGATATCCTCCAGCCCGGGCAACTGGTTTTCCAGCGGACCCTTCTGCATTTTTTCAAATCCCAGGGCCAGCACACAGTCGTTCAACCCCGTCCTGATGGCATTGTAGGCAAGGTACAGCGCCGTGGAGCCGGTGGAACAGTTGTTGTGCACGTTGAACACGGGAATGCCCGTCATACCGATACCGTACAGCGACTGCTGCCCCAGCGTGCTCATGCCGCTGATGTAACCGCAGTATGCCTGTTCAATGCTGTGGTACTGAACATTCGCATCCTTGAGGGCAGCGGTAGCGGCCGACTGCGCCAGTTCCTTGATACCTGTATCACAGCGTTTGAAATCGGTCATACCGACGCCGATGACAAACACCCTGCCAAAATTCGCCATTGCTCTATTCTCCTTTTGCTTACGCTGCGAGTACGCGGGTCGTGCCGCTCAATTTCACTTCACCGTCCTGGTTGTGCAGAGTCAGCTCGGCGATAATGATCTTGCCTTCAGCGGTCTCCTCCTTGCCACTCACCACTATCTTTGTGCTGAGCGTTTCGCCGGGCCAGGTCTGCTTGGTGAAGCGCACGCCATAAACCTTAAGGTTGCCGGCACCGGCCCAGTCCGTCACGGCGCGACCCAGTAGTCCCATAGAAAACATACCGTGGCCGAACACGCTGGGCAGACCGGCTTCCTTGGCAGCCACTTCATCGGTGTGCATCGGGTTGAAATCACCCGACGCTCCGGCGTATTTCACCAGGTCGGTGCGCGTCAGTGCATGGCTTACCACGGGCGCTTCATCGCCTGCAGAGATCGCGTCGTACTGCAATTTGGGTTTGGTCTTGTACTTGGATGTGATCTTTGTTTTAGTGTTAGCCATGCTTGTGCCCTCTCTTGTGCAGTTTCCCTAAGTCAGTTTATTTGCCGCGGTGGATCAAATTGAATATCTCCGTCACCACGGGTTCACCGGCCTCGTTGCTGAAAACGTTTTCCATCACAATGAATGTCATCACCTTGCCCCTGGACTCCTTGGTGTAGATATCCGTGATCTTTCCCTGCGAATGCAGGATATCGCCGCACTGCACGACCTGGTGATAGCGAAATTCCTGCTCGCCATGCAGTACCAGACCGCCATTCTTCATCAGTTCGCGCATGATTTTCATCATCGGGCTGCCCTCGCCACCGGTGGGGTCAGTCGGCTGATCTTCGGGCCAGTTGCCGAGAAACGCGGAAGAAAAGGTCCACGTGGGAGGCAGGGGCGGCGCCTTGAAGCCCGCTGCCTGCGCCGCAGTCAGGTTGTGATATACCGGATTGGCATCCGTCACCCCATGGGCGAAACGGCTGACTGAGCCGCGCTCGACATGGATGGTCCCCGCCCCCGTTGGCTTGCCAATATAGCTCTTTAAATCCATCTGCCTTGCTCCTCATAGTACCGTTACAGTGTTAACCATATGTCGCTTGTTCCGCGACAAATCTTTGTTACAACGCACACCAGACTAGGCGGCAAACAATAAATCGGCCAGGCGCTGCGCGTGAAAGTCCGAGGGCCCCATAAAGGCATCCCCCGCATACGCCCGCCGCAGCCAGTAGTGCAGTCCGTGCTCCCAGGTATAACCAATTCCGCCGTGTACCTGCAAGCTGGTGCGCGCACAGCGCCGGGCCGCACCGCCCGCCTCCAGCTTGGCGCTGTGCACGGCATAGGGCGCCTCCGCCACAGCGGCATCCACGCACATGGCGGCGTAGGACACCGCAGCCGCCGCTCGCTCCAACTCCAGCGCACTGTCCACCAACTTCCACTGCAGACCCTGAAAGGACCCGATGGGCCGACCAAACTGCTGACGGACCTTCGCGTACGCAACGGCGCTGTCCAGAAGATAGCGTCCCACCCCGACTAATTCAGCCGCAACAGTCACCAGTGCGCGGTGCACCACCTGTTGCCAGGCCTGCGGACTGATGTCGCGGCCTCTGTCGATACCTTTGACGTCCACGCTGTACAGTGGCCGCAGGCGGTCCAGTTGTTCCATTTCTGCCATCGAGACCTGTGCGGCGGCAGCGATCGCCACGCGCGGCGCCTGCGGCGACCCACTGACCACGACCACCTCCTGCACCTGCGCGGCCGAGGGCACAAAATACCGGGTCGTTTCTTCATTAGGTGTCCAGTAACCGTTCAGCCCTGCCACTGCCACTGTTGCTGCACCGGACAGCGTCGCCTCCACCGTGCTGGCAACATAGGCGGCCAGCAACGAAGAAAAAAACACACCCGGGACCAGCGCGCGCCCATACTCCTGCATAAACAGAGTGGTGTCCGCCAGCGATTGCTCTGACAACGCCAGCCATTCACGCAGATGGTCCTGCCACAGGGGCAGGGCCACCTCGGGGTATTCCCAGGCCGACTTGACCAGCGCCAGCGGACACTCCCTGGTGAACAGTGCCCGCGCGGTGTGCTGGATAATGCGCTGCTCTTCTGTCAGGGTAAAATCCATGTCAGTGTTACCTCACGCCCTGGGCAGGCCCAGTACCTGCTGTGCAATCACATTGCGTTGAATCTCCGACGTGCCGCCGCCAATGGTGGCGGCGAGTGCATTGAAAAATGCCGTCTGCCAGCGACCACCCTCCTGGGCGAGCGCCGGATCGGTAAGCGCCAGGCCCGCACCCTGCAAATCCATACCCAGTTCATAGAGCGTTTGCTGCAGCTCCGACATGGCGACCTTCATGTAGGAGTGTTCCGCCGCGCTACTGCCCTGGGCAAATGATGCGAAACCTTTCCAGCCCATCGCGCGCAGGCTGCGTGACTGGGAATACAGTCGGGCAACCCTGTTCGTAATGCTGGCGTCATGTTGCAAACCCAGGCGCACAATCATTTTGATGATGTCATCCACCGCGCGCAGGCAACCCGCCACGCCTTCGACCCACAGTCCACCGCGCTCGTGGGCCAGCGCGCCCATGGTGATCCGCCAACCGCCGTGCAACTCACCCACGAGGTTTTCCCGAGGCACTTTCACATTATTGAAAAACACTTCGGCGAACTCGGCCTGACCCGTGATGTGCCGCAGTGGTCGGACCTCCACTCCCGGCGTATCCATATCGATGATCAACAGGGAAATGCCGCGATGCTTGGGCGCGTCCCGGTCGGTGCGAACGTAGCAAAAACACTTGGCGGCGACCATGGCATAACTGGTCCAGACCTTTTGCCCGTTCACGATAAAGTGCTCGCCGTGATCGTCCGCGCGAGTGGTCAGCGCGGCCAGATCAGAGCCAGCACCGGGTTCGGACATGCCGATACACCACACTGTGTCGCCGCGGATCGCCGCGGGAGCCAGGAACTTTTGCTGCGCGTTGCCAAATTCCAGCAGGGACGGCGCGACAATGGCATAACCCCCGAAGTGCAGGGAGCGGCAGATGCCGCGCTGCGCCAATGCCTCCAGATACAGCAGGGTCTGGGTCGGAGTCGCAGCGCGGCCGCCCAGTTCCGGTGGATAGGACGGAATCATCCAGCCGTGATCAAACAGGGTGGCCTGCCATTCTCGCGCCCACTGTGGGATTACCATCACACCGTTGGCATCGACGTCATCGGAGCCGATCATATCGCGGGTTGTCCGCGCCTGCGGCGGACAGTGCTGCGCAAGGAAGGTGAGCAGCTCCTCCTTAAACGCCTCGTCTGCTGCGGAGAATGCCAGCTTCATGGCGCGTCCGGACGGCTATTGCGAATGTCCCGGCTGAGGGATTTTTCGGTGGCGATAGCCTCGCCCAGGGAAGACATCGTCCCCAGGCGCAGGGCCCTTTTTGCGGCGGCTAGTACCTCGGGTTTCACTTTCGCCATGGCCAGCGCCAGGTTTCTGGCCTCGCTGTACACCTCACCCGGCGCGCACAGCCGCTGCACCAAACCGATCGCGCAGGCCTCTTCAGCAGATATCCTGGCACCACTGAGCACGAGTTCCATGGCCTTACCGACTCCCACCAGTTGCGGTAAGTGATGCGTGCTACCGAGTCCTGGCAGCACGCCCAGCGTGGTGAAATTGAGTCCCAGCGTGGCACCGGCGGCTGCATAACGCACGTCGCAGCCCAGAGTCATGGTGACACCGACACCGTATGCCGCACCATTGATAGCAGCAATCACCGGTTTGGGGTAGGCGATCAGATCCAGCGGCCAGCCATTAACAAGGTGCTCTTCACCCAGCTTTGGCCCTGGACCGGTGTCCTCGCCCGCCATGTGCGCGCGCAGGAATTCAAGGTCCACACCCGCACAAAACGCATCGCCGCGCCCGGTGAGAATGACCACACGCACGGCGTTATCCGCCATCGCCGCTTCCAGTGCAGCTACAATTTCCATCCCCATGTGCGGCGTGTAGGCGTTTTTCTTCGCCGGCCGATTGAGAAAGACGGTCGCGATGCTGTCCGTGACGTCGTATTCGATATGCTCGTACATACTGCCTGCTGTCCTTGTGTCCACTCTACTCGATACCCAGGATGGCCAGCCCGCAGGTCTGCGGCGCGCCGCCGAGGTTGTGACTCAGCGCCATCGTCGCGCCATTGACCTGGCGCGCACCCGCCCGGCCCTGCAACTGCAGCACGTTCTCGTAAATCATCCGCACACCGGTGGCACCCGTGGGGTGGCCGAACGTCTTCAACCCGCCATCAGTATTGACGGGTAGTTCGCCGTCCAGTTCGAAGGTGCCGTTGGTGATGTGTTCGCTGGCGGAACCCTTGGGAATAAACCCCAGGTCTTCGTAGGTCAGCAGTTCCGTCATGGTGAAGCAGTCGTGCACCTGCGCCAGGTGGATCTCTTGCATCGGCCTGGTGATACCCGACTGTTTGTAGACATCCTTTGCTGCCGCCAACGTGGGTTTCCAGGCCAGGAAATCGAAGGTCGGGTCCGACTGCGGATTGGCCGACAAAGCAATACTCACACCCTTCACATACACCGGATCGTCGCGAAAGTTTTTTGCCAGGCTGCGGCGCGTGATTATCGCCGCAGCGGCGCCGTCGGACTGGGCCGCACAATCGTACAGTGTGAACGGCCAGGAAATCATGCGCGCGTTCATCACATCGTCCACGGTGATCTCTTTCTTCAGCATGGACTTGGGCGCCAACGTGCCGTTGTGATGGTTCTTCACCGCAATGCGCGCCAGGTCTTCACGCCCCGCGCCATAAGTCTCGAAATAGCGCGCGCAGCACAGGGAAAACCAGCCGGCCGGCGTCATCGGCAAGCCGCGCGCCGTATTCATATGGATACTCGGTCCGGACACGCCCCGGTCCTTGGGCTTGTCATACCCTACCACCAGCACCGTGTCGTGCATGCCGGCAGCGACCGCCGCTACGCCATAGCGAAAGGCGTCGGTGCCAGTGGCGCAGTAGTTTTGTACCAGCGACACCGGGCGGTCGAAGAGTTTAAGCGATTCCGCAACTTCCGCCGTACCCCGGGAGGGATACACCGATCCGCAGAATACGGCGTCGATCTGCTTTTGCGGATCTTCCAGACCGGCATCGGCATAAGCCTCATAGGCGGCCTCGACAATCATATCCTCGGAGCTCTGGTGCCAGTTTTCACCGAACTTGCAGCAGCCCACCCCGACAATGGCGACCTTATCCCTGATACCCTTGCTCACGCTGCTGCCTCCGTTTTTGTCCTGCCCTGCGTATCCGCAACAGGCCGGCTTTTCCAGAAGTAGTTGGGCTTGTTACCCGCGTCGTGGATTTTCCTGAACACAAATTCAACCGGCAGGTCACAGCGCAACAGGTCGGTGGTGGCATCGGTCATTTGCAGGTAGACCCGTGCGCCATTGTCCACCTCGCACATGCCAACGATCAGCGGCGGCTCGGGGCTGGGAAAAAAATAATCAAAGCTGTAACTCATGACGCGACCCTGCTGGTCAGACAAGCGTACCGCTTCGAACTGGTCTTTGGCATAGCAGCCGTAGCACACACGACAGGCCGGAAAATGCAGCGTGCCGCACTGCGTACAACGCTGCCCGAGAAAGCTGATATCGGAGTCCCGCTCCCGGTAGTGAACGGTGGCCGCAACGCCCTCTCCACCGCGCCGGTCATGTTCACCGGGATCGAGATGGCGCGACTTCAAGTAGCTGTCATAGGAGCGCAGCGCCTTGCCTCGCGCGAGGTACCAGGCAATGCTGTGATGCGGTGTGAAGTCGGCTGCCAACACGTCGATAACCAACACTTGTGCGCCATCGCCATAAAAGCCCACCAGTAATCTATCGCCCGACTGTGCTGTTTCCAGTGCCGCCACCAACAGCAGGGGCGTGAAGGCAGCGCCGCAGTTGCCCACCTTGCCGAACAGGGCGTCTTGTACGCGATCATGGGAAAAGCCGACTTTTTTTGCGGCATCGGCCAGGCTCCTGCCATCCGGCCCGCTCAGCACCGCCCTGGTATAGTCACTGGCGTCAGTGCCAGACTTGCCGAACAAGCCGCGACAGGCGGCCAGCACATTGTCGGTGTAGCCGTGCATAACATTGAACCGATCTTCCCAAGCGCGCAGGTAGTCGTCGTGTTCAGCGCGCCAGACATCGTACAGTTCATCGGCGTGCGCGTAGGAGTCCCCTATTGTGGCCAGCACGGCGCCGGAGCCGACCAGGAAGGCGGCGGCCGCATCACCCATATTCATCTCGATGGGTGAACGCGGTGCCGCCAGCCGGGAATCAGCGGCGATCACCAGAATCCGTTTGCGCGGGTCCGCCTGTACCGCGTGAATCGCCGCGAGCAGCGCGCCAGCCCCGGCACGCAGGGTGCCGGTAAAGTCGTTGGTCGCAATATTGCTGCGTAAATCCAGCGCCTTGGCGATAAAGGCTGCCGCCTGCTTTTCCCTGAAAGGTGATGTGGTGGTGGCGAAATAGACGCCATCCACGGCACTGCGATCCATACTGTGGAGGCAGTCCGCTGCAGCCGCCACGGCCATGGTAATGGCGTCTTCATCAAAGCCTGCGACGGCTTTTTCAGGGCCGCCTTCCTTTGCCCTGCCACCGAGGATCATGGCCAGGGGCAAACGTGTTGACGGTATATAACTGCCGTAGGCGACAATGCCTACCAATAGTTCAGACATATCAAACCTCTCACTCTTGCTTGCCGCCAGCACGTGGTGCGTGGCGACGCGCTATTTCGCCTCCGGTGGAAGAACGCCATTGGCAAACGGATACGGCGGCTTGGTAATCCCCAGGGACTCGAGTTTGTTGCCCAGGTTGCTTTTGAAATTTTTCTGCACTGCGTCCAGAGTCCAGCCTCCGGGCATAAACAGGGTGTGGCCGTATTTGGGCTGGCTCAGCAATGCGATGCGCTCGCCCCCGATGCCGAATATCTGCCCAGAGATGTAGTTGCCGTCATCGCTGCACAAATACACCAGCACTGGTCCATTCAGCTCGGGATCAATGAAGGGCATGGGGTGCTTTTTGCCGTCGGGGCCGACATAAGTGTCGGACATGCGCGTAGTACCCGAGGGTGAAATGGCATTGGCGCGAATCCCATAACGGGCCAGTTCCATGGCCATGGTGTAGGTCATTGATGCGATAGCACCCTTTGCACCGGCATAGTTGACCTGTCCAAAATTGCCGAAGTGGGCAGCGGAGACCGTTGAGACCAGACTGCCTCCTGTGCCCTGGTCCTTCATGTGCAGTGCGGCGGCCTGGTGACAGAGAAAGGTCCCCTTCACATGGATGTTCATCACCGCGTCAAAATCGTCCTCGGTCATTTTCAGGAACGTGCGATCCCGGGCAATACCCGCATTGGCCATCATGATGTCAATTTTGCCAAAGGCCTCGACACAGGCGGCAACAATACTGTCGGCGCCGGCCTTGTCGCCGACATTGCCAGTATTGCCAATCGCCCTACCGCCCAGCGCCTTGATTGCAGCGACGACCTCGGCGGCAACATCGCTGTCGATATCATTCACCACGACACTGGCCCCGGCCTTAGCCAACTGCAGTGCATGACCCTTGCCAATGCCGCGACCGGCGCCGGTGACTACCGCTGCTTTACCGTCCAATACGCCCATGATGCAACAACCTCCTGTTCAACAGATTACAAATATCAGCTTACCGTCCCGTTAGCGTGGTGTTGATCATGCGGGCACAGGTGTGAATGAGATCTTCCCGGTTTGCGTTAAAATGACGCAGGGTCTGCGCGTAAGCCGATAACTTCTCAAGAATGGACACCAGGGCAGACGCCGCCAGGTAGGGGTGCAGGTCCGCAGCCACCCGGCCCTGGCGCTGGGACTCGGTAATCAGCGCCGTCAGCTTATCGATTAAGGGCTCCAGGGCCTGTTTGCGTAACTTGAGAAACACTTTGTCGCCACGGTCTGCCGCCTGGTTGCGCAGCAGCAGTACGCCGTGATTGCGCTCCCAGTGCTCCAGATAGGCAGCCGCTAACGCCAGGGCACGCTGCAGACCCTCCTCCCCTTCCCAACTCCCATCGATCAGCTCCACCATGGCGGGTACTTCCGCTGAGGCCTCTCGCGCCAACTGCTGGGCAACGTCCTCGACATCCTTGAAATAGTGGTAAAACAGGCTGGAGACACTGTCCACTTCCCGGGCAATTTCCGTCACCGACAGTTCCAGGATACTGCGCTCGGTCAACAACTTGGCGGTCGCATCCAGAAACCGCTGCCGGGTTTTTTGCGCACGGCTGCCCAGGTTGCGCCCCGCCTTATCCTTGATCGCTTTCTGTGTCATAAAACGCCTCGCGCCAGGTGTATCCAGACAGGCCGCAGCTCAGGCATCTGCAGCGCTGGCGGGAATTTTGTAACCCTCGGTGCTGTATATGGCTGCGAGCTGGTCGCGAACGTCCTCCACCGAAGGGTTTGTACCTGCAGGGGCATTCCAGCCAGGAGCCGAAGCGATAAAAATCCGCGAGTAACGACCCGCTCCGACATTGAATATCTCATGGCTGTAGGCGCAACCCTCAGAGACCAGATACGCCACCAGCGGTGCGATAAACTCCGGCGCAAACAATTCACCGGTCGCGCCCATGAGTCCCTCGGTCAGGCGCGTCCTGGCGATTGGCGTGATGACATTGGACTTGATGTTGTACTTGGCGCCTTCAATAGCGGTGACGCTGGACAGGCCTACAAGGCCCATCTTGGCTGCGGCGTAGTTGGCCTGGCCGAAATTGCCAAACACGCCTGCCGCTGACGCTGTGTAAATAATCCGTCCATAGCCTTTCTCCTTCATTACGCGGAAGGCGGGCTGGGTGACATAAAACGCGCCCTTCAGGTGCACATCGATCAGGGTGTCGAAATTTTCGGCCGGCATTTTTGCCAGCGAGGCATCACGCAGGATACCCGCGTTATTGATCACAATGTCCACCGTGCCAAAGGCCTCCATCGCGATCTGGATGATATGTTCACCACCCTGGGCGGTGGCGACAGAATCGTAACTTGCCACCGCCTCAGCGCCCAGGGCCCGGATTTCAGCAACAACCGCATCTGCCGCCTTTACATCATTGCCCAAGCCGTCCGTGCTGCCGCCCAGGTCGTTGACCACGATTTTCGCCCCGCGCGCGGCCAGATAGAGTGCGTAACTGCGACCCAGACCGCCTCCGGCGCCGGTTATTACCGCGACCCGGCCATCATAACGAATAGCATCCATAACTTGGCTCCCAATGCATGCGATATGCGCTTCTTATACCACTTTTTGACATGGTGTCAAATAAATGCAGCAGACGCAATGCCTTGATGTGAGGCCGGGCTCAACAACGCAGGGTAGGGAATCGAGCGCAGGCGGCTAAACGTGTGCCCTTTTCTACTGTGCTCAGCGAAAGACCCAGTTTTTCTGCGGTTGCGTGCCCTGAGCGTATTCGACGACCTGTATATCGAACCAGATCGGCAGCAGAAACTGTACGTAGAAGGCGTGGGTGATGGTGGGCTTGATAATGAGATCGTCATACTCCTTGAGGCGCACCCGGTCATCTTTCTTCTGCCATTGCTTGCACAAGTCCAGTTTGTCATCGACTTCGGCGCGGGTTTCATACAGAAAGCCCAGGTGATCGTAGCCCGGCGAGTGCAGGTATTTCTCCTGCTCCATCAGCAGCAGGAACTGGCTGGTTTCGACATCTGTTCGAAGCAGTAAACCGGTGGTGTCAAACAAGGGGACGTCGATCGCGTCAAAGCCGAACACTTCGCCATAAAAGGCGATAATGGCGTCCCGATCGCGCGCCAGCGCGCCAGTGGGCAGAGTCAGTTCCATATGGTTAAAGCGCATCGCGGGCATACTCGGTATCTCCTGTTTCACTTATCCGCTGTCGGGTAGATGACTTTCCAGTCCTCTTTCATGTCCACTACAGTCCAGCCGTTCGCTGGTGCAGCATCGAGTGCCTTGTCGAGATGGCCGATGCTGGCTGTGCCGTCGTAAGCCCATTCACGTGCGGCGTCGGTGTGATGCACAAGCAGGCCAAAGCGTGCACCGGTCCCTCCTGTGGTGTACTGCAACATTTGCAGGTCACCATCGGAGTTGCCGAACAGTGCGCCTTTCACATCTCCCTTGAGCAGGGAAGTGAAGGGTTCCTTGTCCTTCCATTCAGGATGCTGCGGTGCCAGCTGCTGCACACGGTCGAGCGCGAAAAAGAGCTGGAAATACAGGGGCTGTTCGGCCCACAGTGTGCCATCGTTATCGAAGGTAGCGATGCGCTCTGCCGGTGGTACGAAATCAGCCGATCCTTCCTTTGTCACTTTTGTCACGAAGTCAATGATGGACTGCTTGGCCGCACCATCATGCCAGGAGGGCAGGGGGTCAGCGGCCTGCACCAGACCAGTACAGAGAAAAGTGCAGGCGAAGAAAGTCGCAAGCAGAACACTTTTTATAGCCATTGGTACTTTATAGCCATTGGTACTTTATAGCCATTGGTACTTTCCTCGCGTTGAAGGGCGGAAATACTGGCCCCCTGCCGACTCTAGAAAGATGGAGGCAATATCAATTAAAGATGTAGAATCGTTCATCGGCTATGCGTATTCAATTCGAAGCAGTCACTTAAATCCAATCAAACAACGTCGATCATGGCGATCATAAAGTGTATGCGGTACCTTGTTGCTATCGCCGACCGGCACTACTTCCCTGATATCTTTAAAACCCACCGCATGCATTAAGTCAATCATCGCTCGATAGGTCGGGTGCAACTCAACCACGAAATCTCCCTCGGCATGCGAAGAGACGTCCTTGTTCACCATTTGCAGGAAGGCCGAAACCGGCTCCTTATGCATAATGCTATCGACCACGGCAAACTTTCCGCACATGTCGTAGGTATGCTTCATCAAGAGATACGGGTCCGTAATGTGATAAAACAAACCAAGATTGTAAACTACATCGAACTCTTCCGATGCATCGAGATCGTAAACATTCTGAACTCTGAACTCCACATTTTCTGTCCGAAAGTAATTCTTCAAAAAATTGGCCTTCGCAATATTCTCGGGCCTCAAGTCCACGCCCACTACTTTCCTGGCACCGTGAAACGCCGCTTCGACCGAAAAATAACCATGGTTGCACGCCATATCGAGGACGCTGGAAGAATGAAAAGATTCGCCCAAAATATTCCGGACTGTGTCCGTTATCAAGTGCGACCTATAAATCATTCGCGTTAGTGCCTCTTCCGTTTTTTCTGTAGAAACGCCGGGCCTAAGTTGTATGCCGTAACCCCATGGTTTCAGGCGCCCTATTTCAGCCTTCAGCAACTCCTCATCAGCGATCATTATTGTAGCTCCATACGCCATCAGTGCCGGCAGGTCAGTCGGACAGGGCGTCTCAATTACCGGTAGAAGATGTTCGACCGAAAACAATCCCTTTTTCTTCAAGAAAGACAGCCATTTTGCATAACGAGTGCGGGCGTCCGACAAGGGCATCAGAGTTTCAGAGTCTACAATTTGCTTGTAAGGTTTAAGGAATTTCATTCTAAACCTCATTTACTGTCCCTCTTGAATTATGGCGCAAAAGCATAACGTTTTATCAAGCAAACACTACATAGGGCCATAGTATTTGTATTGGGAAAAAACATCCTCGCCGGACAGCTCAACCGGATCCTGGGTCTGCACCAGGTGTTCTGTCAGGCGCAGGCGCAGCTCCGTTAACGACGCATTGTAATTCGGGTCATCGATCACATTCTTTAACTGGTAGGGATCAGCGCGTAAATCATACAGTTCCTCGGCCGGTCGTTTGGCGGCGACCAGGGAAAAATACGGCTCCAGGTATTCATGGGTGCCCGGATCCTGCAATAACCAGGGAATGGATTCGACATAGGCAGGCGGGTCGCCGACGGGCCAGCGATCGGGAAAATAGTTTTTAATGTAAGTGAAATCCTTGGTGTAGATCGCCCGGCTTGGGTAGGTCAGACTCCCTTCCCGAATACGGCCGGCATGGCGTTCGTAACCCACGAATACGGCATCTCTTTGCGGATCGACCTGTCCCTCGTTAGTGGCGTTGAAAATGGGTAACAGGCTTTTGCCCGTCATGGCCTCGGGAATATTGACACCGGCCGCCGCCAGAAAGGTGGGGGCAATATCAATCAATGAGACGAAATCGTCGATCGTGCGCGACGGCTTGGTCATTTTGCTCCAATAGATGGCCAGTGGCACACGTACGCCATACTCGTACAGCGTCGGTTTACCACGACTGAATTCCATGCCGTTATCCGAGGTGACGACAATGATCGTATTCTCAAATAAGCCCCTGTCCTTCAGGACCTGGATCAACAGGCCCAGATCATTATCAAAATATTCAATTTCACTCAGGTAACTGGACAACTGGTTTTGCACGATACTGGTGGGTGGCAAAAACGGGGGGATTCGAGCTGCCTTGTTTTCCTCCGTAAAGCGGTTGGAGACGTTTTCGTCAAGCGGTCGATGGGGCTCTATGGAGCCAACCCAAAAAGAGAAGGGCGCATCCTGCGGTTTATCCTCAAGAAAACTGGCAAAATTGGCGGCCAGATCCCAGGGGCCCAGGGCAGGGTTTCGCGCTCGATTGATTCTATTGTATTCATCCCCCGTTGGCTTTATCGCTGCATCGAGGACAGCGCCTGGCCCCCAGCCTTTACCTGTATATCCCACGGCGTAACCCGCGTTGCGCAAGAGATCCTGGTAACTGATCATGATGTCTGAATACGCTCCCCACAGTAATCCGGCAGACTGCAGCCGCCAAAAATCCTGTCCTGCAAGAATGGCGGAGCGGGATGGCGTGCAGGATGGAGCGGAAACAAAGGCATTTTTAAAATAAAGCCCCTCGTTGGCGAGTTGGTCAAAATTCGGGGTCTTGACCAGGTCATAACCCGCTTTGGACGTGTGAATCCACGCCTGGTCATCGGAAATGATAAACAGGAAATTGGGCGCAGTCCTGACGCTTGGCGCTGCGGCGGAACGCTGAGCCTGCTCGGCATCATTGCAGGCCGTGACACCCACCAGCGGGAGTGCAAACAGGAAAAGTAACCTGTACAGCACAGTCAGGCAGCGGACGTGCCTGCTGATCGCTGCGCTGGAGTTGTCTGTCATCGTACTGAATACCTCAAAACTGACTGCCAAAAGGAACGCTTACTGCGGCAGTGATATCTCCATAATGGGCAAAGAGTCCGGCATCCCGCCCAGGGCTACCGCGCAACGAGAGAAGCCACTGAAGTGGGCCACTACCATGGACAGGTGCACAAGTTCATTGGCACTAAACACCGCCAGCAGCTCTGCCTTGAGCGCTTCGTTGAGCCCACCCGGATCATTCAGGAATTGATCGGTAAAAGCCAGGATCAGCTTTTCGCGTTCACTCAGTGCACTGTCCCTGAAATCATCCTGGATCATCGCAACCTTGTCTTCGCTGAGTCCATCAGCCCTGGCGATATCGTAGCGCACACTCTTGCAAAATACGCAATTGACTTTACGCGCATTGCGCAGGCGGGCGATTTCGATCTCGGCGGGACTGAGCGGCCCGCTCTCCCAGATGTTCCGGTTGAGCGCCATGTAATAGCCCAGGGTTTCCGGCAACAGGCCCAGGGCAGAGTCCCTGATCATATTGCCGGTGGCTTTATTCGAGTTTGTGGCGCGCGGTCGGCCGGTCATCACCATTTCCCTTACGCTGTCGGGTGGTCAATAGTGGCAGGCAATTGCCACAGGAGACTGAGCCGGGTCATGCCATCGAGGATGCCCAGTGCTTCCACCAATAACACCAGGCCGGCATCGCCGAAGTGCAATTTAACTGCCGCAGCCTGGTCATCGGTCAACGCCTGTGTATCCATGGCATAGACTTCGGTGAACGCGAGACACGCGCGCTCCGCGTCGGAAAAACTGCTGTGGATATTCCAGTGGGCGAGGTTAGAACGTTTATCTGCCGGAATATCACAGTCGCGCCGCTGCAATTCCACAGCGCACTGATGCAACTGCGCCAGTCGCAGCCGGCACAGCTCCAATACTGCGGCGGGCAGATGCGGCTGTGTCCACAGTGACCGGTAGAGTGCAGCAAACGTCGCAGCAATGTCCGGTAGCACACCGATTGTCGAGTTGCGATCATTGCCAATACTCACCCAACCCATAACGTGCTCCTGCTGTTGATAACGAGGGCGATCAAAACAAGTGGAGCAACTGCGGCTTCACGATCTTGTTCATGGCATTGCGCGGCAGCCGGTCAACGCAGCGGATCTGCTCCGGGACCTTGTACCGTGCCAGTTGTTCCAGGCAGTAGGATTGCAGTTCCACCACCAGCGCGACCCTGTCCATCGCGCTGGCATTCTCACTCAATTCAATGACTGCCGCCACCCGCTGGCCCAGGCGCTCATCCGCCACACCGAGCACTGCGACACCGGTCACCGCCGGATGGCTGGCCAGTACCCGCTCCACTTCAGCCGGATACACATTGGCCCCGCCGCGAATGATCAGGTCGTTCTGGCGGCCGCGAATGAAGAGCTGGCCGCGCTCATCCAGATAGCCGACATCCCCGGTGTGGTACATCCCGCTACGCAGCGCGGCGGCCGTGGCCTCGGGCCTGTTCCAGTACCCCAGCATGGTCGTGTAGACACCGGCGTAAAGTCCATCTGCGGCTGGCCTGACGCAGATCTCGCCGATCTCACCCTGTGGCACCGACTGGTCGCTGTCATCGACAACCAGGATATCAACCTGCGCCACCGCCCTGCCGCACAGCTCCTCCTGCGGCACACTGTCCTCGTCAGTGCGCGTTACAATCGTGGGCGCCTCGGTCATGCCGTAAGCAACGGTCATGGCGCGCCCGAAGCGCTCACGGTACAGGCGCTGGCACTCCTGCGCGATACCCGCGCCGCCAACGTCGGGATGGCCCAGCGTGACCAGGTCCGCGGGCAGAACCTGCGGTGAGGTCAGCAAATCCTGAATGACTGTGGGTACCGAGGCAAAATGCCCGATTCGCTCCTGCCGCACCCAGCGGGCGATATCCTCGGGCTTGGTGCTGTCCATGCACACGCAGCAACTGCCATCCTGGAAGGCGACCATGGGCGCCAGCACCATCAGGTTCAGAATCGTCAGCGGCAGCATGACGCCCTGTGTGCAATCGGGCCCGAAATTGCCCTGATGCACCTGGATAGCACCGGGCAGCAGGATATTGTGATGGCTGTGCACCGCGCCCTTGGGGCGCCCGGTGGTGCCGCTGGTGTAGGCGATGGCCGCCGGCTCGAACGGGTCTACCGCCACCACGGGACACTGCCGCGGCGCAGCACCGGATACTAGTCCATCCCACGCACTGGACGCTGCTGTCGTGTCGATGCAGATCACCTGCTGCAGCGCGGGCAGAGCCTGTCGCTGCGACTCGTTCTCGGCAGCGCCGGGCGCATCGGTCAGGTAAAGGCTGGCACCGCTGTCCTGCAGGATAAACGCTTTTTCGGGGGCGGCGAGAGGGCGGTTGACACCCACCCAGATTGCGCCGAGGCGGGCGCAGGCGAGCAATGCAATAATGATATCCACGTCGTTGGGCAGGCAGGCCGCGAGCCGATCGTACTGGCGCAGGCCCGCCGCATGAAAGACGGCTGCGGCTGTGGTGACCTGCTCATCCAGTTCGCCATAACTGTAGCGCGCACTGCGACCGATCAGGGCGAGCTTTGCGGGGTTGCGGCGCAATTGTCTATCGAGTATCGCGCCGATGGTCTGGGGGCCTCCTCCCGGCAGATCCTGTTTGACGGGCGACTCGAGCAGGCCATGGGCAGCGTAGTCGAACATGCAGCCCGCTACCGTGGCGCTGTGAGCAGCAGGGCACTGCCAGGGACACCGCCACCGGAAGACGCAATGGCTGTTTGCGGAGCATTCGGCACCTGACGCGCGCCCGCCTCACCCAGCAATTGCACACAGGCCTCATGCAGGAAGCCGTAGCCGTGTAAACGGCCCGCTGACAATTGTCCACCATTGGTATTCAGCGGCAGCTCACCATCGCGCGCAATGCGCTGGCCGCCCTCCAGAAAGGCACCCGCCTCCCCTTCGCCACAAAAACCCAGCTTCTCCAGCCAGCACAAGGCATTGAAACTGAACCCATCGTAGAGCTGCACCATAGCGATATCTTTCTGGCGCAGGTCCGTGCGCGACCACAGCATCTTGGCAGCGCCGTCGATGCCGGTCAGGTAGCGCAGGTCGCCCTGGTCCCAGGATATGCGTTCAGTATTGGCGGTACCCACCGCCTCAAAGCCCACGCCGCGTCCCCGGCGACAGTCCTTCACGGTATCCTTGTGCGAGATAATAAACGCCACTGAAGCATCGCAGGGCACATCGCAGTCATACAGGCCCAGCGGCGTGGAGACCATACGCGCGTTGAGATAATCTTCCAGGGTCATAGGGTCCTTGTACACGGCGTAGGGGGTAAGGGCGGCGTTCTTTCTGCCATTCACGGCGATCTGCCCCAACTGTTCCCGGGTCAGCCCGTACTCGTGCATATACCGGCTGCAGTACATGGCAATCCAGTTGGACGCTGACGCTGCGCCGTAGGGAATGCGCCATTCCATACCGCCGGACAAACGCCCGCCGCCGCCGGAGTAGCGCATTTGACCGGTGCGCTGCAAGTGTACATACGTCGCCTCCCATACCGTGCGAAAGCACAGCACATGACGACACAGGCCGGTCGCCACCGCCATCATGGCGGCGACGATTGATCCCAACTGGCCAGGCTGTTCCAGGCCACTGTTGTGCCAATTGGGCTTTAAACGCAGGGTGTCGATCAGGTCATGCGCGCCCGCGCCACTGAATCCACCCGCTCCGGGCACCATGCCGGGATAGGTGCACACGCCGTCGATATCGTCGCGGGTGAGTCCCGCATCGGCAATGGCGGCCAGTGCTGCATCGACCGTCAGCGCCATCGGGTCGCGCATCAGGCGGCGGCCAATGTCTGACATACCCATACCAGTGACGGCAGAACTGTATTCGAATTTTTCCATTAGCGCTGCCCCGCCCCGGTGGCAGCCACAGTCCCCACCGGCCTGAACATAGGCAGAAACACGTCCTCGCACTCCTCGAACTCAACCACTAGCGACATGCCGATTTGCAGGTCCGCTTCCGGGCACTGCACAATATTGGTGGTGAGGCGAACACTGGGCTGCTCCTCGATCTCCACAATTCCCACCACATAGGGCGGTTCGATAGTGGGTATCCACATCTGGTGATTCACGGTCACCGCAGCCAGTGTTGCCCGTCCGGAGACAGCCACCACTTCCTGTTCCATGGACAGGCATTTGTCACACACGGGTACCGGAGGATGGATATAGTTGCGGCATGCGCTGCAGCGCAGAAAACGCAGCCGACCATCGGCACCGGATGTCCAGAAAAAACGATTGCCCTGGGTCAACAGCGGCAGGGGGCGCTTGCTTGGTTTACTCACGCGGTCTCCAGGTGTCCTATTGTGGGTCGGGCATCATGGCAGCGGCATCGATAGACCCGTTCAACACGCCTGAGCACGCACCGCCATCGGTATACAGGTTTTCGCCACTGACATAGCTGGCGGCAGCGCTGTTCAAAAAAGCCAGCGGCCAGGCCTGCTCCTCGGCCGTCGAGTTGCGACCAATGGGCTTGGGGTAGCGCTCGAAGAACGCCGCGCCGGTCTGCTCGACAAAGGCTGACATCATGGCGGTGTCGGTCGGCCCCGGGGCGATACAGTTGACGCGCACCCCGGTGTCCATAGTGATAGTACCACCGGCACGCAGGGTGAACACAATGCTGCACATTTTCGAGAAGGAATAGGGTTCGAACCAGGTTTCTTTTTCGTGCTCGCGCACCCAGGCCTGGGCCTGG
>Ga0163144_10009970_pt1 | contig 20318 bp, 19 predicted proteins | sample OliLak19BULKMAT1_FD_123175 | JGI IMG/M metagenome (GOLD analysis project Ga0163144, IMG submission 123175) | Freshwater microbial mat bacterial communities from Lake Vanda, McMurdo Dry Valleys, Antarctica - Oligotrophic Lake LV.19.BULKMAT1 | ecosystem: Environmental > Aquatic > Freshwater >... | reverse complement strand
CCTCGCACAACATCAACTCGGCGGCGCTGGAATACTGCCCGGAGATCTTCGAACGGCTGAACAAGCGCGGCGACGAGTATGTCGGCCATGGCCGGACGAACGCCGAGCGCCAGGACACGATGTGGGAAGAAGATGAGGCACGGCTGATCGCGGAATGCACGGCGGTGCTCGCGCGGCTTTCGGGCAAGCCGCCGCAGGGCTGGCTCGGACCGTATCTCGCGCAGAGCAAGGTCACACTCGATCTGCTCAAGGAGGCCGGCTACGGCTACGTGATGGACTGGCCCGCCGACGATCAGCCCTTCTGGATGCGCACGCGCGCCGGGCCGATCCTCTCCGTTCCCTATCCGCTCGAGCTCAACGACTCACCCGCGCTCGTGTTCCGCCAGCACAGCGCGCGCCAATTCGCGGAGATGATCGTCGATCAGTTCGACGAGATGCTGATCCAGTCGCGCAAGCGCCCGCTGATCTACGGCATCTCGCTGCACCCTTTCATCATCGGCCAGCCCTTCCGGCTCCATGCGCTGCGCGGTGCGCTCACCCAGATCCTCAACCATCGCAAGGATCTGTGGATCACCACGCCGGGCGAGATCGCGCGCTACCGCGCGTCGCTGCCGAATGGGATCGTGCCGGGGTCGTGAGGAATGGGGCGGCCTACGCTTCGAGTCTCGGCCGCCTCAACGAAGACGCGCGGCGCCAAGTTGGGGGACCATTCACCGCGGCCGCGGGCTGCCTCGAAACGGTCACTGGCAGGCGCTTGCATCAGGACTCGATGAAGTCGAAGCTTCGTGATCGTCGGCGCTGTTGCGCTGACGCAATCAGTTGGAGGGATCATGACCACGAGCGAGATCGCGAAGAAATTGGTCGAGCTTTGCCAGCAGGGCAAGAACATGGATGCGTTGAACACCCTGTTCGCGCCCGACGCCGTCAGCGTCGAAGCGATGGCGATGCCCGGCGGTCAACAGGAAGCCAAGGGCCTGGCCGCCATCAAAGCCAAAGGCGAATGGTGGGTCGCCAATCACGAGGTGCATTCCGCGAAGGTCACCGGCCCGTGGCCTCATGGCGACAGGTTCATCGTCGGGCTCAATTACGATGTGACCAACAAGCCCTCGGGCAAGCGCATGCAGATGGACGAGGTCGGGCTCTTCACCGTCAAGAACGGCAAGATCATCCGCGAAGAGTTCTTCTACGGCGCCTGAGTGAATTCGGGGACGAGCGAAATCGGGGATGTACCCGGGGTTACGTCCCCGATTTCCCGTTGGTCAGGCCGCGACGGCGCGGCTCTGGTTCTGGAGATTGGCCAGATAGGTCGGCGCCAGCTGGGAACCGAAGCGCGCGTCGTGGTGCGTGAGAACGTGCATCACGAGATCCACGGATCCGTAGGAGTCGTGCATGATCGTCGCCATCGCGATGAGCTGGCGCGCCGAGAGTTCGCCGAGCCGCGTGAGGTCGCGCACGAAAATGGCGTCGGCCCAGAAGATCTGGCTCATCCCGGCGAAGATGTCGTTGTCGCGCACGAGCGGCGCGATGACGCGGCTGACGGTCGGGTAGAAGCGGTGGAACATGAAGCCGTGCTGCCGCAGGAACACGTCGACGTCGCCGAACAGCGGCTGGTCGACATACATCTGCAGGAATTCGACTTCGGTGTGGATCACGAGCGCGTCGCGCAGCCGTTCCTGGCCATTCTGGAAGACCATCAGCTCGGCGCCCTGGATGTCGATCTTCAGCAGATCGAGACCTGCCGTTTCCTTGATGTCGTCGAGCCGAACCGTGTTCACCGTCTCGGTCGCCATGACGGTCCCCCAGTCGGGGAAGCCGTGGAAGAGATTGAGCACCGCGGGATTGGGCGTGAGCAGCGACGTCATGCCCTGCGCGCGGCAGATGTGGAGCGTGTGCTGGCGGCCGTCGCCGATCGCATAGGGGAGGTAGGTCTCCGCGGCGCTCTTCTTTTCATTGAGGCGCACCAGCGAGTCGGGATTCGGGTCGAAGCCGATGAGGTCGGCAATGCCCGAGCGGAGCAGATCGGCATAGGGCGGCGTTCCGTCGATCGGATTGGCGCCGACATCCACGATCTTGATTCGGACATCGGCGCCGATCAGGGCCTTCAACGGTGCGAGGCCTGAGGTCTGGGTCATCGATCTAGCCTTCGGTCAGAGGTCGAGCGTCGTCGATCCGATTCATGGATTGCTAAGGTTGACAAACCGTTAGCGGCCCGCCCTGTCGCGATCCGGCCAGCGTCCGCCGGACCATGGGCGTTCCTCGACGCCGCGTCGCCCGAGGCCTCACGGCCTGCGGGAACTTCGCCGTCGCTTGCACGTTGATGCGATAGCGGCCGGGGTTTGCCAGGCCGCGTCTATCGAACCGCACAGGTGATGCATGAAGACCAAGAATATTCGCGCGCGCGCGCGCTCCGGCGCGATTGTCGCGGCGACCGTGGCGATGCCAGTCCTCGCGATGTCGATGACGGCGGCAGGAGCCCATGACATGGTCGCGATCGACGAAGCGGGCAACATGGTTCGCTTCTCGGACAAGAACCCCAATGCGATCGAGACTGTTGCGATCTGGGGCACCTCGGCGCGGCTGGTCGGCATCGATGTGCGGCCCTCGGATGGCCAACTCTATGGCATAGGGGCGGACGGCAGCATCTATCGCATCCATTCCGGCGACGGCAAGGTGACGCCGATGGGCCGCATGAGCATCGGCAATGTCGGATCGATCGCGATGGTCGATTTCAATCCGGTGGCTGATCGCCTGCGCGTCGTGACCGCGGATGGCCGCAGCTTGCGCGTCAATGTCGAGACCGGTGAGACGATCGAGGATGGCCGGTTGAGTTACGTGACGGCCAAGAATTTCACGGTCTCGGCCGGGGGCTACACCAACTCGCTGAAGGGCGCCACTACGACCCAGCTCTATCAGATCGATACGGGAAACCTCGCCCTCCTGCTGCAGGATCCACCCAATGCCGGGACGCTGAATCAGGTCAATGCGATCGCGATGACCAGCGGCACCAAGGACATGAAGGGCGGTGACATCATCACCGATCCGCGCGGCGTGAGCCTGGCCTACGTCGTGCGCGGCTCGCGGCTCTACAGCGTCGCGATTCCGAGCGGGCAGATCTCGCTCCTCGGCCAGATCGGTCCCAAGGACAATGTTGATTTTGTCGACGTCGCGGTCGTCCGCCAGGACTGACAGCGAAGCGAAATCCGGTTCCAGGTCCGCATCGTTGGAGATGTGGACCTGGCGGGGTGTCGGGAGAGGGAGATGCGTCGACGTTGGCATTGGCTGATCGGTGGCGCCGCATCGGCAGTTTTCGTGCTGGGCAGCTTCGCCATCTATCTTTCATCGCGCGACTTCAATGCCTATCGCGGCTGGGTTGCGGCGCTGCTCACCACCGAACTCGGCAACCCGGTCACGATCCATGGCGACATAGGTGTAGCCTTCGGCTGGGACCCGGTAATCGTCCTGAACGGCGTCACGTTGGCGCGCGACATCAGCGGCAAGGCATCTCTGGCCCGCATCGAGCGGCTGGAAGCGAAAATCGCGTTGATGCCTTTGGTCGCTAGTTTAGGCCGCGAGTTGGTGTTGGAGCGCATCACCGTAAAGGGCGCCGAGTTCTGGCTCGGGCAGCCGCCACCTGCGCTGGATGCGGTCGCGCCGCCCAACCATCGGACAGCCAGTCCGCTTCCCGACTCCGCGCGCGTAACCGCGCAGTTGCGCGCGCTGGAATTGACGCGCGCCACACTGCATTACGCGGTCGGCCGGGAAGTCATCGAAATCGTGATCGACCACGCCAGCGCGACGGAGGCTGGCGACAACTTGCGCATCGCCGCGACCGGAACCTACGCGAGCCAGACGATCGGCATCGACGGATCGCTCGGCAGGCTCGAGCAATGGCTGGCGCAACCTCCTGGTCCCGTGGCCATCGATCTCACGGCGAAGATAGGCGACACGGCGCAGGTCCAGATCAAGGGGAGCGTCCTCGGCGGCAACATCGATATCCAGCTGGAGGGTGATATCCGAGGATTTGGGATGATCGTGCCGATTTCGAAGGCGCAGCCGCTGATCGTCACGGCGCGTGTTCAGGCGACGATGCCGGCGGAGTCCTGGCGTTTCAGCAATGTGAACTTGAAGCTCGGCTCGGTGGCGCTGACGGGAGACGCGACATTGTGGGCGCGAGAAGTGCCCGATCTGAAAGTGACGCTGCATGCGGCGATGCTGGATCTCGCGTCGTTCGGCAGCGGTGACACGTCGCCGATGGTCGAGGGTGCGCCGATGTCGATCGATCTCGATCGGTTCACGGCGGAGATCGCATTGAGCGCCGCCGCGGCGACGCTGCCGCTTGGCATACGGCTGGCCGACCTCCATGGCCTGGTCACGGTCCATGACGGCAAGGCCGAACTGAAGGAGTTCGGCGCCGCCTTGGCAAGCGGCGCCGTCGCTGCCACCGGCGATCTGGCTCGCAGTGGGGAGTTCACAACGCATGTGAGCGCGCGCGGCGTCGATCTGGGGCAGCTCCTGCGCGAGACCCGGGGCCAGTCATTGGTGAGTGGCGGCACGACGACCCTGCACGCGGATTTTCAAGGACGGATCTTCGGCGGCAAGACCATCATGGCCAGCCTGAAGGGACGCGCCGATCTGTCGATGGGGCGCGCCAGCGTGAGCAACTCCTTCAGCGACCGTTTCGGCTTGCTGCAGGTCTTCAACATCATCGATCGAGCGCTGCCGCTCGGTCCCTCCATTCCGGTGAATTGTGCGGCCGGGCGCTTCATGATCGACGGCGGCGTCGCGCGGACCCGCGGTCTGATGATCGACACGCCGCGACTGGCGCTTTGGGTCTCCGGACGAATCATTCTCGACACGGAAGGCATCGAGCTTCGGGTCGAACCGCAGGCCAAAGTCGCGGCGCTCGTCTCGGTGGTGCCGCCGATGAACATCCGCGGCACGTTGAGTCGACCGCTGGTCGAGCCCGACCTCATCGGCGCCGCCGTCGGCGTTGCCAGCGGTCTGCTATCCGCGCCTGGTCTCCTGGCCGGCGAGATCGGTGACGTGCTGAGTGGCCTCGGCGCTTTGGTCGCGGGGTCGAAAGTCAGAGCGTCGCAGGCCCCGAGCGGCTGTCAGGCGCCCAGCCATTCGACGCGTGACACGCGGCCGGGCCTGCACATTCCGAATCTGCTCGACTTGATTCGTTGACCGCTGCCTGACAACCCGGGTACGTGCCCGGTCGCTGATTGGCGACGAGGCGCGGCCCCGCGAAGCTGAATCCATCTTGAGGACACACCGGTGAGCATCGGATTGATTGCCCTGCTCGACGACGTCGCGGGGCTCGCGCGCGTCGCGGCGGCCTCGCTCGACGACGTCATCGGGCAGGCGGCCAAGGCCGGAACCAAGGCGGCGGGCGTGATCATCGACGATGGCGCCGTGACGCCGCAATACGTCGTCGGCTTCGCCGCCGATCGCGAATTGCCGATCGTCGGGCGCATCGCGATGGGGTCGCTGCGCAACAAGCTGCTCCTTCTGCTGCCGGCGGCCCTGCTGCTCAGCCTCTTCGCGCCGTGGGCGATCACGCCGCTGCTGATGATCGGCGGCGTCTATCTCTGCTATGAGGGGGCAGAGAAGATCTACGAAGCCTTCTTCCCCCATGCCGCGCATGCACACGAGGCGCTCGGCTTGGGCGCGCCATCGGGGCCGGAGGCGATGGATGCGAAGGCGCTCGAGGACGCGAAGGTCGCTGGCGCCATCAAGACCGATTTCATTCTCTCCGCTGAGATCATGGCGATCACGCTCGCGGCCATACCGCTGGGCGAGTTCTGGATTCGCGCGCTCGTCCTCGCACTCGTTGCGATCGGCATCACGCTCCTCGTCTATGGCGCGGTCGCGCTGATCGTGAAGGCCGATGATCTGGGGTTGATGCTGGCTGGGCGCACATCGCCGTCGCGCATCGGCCGCATGACGCGAGGCTTCGGACGCGCTCTGGTGCTCGGCATGCCCGTCTTTCTGCGCGCTCTGGGCTTCATCGGCACCGCGGCGATGGTTTGGGTCGGCGGCGGCATCATCGTGCATGGCCTGGAGCAGTTCGGGTTACCCATGATAGGCCGGTTGATTCATGACGCTGGGCAAGCCGTTGCGCTGGTGATCATGCCGCTGGCTGGCGCGATCGAATGGCTGGTCACGGCCGCAGGATCCGGGCTCGTCGGCCTCGCAGTCGGCGCGGTGATGCTGCCGGTCGTGAGCCTCGTGCTCGCGCCGGGCCGACAGAGCGTGAAGCGGCTGTGCGGCCGCTAGCTCGGCCAGTATCGCGACGAGTCACGCCACGATGTTCTCCTCGGCCGCACGGAACCTCCCAGCGCTCGACGCGTTGTCTCTCCGACGGCTACAGGAAGAGGCCAGCATGCGATTGCAAGGACAGACAGCGGGATTTGGTTCGCGACCGACCGAGTCTGATGGCTCTGTCCATCATCGAGCGCGATCATCGCCTGTGGCATGGCCGCGGCGGCCATGACGCACGTGTTGCTCACGTTCGGCGCGTGCGTCTCAGGCGCCACCCTCACCACCGGCGCGCGTCCTTGCGTCGATCGAGCTTCCCATCACGCGTGGAGACATCGCGTTTGGAGACATCGCGTTTGGAGACGAGGCCAAGCGCTCAATTCTGCTTTGGCTGATCGGCATCCCGAGCCCCATCATCATCCTGATCGCACTGTTGGTGCGTTGATCGGAATGTTCCAGCTTCAAGCCGTCGAGTTGGACCCTCATGAAACGGTCTGGCGGTGAAACCGAATCTCTGGACACTCATTATCATTGCCATCGTTGTCATCGGTGCCGTCGCAGTGGGCGCGTCGCTCTTCGAGCCCAAGCATGACGGCCCGTTCGAACGGCTCGGCGAGAAGATCGACAAGGCCGTCAAGTAGCGGCGGCGTCGCGGTCAGGCCTTGCGGCGTGTGAGGCCGAGGCCGGCGAGGGCGGCGCCCCAGGTCATGAAAGATCCGCGCCTCGCCGCGATGGTGGATCCCAACAAGATGCCTTTCGACGGCAAGCGCAAATTCTGGGGCGGCTTCGAGACGCTGGTCGAGTTGTGAGGCGAAGCGCGGAAGCCACCGCGCCGACCCACCGTGCCGCTGCCTGCTTCACACGTCGATCCGCGATGAAAGAGTGTCAGTCGCCCAACAGTGTCCTGTGAGGACAATGGGAAGATGAGGGGGGACGGTGAGATGCGCGTCGGGGTCGGCCAGTTCAACGAGATGACCGATGACAAGCTGCGCTTCGCGGCGCAGATCGGCGCCAGCGGAATTCAGATGAACACGCCGAAGCTGCCGGGTGACACGCACTGGGAAGAGAAGGATCTGCGCGCGCTGGTCGAGAAGGCGGGCAAATTCGGGTTGGTGCTCGACGCGATCGAGAACGTGCCCGTGCATTTCTACGACAAGGCCATGCTCGGCCTGCCGGGACGCGACGAGCAGATCGAGCATTATCGCACGACGCTGCGCAACATAGGCCGCGCCGGCATTCCGATACTCGGTTTCCATTTCATGCCGAACTCCGTGTGGCGCACAGAGCGCATGGCGCCGGGACGCGGCGGCGCCGGCTGCACGCAGTTCGACATGTCCGTGGTGGAGAAGGCGATGAGCATCGATGATCTGCGGCAGTTCCTGCCGACCAGCCTCGGCAGGCAGTCGGCGATGCCGCTCGCGAAGCCTGGCGAGGTGCTCTACTCGGAAGAGCAGATGTGGGCCAACTACACCTACTTCATCGAGGCGGTGCTGCCGGTCGCCGAGGAATTCGGCGTGCGCCTCGCGCTCCATCCCGACGATCCGCCGGTGCCGATGCTCGGCGGCGTCGCGCGGCTTTTCTACAAGCCGGAGAATTTCAAGCGCGCGTGGAGCATCAATCCGGACAGCAAGGCCTGGGGCCTCGATCTCTGCCTCGGCTGCTGCTCGGAGATGGGCGGCAAGGGCGCCGTGCGCGAGATGATCGAGTTCTTCGGACCGAAGGGCTGCATCTTCTACGTCCACTTCCGCGACGTTCAGGGCGTCGTGCCGAACTTCACGGAATGCTTTCTCGGCGAAGGCAATTTCGATCCGGCCGAAGTCATCGTGCTGCTCAAGCGCAACGGCTTCACCGGCTTCCTGCTCGACGACCACTCGCCGCACATGGAAGGCGACAGCGAGTGGTGCCATCGCGGCCGCGCCCATGCCATCGGCTACATGCAGGGGCTGATGAAGATGGAGGCGCTGGCCCGCTGATCCGGTGCTGGCGCGCACAACGCCTAAAGACAAAATGGGGGAGAAACGATCATGGCGAGACCAGGACTTCAGACACGACGCCGCGTGCTGCGCGCAACTGCGGCAGTTGCCGCGTCCACCGCGACGTTCGGTCACGTCAAGTCGGCGGTCGCGCAGACGGCGGTGCGCCGCGGGACGCGCCTCACCTATTGGGGCGGTCTGATCTTCTCGGACAAGGCGAACAAGCTGCTCGTCGACACCATCAACAAATGGGGCAAGGACAACGGCGTCGCGATCGAAGTCGTGATGGTCAACCAGAACGAGACGACGCGCCAGGTCTCGGCGGCGATGGCCGCCAACACCATGCCCGATGCGCTCGACCTCGGGCTTGATCTGCTGCTGCTGCTCGCACGCCAGAACGTGCTGCTGCCAATCGACGAGATCTTCACGCGTGTCGGGCAGGCGCAAGGCGGCTGGTACGAGTCGATCGCCGCGGCCACCGATACCAGCAAGGCCGGCAGTGGTGGACGCGCCGGATTGCCATTCGGCGCCAGCGGCAACCTGCTGCTGCGCCGCAAGGACGTTCTGGAAAAGGCCGGCATCACCAAGGCGCCGACGACCTGGGCCGAACTCGTCGAGCAATCGGTCAAGGTGCACAAGCCGCCGGTCTTCGCGATGGGCCTCGCGCTGTCCAATGTCGGCGACGGCAATACGATGATCGGCGCGCTGCAATCCTTCGGCGGACGAATCGCCGACGATGCCGGCCGCAATGCCGCGATCAAGTCGGACGCCACGCGCGCGTTTCTCACCTGGCTCAAGGACGCCTGGGGCAAGAAGCTGTTTCCGCCTGGCGTCATGACCTGGGACGGCGCCGGCGACAACAACGCCTATCTCTCCGGCCAGGCGGTGTTCATCGCGAATACCGGCTCGGTCGGACTCGCGGCGCGCACGCAGGACCCGGAACTCTACAAGGCCACGGGCTATTCATCGCTGCCCGGTGGACCGCGCGGCGTCGTATGCCGATCACGCCGAATGTGCGCGCGATCGCGCGCTCGAGCGGCAATCCCGAGGCGGCGAAGGATCTCATCGAGCATCTCTCGCGCCCGGAACTCATGAACGCCTATTTCGAGAACGCGATCTACGGGCCGGCGCTGAAGTCGCAGGCGAAGCTGTCGTCTTTCACGGGGACCGATCCGATCCTCGGCGGCCTGCTCGATCTCGTCGAGCGCGGCACCGCGCCGGGCGCCCCGGACGTCTACAACGCTGGTTACGCCGACATGTGGGCGAATTTCATCGTGCCGCGGATGATGCAGCGCGTCGTCGTCGACAATTGGGAGCTCGATCGCGCGATGGACGAGGCGCAAGCGGCGATCCAGGCGATCTACGACCGGTCACGCTGATTACGCTGCGAAGGATCGCGTGGCCGCGGGGTGAAGCGCCCGCGGCCATCGACCGAGGCCGGAGTCGAAGCCCTTGTCCCTGCCGCACCGCCTCGACGCCGCGGCGCAAAAGCGTTCGCTCTCGTTCCAGCAGGCGCTGTTCGGCTACGTGCTCGTGCTGCCGGCCGTTCTCCTGCTTCTCGGCCTGGTCGCCTATCCCTTCCTCTTCGCGATCTATGTCTCGTTCACCGACCGCCTCGTCGGCACTGTCGGCAAGTTCATCGGCTTCGGGAATTTCAGTTATCTGTTCAACGCGGCCGCGTTCCAGGCTTCGGCGTGGAACACGGTCGTCATCGTCGTCGTCAGCGACGTCCTCAAGCTCCTGATCGGGCTCGGCCTCGCGCTGCTCGTCCATCAGCGTCTGCCCGGCCGCGGGATCATCCGCTCGATCCTCATGCTGCCTTGGGCGATCCCGGCCTTCGTCGCCTTCCTGACCTGGCGCGTGATGTACCAGCCGATCGGCGGCGGCATCAATCTCGTGCTCTCGCAGACCGGGATCTACACGGAGATCATCGACTGGCTCGGCCAGCGCTCGACCGCGATGCCGGCGGTGATCATCGCCACGACGTGGCGCGGCTTCCCGTTCTGGTTCGTGAGCATCCTCGCCGCGCTGCAGACCATCCCCGACGAACTCTACGAAGCGGCGACCGTCGATGGCGCCAGCGCATGGCAACGCTTCTGGGCGGTCACCGAACCCGGCATTCGGCCAGTCGTGATCGTGACGGCGCTGCTGTCGTCGATCTGGACCGCGAATGCCTTCGAGCATGTCTGGCTGCTGACGCAGGGCGGACCATCCGACGCAACCATGGTGTTTCCCGTGCTCGCCTATTTCGGCATGCAGACGCAGCGCCTCGGCGAGGCCGCCGCGGTCTCCGTCGCCATGCTGCCGGTGCTCGCGATCCTGGTCTTCACCGCGACCGCGCTGATGCAGCGGGACGAAGATCGGTGACCGTCGCGGACTCCTCGACGCTCTCGATGCCGGACATGCAGCGGCGCGCCTTCGTGGCCCGCTGCGCCTCCTACGCCCTGCTCGGCGTGGCGGTGCTGCTGATCCTGTTCCCGATCTATTGGATGGTGATCACCTCGCTGAAGCTGCCGCGCGAGATCCTGCGCGTGCCGTCGCTGTGGCCGCAGGTCTTCACCCTCAACAACTATCGCGCGATCCTCGACGACGACAATTTCCTGGTGAGCATCCGCAACAGCGTGATCGTGTCCGGATCGGTGACCCTGATCGCGGTGATGATCTCGTCGCTCGCGGCCTATTCGATGGTGCGGTTCCGCTACCGCTTCCGCGGATTGATCGGCCGCCTGATCCTGTTCGCGTATCTGACGCCGACCTCGCTGCTCTTCATCCCGTTGTCGATCATCATCGCGCGGCTCGGGCTCGGAAACTCCCTCTATGGCCTGATCCTCGTCTATCTGACCTTCTCCCTGCCGGTCGCGACCTGGATGCTCCAAGGCTATTTCCGCGCGATCCCGCGCGAGCTCGAGGAGCAGGGCATGATCGACGGGCTGAGCCGTCTCGGCGCGCTGGTCCGCATCGTGCTGCCGCTCTCGGCGCCCGGCATCGCGGCGGTCGCGATCTTCGTCTTCACCGGCGCGTGGAACGAATTGCTGCTGGCCATCGTGCTGATCACCTCGCAGTCGCAGCGCACCGCGCCGCTCGCGCTGAGCAATCTGATCACCAGCGACGTGCTGCCCTGGGGGCCGCTGATGGCGGGCGCCGTCGTGTCGTCGCTGCCGCTGATGATCCTCTATTTCATCGCCCAGCGTTTCATGGTCCCCGGCGCCACCGCGGGCTCGGTCAAGGGCTGAAGCGCGCGCGACGAGTCAGATCCCGAGATAGGCGCGGCGGACCTGCGGGTTTTCGAGCAGTGAAGCCGCCGAGCCGGTGAGGGTCACGCGGCCGAGTTCTAGGATCACCGCGCGCTTGGCGATCGCCAGCGCCCAGGCGGCGTTCTGTTCGGCGAGAATCACCGAGAGTCCCTCCGCCGCCTGGATCTCCTGCAGGATCTCGCCGATGCGCTCCACGATGACGGGCGCGAGGCCGAGCGAGGGCTCGTCGAGCAGGAAGATCGTCGGCTTGGACATCAGGGCGCGACCGATCGCGAGCATCTGCTGCTCGCCGCCCGACAGGCTGCCGGCGTTCTGGCGCGCGCGCTCCTTGAGGCGCGGGAAATAGGCGTGGATGCGTTCGATGCGCTCCGCGGCTTCCGCGCGTTCGCGCGAATAGGCGCCGATCTTGAGGTTCTCGAAGACCGAAAGCTGCGGAAAGACGCGCCGGCCCTCCGGGTAGTCGACCATGCCGAGGATCGCGTCGTAGCGCACGCGCAGGGATTCAAGCTTGAGGTTTGGCATAGGCGCGGCCGAGATAGGCCTGGATGACGTTGGGATTGGAAAGCACCTGATCGGGCGTGCCGCGCGCGAGTTCCTGGCCATGATGCATGACGAAGATGCGATCGCAGATGTCGCGCATGAAGCGCATGTTGTGATCGATCACGACGACGGCGATGCCGCGCTCGCGCAGGCAATTCTCGTAGACGCTGCGCTGGCCGTACACCGTGATCGCCTGGAAAGTCCGCGCCAATCCCTTGCGCACGAGCCGATGCGGCGGCAGGGAGGTGACGTCCTCGTCGCGGAATCGCACGTGGCCGGCGGAGGGCTTGATCGCGCCGCTGATGAGATTGATCGCGGTCGTCTTGCCCGCGCCGTTGGGGCCGATGATGCCGAGACCTCGCGCTCCTGGACCTCGAGCGCGATGCCGCTGACCGCGGCGAGGCCGCCGAAATTACGCGACAAGCCCTCGACCTGGAGCAGCGCGCTCATCGCGCGCCGCGCTCGAGCATGTCGATGAGCTTCGCGCCCATGCCGACGAGACCGGTCGGCAGACCGGCCATGACGACGATCAGGGTGATGCCGAAGAGGATGTGCTGGGCGTTGACGTAGTCGCGCAGCAGCTCGGGCACGATGATCATGAAGACGGCGCCGACCAGCGGGCCGACCAGCGTGTGCATGCCGCCGATCACGTTCATGATCACGTAGTTGAGCGATTCCAGCGAGGAGTAGAGCTGCGGGCTGATCAGCGTCTCATGATGCGTCTGCAGCGAGCCCTGGAAGCCGACCAGCGCGCCCGAGCATTCCGCCAGCTTCTCGCCCTCGCGGATCGCTTCCATCGCGCGGCCGATCTCGGAATTCAGCAGCCGCGCGCAGCAGGCGATCACCGCGCCGGCCGCGGCGAGCGCGAGATGGTAATAGTGCAGCTTCTCCGCGAAGAACGGCGTGGGCGGCGGGATCTCGAAGATGCCGCCGGTCACGCTGCGCCAATCGACATCGACCATGCGTGCGACCTCGCCCGAGCAGGAAGGTGATCAGCACGAAATACTTGCCGGTCAGGCGCAGGATCACCGGGCCGATGATCAGCGCGAGCAAGGCCGAGGCGCCGGTCGCGGCGACGAGCCCGACCAGGAAGGGCAGCTTCATCTGCATCACCAGATAGACGCTGGTGTAGGCGCCGACGCCCATGAAGGCGGTGTGGCCGAGCGAAACATGCCCGGTGCGGATGATCAGATGCAGGCTCGCCGCGCCGATCGCCGCGAAACACAACCGCGTGCCGACATGCAGGAAGAACTTGTCCTGGGTGAAGAGCGGCCAGAGCCTCAGCACTACGGCGACGGCAAGGATCGCCCAGTTTCGCGCAGCGGTCTTGCCGGCCGCGCCGCGCGCTGACGTGAGGCTCGCGGTGGCCATTTTCATTCCGGGGTCCCGAGCAGGCCCCAGGGCCGGAAGATCAGCAGCAGGATCACCACGCCGAAGGAGGCGAAGGCCGAGGCGGCGGCGCGGTACATCGTACCGAGGAAACTCTCGGTGAAGCCCAGGATGATCCCGCCGAGCGCGGCGCCGGGAATGCTGCCCATGCCGCCGAGGATGACGACGATGAAGGCGACCATCAGCGGCCGCTCTCCCATGAACGGCGACACCCTATAGGTCTGGGCAAAGAGCGCGCCGGCGAGCGCGGCGAGCAGCACCGCGACGAAGAAGGCGATGCGGTAGATGTTGCGCGTGTCGATGCCCTGAGTCTCGGCGAGCTCCAGGTCCTGCGCCGCGGCGCGCATCGCGAGACCCGCACGCGTGTAGGTGATGAACATGTAGAAGCCGGCGAGCGTGACCATCGCCACGCCGATCACGACGAGCCGGTCGAGCGGCGGCAGCACCTCGCCCCACTCGATCATCCGCGTGAAGGCGGCGGGGACTTGGCGCTCGTGCGCATCCCAGATCAGCAGGCTGCCGAACACCATGATCATGCTCAGGCCCATCAGCCCGATCATGCTCTGGAACATGCGTTGATGGAACCAGCGGAAGACCAGGCGCTCGAGGATGAGCGCGGGCACGGCGACCGCGAGCGCGGAGAGCGGAACGGCGATCAGCCACGGCAGCTTGATGCTCAGGCCGAGTCGGGGAATCGTGAATCCGCCATAGCGGTAATAGAGCGAGAGGCCGCTGAGCATCGCGAATTCGCCATGCGCGAAATTGACGACGCGCATGATGCCGAAGAGCAGCATGAAGCCGAGCGCGACGAGAACATGGATCGCCGACAGGCTGATGCCGTTGACCACCAACTGCCCGAGCAGGATCGGATTGGTGAAGAACAGGCCGATCGAATCGATGATCGCGTCGAGCATGAGGGGTTCTCGAAGCGAAGCGCGCCGCCGGACCCAGGCCCGACGGCGCGCCTGACGCCGCGTGTGCCGTCAGATCAGGGAATGAAGCGCGCGCGTCTTGGTCGATGCCATCATCCGCGACGGCATCGAGGCGCCGTCCTCCTGCAACCATCAGACTGGCATTTCATCGCCGTCAGTGATCCCGCGCTCAAGCTGCGCGCGCGCGACATCTCCAACGGCAATCTGCATTTCCGCATCCGCAACGCCGACAATCCCTTTGCGCAATGGGATCCCCGGGCCTGGGGCTGGGATCGCCTCGCCGATTTTCGCGGCTATGCGGTGTGGGCGAAATCGCCGCTGGCGGGCGTCCATCAATCGCGCCGCCAGGGCGACGCGACGCGACTGGAGATCGACGCGCTGCCCGATCTGTCGGCGGGCGCGCATCTCCTGGAGATCATGCCCTGGGGCGGCACCCATTCCGTCGAGCCGCGGCGGCGCTTCGGCGACGGCGTGTATTTCAATGTCGCGGAACTCTCGCCGCACAACCACGATTTCATCCTGGAGCGGCTGCGCCAGGAGAGCGTGTCCGACGTGAACGTTCACGCGGATCTCTTCGCGGGCGGCAACTGCCTTACGCCGATGCCAGCATGGATGCCGTGTTCGCCCCGCAAGCGCTCGAGCACATGCCGGAACCCTGGGCGATGCTCGACGAGGTCGCGCTACGGGCTCTACTATCGATCGCGGCTCTCTCGCGAGATGGTGCCCAATCAGCGACCCTTCGCGCCGCTCTCGTCCTTCGCCTTGCGGCGGGAACACGCGCGGCGCTTTCGTATCGCCGAGGAATTCGCGATCTCGCTTGCGGCAATGGCGCATGCGACGCGCGTCATCGGCGCGATCGATGCGATCTACCTGCCGCTGCGCGGCGCGATGGCCACGGTGAGCGAGTGTGACACCGAGGGTGATCTGATCACGCGCATCCGCGCGATCACCGGGCCGGCGCTGCCGATCCTCGCCTCGTTCGACATGCACTGCAATTTCACCGCTGTCATGGAGCGCGGGCTCGACGCCGCAATCGGCTTCAAGACCTGTCCGCATGTCGATTACGTCGAGACCGGCATCAGGTCGATGGAGATCCTCGCCGATACGCTCGCGGGCAGGATTTGGCCACGTCTCGTCCATCGCAAGCTTCGGATGATGACGTCCGCCGAGGGTCACGACACCAATACGGGTCCGATGCGCGAGGTGATCGCGCAGCTGCGCGAACTCGAGACGCGCAAGGGCATCCTCGCCGCGACCGTCATCGCGCCTCAGGCCTGGATGGATGTCCCGGAAACCGGCTGGTCGATCCTCGTCGTCGTCGATGGCGACGAGGCTGTCGCCTTCGGTCGCCAGGAAGCCGATCGCATCGCGCGTTTCTGCTGGGACATGCGCGAGCGCTTCCTCGTGCATCGCACGCCCCTAGCCGAAGCGCTCGACATCGCCGCCGCCAATCCCTCGGGCGCCAAGCCGGTGGTGCTGACGGATGCCGCGGACGCGCCCTCCGCCGGGAGCTATGGCGACTCGGCCGTGGTCCTCGCGGCGCTGCTCGAACGCCCGCCGATGCGTGGCAAATTCCTGCTCACCATGACCGACCCGCAGGCCGCGCGCGCCTGCGCCGCCGCCGGTGTCGGCAGCACGCTGAATCTCAGCGTCGGCGGCGCGTTCCAGAAGAACTTCTTCCGATCCGTTGAAATCGAAGCCAGGGTCCTGCACCTCATCCGTGACTCCTATGACTCCGAGCTGTCGCCCGGCTCCATCGATCCCGGGTTGCGCGCCGTCGTCGAGATCGCCGGCTACATCCGGATGATCATCGCGGAGCGCCAGATGGCGACGCTCGATCTGCGACCCTTCGACTCCTCCGGCCAGGATCCGCGCCGCGCACAGGCGGTGCTGGTCAAGTCGGCCGGCCAGTTCCGCGGCTTCTACACGCAGATCGCCTCGCGCATCCTCGAACTCGACACTCCAGGTCCAGTCAACGGCATCCTGACGCAGCTGCCGTTCCGCAACCTGACCCGCCCGCTGTGGCCGTTCGATGCGGATCTGGCGACGCCGTGGAGAAGGGGGCGTGTCCGCAGTTGAAGCCTTGCCCCGGCGGACGGAGGCCGGCTCCGTTCGCAGGCTGAACCGTATGAGGCGCAGCGGGTCGAGCAGGTGTTGCGAGAATTCGATCGGGGTCCCCGATGCCTCTGGGTGACAATTCAGAGCAAGGCAGACCCGTCGTTAACGCAATGTAAACGCGCGCTGCGCTTGATTGGACGCGTGAACAGGGCCGTCCAAAGGACAGGAACGGGGCGAGACGCAACAATGGCTGAAGCGGCTGCCGCTCGAAACACGGCGAATGCGGTTGCCGCCGTGTCGGGATCGGTGATTGGGTACATCGATCGCGTGCTGGAGCGGCGGGTCACCGGTTGGGTGCTCGATCGCGACGAACCGGCGCGTCCGATCGAGGTCGAGATCACGCTGGATGGCGCGCCGATCGCGCGCGGTTGCGCCGATCGCTTTCGCAAGGATCTCGCCGAGAACGGCATCGGCAATGGCCAGCATTCGTTCGATATCCAGGTCGACCACGCCCTGCCTCTGGACCAGAAGAACCGCGTCGCCGCCTGCGCAATCATCGGCAAGAGCGGGCGACGCGTCGAACTCGTGAACCGCGAGGTCCCGCGGAGCGCTGTCTCCGCTGCTTCCGCACGACCTGTGGGTGCCGTGCCGTCAGCGGGTAGCGCCATACCCGAGGGTTTGGCGCGGTGGCTCGAGGATTTCCGTTCCGTGCAGGTTAGTCTCGAGAATGCCCTGATCGGTTCGGTGAAGCAGGTCCGCGAGGCCAGCGCCTCGCATCTCGAAGCGATCGATCGCGACATGAAACGGGCGGGCGAGGCCGTGGAGCGGCTTCATGCGTCGCAACAGGAATTAACGCGGCAGATCGAGACGCTGGAGGTGGTCCAGGTTCGGATCGACCAGGCATTGGCCGGCATCCGGCGAATCGAGGCGAAGGAGCCGATTCGTGACGCCACCGAGCGCTGGCTGAAGCGGTTCGTGGCATTGCTCGCGATCGTTTCGCTCGCATCGCTGGCCCTCGGCATTCACTCCCTGATCAACTGACCCAGCATGGCGGCGGATACAGATCGAAGCTTAACGGGTCATTAGGCAGATTCTGTTTTCCTCTTCTGCCGCATTCTCCCATTCAGAGTCCGTCATCCGCCATGCTGCAAGGTCACGTTGAGAATTGTACGGCGGATCTCGTCGCCGGCTGGGCGATGCGATCCGACGGAGGCGCCGACCCCGTCCTCGTCGACATCGCTATCGATGGCCTGTTCCATGCCCGTGTGCCAGCGAGATTTCCGCGCCTGGAGCATCCGCGCGCGCGCTGCGGATTCGTCGTTCCGCTGCCGCCGCATGTACGCGCCGGGCGACGGCGCGGCGAGATCTCGGTCACTTTCGCGGAGACGGGTGAATGCCTGGGCAACTCGCCTCAGTTGGTGCAGTTCGCACGACGCGCCAAACGCGCAATCTGCTTCCTCGCCGCCGGTCGTGTCGTCAACCATGACGACGTCATCGCCTATCAGCGAGACCCACGCGATCATATCGCGCGTTACATGAATACCGGCGACGCGATGGTCTACGACTCGTCACTCAAGCTGCTGGCCCTGGCCGAGATGCTGCCGGTGAACATCTGGGAATGGACCGACCGCGACGTCGATATCTGGAACAGTGAATACGATTACTGCTTCCTGCGGGGATCTAATTACGTCCATCAAGGGTACGACTGGAGGCATTTCGATAAACTTCTGCGCAAGCTCAAGATTCCCTGCATCGCATTTTCCGTCGGCGCGCAGGCGCCCATGTTCCACAAGCTTGAACTCAGACCCGAGCAGATCGACATTTGGAAGCTGTTCGCCGACCGTTCGGCCACCATTGGTGTGCGCGGAGCCTACTCGGCGGAGATCTTCGCCGATATCGGAATCCACAATGTCGAAATGATCGGTTGCCCGAGCCTGTTCCGCGCCAATGACCCGTTCCTGCGACTGCAGCCAAAGCCGATCGATGATGTCCACAAGGTCCTCTTCAGTCTACGCCGCGAGATCTCTGAATCCTATACCAACGATGTCGCGCGTTATCTATCGATCCAGAAGCGGGTCATCCTGGAACTCGCCCAGCGCTTCGACCTGACAGTCAGTGTCCATGGCGAGGCCGCCGAGAAGGTGTTCTTCTATCGCGACGAGGAATTGATGCCTCACCACCAGCAGGAGCTGATCGAAAGCGGTTGGTTCTGTGACCGCAACGATCCGTTGATCGGTGTTTATCGCGAGCGACTATTCTATAACGAGACGGTCGCGCAGTTCGACGAGATGGTGGCGCGACAGGACCTCGCCCTTGGATTTCGCGTGCATGGAAACTTGCCGGCGCTCGCACGCGGCGTTCCGGCCATCTGCGTCGACTACGACAGTCGTAGCCGCGAGCTGGCCGACCATTTCGACATCCCGATCATCCGGCTCGACGAACTCGATGCCGAGCCGTTCGATGCCTTGTATCAGCCCGCGCGCTTCGATCGGTTCAATGCGGCCTTCACCGACAATTATCGCCGGATGAGCGCCTTTCTCGATCGCAACGGCATGTCGCACAATATGCTGAGCGTGTGACATGACCGGTCGCATCTGGGCGTACGGTTTCGCCACCTTCATACTCATGCTCGGAGTCTTTCTCGTCGAGGCGGCAGCTCAGCCTCGGATTGAGATTGTGGTCGCCCAGGTCGACGCGGCCGAACCCGTCTTCGTCCATGCGCGCGATGCCTGTGAACGGTGGGACGTGCCCGACGTGCCCGCGCGCGCGTTTCGCGATCACGACGGTATCGTGCACCTGATTGCCTCGCATACGACGACGCGCCGCATGTCCGGCAGCGATCTGAACCGGGTGCGGCCGTCTTGTGCCGTGCTGTTGGACTCGCGCCGTGACGGCGATCCCGCGCATTACGACGATCGCAGCTGGCTGGCTGCGCTGCACACGAGCGATGGCCAGCGTGTCCATGCCCTGCTGCACGACGAGTTCCACGGTCATCTTCGCCGCGACCTCTGCCGCTTCGACCGCTACATGGCGTGCTGGCGCAACACGATCACGGCCGGCTTCTCGAGTGACGGCGGCCGCAGCTTTCGTGTCGCGGATCTCCCGGGGCGATTGGTGGCCGGATTGCCCTATCGCTACGACGGCGCGGTCGGGCGTCACACCGGCTATTTCAACCCATCGAACATCGTAGAGGCCGGCGGATTCTTCTACGCCTTTTTTTGGGCCGAGCCTCATGACGCGCAAGAGCGGGGCGCCTGTCTCATGCGCACAGCTTCGCTCGCTGACTCGGCCGCATGGCGCGGATATGACGGCAAGAGTTTTGCGGTCCGCTTCGTCGATCCCTACATAAACGCGCCTGAGGATCCGACACGCCATGTGTGCCCGCCGGTCGCGCGCGGGCGGCTGGTGTCGACGGTCTGGTCGGTCGTCCGGCATGAGACATCGGGTAATTGGCTCGCCGTGCTGGCGATGACCCGGCCGACGTCACCGGGCTCGCTGCCGGTCAGCGGCATATGGGTTGCCACATCGCGCGATCTGCTCGACTGGTCGCCGGCGGAGTTGGTGATGGCGGCGCCGCTGCTGACCAGCCCTTCCTGCGAGTCCGCGTATTCGTACTTCTATCCCGCGCTACTGGATCCAGCGAGCCAGAGCCGCGTCTTCGAGTCCGTCGGGGACGGCCCGTTCATCTACCTCACGCGTCTACACATGGCGCGATGCCTCCCGACGGCGGCACGCGACCTCGTGCGGATCCGCGCCCAGATCCGCCCGCGCGCTCCATGACCGCGCCTGTGAGCCAGGAGGAACCGCTATGCCGATGGTGACGATCCAGTTTGGAGCGAGGCCGCAAGCTGCGTTGATGGCCTTAGGGCTCAAGCTTCCACATCTGTCCGGCGATCTGACGTTAGACGCTG
>Ga0163144_10009968_pt1 | contig 20319 bp, 14 predicted proteins | sample OliLak19BULKMAT1_FD_123175 | JGI IMG/M metagenome (GOLD analysis project Ga0163144, IMG submission 123175) | Freshwater microbial mat bacterial communities from Lake Vanda, McMurdo Dry Valleys, Antarctica - Oligotrophic Lake LV.19.BULKMAT1 | ecosystem: Environmental > Aquatic > Freshwater >... | reverse complement strand
CGTCGATGCCACCGTCGCCGAGGCGGAGGCCGAGGACGCACCCGTCCGTGCGCTTGCCAAAGTCACAACCATCGCCGCAAGTAATGATGGGGCTTCCGCCAATGGTTCGGGGCTCGCCACGCGAGCGGTCCCGCCGCCGCCGGTGATCAAGCAGGCGCCCCGCCCCAAGATGCGGTTGGCCGATCCACCGCTGCCGGCGGGCCCGGCGCCCACCGAGGCACTGCCGCCGCTGTCGCTTCTGGAGATGCCGGCCCAGCCCGAGGACCCGGTCACGCCGGCCGATCTGCAGCTGCAGGCCAACCTGCTGGTCGCCAAGTTGGCCGATTTTGACATCGACGGCCGGGTGACCGAGATCCATCCGGGTCCCGTGGTCACCATGTTCGAGTTCGAGCCGGCCGCGGGCGTCAAAGTGGGGCAGATCGTCTCGCTCGAGGATGACCTCGCCCTGGCCCTGCGGGCTAACAAGATCCGTGTCATCGCCCCGCTGCCCGGGCGCGGCACAGTCGGTGTCGAGATCCCGAACCCGCGGCGCCGGACGGTGTATCTACGCGAGGTGCTCTCCTCTTCGGCGTATGACAAGAGCGACGCGGCGCTCAAGGTACCGCTCGGCGTCGACGTGAACGGTCACCCGTTCGTGTCCGATCTCTCCAAGATGCCGCACGTGCTCGTCGCCGGTGCGACGGGCGCGGGCAAGAGCGTGTGCCTCAACTCGCTGATCACCGGGCTGCTCTTCCAGCACGATCCCTCCACCCTGCAGATCGTCATGGTCGACCCCAAGATGGTCGAGCTCTCCATGTACAACGGCATTCCGCACTTGGTGCTGCCCGTGGTGACCGAGGCCAAGAAGGCGGCCAAGGCGCTTCGCTGGGCGGTGGGCGAGATGGAGAAGCGCTACAAGCTGCTGTCCATGGTGGGAGCGCGCAACATCCTCACCTACAACGAGCGCGTGGCCGACGGCCGCATGCCGACGCCGGCCGAAGGGGAGAAGCCGGTCGAGCGACTGTCCTATGTGGTCGTCATCGTCGATGAGTTCGCCGACCTCATGGTTCAGGTGCCTGGCGAGGTCGAGGAGCCCATCGCGCGACTCGCGCAGATGGCCCGCGCCGTCGGCATCCATCTGGTGCTCGCCACGCAGCGACCGTCCGTGGACGTGATCACGGGCGTGATCAAGGCCAACTTCCCCTCGCGGATCGCATTCCGCGTCGCGAGCAAGACGGACTCACGCACCGTGCTCGACCACAACGGCGCCGAGAACCTGCTTGGCATGGGCGACATGCTCTACCTGCCGGCGGGCAAGCCGGATCCGTATCGTATCCATGGTTGCTACGTCTCCGAGGAGGAGACGGTGCGTGTCGTCGATTTCTGGCGCGCCAAGGCTGCCGCCAATCAGGTCGCGGCGCCGCCGCTGGCCACGGCGGTCGTCCTGCCGGACGGCGACGACGATGGTGATGGTGCGGACGACTTCATGGACGACGAGCTGATCCCCGAGGCTGCGAAGCTCGTGGTGATGCACAATCAGGGTTCGACCTCTCTCCTGCAGCGCCGTCTCAAGGTGGGCTACTCGCGCGCCGGCCGGCTCATGGACCAGCTGGAACAGCTGGGCGTGGTGGGTTCGTTCAACGGCAGTAAGGCGCGCGAAGTGCTGGTGGACCAGCACTGGTTGCAGCAGAAGGGGTTCGAGTGAGCAAGAAGGTCCAGGTCGCCGAAGCGCCGACGCTCGCGTTCGTCACGCTCGGTTGTCCGAAGAACACGGTCGATTCCGAGCACATGCTCGGAGCGCTGGTGCAGGACGGCTTCCGCACGGTGGCCGAGTTGGGCGATGCGGATATCGCCGTGGTCAACACCTGCGCATTCCTGCAGAGCGCGGTGCGCGAGTCCAAGGACATGATCGCGCGCGTGGCCGAACTCAAAGAGCACGGCCGCTTGAAGGGCCTGATCGTCACGGGCTGTCTCGCGCAACGCTCGGGCGCCAAGCTTCTCGAGGAGTTCCCCGACGTCGATGCGGTGCTCGGCACGGGACAGTGGAAGGACATCGTCTCGGCGGCGCGGCACGTGCTGGGAGGCTCACACGAACGGATCGCGAACCGCGAGTATCCCGGCGGCGCCCTCGACTCGCTCGCGCCGCGTGCGCTGAGCACGCCGCGACACATCGCCTATCTCAAGATCAGCGAAGGCTGCGATCATCGGTGCACCTTCTGCATCATTCCGCAGCTGCGTGGGGACCAGAAATCCAAGACGGTCGAGGCGCTCGTGGCCGAGGCCGCGAATCTCGCCAAGCTGGGCGTGCGCGAACTCAATCTGATCGGGCAGGACACGACCGGTTATGGCACGGACCTGCCCGGCAAACCCGGGCTGGCGGACCTGCTCGAAGCGCTCGATCAGGTGAGTGGGATCGAGTGGATCCGCGTGCAGTACACGTATCCGCGGCTTTGGAGCGACCGTCTGATCGAGACGTGGGCGCGCGCCAAGCGGGTGGTGCCTTACGTCGATATGCCGCTCCAGCACATCGCTGCGGACATGCTGCGCAAGATGGCGCGGGCGATGACCGAGAACGATACTCGTGCGCTTGTGCGCCGGATCCGCGCCGGCATCCCCGGCGTGGCGTTCCGAACCAACTTCATCGTAGGGTTCCCCGGTGAGACCGAGGAGCACTTCCAGACGCTCATGCGATTCATCGAGGAAGAGCCGCTCGACAATCTGGTGGTGTTCAACTTCGAACGCGAGCCCGAGACGCCGTCTTACGCCATGACTCCGCGCGTGCCGATCAACACGCGTCGCTCGCGTCGCGCACAGTTGTTGGGCAAGCAGCAGCAGTTGTCGCGTGACCGGCTCGCGCGGCGGATCGGTGAAGTGGTGAAGGTCATGATCGACGGCCCCTTGGAGCGCGGACAGTACGCGGCGCGCACGGCGGGTTCGGCATATGAAGTGGATGGCGGTGTGGTGGTGGAAGGCGAGGGGCTCATGCCGGGGCAGGTGGTGCCCGTGCGCATCACGGGCTCGGCGGCCTACGACCTTTTCGCTCGCGTGGAACCGCAATCGGACCCCGCGCTGAACATCATCGGATAGAGGGGAGCAAGATGCGTTCGAATGTCGTTGGGTGGCTGCTGGCTCTGGTGCTCGCGGGCGTCGTCGCGGGGCCGGCCGAAGCGAAGAAGTTCCGCTACGCGAGCGGCCCCAAGGTGCCCGCGGACACAGTTCTGGCGGTCGCCAACAGTTATCTCGACCCGGTCGTGCGCAATCGCGGCCCGCGCGTGCCTTACACCAACCTGCAGCTCACGCAGTTCGTCGCATCGCAGGCGGTGACCAAGGCGCTGGCGAGCGCTCCGCTCGATTCCGGAACACACGTGGTGCTGGCGCCGGCGCGCGAGCACGCGCTCAACTTCGTGCTCGAGCACGCCATGATCAAGGCGCTCTCGGCCCGCGGCGTCGAGATCACCGTGCGCCGCTCGCCGATTCCCGACGACAGCGTGGCCACGTTGTTCGCAACGCCGGGCGACCCCCTTATCGAGTACACGCTCGGCTCGGCCAAGGTCACCTACATCCGACTGGTCGGGTGGTTACCGGGCCGGGTGAAGATCGAGCGCCAGGGTCTGGTCGAGGGCTCGCTCGGCATGCGCGACCCCGCCAGCTCCCGAGTGTTGTGGACCGGCGACCTCGCGCAGAATCTGGTCGATCGATTCCCCCGCAATCAGGCCGAGTTGGTCGAGGATGAGCGCTACCCGGACTTGAAGGCCACGACCCCCGGCCGCAATGTCGACAAAGTGCTCGAGCCCATCATCGTGGTCGCCGTGGTCGGCGGCCTGGTGGCCCTGTTCTTCCAGAATCGCCCATGAGGGCGGACATCCCCGCTCCCCGCGAGGAGGCAGTCCTGATGCGTGATCTCCGCCTGGCGCTCGCGAGCGCTGCGCTCGTGATGTCGGTGCTGGGTTGTGGCGCCGCCGTCGTGCCGCAGATCCATAATGATAGCGACCGCTTGAATGTGGCACGGCGCATGTACGACAAGGGCGACTACACGCTCGCGGTCGAGATACTGACGCCCTACATCAGCAGCGCCGCCGGTGCCGGGGATGTCGATCAGGCCATCTACCTGCTGGGCCTCTCGCACCTGAAGGCCAAGGAATGGGCGAGTGCCGAAGGCGACTTCCAGCGCCTGCTGCGCGACTATCCCGAGAGTGACTCGGCACAGTCGGCCGCGTTCCGTCTGGGGGAGGCCTACTTCGGGCAGTCGCGCGGGCCGGACTTCGAGCAGGAGTTCACGCTCAAGGCGCTCGAACAGTGGATGGCCTATCGCCGGGATGCTCCCGAGCACTGGCTCGCGAGCGAGTCCCTGACGCGCATCGCCGAGTGCCGCGCGCGGCTCGCGACGAAGCTGTATCGCACCGGCGATCTCTATGTGAAACTCAAGGAGTACGCGCCAGCCAAGATCTACTTCAAGAATGTGATGACGCAGTACAGCGACACGCCGGTCTACGGCGATGCCATCCTGGGGATGGCCGTGGCAGATGCTCGCCTCGGTGCGCGCGACACGGCGCTCGTCATCCTGCGCTCGCTCGAGGAGGAGTTCGCGGGTCGTCCGCTCGCACAGAAGGCGGCGGAGACGCGCGCGATGATCATGAAGTGGCCCGCCGTGGTGAAGGCCCCCAAGCGCCGCGCGCAACCCAACGAGCCGCCGCCGCCCGGGGCGCAACCCGGAGCGGGAGCCGGCATCAACCCGTGAGCCCCGCGCGCGCGCGCGGTCGCGGCCGTGCCGGGGCCGCACGCGTGGGGTTATTCGGAGGCACCTTCGATCCGCCGCATCTGGGGCATCTCGCGTTGGCGGAATGGGCGCGGGTGCAGTTGCGTCTGGACCGCGTGGTATTCGTGGTCTCTGGTGAGCCGCCGCACAAGCGCGGGCGCGTGCGGACCGACGCGGCGCATCGCGTGGCGCTCACGCGCCGGGCGGTGCGGGGGAATCCGGCGTTCGAGGTGAGTACGCTCGAGGTCAACCGCAAGGGGCCGTCCTACACGGTGGACACCGTCCGGGAGTTCGCCGAGGATGACCCCGCGGCGCGCCTTTACCTGCTCATGGGCGCTGACATGTTCGAAACGTTCGGGACCTGGGTGCAGCCGCACGAGATCCTGCGCGACGCCACGCTGGCCGTGGCATTGCGCCCTGGCGCCCGTTCGCCGCGCCGTACGCCATACGATGCGATGGGGTGTGGCGTGGTGTGGTTGGATAATCCCGGCCTCGAGGTGTCCTCCAGCGCGCTGCGCACGCGGGCCGCCGCGGGCGAAAGTGTCCGCTATCTCACGCCCGATGCCGTCGCCAGGTACATCGAGCAGCACCGTCTCTACCGGAGGGGCCGTTGAGCTACAAGCCGCAGGAGTTCTGGGATCAGCGCCTGTCCGAGCAGTTCGACCTGCGCGGAACGGGCGAGACCGGCTTGTCGCTGGCGTACAACGAAGCCTGCTACACGCTCCGCCGCGAAGTGCTCGACCGCGCGCTCGCCGAGGTGCGCTTCGAACCCCGGTCACGGCGCGTGCTCGACGTGGGCTGCGGTAGCGGCTTCTGGACGGACTACTATCTGCGCCGGGGCGCGGTCTACACCGGCGTGGACATCTCCTCGGTATCGGTCGAGCGGTTGTCGCAGAAGTATCCGCAGTCGCGCTTCATCCACAGCGACGTAAGCGAAGTTGCATTCGAGGATCGCTATGACGCGGTCAACGCCTTCGATGTGCTCTATCACATCACCGACGATGCGCGCTGGGAGACCGCAGTGCGCAACCTCGCGGCTGCCGTCTCGCCGGGCGGACTGTTGCTGGTGACCGATGCGTTCAGCGACATGGGCCGGGTCGCGGAGCACAATGTCATGCGCCCGCTGTCCCGTTACATGGAACTGGTCACGCCATTCGGTTTCGCGAAGGAATGGTTCCACCCCACCCATGTGCTGCTCAACAGTGACTTGGGCGCGTTCCGTTCCTTGAACCGCATGCCTGGCATGCTGCTCGCGCTTGATCGACTGCTGCTTGGCATGGGCGTGGGACAGGACGGCCGTCACAACCGCCTGTTGGTCGCGCGCCGCACGCGCTGATCGCTTCCATGGCCAACATCAAGGATGTGGCGCGCGAGGCTGGAGTGTCGGTCGCCACTGTCTCGCGGGTATTCAGTGGTGCGGCGCCGGTGAGTGAGGCCACGGCCGAACGCGTCCGTGCGATTGCCGCCCGACTGGACTACATCCCCGACGCGGCCGCACGCAGCCTGATCACCGGACGCACGCACGCGCTCGGCGTGGTGTTGCCCGAGTTGCATGGGGAGTTCTTCACCGAGGTGATCCGCGGACTGGACCGCGCCGCTCGCCAGCACGGACTGCATTTGCTGGTGAGTGGCTCGAACGCCGATGCCGCAGCGTTCGAGGCCGCGCTCCGGTCGATGCGGGGGCGCATCGATGGTCTGGTCCTGATGACCCCCGACCGGGTCATGTCGACCGCGGCCGAGCGTTTCCGCCACGCGGTCCCCGTCGTGTTGCTCAATCCCGCGACGCCGGCGGGACACTGCGATGCGATCACCTTCGACAACGAGGGCGGTGGGTACGTGATGACGCGCCATCTGCTCGCGCTCGGGCACACACGCGTGGCCACGATCACAGGCCCGCTCGGGAACGTCGACGCCACCGAGCGCCTCGCGGGATATCGGCGCGCGATGCGCGAAGCGGGCATGGCCGATCCGGCACTCGAACTGACGGGCGATTTCACCGAAGTCGGTGGGCATGCTGCTGCGTTACGACTGCTGGCGCTCGTGCCGCGCCCGACCGCGGTGTTCGTGGGCAACGACCCCATGGCCGTGAGCGTGCTCGCGGCCTTCCGCGAGCACGAGGTGGCGGTGCCGGGCGAGATCGCCGTGGGTGGATTCGATGACACCACCATCTCGCGCTACCTGACGCCTGCCCTGACCACGGTACGCGTCGATCTCGATGCGCTCGGTCGACTCGCAGTGGAACGCTTGGCGGCGCGAGGCCGCGGCGAAACCGGCGATGGCGTGGTGGAGCAACTGCCCGTCACGCTCGTCATTCGCGAGAGCTGTGGTTGCGTGAAGCGCTGAAAGATAGACATTGGCGGCGGGGCCCTGGCTCCGGCATGGTCCAGCGACCGTGGTCCCGCGGGTGAACCCCGCGCCGCGCCCTCATTCTTGGGTCACTCGCGCACTAAGGAGTGGTATGCCTCGGCTCGTCGTACTCGATGCGCTCGGTCTCGCGTACCGGGCGTACTATGCATTCATCGGTCGGCCGCTGCGTAACAGCCGGGGCGAGAACACATCCGCCATCTTCGGCTTCAGCAACATGGCACTGCGCTTCCGTCGCGATCTGGCGCCGACCTCCTGGGCACTCGCATGGGACGGACCCGGCCCGACCTTCCGGCATGAGATGTATCCGGATTACAAGGCGCACCGCCCGCCCATGCCCGAGGATCTGGCTTCGCAGCTGACGCCGATCGAGGAGCTCTCGCAGTGCCTCGGGCTGCCGGTGATCGAGAAGCCGGGAATGGAAGCCGACGACGTCATGGCGACGCTTGCGCGCCTGGGCGCTGAGGCGGGTTACGAGGTGTATCTGGTCACGGCCGACAAGGACATGCTGCAGGTGGTGAATGACCGCGTCACGGTCATGTCGCCCGCCGGCAAGGGCGACGATTTGATCCGCATGGATCCCGACGGCGTGCGCGCCAAGTGGGGCGTTGGTCCAGAGCACATCCGCGACGTGCTGGCGTTGATGGGCGACTCCTCCGACAACATCCCGGGCGTGCCCGGTGTGGGGGAGAAGACCGCGGTCGAGCTCATGAAGCAGTTCGGTTCACTCGAGGCGCTGTACGAAGGCGTCGAGTCGATCACCAAGCCAGCCCTGAAGCGCAAGCTGATCGAGAATCGCGAAATGGCGTACCTGTCGCGCGAACTCGCAACGCTGCGGCCCGATCTTGAGCTGGGCGTATCGCTCGATGCCCTCGCGCTCGCGCCGATTCGCCGCGATGACCTGACCACTTTCGCCAAGCGCTGGGAGATCCGTCGGCTCGAACAGGTGGCGAACTCGCAGGGAGAAGCCGACGCAGGTGACGTGGTGGCCTCGCGCAGTCCCGAGCGTCGCGGCTCCGCGGCCGAGCAGCGTGGCACGGGAGTGAGGCTGCGAGAGCCGGCGACGACGACCCCGAGTGCGGCTGGCGCGCAGCCGGATCTGTTCGGCGCACCGGCCATCGCGCGGCCGGTCTCGCCGCTGCCCGCGATGCTCACCAGCCAGCCTCAGGGGGATCTTTTCTCCACGCCGTCGAGCGAATCCCACACCGAGGGCGGGCTGACGATCGACGCTATTGCGCAGCGTGTGCACGCCGTGCGCGCGAGATCGTGGCACGGGCTCGCCGTGCTGCCGGTGATCTTCGGTAGCGCCCCGCGCACGGCTTCATTGATCGGTCTGGCGCTGGCGGCGCGTGATGGCACCTCGTGCTACGTGCCGCTCGCGCATGAGTCGGGCCCCAATGTCGCGCTCGAACAGTTGCGCGCCTGGCTGGCGCCGGCGCTCGCCGATCCGCAGTGCGAAAAGGTGGCCGTCGATCTCAAGGCCACCTCGCACGTGCTCGCCTCGCACCATCTGGGATTCGCGGGCGGACGCTTCGACCTGCATGTGGGCTCGTTCCTTTGCGACCCTGCGCGCGAGCACACGCTCGAGGCGCTGGCTGCCGATGTGTTGGGTGTCTCCCTCGCCCCACTTGAACCGGCGAGCGCACGCGGCAAGGCGCGCACGGGTCCCGGGGCACAGTCGGTCGAAGCGGTCACAGCGGCGGCCGAGCGCATGGCGGCAGCCTGCTGGCCGCTGGCTGAGGCGCTGCGCGCGCAGCTCGAGGCGCGCGAGCAGTGGAAGCTGTACGCCGATCTCGAGCATCCGTTGATCGAAGTGCTCACCGCGATGGAGAGGGCAGGTGTCGCGCTCGACGCCTCGGTGCTGCACGAGATGTCGGCGGGCGCTGCCCGCGAGATCGCAGTGCTCGAGACGCGCATTCTGGAGTCCGCGGGCGAGGCCTTCAATATCGCCAGCGGTGCGCAACTGGGCAAGATCCTGTTCGAGAAGCTCGGCCTGCCTGCGGGCAAGAAGACCAAGACGGGATATTCGGTGGACTCCGAAGTGCTCGAAGGGCTCGCCGCAGCGCACCCCTTGCCAGCGCTGGTGCTCGAGTGGCGTACGCTCACCAAGTTGAAGGGCACGTATCTCGACGCACTGCCCACGAGTGTCGATCCGCGCGATGGCCGCGTGCACACCACATTCGAGCAGACGGGTGCCGCGACGGGGCGGCTGTCGTCGTTCGATCCCAATTTACAGAATATCCCCATGCGCACTGCGCAGGGGCGCGCCATCCGCCGCGCGTTCGTCGCCGCGCCCGGCTGCACGCTGGTCGGCGCGGACTATTCACAGATCGAGTTGCGAGTGATGGCACACTTGTCCGAGGACCCGCAGTTGATCGAAGCGTTCGAGAGTGGCGAGGATATCCACGCGAGCACCGCTCGCCGCATCTTCAAGGTGAGCGGCGACGTGCCGCCCGAACTTCGCTCGCGCGCCAAGGTGGTCAACTTCGGCGTCATGTACGGCATGGGCTCGCGCAGCCTGGCGCAGCAGATGGGGATCGGGCTTCAAGAGGCGAAGGATTTCATCGAGGGTTACTTCAACGTCTACGCCGGCGTGCGGCGTTTTCTGGACCGCACTCTCGAAGAGGCGCGCGAGCGTGGCTACGTGCAGACGCTGCTCGGCCGCCGCCGCTATCTGCCGGGGCTTCGCGCAGCAGGCGGGCTCGAGCGCAGCTTGGCCGAGCGCGCCGCGATCAACACTCCGATCCAAGGCTCTGCAGCAGACCTGGTGAAGCTGGCGATGCTGCGCGTTCATGCAGCGCTCGCGAGCCGCACGGGCACGCGGCTGCTGCTTCAAGTTCATGACGAGCTGCTGCTCGAGTGTCCGAGCGGCGATGCCGACGCCGTGACCGCGATCGTCTGCCGCGAGATGGAAGGTTGCCATCCGATGCGAGTTCCTTTGACAGTCTCGGCGGGGCGCGGCGCCACCTGGTTCGAGGCGCACTGAGGGTGAGGCCATGACCGAACGTCGTCGTCGGGTGCGTCCCACGGATGGGCTGCTCATCATCGGGCTGGTGGGCCGCGCCGGGAGCGGCAAGAGCACGGTTGCGCGGCTGCTCGAGACGCGCGGTGCGTTAGTGCTCGACGCGGATCGGATGGGACACGAGGTGACCGACACGGATCCGGATGTGCGCATGGCGCTCGAGGCGCAGTACGGCTCGCGCGTGTACGGCGCCGACGGCCGACTCGATCGCGCGACGGTTGCCGCGCACGTGTTCAGCGATCCTGCAGCGTTGCAGCGGCTCAATCATCTGGTCCATCCGCGCATCTTGCGCCGTTTGCACGCCCGCCTTGCGCATCTGGCCGAACTTCACGAGCCGCGCGTGGTCGTGGTGGACGCGGCGCTCATGCTGGATTGGGGCTTCGAGGCCGCGTGCGATGCAGTGCTCGCGGTGACCGCGCCGCAGGCCCAACAACTCGCACGGCTCATCGCCTCGCGCGGCTGGACGGCGGAACAGGCCAGCGCCCGGCTGGCGAATCAACAGCCGAACGACTACTTCGAGCGGGTGGCGGACGAAGTGCTTCACAATGACGGGACGCAAGAGCAACTGCGAGAGGCGGCGGATGCCGCGCTCGAACGGATGTTGGCCCGCCGCAGGTCCCCGAGCGTGTAGGATGGTGTCCGGCGGAGCGGAGTCCGGCAGGGACTCGGGCCCGCGACCGTCCCGCACCCATCGGAGGATGCCGTTGAATCCTGTCGCCATCCTGATCTTCATTCTGGTCGCGATCGCGATCCGCGTGTTCGAGGCGCGCAAAAGCCAAGGCCGTCCTCTGCCTCCGCTAGTGCCGCCGACTTGGCCGAGTGCTCCAAAGCACGACCCCGCGCCCAAGTCGACGCCGAAGACTGCGTCCGACCGGCCCTATGTGCAGGACGCTGATCCGTTCCGGCCGACGCAACGGGAAGTGGTGGTGCATCCGGCGAAGCCCGCTCCGCGTGTCGCACCGACGTCTCCTCGTGTCGAAGCGCGCACTCTGGCCGAACGCAGTCCGCACGAGATCGCCGAGCGTGAGCTCACCACCGCGGGCGAACTCGATGCTCCCCCCGGGTCCGCACTTGCACGGCTGCAGGCCAGCATCGAGGAGCGTCGTCTCGCGCTCGAGCGGCGTCACGCCAAGGGGGTTTCGATCCGCTCCGCGGATCGAGGAGCGTCGGCATGACCGGCCTGCTCGCGCCCGCGGATCGAGGAGCGTCGGCGTGAACAGCCGGCTCGCGCACTGGCTGGCTTCACTGCGTCGTGTGTTCGGGTTCGCGCCGAAGCTGCCGCAGCCGATCGTCGATGCGCAGCGGGCGGGCGAGTTGCTTGGCGAGGCGCTGTCCGAGGATGACCCGACGTTGCGCGTGAGCAAGCTGCGGGCGGCGCTCGCGCATGGCGAACGGATGCAGGGGGAGAGCGGCGACATCGTGGTGATGGAGGCCTCGCTGCACCTGGGCGAGAAACTCCGCACGCTGGGTTCCAACGAGGAAGCGCTGCTGCACTTCGGCCGCGCCGTGGAGCGCAGCTACCGCGTGCCCGATCCGGTCGGCCGCCACCGCCGCGCCGGTGTGCTCTCTCGCCTCGCGATCCTCGATCAGGAGGCAGGCCAGTTCGAGCGCGCGAAGCAGCGCTATGAGGAGGCGCTGAAGCTGGGTGGCGATTCCGACGCGCAGCTGCTGCTCGGGATGCTCACCCAGGCGGCGTTCAATCTGGGCATCCTCGAGAGCGAGCGCGGCGATTCGGCGGGCGCGTGTGCGAGCTGGCAGCGTGCGATGGAACTGGGCGAGCGCTCGGGACACCCGAGCGGTTGGGACCCGGCGTCGGTTGCGGCATTCAATCTCGGGCACCTGCTGATTCGCGATGGCGACACCGATGCGGGCCGGCGCATGCTCGAAGCGGTGAGCGGCATCGGCGAGCCTGCCGGCACACCGCTGGGGCTGATGGCCTCGGCCAAGGCGGCGCTCGCGCTCGCGACGTTGGCGGAGCAGGAAGGGCTTCCGGGCGAGCCCGAGGCTGCGCGCCAGTACACGCGCGCGCTCGAGCTGGGGCGCGCGTGCGCGATCCCCGATGGAAGGCTGGCTGCCCTGCAGGGTGCGATCGGGCTCGGCGAACAGGCGGCCGGTGCGAGTCGCATGGCCGAGGCCGTGGAGCAGTACCGCATCGCGCACACGCTCGCGCCCACGTGCGAGCCCGATGCGGCGGCGCGGTTCGGTGTGCTGTCGGCGCTCCGACTGGGGCAGGCGCTGGCCGAGACCGAGGCGCGTGCCGAGGCTGTGGTGCATCTGCGGCATGCCTTCATCGCCGGGCGCGAGAGTGACGATCCCTGGGTGCGCGAGTTGGCGGGGCAGGCGGCCTGCAACCTGCATCGCGTGCTCTGCTCGCTCGATCGCTGGGATGAAGCACGCACGCACGCCGAGGAAGCGCTCGCGTTCACGTCCACCCTCGAGTCCGGGTTGGGGCGCGCGCTCGAAGCGGCCGCGCGGTACGCCCGCGCGTTCCAACAGTTGCACGATGGCGATGCGGTATCCGCGCGCGAGGCGCTCTCCGAGGTGACCGCCCGCGGGCTGGGCAGTGGCGTGGAGGTGGGCGAGCGGATCGCGCTCGATGCACTGCTCCTCGCGGGGCATCTCGATCGCCAGGCGGGTCGCGTCGAGGCGGCGCGCGCCGGTTTCAAGCAGGCCGTCGGGCTGCTGCGCGAGCGCAACGGTCCGGACGCCGACTCCATGGCCGCGATGGCCTCGGTCAATCTGGGCCACGCGCTGCTCGCGCTCGAGCGTCAACTCGAGGCGCGCTACGCGTATGAGCAGGCGCTGGCGCGAGGGCGCTCTTCCGGCTTGCCGGCGGGACGGGCGGCGGCGGCGAACGCGGCGCTCAATCTGGGCGCGTTGCGTGCGGACGAACTCACCAAGGAACAACAACGCGAGCTGTTCACCCTGGCCGGCGTACTCGGACGTTCGAGCGGAACGCCCCTGGGGACTGAATGTGCTTCGCAGTCGGTGCGGGCCATCGCCCAACTGGATTCGCCCGAGACGGCTGGCGACCCCGAAGAGGACGACGAGGACGGGCCGTTCGCCTGAGCCGCGGGATTTCACTTCACCGGGTGGCTCGCTTAGTCTGTGCGGCCGAATACCGCCGCCCCCTCCTTCGCATCGTCTGAAAGGTCCCCATGCTCACCACGGCTGAACTGCGCAAGCGCCTCGACACGATCCAGGAGAGTCTCGAGGGTCTGCGGAGGTACCTTTGACATCGACTCCTGCATCCGCGAGATCCCCACGATCGAGGCGCGGATGGCGGAGCCGGGTTTCTGGGACAAGCAGGAGAGCGCGCAGAAGACCGTCGCGCAGCTGAAGGGATTCAAGAAGACTCTGGACGATTACCAGAAGCGCGACTCCATGCGCGTCAGCCTGTCCGAGATGCTCGACATGGCGGAAGAGGAAGCGGATGAGTCGATGCTCAAGGAGCTGCAGTCCGAGCTGACCACGCTCGAGACGCAGGTGACCGAGCTCGAGACACGCAGCCTGTTGTCGGGCGAGCACGACCGGTTGGGTGCGATCATCACCATCCATCCGGGCGCCGGGGGCACCGAGTCGCAGGACTGGGGCGAGATGCTCATGCGCATGTACCAGCGCTGGGGTGAGCGCCACGAATACAAAGTCACGCTGCTCGACTATGTCGCAGGCGATGAGGCGGGGATCAAGGACGCCACGCTCGAGATCGAGGGCGAGTATGCATACGGCTACTTGAAGGCCGAGACCGGCGTGCATCGGCTGGTGCGCATCTCGCCCTACGACGCGAACCAGCGGCGGCATACCTCGTTCGCAAGTGTCGCGATCATGCCGACCATCGACGACACCGTCACGGTGAACATCGCCCCGGGCGACATCCGGGTCGACACGTTCCGCGCCGGCGGTGCGGGCGGCCAGCACGTCAACAAGACCGAATCCGCAGTGCGTCTCACGCACATCCCCACCAACATCGTCGTGCAGTCGCAGGGGGAGCGCAGCCAGCATCGCAACAAGGACGCGGCCATGAAGATCCTGATGTCGCGGCTGTTCGTGCATTACGAGGCGATCGAGAAGGCCAAGACCCAGAAGATCGCGGGCGAGAAGAAGGACATCGATTTCGGCAGCCAGATCCGTTCGTATGTGCTGCAGCCCTACACCATGGCCAACGACCACCGCACCGAGCTCAAGATCGGTGACGTGCATGCCGTGCTCGACGGACAGATCGATCCGTTCATCGATGCGTGGCTCAAGAACAAGGAGAAGGCATGATCCCGCAGCACATCTTCCGCGAATACGACATCCGCGGTCTGCATGCGAGCGAACTGACCGATGAGACTGCCGAGGCGGTTGGGCATGCGTTCGCCACGGTCATCCGGCGTGAAGGGGGCAAGCGTGTGGCCATCGGCCGCGACGTCCGCCCGAGTAGCGTGCGTCTGGCCGCGGCGGCTGAGCGAGGGATGATCGCGGCAGGGCTCGCGGTCGAGCGTGTGGGCACGGTCCCGACGCCGGCGCTGTACTACGCCGTGGCATCGCGTGGGCTGGATGGTGGCATGCAGATCACCGGCAGCCACAACCCGCCGGAGTTCAATGGCTTCAAGATGGCCAAGAAGAAGCTGCCGCTGTACGGCGCCGAGATCCAGGCCATGAAGCAGATGATCCTGACCGGCGACCTCGAGAAGGGGACCGGGAGTTGGACGGACAAGCCGATTCTCGATGCGTACGAAGCCATGCTCGTCGAGCGTTGCAAGAGCCCGAAGGGGCTGCGCGTGGTGATGGACTGCGGCAACGGCTGTGCCGGCACTGTGGTGCCCAAGGCGTTCGAGCGTATGGGGCACACGATCATCCCGCTCTTCGCCGAACTGGACGGCAGCTTCCCGAACCATCTGCCGGATCCGACCGTGCCGGCGCTGCTCGTCGACCTGCAGAAGAAGGTCGCCGAGACCGGCGCGGACTTCGGCATCGGCTTCGACGGCGATGCCGACCGGATCGGCGCGATCACCGGCAGTGGCCGGATCGTGTGGGGCGATCAGTTGCTCGCGCTGTTCGCGCGCGACGTGTTCACACGCGTGCCGGGCGCCGAGATCATCTTCGACGTGAAGTGCTCGCAGGCGCTGATCGAGGACATCATCGCGCACGGGGGCAAGCCATCGATGTGGAAGACCGGGCACTCGCTCATCAAGAGTCGCATGCAGGAGACCGGCGCCCCGATCGCCGGTGAGATGAGCGGCCACATGTTCTTCAGTGAAGGCTTCTTCGGCTTCGACGACGCGCTCTTCGCCGCCGGCCGGCTACTGCGCTACGTCGCCTCGACGGGGCAGACGCTCGACCAACTCGCCGAGAGTCTGCCGCAGTACTTCAGCACTCCCGAGTTGCGGCTCGACTGCCCCGAGGACAAGAAGTTCCTCGTGCCCGAGGAGCTCAAGCGCGAGTTCGGCGGGAAGTACAAGGTCATCGATATCGATGGAGCACGCGTCGAGTTCGGCGACGGGTGGGGACTGGTGCGCGCGAGCAACACCCAGCCGGCCGTTGTCGTGCGGTTCGAAGCGCGTACAGCGGAACGTCTGGCGGAGATCGAAGCCCTGATGATGGCGCCGCTCGCCCGCTTGGGCGTGGGGGCGGCAGTCGGTCACTGAGTTGACGTCGCTCCGGCCCCTGCCGCGGGAGTTCTACGCGCGCCCCGCGTTCCGTGTGGCGCGCGCGCTGCTCGGCCGGGCACTGGTGCATGACGGGCCGCAGGGTCGGGTGGCGGGGCGGATCGTCGAGGTCGAGGCGTACCGCAGCGCCGGCGACCCGGCAAGCCATGCGTTCCGCGGACCCACGCCGCGTAATCGCGTCATGTTCGGTGAACCCGGGCACGCGTACGTCTACTTCACGTACGGCATGCACCACTGCCTCAATCTCGTATGCGAGCCCGCGGGGCAGGCGGCGGCCGTGTTGATCCGCGCATTCGAGCCGCTTGCCGGGGCTCACGTGATGCGGGCGCGGCGCGGGGTGGAGGAGAGTATGCGGCTCGGGCGTGGGCCGGGTTGCGTGGCGCAGGCACTCGGGATCGACCGCAGCCACGACGGCCTCGATCTTTCGGCCGGTCCATTGTTCATCGCCCAGGCGCCCCCTCAGCTGGGGTCGCACCGGATCGTCGCGGGTCCGCGCATCGGCATCCGGGTGGCGCTCGAGCGGGATTGGCGATTCTGGCTCGCCGGGCACCCCTGTGTGAGCGCGTCGCGAGGGACGCCGAAGCCCGCTCTGGCCACGCCTGGAACGTCGCACTCTCGATGAGCCCGCCCTTAACCGGCGGTGGAGCCGCGACTTCTGCGTTGACACTCATCGCCGCGCATCCCTAGTATCCCGCCTCCGTGCAGCGCGCACCTCGTTGACCATGCGCACTCTCGCCCGGTGGCGCATGCCCTCTTTGCGCCCGGTGGCGATACCCCGACATTACGATGAACGGTTGAAAGGAGTACTGATGCGCTCTTCGCGCAGGGTTCTGGCGAAAGCCCTGTCCTTCACGATGCTGGCATTGACCTTGGTGGTCACCGCGGCTTCTGCGCAGTTCTACGAGCCGACGGTGAGTGCGCTGGGGCTGACTTCCGGCACGCTCGCTCGCAGTCCAAGGCTGCTGGGCATGGGCAAGCTGGTGCTCGTGGTGGATGATCGCGATGGGAGCTTGAACCTGTGGGACTTCGCCCATAATCCCATGGGCATCGCGACGGATGACTCGGTGTCCACGCTCAACTTCCGGCCGGGTACCGATTCCGCACACGGAGCGCACCTGGCGTTGAACCCGAATCGCACCTACCGCGAGGACCTCGGCGCCCGCAGCACCCGCACGCAGTTCGAGGCGATCCACCGGGCCGGGAATGGCACTGCCTACGGGGCAACGATGGAAGCCAACTCGGTGCGTTACGACCGACCCTACTCCGATGACACCGAAGTGCGCCGTGGAGTGAGTGCACCCGCGGTCGAACCGGTGATCACCGGACGGCTGCCTTACATCGGCGGCGGCAAGCTGCGCTACGCCGTCCGTGGGCGCTTCGAGAGTGAACGGCGTCTCGACGAGTACCGCCGTATCATCACGAATGCGGGGGGTGAGTTCATCGGGCTCGATGGCTTGATCGTCGCCCCGCCGGACTACTTCAACCCTGACGAGTACAAGGTGAGCAGCACCGCTTACGGGGCGTTCCTCTCGTATGACCTCCACCAGGACCACGTACTCGCGTTCGGCATCGATCAGGTGAGCCAGAAGTGGAAGGGCACGAACGCCGGATCCAAGTACGCGAGCCAGATCGATGAGAAGCGGCCCTACAAGGTCGGGCAGGCTTCGCTCGTCGGGCACTTCGGACGTTCGCTCGAGTATGGCGTCGATGGTCGCGGCTGGCTGTCCGATTCGCAGCAGGACTGGCGCTTCACGCTGTCGGCCGGTGTGGGCGCGGACCCGCTCACGGGTCGCGGCAAGCTGCTTGAACGCGAGGAGAAGGGCAGCCGTCTCGACACGCGGCTCAAGTGGCATACGGGTGCGGCCACACTGGGCGGGCAGTTCTGGACCGCCGCGAGCAAGACCACCGTCACGCCGCCGGGCTCCAGCGACCTCACGTCGCTCAACCGTTTCCTGAATCAGGTGTCCGCGGTGATCGGTGGCGATACGCTGTCGCTGCCGGACAGCATCATCGCGAGCGAGAGCCGCACCTACGCCTGGGGCTATGGGGTGGGGGTGGGCTACAAGCTGCCGCGGGCCACGGTCGGCACCGAGTTCCACTGGGGCCGCGATCTGGCGACCGGCTCGCTCAACGGCGACGGGCCGAAGGGAATCGGCTGGGACGTGCGGGCCGGGCTCGAGTATCTGTGCACCAACATCGTCACGGGCCGGGTCGGCTACCTGTATCGCTCATTCGACGAGGATGATCTGCTGCGCAACAGTGAGTACACCGGGCACACCGCTTCGATCGGGTTGGGGCTGACGCCGGTCGGCACCACTTGGAGCGTCGAGACGGGCTACGCCTTCGAATGGCTCGATGCCGATTTCGGCGACCCGTCCGCCCCGCAGCGCAGTCGTCAGAACCTGTCGCTCCAGATCCATTGGGGCTTCTGAGAACCGCCTCGGTGACCCCGACGAAAAAAGTCGTTGACCTTTTGTCGGGGTCACCCGATATTGTGCGTGTCCGGGCGTACGGCACCGGAGCCGAAAGGCTCCTCCCACGGTGCCTTTCGTTGCTATTGCTGTGGCGACGACCCACCTCACACGCGCCGAGACCGTTTTCCAAGTGGCCCAACCCCCCCGGGATTCCTTCGATTCCACTGCATCGTGCGCGGAACGTATGACACGCGAACGACTTGAGTCCCCGAAAAGCGTTGACACAGGCTCGCGCGGTTGGCATCTTGTGCCGGAAAATTCCCACGGCCTTCGGGCCGCATCTCACGAGAGGGTTGAGTCCATGCTGATCCACGCCAGACGCTTCATCGCGACCTGCGGCATCACCGCCGTCGCACTGGCGCTTGCGCTCCCCGCGCTCGCCCAGCAGAAGTCCGCTCCGCCACCCGCGAAACCGGCAGCCCCTGCTCCGACCCGGCCGACGACGCCGGCTCCCGCTGCTGCGAAGCCGACCACGACTCCCGCCACCGCTGGCGCAGTGGGTCGTATCTCGGGACGCGCGCTCGAGCGTGGCAAGGACCCGATCGGCTACGCGAACGTGGTTGTGCTCGGCACCAAGCAGGGAACGGCTACCGACGAGAATGGCAACTTCGTCATCGGCAACGTTCCCGTCGGCACGTATCAGGTGAAGCTGCAGGCCATCGGCTTCGATCCGGTCATCCTCACCGTGCAGGTCAACGCCGGGCAGACCGCGACGGTCACGTTCAATGTCGGCGCGACCAAGGTTGTGAGGGATATGGAGGCCATCGAAGTCCGCGCCGAGAAGCGCATCGACACCAAGTCATCGACCACCAAGCAGTCGATCTCCGCCGAGAAGCTCAAGGAGATCCCGGTCGACAACCTGAGTGCGGCGATCGCCACAAAGGCGGGCGTCGTGGCGCAGGGCGGTGAGCTGCACTTCCGCGGCGGCCGTGGCGGCGAGGTGAAGTTCCAGTTCGACGGCGTCGAAGCGACCGATCCGGCGTTCGGCGGTAGCGCGAACATCGCGAACCTGGCCGTCGCTGGTACCGACGTGCTCTCGGGCGGGTTCGACGCCGAGTACGGCAACGCGCTCTCAGGTGTGGTCAGCGTGAGCACCAAGGAAGGCGGCGAGCGATTCGGGGGCGAGGTTCGTTGGGACACCGACCGTTACGGCGACCCGACCAAGACGTTCAACAACTTCGACCGTTTCAGCTTCGGCTTCGGCGGCCCCACGCCGGTCAAGAACCTCACGTATTTCGCGACCTACGAAGGAACGTTCTCGGACACTTACCTGCGCACCAGCTTGTCGCGCCCGCGCCGGACGCTGCTCGACTTCATCCAGTTGGGGAATCGGCAGAGCAACCAGATCAACACGAACTTCAAGCTCGCATACCGGATGAATCCCAAGAACAAGCTCACGTTCGAGACCATCAACAACCGCACGATCAACACGGCGTACAACCACATGTGGAGCCGCGAGGGATTCGTCCAGGTGCTTTACGACACCGTCCGAACCGTGGGGCAGCCCGACCGGCTGACGCCGCGTTACGGCACGTGGTCCGAACTGCAGGTCGATTCCACCTACCAGCATGTGAACCTGCCGGATCACGTCCCGACTCTCGATGACCGCTACCAGCAGTTCACATCCGTGTGGACCAACCAGCTCTCAGACAAGAGCGTCTGGACCACGCGTATGTCGAGCCTGGCGTTCAACACGCTGTTCTCGGTCGGTCGCAAGGAGCCGTGGGAGTACTCGATCCAGAGCCCGTTCTACTGGAGCGGCAACACGGTTTTCGGCTCCGAGAACAACCCGTACTTCGCCACGCACGGTGACTTCCCGGCGTACTTCCGCCGCTCGACGAACGTCTACAACTTGAAGACCGACTTCTCGACGCGCAAGTACAAGCAGCACACGCTCAAGACGGGTCTCGAGATGAAGTACAACCGTGTCCAGAACCTCAATCTCTCGCTGCCCAACTCGGAGACCAACGGTCTGCCGGGAGGGACCCGCTCCGACTTCGTGAACTACAACCCCGAAGGCGCGGCCTACCTGCAGGACCGGTGGGAGTTCGAGGGGCTGGTGCTCAATGCCGG
>Ga0163144_10009964_pt1 | contig 20322 bp, 25 predicted proteins | sample OliLak19BULKMAT1_FD_123175 | JGI IMG/M metagenome (GOLD analysis project Ga0163144, IMG submission 123175) | Freshwater microbial mat bacterial communities from Lake Vanda, McMurdo Dry Valleys, Antarctica - Oligotrophic Lake LV.19.BULKMAT1 | ecosystem: Environmental > Aquatic > Freshwater >... | reverse complement strand
TTGTTCGCCACCGAGATCGTCCGTGAGCAGGTCTTCGACCTGTACCACGACGAGATCCCCCACGCCGTCGCGGTCGTCGTCGAGACGTTCCGCGAGAACCAGGGCAAGCCGGACGACGTGTTCGCGACGCTCTACGTGGAGCGCGACGGGCAGAAGGGCATCATCATCGGCAAGGCCGGCAAGGATCTCCATCGCCTGACGGAACGCTCGCAGGCGATGCTCGAGGCGTTCCTCGGGCGCGAGGTGAACCTCGAGCTCTGGATCAAGGTACGCAAGGATTGGCGCAAGGACCCGCGGTCCCTCAAAGAGTTCGGCTACACGACCTAGGTCACTCGCCGGCGATCCGCCACGGGCGATCCTCCCCCTCCTCCCGCTTCGACGGCTCGAGCAGCCTCTTCACCTCGGAGCACAGCGTGTCGACGTCGAACGGCTTCGTGACGTAGGAGCGGGCCCCGTTCTCGAGCGCCTCGCGCGCGATCTCGAGGTCCATCTCGCCCGTGAGCATGATGACGGCCAGCGCCGGGCTCAGCTCCCGGGCCGCGCGCAGCACGGCGAGGCCGCCCATCTCGGGCATCGCGATGTCGAGCAGAAGGGCGCGCGGCCGCTCGGCGGTGATCATCGCGAGCGCGTCGGGACCGTTCGACGCCTCCAGGACCTCGCAGACGGCCTCCAACGCGCAGCGTATGCTGTGGCGCAGGTCCGGATCGTCATCGACGATTAGGATTTTCGGGGGCATAGGAATTCAAGGCCGCGTGCAGCCGGCTTTCGACTGTCGCCCAGTCGACGTTCTTGAAGAAAGCGTCGATATACTCGCCCCGGCCGGAGGCGCCCCAATCGACCATGTAAGCGTGCTCCCATACGTCCATGACGAGCAGCGGCGCGGCTCCCGCGGGATGGCCGTACTCATGGGATTCGATCCAGACGTTCGTCATCACGGCCGCGCGCGGATCGAAGTAGAGGATCGCCCATCCCGTGCCCCTCATCTTTCCGATAGCGGTGAATTCCTTCTTCCATGCCGCGAAGCCGCCGAAGAATTTCTTGAGCAGCTTGGTGACGTCGGCGGCCTCGTTCGGCGAGGCGCCGCCGGATCGCAGCGCCTCGAAATACAGCTCGTGCAGGATGACGCCGTCCGCCTCGAACGCCCAGTGCCGCTTGAGCTCCGTGAATTCGGGGCCGAAGTTCTCCACCTTCGACAGCAGCTCGAGCTTCTCCCGGAGGGCGGCGGCGTTCTTCACGTAGCCCTCGTACAGCGCCCAATGCTGGGCGATCTGCTCCTCGCTGATGCCGTCCAGGTTCCACGGACGCACCTCCCGGCGCGCCTTCTCGATGCTCGTCATCGATCTCTCCTTGCGCTGCTTGACTTCATTCGATCCGGCTCGTCCAGAGCAGCGGCTCTCCAGACGGCCGCTCGACGACGGCGGTGGGCTCGGCGGTGACGAAAAGCTCGAACTCGCGCAGCTGCGTCACGGTCTTGAGCTCGCCGTCGAGGTCTTTCGCGAGGTTCAACGGTCCGAGGTTCAACGGCCCGAGGTTCAACGGAGGGCTTCCCGGCGAGGTCCGGATCCATGCCACGTACGCCCACGCGGGCGGCTCGAACGTCTCCGGATCGGGAAGGTGCCGGATCTTGAGGCTGATCAGGATGTTGTCGGCGGGCGTCAGCTCGAACCGGACGAAGCCGTCGGCGGCGCCCGCGAGCGGGCTACCGGTCAAGCGCCCGCCCCGCGCGGCGCAGCCCGACAGCACGGCGCAAAGCGCGACCACGGCCGGCAGAGCCAGAGCCCCCGTTCCCCTCATAAACGAAGTATAGGCGCCGGCGCGAGGCGCAACCACTGCCGCGATGTCACCGAATTTACTCGGGCGGGTGAACGGACCCGTGACAAAACCTTTGCAACTCGGCCATCGCATCAATGAAGCTTTCGGGGCTACCCTGGGATGGTTGGAGGACAACAGATCCATGAACGGAAAGATCACGGTGCTTCTAGTCGAGAAGGATCCCCAGATCACGCAGCTGCTTCTGCTCCTGATGACGGAGCCCGCGTGGCCGCCCCTACCCTTTACCTTGGTCTGCGTGGACGGGCTCGACGCCGCGCGAGAGGCGCTGCGCGCGGACGACTCCATCCAGGTCGTCCTTCTCGACGCGGCGATGAGCGGCTCGAGCCTGATCGAGGGGCTGAGGCTCATCCGCACGCACTTTCCCGCGACGCCCGTCGTCGTGCTGACGGAGCCCGGAGGCGAATCCGTCGGCCTCGAAGCCGTGCGCTCGGGCGCGCAGGACTACCAGGTCAAGGGCAGCCTCGACGCGCGCACGCTCAAGCGCACGCTCAGCTGCGCCGTCGTGCGTCAGCGTCTGGCTCCGCGCCGCGAGGTCCGGAGACGTCATGTCCATGCGTGAGGAGCGGCGCAGGGTCGGCTAGCGCGAGCGCGGCCCCATCGGCAGCGTGAAGAAGATGGTCGTCCCCAAGCCTTCCGTGCTCTCCGCCCAAATCCGGCAGCCGCCCGACAGCAGCATCGATCGGACGAGCGCGAGGCCCAAGCCCGGCGCGCGCTCCGTGCGCGCGCGGGCGTTCTCGGCCCGATGAAAGCGGTCGAAGATGCGCGGAAGGTCTCCCGCGGGAACGCCGATGCCGGTATCGCGGATCGTGACGACCGCGCGCCGGCCCGCGCGCCGGGCCGCGATGGCTATCGTACCGTTGGGCCGGTTGTATTTGATCGCGTTCGCGAACAGATGCCGCAGGATCCGGGACAGATCGTCGCGGTCGAACAGCACCTTCATCTTCGACGGCACCTCGACGGTCATCTCGAGCCCGCGCCGCGCCGCGGCGCGCTTCGCGGCGTCGAGCTCCTTCAGGATCCGCGAGCGAAGATCGACGGGCCTCGACTTCCGGGGCTTTGCCGACTCATAGGACGACAGCCGCAGGATGTCCTCGACGACAAGCGAGAGCCGCTCCGCGTGCTGCTCGATGATCAGCGCGAACTGCAGCCCGCGTCCCGGGATTTTCAGCGCGCCGCCCGCGAGGGACTGCGAGTAGCCTTTGATCGCCGTGATCGGCGTCATCAGCTCGTGCGACAGGTTCGCCTCGAAATCGAGCCGATGGGTCTCGCTCGCCTCGGCCGCGGCGGACAGCTTCTCGTTCGCGACGGTGAGCGCGGCGACGCGTCGCTGGAGCCGGGCGACGTCGGCCTCGTGACGCTTCAAGCCGCCTCCTTAAGATCGCGCATGCGGGGCCGCGCTTTCGGGAGAGGCTTCCGCGCGGAAGCCTCTCCCGTCGGCGGCCGCTTTGATCGGTTAAGGATTGATGAAATCCTTGGCCTTCTGCGCGCCCATGTGGGCGGCCTCGCCGGCTCCGCTCTTCACGGCTCCGCCCACCGCCGCGGCCTTCACGCGCATCGGGATCATCTTGGTGATCTTGGACAGCACGCCGCCTTCCTCGCTGCTGCGCTTGCCCCAGTCGGCGATATCCCGGCGCGTCTCGCTTCCCTTCTTCGGAGCGAACAGCACTCCGAGCGCGGCTCCGATCGCGGCGCCGCTCAGCAGATACCACGTACCCGACGTTCCTCGTTCCCTCTCCATGTTCTCCATCCTCCGGTGACTGCGATTGAGCCTTCAGCATATCGGAAATGGAAACACCGAGCCCATGGACGAGTTGTAAACCAATTATCTCGACGAGGAAACGGGGTCACAAAATATCCACACTAACATTACCCCCTCTCACTTTTTCCGCGGCCCGCGCGGTAGTACCATGACCGCGCAATGACGACCACCACTAAAGAGAAGATCCTGATCATCGAAGACGAAAAAGACCTTGTCCGGTTGATTCGCTACAACTTGGAGAAGGAAAAGTATCGTGTGACCACCGCGCGCGACGCGGAGACCGGGCTCAAGCTGGCCCGCTCATCGAAGCCGGACCTCATCCTGCTCGACATCATGCTGCCGAAGATGGACGGCCTCGAGTTCCTGAAGGTGATGCGCTCGGAGATCGACGTTCCGATCCTCCTCTTGACCGCCAAGCGCAGCGAGATGGACCGCATTCTCGGCCTTAAGCTCGGAGCCGACGATTATATCGTGAAGCCTTTCTCGCTCGGCGAGCTCCAGGCTCGCATCGCCGGCCACCTGCGGCGCTCGCATCAGCAGGCGGGCTCGAACGGCAAGAAGCAGATCTCCGTCGGCAAGATCGACATCGATTTCGAGCGGCATGAAATCATGGTCAAGGGCCAGGTCGCCTACCTCGCCCCGAAGGAGTTCGCGATCCTCAAGCTGCTCGTCGAGGCGAACGGCAAGGTCCTCTCCCGAGAGCAGCTGCTTCAGCTCATCTGGGGCCACGACAAGGATATCGAGATCGACACCCGGACCGTGGACCAGCACATCGCGCGCCTGCGCCGGAAGCTGCGGTCGGAGTCGGACCGCATCAAGACCGTTCCGAACTTCGGCTATCAAGTCTCGATGAAATGAGGGGCCGGCCGGCGCTCCGTACGTGGTGCGGAGCGCCGGCGGCGTCACGCGGGCTACCAATTTCCTTTTCCTTTCGTCCGTAGGCCTCGCGCGAGGCCGGGCCTATAATCACGCGGCGGATCAAGGAGACGCGACCATGAGCTCAAAGGCATACAAAGTCCTGCTGATCGAAGGCGACGCGAACGAGGCGTCGCTCGTGAAGCGCTACCTCGGCGAGGGCGCGCCCTCGACGGACCGGTTCGAGCTCACGGAGTCGGTGCGCGTCTCGAGTGCCTGCCACGCGCTCGCGCGCGAGGACTTCGACGTGATCATCCTCGATCTCCAAGTGCCACAGAACGTCGGGCTCGAAGGCTTCCATCGAATCCGCGCCCAGCGCCCCGAGATCGCGATCGTGCTGCTGACGGACTTGAACGACGAGTCGCTCGCGATCCAGGCGCTCAAGCAGGGCGCGCAGGACTATCTGGTCAAGGGAACGATGGACTGCTGCATGCTTCGGCGCGTCGTGCGCTACGCGGTGGAGAGGAAGAAGCTCGCGTCTCTCGTGGAGAGCCTCCTTGATAAGGACGCCGCCGCGAAGCTGATCGTGGACGCCGACGCCGTGGTCCTCTACGTCAACCGCGCCGCGGAGGCGCTGTTCGGCGTGGCGCGCGCGGAGCTCGCCGGAAAGCCGTTCGCGTATCCGCGCGAGGCGGGCTCGGTCACGATCGTCTCTCCGAAGGCGGCCGAGCTTTCGGCCGAGATGAGCGTCGGCTCCATCGAGTGGAACGGCGAGCCCGCGCGCTTGATCTCGTTCACGGGCCCCGCGAACGAGGCCGTCGTGCCGATGGGAGCCGAGCGCCGCCGGCTCGATGAGATCAAGAGCCGCTTCACGCGCCGCCTGTCGCACGAGATGCGCAACACGCTGTCGACGGTGAAGACGGCCGTGTTCTGCCTGAACGACGCGCCGACGGGGCCGCTCTCGACGCGCCAGGCCAGGCTCGTGGACATGATCTCCCGCAACGTGGACCGCCAGATCCGGATCTTCGACAAGCTCAACGACCTGGCGCGCTTCAAGGCCGGCAAGCTCACGCTCGATGTCCGGCGGCTCGAGGTCCCCGCGCTGCTCGATGAGATCACGCGCGAGTCCGAATTCAGGGGAGGGCCCCGCCGTCTCGAGGTCGAGCCCTCGGCCGGGCTGCCCCCCATCGCCGGCGACGCCGACCTTCTGCTGCAGGTCCTTCGAGGCCTCCTCGACAACGCCTTCCGGTACGCGAAGGATAAGGTGACGCTGAGCGCCTCGCGGGAGGAAGGCGGGGTGAAGGTCACCGTGGCCGACGATGGAGAAGGGATCTCGCAGGAGCGCCTGCCCGGGCTGTTCACGCCTTTCGACCAGCTCGACCGGCGCCCGGACGGGGAGGCGTTCCAGGGCGGGCTCGGCCTAACCATCAGCCGCGAGATCATCGCCGCTCACGGCGGCAGGATCTGGGCCGAGAGCGGAGACGCCGGAAGCCGATTCAGCTTCACGCTGCCGCCCTATTCCCCCTCCGAGCGAGAGAGCGCGCCGCCGAACAAGATCTTCGTCTCGAACAGCCGGTCGAAGCCGACGTACGCCGCCGCGGGCACCGCGCCGAAGGGACGAGCGTCGTGAACGCCGACGCCCGTCTCGTCATCGAGAACACCGGCACCGGCCGCGGCGCGGCCGCGCCGGGCTGCCGCGCGACGATCGTGATCTCCGACCTGTCCCACCTGTGCAGCGCTCAATGGGCCTCCCGCGAAATCTGCCGGGCTCTCGGGTTCGACGAAGCCGGGGTCTACGGGGCCGTGATCGCGGTGACGGAGTTCGCCCATAAGGAGCTGCTCGCCCGCGCCCGCCCGGGGAAGCTTCATCTGGCGGCGATCGAGACGAACGGACGGCTGGCGCTCGAGGCGCGGACCGAGCTCGAGCGGAAGGCCGAATGCGCATGAGAGGAGGTCGCCATGCCCCGATCAGCCATGCTTCTCGCCTCGCTGCTCCTTCTTACGTCGTGCCATCTCTGGATGCCCGCCCACACAGACCCGAAGGGCCTTCCGCCCCCCGCGCGCGAAGAGATGAGCCTCGGCTCGTTCGCGCATCCGTGGAGCGGCGTGCTCCACGACAAGTATGAGACGATGAGCTGGGAATCCTTCATCCATGAGCCGTGGCGAGACCCGCTCCACGACAAATACGAAGAGCTGTTCGGCTCGCCCTTTCCCAACCGGCCGCGGAGGCACTTCGCGACGGACCGGCCGTTCGACGACGTGCAGAAATACGATCTTGCGTTCGACAACAGCTCTATCCGCGGGACGCGAACCGAGACCGAATCGGCGAACGGCGAGCACGCGGTATCGATGCTCGTCCCCGATTCGGCCGGGAAGTCCGTCGAGGTCAGCGCGGACGACAAGACCGTCCGCGTCGCGGTCGTGCGCCCGGCGTCGCCGCGCCGCTATCGTCCCTCGCGCCCGGAGGAGCTGTACGCGGCCCTTCCCGCCGGCGCCGACCCGGGCACCGCGCGGGTCGTCCGCGACGGCGACTGGGTGAGGATCAAGTTCAAGAGCAGGATTTCTGGGAGGACGCATGCCGAATGATTCGTTTCTGACGGATATCAAGACGCTGCGCGACCGGGCGCGGCGCCACATGAACGAGGGCGCGGTCACTCCGGGCTACAAGGCCGACCGCGTCGCCGTGCTGAAGATTCTCAACGAGGCGCTCGCGACGGAGATCGTCTGCTTCCTGCGTTATAAGCGCCACCATTTCATGGCCAAAGGGATCCTGTCCCAGGCGGTGGCCGCGGAGTTCGCCGAGCACGCGGCCGAGGAGCAGGCCCACGCCGACCTCATCGCCGGACGGATCGTCCAGCTCGGAGGCGAGCCCGACTATTCACCGGTTACCCTGCTCGCGCGCAGCCATTCCGAGTACGCCGAGGGCGCCGACCTGACCGGCATGATCGAGGAGGACCTCGTCGCAGAGCGGATCGCGATCGACAGCTACAGCGAGATCGTGCGCTTCCTGGGCGACGACGATCCCACGACGCGCATGATCATGGAGCAGATCCTCGCCAAGGAGGAGGAGCACGCCGAGGATCTCGCCTCCCTCCTCCGGCGCGTCGGAACCGAGACGACACAGCTACGCTGATATGGGCGGGGCCGGCGTCTTCGAAGCGGATGACTGGCCCGTCTCCTTCGTGGTCGCCGGAACGCGGGAAGGCTTCTCGCGTCGTTTCGGCCGCTTCGCCTTCCTGGGCTTCAAGCGGTCTCCAACGGCTCAAACGGCTCGAACGTCTTCGAGCGCCGATCGATGCTGAGCCAGCGGTCGGTGCCCGCGAACCTCTGGTGCATGCGCGTGCGCGGCTCGCCGTCCAGCGACGCGGTCTCGACGAGCTGGAGATCCGCGAGCGCGTCGAGCCCCCGCCGCTGGAAGCCCGTGAGCCAGGTCTCGAGCGCCATCCCCGTGGTGCGCAGCGCGAGCAGCGTCGAGAACTGGAGCGTATAGCCGAGCTGGCCGAGCTCGCGATTGGTCGGAAGCCGGCCTTCGCGCTTCGCGCGGCCCCAGTGGAGCGACGGCGAGAGGTTGAAGCCCAGCATCTGGTCGGGATAGTGGGCGTGCACGCCCTCGGCGAACCGGCGCGGCGCGTCGAGGCTCGTATCCCCGAACTCCGGCCAGATGACGTCGACGCCCAGCGACGCCGCCTCGAGCGCGCGGTCGATCGCGCGCTCGACTCCGCATGCTTCGCCCGGCGCGGCGCCGTCGATCGCGTCCGTGCGCGCGATCACGACGAGCGCGCATTCCGCGGCCTGCGCGGCCGCCTTCACCGCGACTAGCTTCTCGATCCACTTGCGCGTCGGCAAAAGCACCTTAGCGCGCTCCGAGGGGTCCCGATCCTCGAGGTGCACGCCCGCGGCGCCGGCCTTGATGATCTCGCGCGTCAGCGCGAAGGCCTGCGTCGGCCCGCCGAAGCCGGCGTCGATGTCCGCGAAGATGGGCGGGACGTTTTTGACCTCGCCGCCGCCGTCGTAAAAGCTGCGGTCGCGCGCGCCCTCGATGCCTCGCTGCAGCTCGCGGACGAGCTCGACCATCTGATGCGAGGGGTAGAGGCCCATGTCCGGGTACATGCTGCGCGCGACCGCGAGCTGCGAGCCGTTCGCGTAGACGGCCTCGAACCCGATATCCGTGAGCAGGGCCGCCGTCATCGCGTCGTAGGCGCCGGCGGTGTGCAGGAAGCAGCGGGCGGGATCGTCGCGGCGCGCGAGAAACTTCGCACGGAGCAGGGCCCGGAGCTTGACGGCCGGGTGGACTTTTTCGAGAGGCGCGTACATCTTGGCGAACGCGGCTTGGGGGTACGACCACTTCTTCCTTTCTACCGTCCTCGGCGTCTCTATGCTCATGTCACGCTCCTGTCTCGCGGATTGGTACTCACTATAGCCGCCGAGGCCGGATCATTCCTATTGCGGTTCGGTCACGCCTTCGTGAAGGCCCGCGGCGGCCGCGGCGCCAGGCCGAAGCGGCGGCGCAGGCTGTCCACGATGCGCCAGCTCGCCCGGCCGTCGCCGTAGATGCCGCTGCCTTTCGCCATCGAGTCATAGAACGGCCCGTCCTCCATCAGCCGGGATGCCAGGCTCACCACGGCGCGCGCGTCCGTTCCGGCGAGCGCCGCGACGCCGGCCGCCACGGCCTCCGGGCGCTCCGTGACCTGTCGCAGGACGATGACGGGCTTGCCGAGCGCGGGCGCCTCCTCCTGCAAGCCGCCGGAATCGGTCATGACGAACCGGCTGCTGCGCATCACGTGCAGCAGGTCGAAGTAGTCGAGAGCGGGAAGCAGATGCCCGCGCGGATGACGCACGATGCTCCGCACCGTCTTTCGGACGTTGGGATTCATGTGGACCGGGTAGAACAGATGCAGCTCCGGATGCTTCTGCAGGAGCGTCATGAAGGCGCCGCACAGCGACTCGAGAGGCTCGCCGTGGTTCTCGCGGCGGTGCGTCGTGACGAGGACGGCCTTATCGCCTCCCATCATGGAGTTGAGGCCTTCGAACAGCGCGGGCTCGGCGACGCGATGCGGCTGAGCGCCCGCCCAGCGCAGCGCGTCCACCACCGTGTTGCCGGTCAGCACGATCGAGCGGGCCGGGACGCCCTCCGCCTGCAGATTCTCGCCCGCGGCCCGGGTCGGCGTGAAATGGAGGTCGGTCAGGCGCGATATCAGGACGCGATTCGTCTCCTCGGGGAAGGGATTCTCCCGGTCGAAGGTGCGCAGGCCCGCCTCGACGTGGCCGACCGGCACCTTCGCGTAGAACGCGGACAGCGCCGCGATGAACGCGGTCGTCGTGTCCCCCTGGACGAGGACGTAGGCCGGCTTCACCCGGCGGATGACCCTGCGCAGCTCGGGCAGCGCGCGCGCGCTGAAGGTCGACGGGTCCTGGTTCGCCCGCATCAGATCGAGATCGTAGTCGGGGCGCAGATCGAAGTTCCGAAGCATGACGTCCAGCATCTGACGGTGCTGCGCCGTGACGCAGACCCGCACCGAAAAGTCCCGGCTGGAGCGCAGCGCGTGGATGACGGGCGCGAGCTTGATCACCTCCGGGCGGGTTCCGAGCGCCACGAGCACGACGGGATTACGCATTGATCCCTCGAAGCAGCTGCTCCTCTGTCGGGAAGGCGTGGGCGGTCTTGATCCATACCGGCTTCCTGCCCGTGAGCCTTCCTTGGATGAACTGATAGGACGCCCGCGCGACCGCGCAGAAATCGATGACGTTGCCCCAGATGATGCGCGGCAGGGAGAGCGCCGCCTGGCGCGCGCTCGAAACGCGCGCGATCGTCGTCACGCGCTGAAGGCAGCGATTGGCGAGCAGGACTCCGTCTATGAGGATCACGTCCCAGACCCAGCTGTCCTCCGGAACCCGGACGAGCGGCGCGGCCCAGATAGCGTCCAGCAGAAGAAGATAGCCGAGCATGTTCACCGAGTTCGTCAGAAGCGCCTTGCGGTCGCGCCAGATCATGTAGCGCAGGCGCAGATTCCCCTCCCATCCGCGCTGCTGCCAGCCGTGAAACACGATCCCGAGCGTCCACCTGGCCTTCTGCCGCACCGCGTCGCGAAAGTTCGACGGGAAATACTCGCGCGTGGCCACGAGCTCCCGCTTTTTCCCCGGCGTCGTGGGCTCCACGAAGTACTGAAGGAGCATGGATCTCTCGCCGATCGCGTTCAGCCTGAAGGCCAGATCGTAATCTTCGGTGAAGGTGGCCGTGTTGAAGATCTGGTTGTCGTGCTTCAGCGCGAGGCGGTCCATCGCGTCGCGCGAAAAGCCGGTCCCGACGCCCGCGGACGGAACCATGCCGCTGAGGCGCTCCCGCACGACCATATCCTTGAGATGCGACTCCGCGAACTCGTCCAGGTAGGTCCCGGCGGTCATCTCGCGCGAGGGCCTCTCGAACGGGATCACCGGAAGCTGGACCATGGAAGCCTTCGGGATGAACGCGTTCATCAGCTTGAAGGACAGCGGATGCACGACGTCCTCGGAATCGTGAAGCAGGAAGACGGAGAAGCGCTTGCCCGTCGCCTTGTCGTGCTGACGGATGCCCGCGATGATCCAGTTGAGGCAGTCGGCCTTGTTCGTGGGCCCGTCGCTCGGGCAGACCACGCGATGAATGCGCGGCTCGCCCTCGGCGACGGACGCCACCGCGAGCATCGTGGCCTCGTCGTTCGGATAAGTCCCGACGAAGATCTCGAAATTGGAGTATTCGACCGTCTTCAGCGTGTTTCGGAGCATGCGCGCGATCACCGCGTCCTCGTGCCAGGCGGGAATCATCACCGCGATCGGCTGCTCCGGAAGCGCGCGCAGCTCGGCTTCCGTGATCCTCGGATAGCGGCCCGGGCGCAGGCGCCGGTAGAGCGAGGTCGCGTAATAGCAGACGTCGATGAAGAAGTCGTCGAGGCCGCTCACGAGGATCGCGACGGCCGTGAAAGCCGTCAGCGCCCGCATCGCGGCCTCGTAGGATTCGGCTACCATTTGAAATCGGGCCGGCCTTCAGGCTTGGGCTCCGGATCGCGCCGCCGCTCGGTGAACAGGCGCGCGGAGTATATGAGCAGCACGCGCACGTCGTTATAGGCGCGCGCGTAGGGATTGGGATCGCGGCCCGCGATCCCCATGTAGAACCCGCGCAGATACTCCGCCCTAAGCTTGAGGTTCATCGCGGTGACGGACGCAAGCTCCGCTCCCGCGCCCGCCTCGAAGTAGTTGTTGTAGTAGTCCTTGTTCGAGTCCTTCGAGACGTAGCCAGGCACGTAGAGGCTCGCGCGCGCGACGTCGTTGTCCCACACGACGATCCCCGCCCGGGCCTGCGCGTAGGCGATCGCGTTGCTCCGGTAGCGGCTGTACCAGCCGACGCTCGCCCCGGCGTCCGCGAAGAGCCTGCGCTTTTCCCAATACTCGTAGTCCGACAGCACGGCGCGCTTGTTCGTCTCCGAGCGTTCCGGGTGATCGCCGCTGCGCGTCAGGTTCAGCGTCGGAGTCACCTCGACGATGAGGTTCAGGTTCATGCCGCGGGGCTGCAGCTTGACGCCCGGGCCGAGCGAGAGCAGGTTGTCGGAGTAGATGTCCGGGATCGCCCCGCTCGTCGACTTGGAGTCCTCCATGAAGCGCGCCGCGAGATATAGGCTCAGCGGCCAGTGCGCCTTCGGCTTCCAGCCCGCGGTCGCCTCCAAATCGACGATGTTGTCCTGAAACCGCGACGTAAAGAGCGGCGCGGCGTAGAGATCCAGGTAATAATGGGGATCGCCGGCGCGGATGTTCTTCAACGCCGCGGCCGCCGCCTGCCGCGTCTTGAAATCGGGGCACCACTCCGCGCTCTCGAACGCTTTTTCGGACTTGACGTCGTTGTGCAGCCGGAAATAGAGGTAGCCGAGCTCGAGCGCGGCGGAGCAGTCGTCCGGGTCCAGGCGGCGCACGCCCTCGAAGCTCCTGGCCGCGCCGGCCAAGTCTCCCTCCTCCATGCTCATATAGCCGAGCTGCTTCGTGAGATCGGGACGGCGGGGGTCGGCCGCCAGGGCGAGATCGAACTTCTCGCGCGCCTCCTCGTTCTCGCCTTGGCGAAGGGCGTCGTACCCCGCGTCGATCAGCGACGCGCGATGGATGTCCCCGGCCGCGGTCCCCCCTTCGCGCAGCGCGCGGATCGCCGCGGCGGCCTGCTCGCGGAATTCGCCCGGCTCCCGGGCCACGAGCTCGAAGTCGTCGGCCGCGGCGGGGAAGTTGCCCGCGGCCTGCCGCGCGTACCCGAGCTCCATGCGCGCGCGCTTGTCGGTCCAATCGGAGTTCGCGACCATCGAGAAGGAAGCGATGGCCTCCTCCAGCTTCCCGCACTTCAGGAGCTCGTAGCCGCGGGCCATCTCCCCGCTCAGCGGACCCGGCGGGGAGACGCGGCACACCGGCTCCGCCCGCCGGACCGGTTTCGCGCAGGCGGCGAAGACGGCCGCGGCGGCCAGGACGCGAAGCGAAGCCTGCAGCCTCATTGTTAGAGTCAGAGCGAAGGCGCCAGCGCGGCGGTCGCCGCGTCGCGGACCTTCGCGTCCGTGCTCGCCGACGCGGCCATGAAGGCTTCGCGCGCCTCGTCGAGCCGCTTGAGCTTCGCGTAGGCGTATCCTAGCTGAAGCGACGCGACGTGGTCGTCGGGCTGCACGGCGCGCGCCGCCTCGAAGTTTTCCACGGCCGTCTTGAGCCTGCCGGCCTCGAAGTTCAGAAAGCCGAGCTGCTTGAGCGCCAGCGTGTTCTTCGGATCGTACTTCACGGCTTCCTCGAAGCGCCTGCGCGCCGCGACCTTGTTCCCTTCCTCGAGCGCGGCGTAGCCGCGTTCGAGGAGCCTGCGTCCCATCATCTGCGCGGGCGGCTCGGCGTTGCGCAGATCCTCGAGAGCCTCGCGCGCCGCGGCCTGATATTCACCCTTCCTCGTGGACAGGCGCGTGAACTCGGTCGCCGCGGCGTCGAAGTCGCCCGCCCCCTGCAGCGCGTAGGCGAAGTCCATGCGCAGGCGCTGATCGCCCGGATCTTGGAGGGTGGCGGCTTCGAAGTTCCTGACGGCCGACTTCCATTGCTTCACCCCCATGTAGAGATACCCGAGCGAGGCGAGCGCGGCGTGGTTCTCGGGATCCGACCTGAGGACGGAATTGAACGCCGCGATGGCCTCGGTGTTCTTCTTGTCGGCCGCCAGCTGGTAGGCTCGGTCGAGCTTTTTCTGGATCACCGGATCGAAGTCCGGTGCGCTCGATTCGCCGGCCGCGGACTCCGCGACCGCCTCTTCTCCCTCGAACCCATCCTGCTCCTGGGCCACGGCCGCCGGCGCCGCGCCGGAAAGGCCGATCGAAACGATCGCCGCGAGAGTCCTCTTATGCATGATGGTCTCCTTGCTCCTTGTATGTCCGGAGGCGCCTCATCTCCTTGCGCAGGCGCCGGTCCTGCTCGCCCTTGATGCGCTTGTTCTTCTCATGGACGGTCTCATCGTCGAGATCGCGCTTTCGGCCGAGCTCGCTTTTCATCGCTCCTCCTCCCATGCCCGCGGCTTCCTAGTTCAGGCGCAGCCTGACGACCTCGAGGCCTTCGGCATAATCCACCCCTACGATCCTCCCGACGCGGCTGCAGCAATCCCGGTAGTGGTCGATCTTGAGGCCTCGGTTCGAGAACTGGCTCGAATGCGCGCTGATCGCGCGCATCTTCGATTCGATCACGTCCGAGATGTCGATGTACGCGTGCGGATGGAATGCGACGTTCACGCAGTGGCTGCTCGTCGGAAGAAAGCAGAACATGTCGAAGTACTTGAGCCGCTGCGAAGCCATGCAGGCGTCATGCACCAGCCGGTGGTCCGTGTGCAGGTTCGCGAAGCAGTGCGTGATGAGCGCCGCGGGCGAGAGCTCCTCGACGAGGCCGTCCATCATCCTCACGAGCTCGTGGTTCTTCAGGTCCTCGACCCGCATGCACCGGTTTCGCGTCAGGAAGCGCGCTTCGCAGCCGAGGATTTTCGCGGCCGCGGTCGCCTCCTGGATCCGAGACTCCCGCCTATTGGGGATGCTGACGACCGCCATCACGACGCGCGCGCCGGCTTCGCTGAGCCGCTTCAGCGTGCCGCCGACGCCGAGCTCGAGGTCGTCGGGGTGCGCCCCGACCGCGAGCACCGTCTTGCCGGCGTACTTCGAAAGCGCGTCCGGCGTCTTGGCCTTCATACCGCCGCTCCGATGCGCGGCGCGTCGATCCCGAGCTCCCCGCTCAGGTACCGGCCGCTCTGCGGTCCGCAGTTGAAGATGAGATCGAGGGCCGACAGCTTCTCGACGAAGCCGCCGGTCTTCGGATGCTGCGTATAGCGCGGATGCTTGAAGTCCTGCCAAAGCACGCGGATGCCGGCTCGCTCGAAGGCCGCGACGTCGAGATAGCTCCGCGACGCGCCCGCGCCGGACAGATACGCCTCGGCGCCGACCTCCTTGCAGATATTGAGGACCATCTCGGACTTGGCGCCGCTCACCTTCAAATGGGAGCTGCGCACGATCGGCGTGCGGATCTCGAGCCCCTGCCGGCACACCTCTATGAGCGTCTCGTTCAAGCTCACGAGCTGGTCCCACTGCGCGTCGAAGATGCTCTGGATTCCGCGCTCATACGCGCCGAAGTGGGGCGTCGCCTGGTAGGCGTACTTCATCGTCAGAAACGCCTTGCGGCCCCACCGGAAGCGGCCGTCGCGGCTGTTGTCCACTCGCTTGTCGATGAGCCTCTCCCCGCGCGACTCCTGCACGACGGGGACCGTGAGCCAGCGAGGACCCTCGCCCGTCTTGATCAGCGTGCGGTTCTGGTAGCTCTGCCTCTCCATCTGCACGTGGTCCACGGACACGAACAGGTCGGCTTTCCGCATCTTGTCGAAATAACCCAGCCAGGGCAGCAGGTTCGGCTGATGGGCCGCGACGATCATGATGTCTCCGTTTAGATATGATCCGCTTCCGCTCTAGTCTAATGCGCGGCGGCGACGCGCACCATCGCGCGCTCGAAACACATTTATGAACGCGCAGTGACCTGAAAGTGGACGGCGTCGAAAATAGGCTTTACACCTCCGCTATGGGCGGGCGCGAAGGCCGAATTTATACTGTGGCGACTTCAGGAGGCAACATGGCCAGACCGGACATCACACAGTACAGCGTGTCGTTTCGGAACGCGCCGCGCGGCTACTCCATGCTGACGCGCCTGCTCGATAAGGAGAAGATCAAATCCGAGGCGATGCACACCGCCCGCTGCGGCGATCGCATCGCGGTCCAGTTCCTGGCGCCGAAGAGCGCCAAGCTCCGGGAGAAGCTCGAGAAGACCGGCGCCGCCGTCCAGGAGGACCGCATCTTCCAGCTCGAGCTGCCGAACCGCGCGTCCGAGCTTCACAAGCTCACGAAAGCGCTCGCCGACGAGGGGATCAACATCTTGTCCTTGTACAGCGTCGTCGAAGGCGACCAGATCAGGATGGTTTTGGCCGTGGACGAGCCGGCGAACGCCGTCGCTCTCGTGGAACGGCTCGGCTTCGACCCGGACTACTACGTGTTCGAGCTCTAGGAGGTAGCGGCCATGATCGAAAAGAAATCGACGCGGTACGTCCTGCAGGTGGAGAATCGCCCGGGGGAGCTCATGAAGCTAATGCGGATTTTCGCTCTCGAGGGCATCGATATCCGAGGGATCAAGGTCGCGAGCGTCGGAGACATCGCGTCCATCGAGTTCTCCGCCGTCACGGCCCCCGACTTCAGCAAGCTCTTGAAGCAGTCGGGCCTCGAGGCCCGCATCGCGTCATGAGAGCCGGGCTCTCGGCGGGGCTCGCGCTGCTGATGCTCGCTTCGTGCGCCTCGCCCGAGAGCCGTATCAAGAAGCACCGCGAGCTCTTCGAGACCTATCCTCCCGAGATCCAGCAAAGGATCAAGGCGGGCGAGGTCGACGTCGGCTTCACGGCGGATATGGTCCTCATGGCCATGGGCAAGCCCGCGCGCAAGGCCACGCGAACGACCGAGCAGTCCACGCAGGAGATCTGGACCTACGGGGATTCCGGCGTCCATCCGGGCGTCGGAGTCTCGATCGGCGGCGGAAGCTACGGCGGCTTCGGCGGCGTGTCGGTCGGCGGCGGCGGCGGCGGCTCGTACCGCGATCGAGCGGCGATCGCGTTCGAGAGCGGCAAGGTCGTCTCGGTCGACCGCGTCAAGCCCTGAGGCGTCAGGCGGCGCGCTTCCGGACGTACTTCTTGGCGTAGCCGGGCTTCGTCACCTGACGTCCTCGGGAGATCACGAACGCGTCCGGCGGAACGTCGTCCGTGACGCTCGAGCCCGTGGCGATGAAGCTTCCGGCCCCGAGACGCACCGGCGCGATCGCCTGCGAACCGCTGCCGATGAACACTCCATCCTCGATGATCGTGCGCTGCTTGACGGGCCCGCCGTCGGAGTTGCACGTGACGAAGCCGCAGCCGACGTTCACCTGGCGGCCGACCTCCGCGTCCCCGATGTAGCTCAGATGCGACACCTTCGTCCCGGCGCCGATCCTCGAGTTCTTGATCTCGACGAAGTTGCCGACGCGCGCCCCGTCGCCCAGGCTGGTGCCGGGGCGCAGGTTCGCATAGGGTCCCACCACGCAGTCCCGGCCGAGGCGGCAGTCCTCGATCCTCGAGCCTTGCTTGACGCGGCAGCCGGAGCCGATCGCGGAGTTCAAGATGATCACGCCTCCTTCGATCTCGGCTCCCGGCTCGATGCGGCAGCGCGGATCGATGACGGTCGTGCGAGGGTCATGCAGCGCCACTCCGCCGAGCATCAGCTCCCGGTTGCGGCGCTCGCGCAGCGCCGTCCCGGCGCGCCAGAGCTCGTACGGATCGCCCGCCTCGATCGCCTCGGCGGGATCGCCCGCCGGGCAGACGGCCATCCTGAGCCCGGCCGTCCTCAGGGCGTCGGCGAGGCCGGCCTTGGGCGGCGCCGCGCGCAGCGCCTTGAGGAGCGGCCCGAGCGTGAAAGCGTACAGCCCGCCCGGGGCGCGGGCCGCGCCGGTCTCCAGGCGCCGAGCCCAAACCGCCTCGATCGAGCGGCGGGTGATCACGGGCGCGAAGGCGCTGAGCACGAGGACGCCGCCCTTGGGCTCTCCGAGCTGCTCGGCCGCCGCTAGGAGCGCCTCGGCGCCGCTCGCGCCGGCCTTGACCGGAAAGAACCGCAGGTCTTCATAGTCGCGCAGCCGCTCCCGCAGCTCGCGCTCCCCGGGACCGACCACCACGCCCAGCGACCGCCGCGGAATGTCCGCCGCCGCGTCCAGGACCCACCGGATCGCCGGCTGGTAGAATACCGGACTCAGCGCCGACGCGAGGGTGGCGCCAGCCCGGTCGCCGGCGCCCGCGACGAGGATCAGAACGTGCGGCGCCGGCGCCTCCTTCACGGCTCTCCGGGCGGGAACCGCGCCTTCTTCACGGCCTGCAGCAGAAGGTCCCTCCGTCCCGCGGGCAGCTCGGCCCGGTAGCCCGCGGCAAGATCCCAGACGATCATCCCGCCGAGGCCTCGCTCGCGCACGTAGCGCCCCATCCTTTCGGCCGTGATCTCGTTCGCATACGACACGAACTGCCCGGTCGCGCCCCCCCCGGCGGGAACGCTGAGATAGGCGGCTCCCGCCTCGTCGTCCCAGCGGTAAGCGGGGTGGTCGTAGTCGTACTCCGTGATCTTGTACGCGGCGGCCAGCGCGTAATACGGGACGCTCTTGACCCTCGGGGGCTCCGCCCACGCCGCGCGCGGGCCGTCGACGCCGGAGCCGGTCCAGACGCTCCCGTTGAAGCTGAGCCCGATGCCCAGCTTCGAAGGAGCCACGCCGGCGGCGAGGAAGGACTTGATGAGCCCGTCGGCCGAGGGGAGCTTTCGCTTGCTGTTCGGCAGGCGGCCTCCGCCGTCGTAGAGCGCGCCGTCGTGCCATGAGATCCAGCCCGGATAAGGCCCCGACAAGCCGTAGGTCATCACGTTCACCTGGTCGAACCGGCCCGACAGCCTCGCGAAGAGCGCCGGCTCCCAGAGGACGGCGGCCGTGAGCAGCGGACGCGGGCTTATCGCGTCGAGGCGCTCGCGAAGGTCCTTGATGAACGCCGAGTAGTCGCGCGCGTTCTCCGGCCCCATATCCTCCATATCCACGTCGATCCCGTCGTAGCGGTGCTCGCGCAGGAAGCGGATCAGCGCCGCGATGAACACGTCGCGGTTCCGGTCGCTCATCGCGCCTTCAAAGCCGGCCCGGCTGTCCCTTCCGCCGACCGCGAAGAGGATCTTCTTGCCCGCCAGATGCGCGGCTCGCACCGCCGACGCGACGTTGGCGGGCGTCAGCATGTTCGAGGCGGCGTCGATGGTCCCATCGGCGCGAGGCACGACCGCGAAATGGACGACGTGCGTCACGGCATCGAAGTCGATCCTGTCCGCGGGCAGCCGGTTCTGCCTCCAGCCGGTGTAATACCCCGTGACCCAGACCTCGCCGCGCGCCGCCGTCGCCGCGAATAGCGCGAGGAACAGGAGGATGGCCGGAGAGCGCGGACGAATCATCATCGAGCGGCAGTCTAGGAGTTGACCGGGCTCCGATCCATGATCCTTTTGTGACTAAATTATCCTCAAGTCATGACCCGAACCCTTGCGGCGCGTGATCCGCGGTGTTATTATTTATTGACGTCAAGATGACGCGGTTGTGTACGACGGTTTAGTGACGCGTCGATGTTCAAGTCGTGACCTCGGGCTCGCTCCAAGCCGAGGGGTCGCCTCTTCCAGAGGCGGCGATAAGGCTTCTCGATGGAGAAAGCAGGCCTAGCGCCTGCTTCCCCCCCTTCCATCGAGTCATCTCCCGAAGTCTCCGTTTAGGAGCACCTTTCGAATGAGACACGAAACCATCCGTTCCCGCTGCAACAAGGCGTTCGCCTATCTGATGATCGTCGTCGCGCTGCTGCTGATCGCCTCTCGCGCTCAGGCGGCGTTCCAATACCCCCAGCTGGGAGTCCGTTCGGCCGCCATGTCCGGGACCGCGATCCCGGCGCAGGGCGACTCGAGCGGCCTCTTCCAGAACGCGGCCGGCCTCGCCGGCCTAGAACGGGGCGAGGCGTACATGATGTACAACAAGCTCTACGCGGGCCAGCCGGGCGTGGATTCCATCGGCCAAAGCCTCATCACCGCCGCGGCGCCCACGCGGTGGGGCGTGATCGGGGTCGGCGTGTCGGACTTCCAGGCCGCCGGCCTCCTCAACGAGCGCATGCTCGGCGTCAGCTTCTCGCGCCGGCTCTCCCCGAGCCTGGAGGCGGGCGTCGCCGCGAAGTACCTCTACCACAAGTACGCGCCGGGCTCGGACCATTCCGGCGTCGGCGATCCGGTGTTCGCGAACGGCACCGCGCGCGGCGCCGCCGCCTTCGACGCCGGGATCATCGCGACCCTGAGCGGCCGGGTCAAGGCGTCCTTCGCGGCGCGCAACATCAACACTCCCGACATCGGCCTCGACAGCGAGGACCGCGTGCCGCGCGAGTACCAGGCCGGGCTGTCCTACTACAAAGCGGAGTGGCAGCTCCGGACGACGGCGGACGTCGTCTACCGCGACAACCGCGCCGGAACCCTGCGCGAGCGGGCGACGCCCACGATCGGGCTCGAGAAGGCGTTCGGAGACGAGCGCGTCAAGTTCCGCGCCGGCGTGGGCCTCGACCAGTTCAGCGCCGGAGTCGGCATCCAGTTCGACCGGTTCGGCTTCGACTACGGCTTCGTCTTGACGCGAAATCTGATCACCAGCGGCGCCGGCACGCACATGATCGGCGTCCGCTACCGCTTCGGAGGAAAATAAATGAGACTCTCAATCACTCCTGTCCGGTTAAAGTTGGAGGCATAGCTGCGGGTCTTGACGTTTGAGGAGTG
>Ga0163144_10009963_pt1 | contig 20323 bp, 15 predicted proteins | sample OliLak19BULKMAT1_FD_123175 | JGI IMG/M metagenome (GOLD analysis project Ga0163144, IMG submission 123175) | Freshwater microbial mat bacterial communities from Lake Vanda, McMurdo Dry Valleys, Antarctica - Oligotrophic Lake LV.19.BULKMAT1 | ecosystem: Environmental > Aquatic > Freshwater >... | reverse complement strand
CGTCCCAGACGCCGGTGAACCGCAAATACTGCAAGCCACCGTCGACGTCACCTCGGGGCAGTTGACGCAAACCTTCTACACCACCTGGCGCGCCTCACCCGACCGGCGGCGGTTGAAGATGTGGGCGATCAGTGGTATTGAAATCGACCCGGCAGAGCAGCCCCCTGGCGCGCCGGTCGTCGAACCTGCTCAACCGGCCCCCACGACCCGACCCGCAAAACCGTAATGGGGGTCGTGCCCGGCAAGGTTCAGGACTCATAGTCTTCGTCGCGCCGGACGAACGGACAGGTGATCGAGGTCGGCCGGTAACCGTGCAATGAACGCCGACGAGTCTGATAGGATTGGGTGAACGCCTGGCGATTCACGCAACGAGGTTTGAAACATGTCATCCCGCAACGGGCCTTCCGATCGGACCTCCCACCTCAGTGGCCGGTTACCCTCAGCCAGACAGTTGCGCCATCACGCGCGGCGCTTTTACGGGTTTGTGCACTTCTCGATTAACACGTTTACAGACACCGAATGGGGTTTTGGCAGTGAACCACCGGCGGTGTTTGACCCGACTGCGTTTGACGCCGAACAGATTGTCGACTCGGCCCGCATCGCCGGCATGACGGGCCTCATCCTCACCTGCAAGCATCACGCCGGCTTTTGCCTGTGGCCAAGCAATTTCACCGACTATTCCGTCCGCAACAGCCCCTTCCGGCAAGGCCGTGGTGACATGGTGCGCGAAGTCGAACGCGCCTGCCGCGCAGCCGGTCTGGAATTTGGGGTCTACCTGTCTCCATGGGACCGCAACCATCGCGACTACGGCTCGCGAGCCTACCTCGACTGCTATTGCGGGCAATTGCGCGAATTGCTGACGCAGTATGGTGAAACATTTGAAGTCTGGTTCGACGGCGCCAACGGGGGTGACGGCTTTTATGGTGGAGCCAACGAAAAGCGTTCCATCGACAACCGCACGTACTATGATTGGCCGGTAACGTGGGATCTCGTCCGCCAACTGCAGCCCGACGCCGTCATGTTTTCCGATGTTGGCCCGGACGTGCGATGGGTCGGTAACGAATCAGGCATCGCTGGTGATCCGTGCTGGTACACGATCGACGTTGGCAACGATTGCCCCGGTCAAGCCGATCACAACCACCTTAACCGCGGCGATCGCGACGGAGCGAATTGGCTGATTCCCGAATGCGACGTGTCGATCCGCCCGGGCTGGTTTTATCATGAGATTGAGGACAACCAGGTCCGATCGGCGAAGAACCTGGTCGATCTCTATCACGCATCAATAGGCCGCGGAGCTAATTTTCTGCTGAGCCTGGCACCCGATCGCAGGGGGCTGATTCCTGAAGTGGATCGCCAGAGCCTTCGAGCGTTCCGCGCGCATCTCGATCAAACGTTCAACACGGACCTCGCGGCCAATGCGACGGTGCAACAGCGCCCGGCTAGCGCGCCCGATGAAGTCGGCGCCGCGAGCGTGATCACGGTCGATCTGCACACCACCCAGCGATTCAACCTTGTCGAGTTGCAGGAACGAATCTCGCTTGGGCAGCGCATTCATCGCTTCGCGATCGATGCCGAGCTCGCTGACGGGCGTTGGCACCCGATTGCCACAGGCAACGGTGTCGGCGCCCAGCGACTGGTCCGACTGGACCCCATTCAAAGCCGTCAACTGCGCGTACGAATTCTGGATAGCGCTATCGATCCTGACATCACATCCATTCGGGTCTTCCTTGAGCCTGATATCGACGACCAGCCAACACTCTCTCTGGACTCGGCATTGTCCGTCACTGTCGTCCAGGCGACCCTGGCAGAGCTGGTTCTGGATTTGGGTGTCGTGACATCCATCCACACGATTTGCTACACGCCAGGTGCCGACCATCGGGTCGACCGCTATGAGATTGATTTTGCTAAAGAGCCGGACGACTGGACCACCGGTCGCCGGACAGGTGAGTTCGGAAACGTTCGAGCGAACCCGGCCCCTCAACATATTGCTTGCGATATGTCGGCACGATACATCCGTTTCAAAGCCCTGCGATTTGCGATGGGTGACCGGTTATCTCCAGCCGATGTCGTTGTGAGAAGCTAGGGCAGGGTGCACTTGCCTTGTAGTGCCCTTGCTACAGATTTGCCATCGAACGCTTAGGTCACCTTCAATCCCTTCGGAGCGTTGCCGCGCAAGCGCGCCGATGCGCTGAAACGCGCTCGGGCGCGCACTGTGAAAGGCTTCATCGCGGAAAATGATTGCTCGAATTCCCTACGGAAATCAAAGACCGCCGACTGAAAATGCGCCACACGGCGCTCTGCTGCGCACCGGTTTCGTAAAGGGTAGGGACGAAGTGCGTCGCACGACGGTGTGACCTCATTCCTGACGCTCTTTGACAAGTGAATAGTCCCCTCACATCGACGGCCGTCGGTTCGTGTCGATTGTGGTCGTTTGTATGTCGGTTTCAGGTCGGTTGTACGTCGGTTTCAACGGACCATTTTTCGCTCGTAAAGACGGCCAACAGTGGTCCAGCAATCGAGTTACACGGCGACTATGGGGAAAGGAGACACGAGAAACTTTTATTTCTCTGATTCACCCCTGTGACGTTTAACGATGACGTGTGGGTCAACGTCACGCGCTTGATGTAAGACATCGCTATTGGAGGCAATGGTCGTCCATGGAGAAATAGGGGATGAATGCCCTTTCCATGAAGGGGAAACTGACCGGAGGTCTACAGACGTACGGCACGGTGGTTTGGCGTATGATGGTCAACATGGATTACACCGACATACACCGCTTGGTGAACGCGATCGCTGACAGTCCCAGCGGCATGCAGATGAACCGCGCAGAGTTGCTCAGCGCAACGCGATGGACGGGTCCGCATCTATTGACCGTCGCGCGGGCAGCGGAAGTGGATGGGCTGGTCGTTATCGAGGTCGGTGGTAGCGGTAACGAGACCCAGGTGAGTCTGTGCAGCCTTACGCGAAGTGGACGCAACTTTGTTGCTTCACACCGATGAGATTCGCACGCCGTCCTAGAGTTGTGCCCGTAACAATCCCGCAGCATGTTCGACGAGCTTCTCGCGAAACGGGCGATGTTTCCATTCGTCATACGTGATTTGCCTGGCGTGCTGCAGGTCCTGTGCAAAGATCACCGTCTGCTGCCGCGCGAAGTCGGTGTCGTAGACGTTGAGGTTGGCCTCGTCGTTTAACCGGAACGATCGCGTGTCAAAGTTGGCACTGCCGACTGAGACCCACTGTTCGTCGGCGATCAGGATCTTGCAGTGGTACATGGTCGGTTGATACTCGTAAATCTCCACACCTGCCTCAAGCAAGGGCCCCCAGCGTGACCGCGACGCTCGACGGACAAGGTGCGTGTCGATGTGTTTTCCCGGCACGATAATTTGGACCCTCGCGCCTCGCTTTTGCGCGTCGACCAACGCCTGCACCGAAAGGTCGTCCGGCACGAAGTAGGCCGTGCTGATGCGCAGGCTTTTCGTCACACACGCGATGGACATCAGATACATCAACCGGGCGCTTTCACTGCCTTCTTCGGGGCTGCTCATGAACATCTGCGCGATGCAGGCGCCGGCCGGTTCCAGCTTGGGGAAGTAATCGGGCCCGTGCAGGACTGTCTGGTGCGTCTTGAGCCAGTTGTCCATAAACGCCGCCTGCATCTGCGCGACGGCCGGTCCTTCCACGCGGAAGTGGGTGTCGCGCCAGTGCTCGGGATTCTGTGCATCGCCGGTCCATTCATCTGCGATGCCGACACCACCCGTGAACCCGATGTGTCCGTCGACCACAAGAAGCTTTCGATGCGTGCGGTTGTTCACCCGATGGAGGTTGTACCAGTGCAGCGCGTGATAGCGCTCGACTTCAGCACCGCAGTCGGCCAACAGTTGGATTGACGTGATGTCCATTCGTTTGCTGCCCAGCCAGTCGAGCAGCACGTGCACTTTCACACCCGCTTTGGCTCGATCGCAGAGCGCTGCGACGAACTGCCGGCCGATCTCACCTTGCCAGTAGATAAACGTCTCGAAGACGATCGTCCGTTGGGCCCCACCGATCGCGTCGAGCATCGCGGGGAAGATCTGATCGCCGTTCACCAAAGGCTGAACGGTATTACCGGGCTTGGTTTGTGGGGGCAGCAAATGTTCGATCGAGCGCAGGAACTGTTCATCAGCAATGCCGTAGCGGTGCTCAATCTTGTGCTGGATCTTCTTCTCGTGCGAAGTGATCGCCCGTATGACCAGCGAGACGATATAGGTGACGACTACCGTCGTCAGGACGATTTTCCAAGTTTCCATGAATCTGCCGCTTACGAGTGGACGGTCAAAGCATCGCCTGGCGGACGCAACACCGGATTAACCTGCTCTCCAGCCCGCTAACTCATAGTAGGATATCCGTATGACTGAGAGAACCACCAAAGTCGCGATCGTCGGGGCGGGCAGTGTCGGCGCAACAATCGCCTACGCCTGTATGCTTCGCGGGGTCGCTAAGCGTTTCAGCATTTACGACATTGACTCGAAGAAGACGAGGTCGGAAGTGCTCGACTTGAATCACGGCATGCAGTTCGTGCCGATGGCAACCCTCGACGGCAGTGACGATGTGAACGTCTGTGCCGACGCCGACGTCATCGTTGTGACGGCTGGCGCGAAACAGAAGCCTGGTCAGACGCGTATGGACCTGCTGGAAGCCAACGTGCGCATCTGCCGTGAGATGCTGCCGAAACTACAGCGGGTCGCGCCCGATGCCATCGTCCTGATGGTAACCAACCCCGTCGACGTACTGACCTACGTGGCGCGGAAGATCACTGGTTTGCCCGCAAATCGCGTCATCGGCAGTGGCACGGTGCTCGACAGCAGCCGGTTCCGCTACCTGATCGGCAAGCACCTGGACGTGGCTGTGCAAAGTGTTCACGCCTACATCGTTGGTGAGCACGGCGACAGTGAAGTGCCACTGTGGAGCAGCGCGACAATCGCTAACATCCCACTGGCCGATTGGGCCAAAGCCAACTGGGGCACTCTGACTGACACGGATCGTGATGACATCTTCCACAATGTTCGCACCGCAGCGGCGCAGGTCATCGAAGGGAAAGGCGCCACGAGTTACGCGATCGGCCTGGCGACGGCAAAGATTCTCGAAGCGCTGTTGCACGACGAGCATCGCGTGTTGCCGGTCAGCTCGCTGATCAATGACTTCCACGGGATTGGCGATGTCTGCTTCAGTTTGCCCAGCATTGTGAATCGACAGGGAATTGAAGCTGTGTTGCCGTCACCAGTGGATGCGCGCGAACTCTCAGAACTGCGCGCCAGCGCTGATGTGATTCGAGGCGCGATTCGCCAGGCTGGGTTTTAAGGAAGAGCGCGAGTGCTGTGGCTTCCTACGATTTGCCGCGATTCAGGAACTGTTCGTAGGTCAGCCGTTCGAGGTCGAACTGATCGCGCGTGCGCGAGTACGCGCCGGGGCTTTGCAGTCGGCCGATCGCGTCGAGGGCACCGGGCTTAATGCGTTTTCGGTCGTCCAGCAGTTCGTCTCGAACGTGAAGGTGAAGCACCTTTCCGACGATTACACGGTTGCGGCCATACTCCAGCCGATCGAGGAATCTGCACTCCATGTTTACGGGGCTCTCGGCGATGCGGGGTGGCTTTACGCGCAGCGACGGAGTGGTCTTCAAGCCGACGTGGGCCAGTTCGCTCATACCAGCGGGAAAGTCGGTGGCGGCGAGGTTCATCGGTTCAACGATGGCCTCGGTGACGACGTTTACGACGAACTCGCCGGTCGCGAGGATGTTGGCTGCAGTGTCTTTAGGAACGCCGGGTTCGCGATCACCGATGCCGAGCATGACGATCGCAGGATCGCTACCCATGGCGTTGAAGAAACTGAACGGCGCTGCGTTGATGTTGCCAGCGGTGTCGATGGTGGTCACAAACGCGATCGGCCGTGGCACGACGACGGCCGTCAGCAGGGCGTAGCGGTCGCGCGGGGGAAGTTCGTCGAAGTTGTAGTCCATGGAGTCATCCTTCGGTTTGCCGCCGAATCATAGTCCGCCACATCGTGAGGGTCGCTGCCGCAACAGGTGTCAGGAGTGGATTCCTAATCGCTGCATCCAGTAAAGCGACGTCGTTCAATGGGACCGACCAGAGTGCATCGTGTTCGGTCGCGTCAAGTCGAGCCTCTACGTCGGCGCGCGTCAGTGAAGTCGTGGCGCTGAAGACCAACTCGGCCTGGCGAATCGACACATCCCGCGCGATGCCCAGGCACGCGACGTCTGCCAGGTCGGACCGCTGCAGGTTTACCTCTTCCGTCAGCTCGCGATAGACGACCGCAAAGACGTCGTCGGCCTCGGTCGGTTCCAGGCAGCCTGCGAACGGGTGGATTCGATTGGGGTAATACGCCACCCGCCCACCGCGACGGCCAAAGAGAAGAAAGCCGTCGGCGGTCGACAGGGCCACGCTCGCGCCGAGTGGGTTGGCCAATACTGTCGGTCCGTACAGGTCAGCGAAGTGCGGGTTCTTCAGGTTGGTGCCGACGAACGGTTTATAGCTGGTCGGCGAAAACGTCAGCTTCAGTTGGTTGGACGACGCGTCGAACGATTCCAAGCGGCACATCGGTCCGTCAAACAACTGCACACCAGGCCTGGCTGCGAGCCGCCATGCGTCTTCGATGGCGAGCTCGACCTCGGGAATGATCGGTCGCGACGACGGCACATGTGCGGTGGCGATCTGCGACGGTGTCCAGCGACCCTGGGCGAGAACGGAGAACATCCCGCACAGAATAACGGCGGTTGGTGGTTTGTCGTAAGGGACAGACCCAACATCAACCGCCTCACACTCGCGGTGCGATGACAACAGTCGCGGGCAGGTAGACACTGAACGTGCTCCCTTTGCCGCTGGCGCTCTTCACGTCCAACTCGGCACCCATCGCGTCGGCGAGGCGCTTGCAGATCGTCAGGCCCAGGCCGTTGCCCTTGTTGCGGTCGCGCTCGGGGTTGCGCAGTTGGAAAAACTCGTCGAAGATATACGACAGGTTCTCGGGCGCAATGCCGACACCGGTGTCGGTGACCGCGATGCGCACCCGCCGTGGGTCGTCGTTGCTGCCGGGTTCAAATCCGTAAGTGACGCGCACTTCGCCGTGTTCCGTGAACTTGATCGCGTTGCCGATCAGGTTGCCGATGACGCGCGCCAGCTTGATCTTGTCACTGTGCACCCACAGGTCCGCGCCTTCCTCGAACGTGAAATTGAGGTTCTTGTCGCGCGCCAACGGCATCAGGTGCTTACATTCCATCTGGAGCAAATCGCGCAGATCGAATTCTGATTCCTGCAATTCGATACGGCCCGCATCGAAGCGCGTAACGTCCAGCACGTCACCGAGCAGGCTGACGAGCGCCATCGCGCTGCTGTGCAGTTCCTTGGCCATTTCGGCGATCTCGCTCTCGCGGCCGGGAAGGCTGGCGGTGCGGCGAATCAGCTCGGCGAGCAGGCTGATTGCGTTGGCGGGGGTGCGCACGTCGTGACTGACGGCAGCAAGGAAACGCGTCTTGCGCACGCTGGCCTCTTCGGCCTCGCGACGGCGCACGTCGAGCTCGCGCTGCAGGTCTTTCAAAGGCGTGATGTCAACCGACGCCGACACCGAGGCGATCGGCTCTCCCTCGGCATTGCGAATCGGCGCCACGCTGTACAGGATCGTAATGCGCCGACCGGATGGCAGGACCACATCTGCCTCCTGGGCTATCGTTTCCTGGTTGGTCGTCAGGGGCAGGGCGGTAGGAAGGCTATTTTGTTCGACCCCTCCGCGGAAGACACGCACCTGCTTGACGAAGTCAGCGTGTTCGACATCCGTGTCTGCCGGCATGCCCATCATGACGGCCCCGGCCGGATTGAACCGAAGGGTCGAACTGCCCGCTTCGATAAACGCCATGGCGACCGGCGCTGTGCGAAACAGCGCTTCGAACTTGCGGCGTTCCTGCGCGACCTCGCCGAACAGGCTGTCCGCACGGAGCGTCGAAGCGGTCTGGCTGGCAATCGATTCGATCAACGCGATCTGCTCGGGCGACCATGAACGTCGATGCGTGCTATACCCTTCGATGGCACCGATGAGCTTCCCACCCACCTGCAGAGGCGCGCTGATCACAGTGACCATTGGAGCGCCATTGACGGGTTGGGGAATCTGCAGGTCGGGTCGCAGCGAGATGTCTTCAATGAATCCTGTCCGACCGTGCGACAAGACAAGCGACGCGAAGGTCGAGTCAAACGGGAAGGTCTCTGCGCGAATGCCTTCGGGTCCAAATCCGTGGTGGCAGGCCACGCGTATCGTGTCGCCCTCGCGAAGTAGAACCGCCGATGCAGTTCCACTGCCGTCGAGCAGGATGTTAAGCGTCTCGCAGATGCGCGATAGCGCCTCGTCGACCGGCATCTCGATCGACAGGTTGCGCGACAGTTCGAGCAAGACGCCCAGCGATCGCTCGCGGCGGGCGAGTTCCTCATTGGTCACGCTCAGCTCTTCACTCTGGCGCTCCAGCTCTTCGGTCTGCGACTGCAACTCTTCGTTTTGCCTCGCGATCTCCTCTTCGCGGGCGGCGATCTCGGCGTTATTGGCCTCGAGGGTCTCGGCACGCCGCAGGCTTTCGGACCACGAGCGGAGCAGGTGATCGAAGATGAAGGTTTCGACGAGCAGGCCCACGCACAGCAAAAAGCGGTGCATGGCGGCGCGTTGGTCGTCCTCGAACTGGTTGGCGGTGAAGGCTAGGAGAATGGAGGTTGCAAACAACCCCCAGAGCAGTCGCCGGCTGCGCGCCCACCAGCAGGCCAGCAGGACCACTGGGTAGACAGTCGACGCATTGAATTTCACACCGAGGTGTAGGTCGAGCCAGAACAACAGCGCCAGCGCGATCGCCGCCACTATCGAGGCGACGACGAGGATCAGAGGTCTGGGCGTGGACTGCGACACCATAATGGTCCCTTAGCCTCGTGTCCGCCGGAACATGCAGGAGCCGACCTGCGACAACCGCCGCGCGCCGATCGGCGCCTCGGCCTTGCCTAGCACGAGCACGCCCCCGGGACGCAACGCGCTTTCGAGATTCAACCAAAGCTTTCCAGCGGCGGCCGGTTGCAGGTAGATCGCGAGGTTGCGACAGCAGATCAGGTCGAACGCGCCCGGTTCGACCGATCGCGTCGCATCGCCCGTGCGAAAGTGCATTGCCTGCCGAAGGGTGTTGGTCGCTTTCCACGACGGGCCTTCGGGCACGAAATACCGGTCGCGCAGTTCGGTTGGCACCGACGCGATCTCCTCGTCCGTGTACACGCCGGCGATCGCCCGGCGGATGCCGGCCTCGCGGCAGTCGGTGCCCAGTAGTTTGGCGCGAAACAGCGCGTTTTGCTCGGCCAGCAGCATCGCCAGTGAGTATACCTCCGGCCCTTCCGAACATCCCACGCTCCAGATACGCAGCGTGCCCGAACGGTTAAGCAAGTCGGGCAACACGTCGTGCTTCAGGGCGTTGAAGACCGCCGTGTCGCGGAAAAACGAGGTGACACCGATCACCAGCGCGTTCATCACGATAGGCAGCAAGGCCGGGTTCCGCTCGATCTGCCTGCGGGCGACGACCGCATCGCTGCAGCGAAGGGCCCGCAGACACGCGGGGAGCCGACGGGCGAGAGTGCCGGGCTTGTAGTCGCTCGGTTGGACGCCACCCTGCCGCAGAACCCAGTTGACGAGCACCTCGTCCTGACCGTTCAGTTGGCTCTCTTCGTAACTGTTGAGCGCGACGTACGGCACGCGCACGCGTGGGGTCAGGTTCAGCGCCTGACCGCGCGGTCGCAGGTCGTCGGCGAAGGTGATGTGGCGGAACTCTAGTGGACGAGATAGCACGATACCTTCACACCGCGACCCCATTCCCGATGTCGCCGGCGCGCCTTTGTGACCCACGTCCAATGTAACGGCCTTCGCGTGCGACGGTCAACATTGAGGGTCGGTATGGGTTTGCCGGCCAACGCGCGGCGCCCGAACCCATCGGCAAAGGTCTACTACACGTTGATGATCTTCAACGTGTCGGTCGCCGTGTCGAGCAGTGCAACGGTTTTCTCGCTGCCATCGAGCGCGCCAGGGCTGATGAGCCGCGTGCGATCCTGGCGTTCGTCGATCGAGGTCTTGGTATGACCGACGAGGATGTAGTCGTACAGCTTCTCGCGGAGCAGGCGCTTGGTGAGCTTGGGGTCGTTCCCGTGAATGACCGCGACCGTCTTACCGTCGCTCTCGAACTCACCGAGCACGCCGAAGCACTGGATGCCCAGGTTGTCGGCGTGGCGCAGCAAACCCATGCGGTCGGCGTCGCGATCGCCCCAGACAAACGCGGCGTTGTAGCCGGCCAACGGGTCCAAAACCTTGCGGTTGCCGATGTCCCCACAATGGACGAACAGCTCCGCGCCGGCGTCGGCGAGCACGCGCACTGCGGTCGCCATGACGTCGAAGCGATCATTCGTATCACTGATGATCCCGACCAACATGAGCGGCGGATTGTAGTGAGACTGTGGACAAACTGTGAGACCCCTGTGTGAGATTTTTTGCAGAACGTTGAGGCTGCAGCCAAGCGCGGTAATGCGCTCATCGCCTCAGGCTCGGATATTGCTGATTTCCAGCCATTTCAACGTCCCTGTTTCCGTGTCGAGCGTCGCCACGGTTTTGATCTGCGCGCGGTGCAGGGCCCCGGGATTGATGACCCGACACTCACCTGCCGTTTGGTCCTGCCGCAGGTGCGTGTGTCCTTGAAACAGGTAGCGATAGCGGCCCTCGCGCAAGGCGCGGGTCTTGGTGGCAGTGTCGTCACCATGCATGACGATCGCGGGTTGACCGTCCAGCGACACCTCACCATGAGTACCGAGGCAGGTGACCCCAACCTGCTTTGAGTACGCTGCCAACTCGACGCGATCCCAGTCGTTGTTGCCAAAGACGAAGTAGGACGGCACCGATCCGGCGAGCAAGTCGACGATGTCGGTGTCGCCCACATCCCCACAATGAATGAGCACCTCGGCCCCGGCGGCCAAGAGCGTCTCCACGCCAGCTTTGGCGGGAAAGTACTGGCCGTGCGTGTCACTGAGAAGACCGACGATCATGACGGGCGCTAGGGTAACGGAAGACCGTTCGGTGTCCCAGCTATCGGGCGTTTGCCCCATGAGTGGCGCGAGACTACGGTAGAGATCTCTACCCGTGGGAAAGTACCGCAGTGAACGAACCGCAGCAGCCTTCCGATCGACCGTTACCCGTCGAACCCCCTGCCATCGAACGTCCCGCCTCGGCGTCACCGACCGAGCCGATGATGGAGGCCGAGTCGATCGCGCCGGGACACGACCCGTACGCAGCGCTGCGCATCCCCAGTGCCCGGCTGTACCTTCTGGGTTTCTTCCTCGAGGTGATCGGGTCGCAGATCCAGTCCGTCGCGCTGATGTGGGAACTGTTCCAGCGGACGAACTCGGCCCTGGTCCTGGGGTGGGTCGGGGGTGTGCAGGCGGTCCCCATGCTGCTGTTGACCTTACCGGCAGGGTATCTCGCGGACGTGTTGAACCGCAGGACGATCGTGTTCGTCTCGCAGGTGGGTCAGGCGTTGTCATCGGTGTGGCTAGCGTGGTTGTCATGGCATCACAGTTCCGTTGGGATAATGCTGATGGCGATCGGGATGGGGTCGGTGTTTCAGGCGCTGGGTTCACCGGCGCGGTCGGCAATGTTGCCGAGCATTGTTCCACCACACCTGTTTAGCAACGCAGCAACCTGGAGCAGCAGCAGCTTTCAGGTCGCCAGTGTGGCCGGGCCGGCGCTGGGCGCGCTGGTGCTGCTGGCCGATGCCGGTTGGGCTTACCTGGTCGCGGCAGCATGCTCGGCGATCTACGCGATCAACATCCTGTTCGTAGCGATGCGCCCGTTTGCGCGCGAGTCGCGCGAGCCCATGCTGCAGTCGCTGGCCGAGGGGCTGCGCTTCGTCTGGGGGACCAAGATCATTCTCGCGACGATCACGCTCGACCTCTTTGCGGTGTTGCTGGGTGGGGCGGTTTACCTGCTGCCGATCTTCGCGGCCGAGCGGTTGCATGTCGGGGAATGGGGATACGGCTTCCTGCGTGCGGCACCGGCGGTGGGGGCGTTCGTGATGGCGATGATCATCGCGCATACACCTCCGTTCAAACGGGCCGGCCCTGCAATGCTCTGGGCCGTCGCAGGCTTCGGCGCCGCGACGATCGTCTTCGGGCTTAGCACGAACTACTGGTTGTCGTTGCTGATGATCGCGCTGACCGGCGCGTTTGACAACGTCAGCGTCGTCGTCCGCCACACGCTGGTTCAGGTGTTGACGCCCGACCGCATGCGCGGGCGCGTCAGCGCCGTGAACAACGTCTTCATCGGTGCCAGCAACGAGGTCGGTGGCTTTGAGAGCGGCGTGACCGCGGCGTGGCTCGGCGCGGTACGCAGTGTGGTCTACGGTGGCATCGGCACGATCCTCGTCGTCACTGCGGTGGCGCTGAAATGGCCACAGGTGAGGCGATTCGGTTCGCTGACGGATGCGGTCGCCGATGACGTAAAGCATGGTTCCCCCAAGTGAGATCGGTTCCTAGTAAGCGATCGACGGATACCGACAGGCTCAGTTGTAACTCCAAATCGCCCTCACCCGGAATTCTCCCGGCGTATCGGGAAAGAAGCCGGAGGATGGCAGTTACTTCGGCACGAACTTCATCGCGCCACTGTTCATGCAGTAGCGCAGACCCGTCGGTTGCGGGCCGTCGGTGAAGACGTGACCGAGGTGTCCGTGGCAGGTGGCGCATTCGACTTCGACGCGCGAACCGTCAGCATCGGGCACGTCCTTCACGCTCTTGGCGGTCGCCGGTTGCCAGAAGCTCGGCCAGCCGGTGTGCGAGTCGTACTTCTCGGTCGAGTGGAACAGCAGGGTGTCGTCGGCGGCGCAGTGGTAGTCGCCGGTGATCTTGTTGTCGTGATAGGCGTTGCGGAACGGTGGCTCGGTTCCCTCCTGGCGCAGGATGTAGTACTGCCCGGGTGTCAGCCGTTGCTTCCACTGGGCGTCGGTGAACGACTTGTAGTCCGTCGCTCCGGTCACTCCGACCGCTTCGACCGCTTCGACCGCTGCGGTCGGTTGGGTCGGTTGGGTCGCTGCAGTCGGTTCCTTCGCGGTGGGCGTCGCCACATGCTCGCAACCGGTGATGGTGGCCAATCCTAGCATTGCAATGGTCAGATGTTTCATCATGGGGGGTGCTCCGTTACAGGTAACTATACGCATCGTTTGCCCGCTCGGATGACCCGCGCCGGTCATTCCTCCTCCGCGTGCGGTTTGTACTGCGACACGATGCCCTGCTGAACTTGCGGGGGCACCGGGTCATAGTGGCTCAGCTCCATCGCGAACGACCCGCGCCCACCGGTCACGCTCTTGAGTTGCGAACCGTACTGCATCACCTCGCTAAGTGGTGCCGATGCCTTGATGACAACCATGCCCCCACTGGCGACGTCGGTTGCCTGGATGCGGCCGCGCTTGCCCGACAGGTCACCCGTCACGGCGCCCACGACGCCTTCGGGCACCGTCACTTCCATGTTGACGATCGGTTCGAGCAGCACGGGCCTTGCTTTGGCAAACGCGTCACGGAACGCGAACTTACCTGCGGTCTTGAACGCAATCTCCTTGCTGTCGACGGCGTGGTGCTTACCGTCGGTGACGACCACCTTCACGTCCTCGACCGGGTAGCCCGCGATCACACCCGCGTCGATCGTCTCGCGAATGCCCTTCTCGATCGCGGGGATGTATTGGCCGGGGATGCTGCCACCGAACGTCTCGTCGACAAACTGGAAGCCACTGCCGCGCTCGACGGGCTCGATGCGAAGGAACACCTCACCGAACTGCCCGGCGCCACCGGACTGTTTCTTGTGGCGATGGTGTCCGTCGGCTGTTGTGCTGATCGTCTCGCGGTAAGCGATCTTCGGGGGCTTGGTGTCGACCTGCAGCCCACGGTTGCGCAGCTTTTCGAGGACCAGGCGCAGGTGCATCTCACCAACGCCGTTGATGACGATCTCGTGCGTCTGCCGATCGGTGTGCCACTTGAAGGTCGGGTCTTCCTCGGCCAGCTTGGCCAGCAGGATGCTGATCTTCTGCTCGTCCCCGCGCGCGTGGGGGGTAATGGCCAGCCCGAACATCGGTGTCGGGTACGTCAACGGGCGCAGGTGAACACTGTCCAGCGCGTGGTCGTCGTGGAGCACATCGTTGACGTGGATGTCCTCGATCTTGGCGACCGCGCCGATGTCCCCAGCGATGATCTCGTTGGCCTCTCTATGCTCTTTGCCCTGCAGGTGGAAGACGTGCCCGAGCTTGATCGGCTTCTTGGTGTGCCCGAGGAAGACCTGCGATTGCCCCGTCGCGCGACCCTGGTGGACGCGGAAGATCGCGAGCTTCCCGACGAACGGGTCGGTGGTCACCTTGAACACGTGCGCCAGCAGCGGGCTGGTCGAATCGTTCCAGTAGCTGAAGGGCACCTCGTCCTGCGGGCTGCCCGCGCGGTCGCTGCCACGATAGCTGAGGAACGGGCGCAGGTTCCCCTCTTCCGGCGACGGGAACCAGCGAGCGATGAAGTCGAGCAACTCGGCAATGCCCACACCGTTCTTAGCGTCGGTGAAGAGGATGGGGACGATGTGCGCCTCGTCCATCGCGCGTTCGAAGGGCGCGTGGAGCGCTTCGTAGTTCGGTTCCTCACCACCGAGGTAGGTCTCCATCAGGTTCTCGTCCATCTCGACGATCTGATCGAGGATGGCCGAGTGCGCCTGCTCGATACTGTTGCCGTTAATGTCGCTGTTGCCTTCCTTGTTCAACAGGCACTCGATGACTTTGGTGTGGCCACTCGTCGGCAGGTTGACCGGCAGGCACTCGCGACCGAAGTTCTCCTGGATCTGCGCGATCAGGTTGCGAATGGCCGCTGAGTGGTCCTCGGTGCTGGCCTGGTCGATGCGGTTGACGATGATCGCCCGCGGCAGGTTGAGGTTGGCAGCCGTCTCCATCATGCGTCGCGCGACGACCTCCACACCCGTCGTCACGCTGATGACGACCGCGACAGTCTCCACCGCGGGCAAACACGCGATGGCAGCGCCGACGAGATCGGGCGAGCCCGGCGTGTCGATGAGGTTGATGCGCTTCCCAGCGTGGTCGGCGTGCAGGATCGACGCGTAGATCGACTGCCTGTGCTCCTTCTCCTCCTTCTCAAAGTCACTGAAACTGGTTCCATCTGCTACGGACGCCTTGCGGTTCACAGTGCCGCTGGCCAGCAGCATGGCGTCGACGAGGGTCGTCTTGCCACTGGCAGCATGACCGGCGAGCAGGACGTTGCGGATGTCGGCGGTGGTGTACGTGGGCATGACCTGTTTCTCCTTCGAGCGTGTCTGAGACGGTTGACTCACGCGTGTAGTGGTCGCGGCCGAGGGGCACCTGCCCGAGATGCGTCCCTTCGGGACGGCCGCTAAACGCGATCTGTTGACCTTCTCACACACATCCTCGGCAATTCGTTCCAAGCCTGTGGGCGACGCGCAGACTGTACGACGTGAGACGGCTTTGCCGTCGGGCTGAACGAAGCGTACCGCCGAGGCAGCATGCTGAGCAATGCGCGATCGGCGAGCCCAACCGCAAAATAATAGTTTGGGGTGTTCTTCCTCCTGCCTGAACCCTGTTCCAAACAGCCAACCCATGGCCGGGCATAGTGTTAGGGTTACAAGTGCGGTCACAAGGGGGTCGAAGAAACCGACCGCGAACCGACATGAAACCGACATACGAACGACACAAACCGACAAGAACCGACCGCGGTCGATGGCAGGGGGAATCCGGTCGAGTCGGCCGCGAAAGGGTGGCACCGTCGAGGGGGGCGGGCAAAAGTCAGTGGCGCGGTCCTGCATACCCTAGCGGTTCCGGTGCGCGCCGCGGTGATGTGGCGCGCACCAGACATTCTTAGCGCTTCAGGAATCCACTATTTTGAGTGTTGAACCGATGCGCGCCGGGAGGCTTATTCGTGCATGCGGGTGGTTACAAGCGACGTCGAAGAAGTCGATCGACCACTCCCTATCCCCCGTGTACTTGCGGTACGTCGGGAGAGGGCCGGGGTGAGGGCGCGGGGTCCGTCGGACAATCCTCGATACCGCTTTGCGGGTAAGCTTTTTTGGGGAGGGAGACTAACCCGCAAGCGTCAAGGCAGGATCGTTTGACGCTCGATAGCCCCCTCACCCTAGCCCTCTCCCGGCGTACTGCGGGTACGCGGGGGAGAGGGGACCGTAGATTCAATATCCGCCTGACTTTTTTGCGTCTTCGTCGTCATCATGATCGTCGTGCGCGACGGTCGGGTCGGCAATGGCGCAGCCCATTAAGCCATTGTTCATCGACGCGATCGTCCGGGCAGCGAACTCACTTTGCTTGCGGCGGTCCTCTGCGGGTTCCAACGCGGCGCAGGGGGTGCCGAACAAAGGTTTCGCGTAGGGCAGATGGCTGTCACCCCGCGCCAGGATGTGGCAACCGTTGGCCATGCCGGTGACGGGGTCGCGCTCGACCTTCATCGCGCCGTCATAGCCCCATTGGGTGAAACTGCGGGCATTACAGTAGTGGCTGACGAAACTTCGGCGGAAACGGTCGGTTGACCAGTTCTGCTTGCTGCGGTGCAGGACGTGACCGTTAAAGAACGCAACGTCACCGGCTTTCATCGTCGCGAGCACCTGGTCGTATTTGTCGGCGACGCGCGACAGGGCGTTCTTGCTGTCGTCGGTGTTCGAGACACCGTTCACATAGCGGACGTCACTCAGCAGTTTTTCACCGAAGCCGTAGCCCGCTTCGGGGCAGGGTGGGTAGACGGGCTCGTGACCACTTCCCTTAGCGAACCACATCGCGCCGTTCTGCTCGTCGCAATCGTCGATCGCAATCCACGCGCCGCACAGCGAGTCGGGCATCGTGGGGATGTAAAAGCTGTCCTGGTGCCACCCCTGACCGGCCGACTGCGCGGGCTTCAGGAAGAGCATCGTCTGCAGCGCAAGCAGGTCGGGCCCGATGATGACTTCCAGCACGTCCAGCACGCGCGGGTGAAGCATGAACCGCTCGTGAAGCTCGAGCTTGCGGTGCAGCATGTGGATGCGAAGGAAGAAGTTGGCCTTCTCCTCTGGCGACAAATGCTCCGGCGGGGCGCCGAAGTCGTTGACCGTCACCGACCCACCACTGCTCTCCAACTGCTTGGCGGCGGCCTGCTGCTCGGGCAGGCGACCTTGCATAAGGTCCTCGGTGTGCTGCCGCAACTCGGCAATCTCGTCTTTTGAAACGAGGTTTCGGACAATCAGGAACCCGTCTCGCCGGAAGTTGATGTACTGGGCGATCGAAACCTGATACCGATCCAGATGCACGTCGTTGATTGCCGCGGTAGCGACCATGAAAGGCTCCTGAAGGATGGGACGATCGAAATATGTCATAAAAAAGCTTGGACGGAATAGATGGCTTTGCTGAATCCATGTCCGGTATTGATCTTTGCAAACCTGTGAGTTCGGGCCGATAACAGATAGCGCGACACAGGACGTTAACCCGTGACGTGCATGTATGACTGAGAACCTCATGAAGAAAGACGTGACGATCGTTGCCCATCGGGGCGCTTCGTTCGATGCGCCGGAAAACACGATGGCGGCGTTCGACCTCGCCTGGCGGCAGGGCGCCGACGCGATCGAGGGGGATTTCCGACTCACCGCTGACGGTCAGATCGTCTGCATGCATGACCCGACCTTGGCGCGCACCGCGGGGGTCGAGCGTCAAGTCAGCGAATCAACCTTGGCCGACCTGCAGCGGTTGGACATCGGCCGATGGAAGCGCGCAACCTACGCTGGTGAACGCATCCCAACGCTCACAACCATTCTTGAATCACTGCCGATGGGCAAGGGGATGTTCATCGAAATCAAGAGTGGCACCGAGATCATGCCGATGTTTGGGCAAGTGCTGGCGCGGCACGAGGCACGTTGGCCGGACCTGCGGGTGATCAGTTTCGACCAAGCGGTGATCGCTGCGGTCAAACGGACGATGCCGGGGTTGAAGGCGTACTGGCTGACGGCGTTCAAAGAGGATGAACACGGAACAATGCGCCCGACGATTACCGACGTGCTCTCAATACTGGCTGAAACCGGAGCCGATGGCGTGGATGCCGAAGCGAACGTGCAGGCGCTGGATGAAGACTTTGTCCACGCATTGGCAGCAGCGGGCAAAGCGTCGCACGTATGGACGGTTGATGACGCCGAGCTTGCACGCACGATGATGCACCGGGGGGTGAGTTCGATCACCACCAATCGACCGGGGCAGATTCGCGAAGCGCTGGGTCTGTGATACGAAGAGGCCCGGTTAAGCGTCGCGAGCGTCGTTGCTGAACGCTGGGGAAATTCAAGCAATGGGCAAATAATGTTGACACGATTGCCGCCAATATGTAGACAGCTTCGCCACCAGTTGCCCATCTCTGATTAATGCCATGTCGACGATGACGCGGATAACCTCGCTGCCCGTCCTGCCGACCGACCCGTCGGCAGGCATGGATGAAATGGAAGCCCTCGCGGTCGACCTGCGGCGATCGATTCGCGGACAGGTGCGATTCGGTGCGCACGATCGGGCGCTCTATTCCACCGATGCCTCGCCATACCAGGTGATGCCACTGGGCGTCGTCGTCCCCGCGGACATTGCGGACATCGCCGAGGTGTTGCGGATCTGCTCTGCGAGCCGCGTGCCTGTTCTGCCGCGCGGTGGGGGGACGAGCCTGGCGGGGCAATGCACGAATCGAGCGGTCGTCGTCGACCTGTCGTCGATGTGCCGTGAGGTGTTGACGATTGATGCCGAGCGTCGCCAATGCGTTGTCGAGGCGGGGATTGGCGTTGACGAACTGAACCGCCGGCTTGCTAAAAGTGCTCCGGGATTGCTCTACGCCCCGGACCCCGCGACGGTCGCGCAGGCCACGATCGGTGGTTGCATCGGCAATAACGCCGCGGGCTCGCGGTCCATTCGCTACGGGCGCACGAGTGAAAATATTGCCGGCGTGGACGTGCTGCTGGCCACGGGTGAGCGACTCTGGCTCGAACCGGGATCCGGGCGGCGCGACGCCTCGGCACTGCGCCTCGCGACCGCGGTTGCGGAGGTCGTGCTGCGTCACGCGGCCCTGATCCGGGACCGGTTTGCGAAGACGATCCGCCGAAACGCGGGTTACGGGCTCGACCTGATCTTGAAGCAACTGGATACCGGCGTGCCAATCGAAGACCTCGACCTTTCCGGCCTCATCTGTGGCAGTGAAGGCACGCTCGCGGTGGTCGCGGGCGCGAAGTTGAAACTGCACCCGATTCGGACCGCAACGGGGCTGGCGATCGCGTCGTTTGCGACATTGGACGAGGCGATGAACGCGGTCAACCCGATTCTGACGACCGATCCGAGCGCGGTCGAACTGCTGGATGACGTCGTCCTCCGCGCCGCGATGGGGAATGATGTCTGCCGGCCGTATGTCGACCTGTTGCCGCGCGCCAATGGGGGCGCGGCGCCGATGGCGGTGCTGTATGTCGAGTATCAGGACGACACGCCGGCCCAGATCGAGACGGGGTTCGACAAGCTGTCGGCGACGTTGCCGGGCGTGCCGATCGAGCGCTACCGCGACACCGCCGCGATGGCCAAGGCGTGGACGCTGCGCAAGAGTGGTGAGGCCCTTCTGCACGGCCTGCCCGGCAACCGCAAGCCGCAGACGTTTGTCGAAGACAACGCCGTGCCGGTCGAAAATCTGCCACGGTTCGTGCGCGAGTTCAAGAAGATCGTCGCTCGCCACGGCACCGAGGCTGCATACTGGGCGCACGCATCGGTCGGTGTGCTGCACGTTCGACCGATGATCGACCTGCACGATGCGCGCGACCGCGACATCATGCAGAAGATCGCGATCGAGGTTGCCGACTTGGCGCGACAGTGTGGTGGTGTCATGTCGGGTGAACACGGTGACGGGCGCATCCGTGGACCGTTGCTCGAACGGTTCTACGGCCCGGAACTGATGGCCGCGTTCGCAGAGGTGAAGCGCATTTTCGATCCGCTCGGCATTCTGAACCCCGGCATGATCGTCGGCGTCGGGCCGATCGAATCGATGACGCAGAACCTCCGCGCGCTGGCAGAGGTGGGGCACGATCACGATCACGATCACGATCACGCGAAGAACGGGCGGACATCGTCGCACCGTGCGATCGACACCTATTTCGATTACGGCGATCAGGACGACTTCGGTCACGCGGTCGACATGTGCAACGGTGCCGGCTTCTGCCGCAAGACCGCCGGTGGCACGATGTGCCCGAGCTATCG
>Ga0163144_10009961_pt1 | contig 20325 bp, 9 predicted proteins | sample OliLak19BULKMAT1_FD_123175 | JGI IMG/M metagenome (GOLD analysis project Ga0163144, IMG submission 123175) | Freshwater microbial mat bacterial communities from Lake Vanda, McMurdo Dry Valleys, Antarctica - Oligotrophic Lake LV.19.BULKMAT1 | ecosystem: Environmental > Aquatic > Freshwater > Lake... | reverse complement strand
TTGTCAGTTATAATAATATATTCTTTTCCATCTGGTGAAAAGCCTCCCAGCCCATTAAAAAAGACAAGATCTTTGGGCAGCGGAATGGCTGCTAAAGAAAGTGGAAACGTTTGACTTTTATCCATTAATGGAATTGTCACTTTTACAAGCTCTTTTCTATTAACCTGTTCTGCAAATGTTCCGCCACTGTCAGCAATGATGACACGGGCCACTGATTGAAATAAAATCCGGTCTTCATTTGATATCTGGTCTGAGGCCCTTAGGAAAATGCCTCCCTTAGTACCATTTAATTCGGCAGGTATAAGCGACTGGATATAGTTTTGAAAAACCTGCCTGTAAACGTTATGCTCTTCATTCCAGATTACCAGGTCTGCCACGAGCCCCTTCAAACACCAGTAGGCGTGCGCCTGTATCATTTGGTTTACCAATTGCATGTTGTCCTGGTTTTCAATTTTTAAAAGCACAATGGGTAAATCTCCTGAAATAGCATAGCCCCATAAACCGGATTGTTGCCGGTGGTTGTTGATGAGAATGGCCGGGTCAGCACGAAACGAAGCATTCGCAAACAGCACAGAACTTGCCAAACGACTGTATAACTGCGCATCTCCTTCTGAGGCATTTATCTGGCGAAGGACTACCTGACTGTGTGTCCAGGCCATTTCAAATACACGGTCTTTGTGCGCTTTATTATCCTGGTATTTATGTATCAAACCCTGGCAGATTTCCTTGGTTTTAGCAATGCCTGTAACCAAATTAACACTGATGGTTTCTTCAGGCTCAAGGCTTATTCTATAACGGATGGCGACAATGGGATCTAAAACGGATCCCTGGCTGCCGCCAAGTTTGCCCGGATTGTTCATCGCTTGCGGATTGACGATTGAATTGCCATGACCAATAAATGCCATCCTGTCTGTTTCAAAGGATATTTCTTCAGCAGCTTTTTTTTCTGTTTCCATTAAATGGAACATCCACGGGGATTGTTCTTCCGAAGATCTCGGCCTGCGGGTGCAAAGGATCGTGTTTAGATGCGGAATAATTTCTGTTTGAACAAAAAGATTGCTGAAAGCCGGGGCTATTAAATCCGATGCGGCAGGAGCCAGTACTACTTCTGCATAACTGGTAAACTCGAGTGTTTTGCGGACACCGGATCGGTTAGTCACGTGTAATCTGCGCATCTCTATATCGTCTTCCGGCGAAACGACAATTTCTGTATGGACCTCTATTTTATTTTGGGAAATATGAAAATCTACACGACCCTGGGAATAGGCTACTTCATATTTATCTACTTTTTTCAGTGTGGGCTGATGGGTATTAGACCAATAGGTTTCAGTTCCCAAATCACGGATATAACAAAACGTGCCCCAGTTATCGCAGGTAACATCTTCGTGAAAGCGGGTAATGGCACAATCATTCCACCGGCTGTATCCACCGCCTGCATTACTGATCATCAAATGATACTTTCCATTGGATAATAATTGCACTTCAGGTATTATGGTGGATGGCGTATGGAGTATTCTTGTTTCCTGGCCACTTGCGGTATAATTAATATCCGCTATGTCTGTCGTGTGTGCAAAAAAGGAAGTTGCCTTTGGAATCCTTTCCTGTAATAATAAAAGGGAGGCCATAAACTGTGGTTCAGATTCAAACAGTTTTTGCATCGGTTTATCCTGTAAGAGGTATGCTAAGGACAATAAGCTCATCCCGTGGTGATGCGCCATGAAAGAATAAACAATGGCGCTGGATTGTCCACGTTGTAACCGTGATGGGGTGTGATCTATCGCTTCATAAAACCCATATCGTCCCTGTAGTCCTTTTTTGTTCAACAGCTCCAGGTTTTCATAAGCCTTTTCAGGTGCCACCATCAGCGCCATCACAGTTGCATAAGGTGCAATTACAGTGTCTTCTGCCAGTCCGCGTTTCAACCCAAGTCCGGGAACGCCAAATGCACGGTATTGATAGTTGGAGCCGGCATCGATCATATTGTAACCCGATTCGGAAATTCCCCAAGGCAAACCTGTCCTTTTTCCATACGTAATCTGGCAATGTACTGCTGCTTTATAGGACTGATCAATGAGTGTGTTTTCGTATGTCGGCATTACCAGCAGCGGCATGAGGTATTCGAACATGGAACCGCTCCACGAAAGCAGAATTGGATTTCCATCCATAATGGTTAACAAGCGTCCTAATGCAAACCAGCTCTCTTCCGGAAGTTTTCCTTGCGCGATGCAAACAAAGATGCACAGCCTTATTTCGGAAGCGAGCAGGTCGTAAAAGCTGGCATCTGTTCGGTGTTCATCCACATTGTAGCCAATGGAAAAAAGGTGGCTTGATGTATCGTATAAAAAATCCCATTTCATATCCGCTAACGCATTGCATCGCTGCGCAAGATTTTCAGATGCTGTAATTAATTCGCCTGACTGTTGAATTGATTTTGCTAAAGCGGCCTGCATTATTTCAAGCCAACGATTTTCATCTGCAGTGTTGTTTTGCTTGGCATGTAGCTCCGCTTGTAATTCTTTTGTCTTTTTCAATAATTCATGCCACGTTGTGTTTGCGTCGGGGGAAACGACAACAACGTTGAATTCCGTAGGGGCTGACCGCAATAAATACCAGGGCGCAAAAATTTGAAGGTGTTGGTTTACCTGTTCTGATTGTGCAATAAGCAGTTGCTTCCATCGGTATGTTTCACTGTCTGAGCCCCCTTTTAGTTTCGCAACTATGTGATTCATTTTTTCTGCAAAATCTTCGTGGAATTTTTGGATATCACATACAGCAGTTGCTTCCGTATTACAAATTGTATCCAGGTAAATGGCAAGTTGTTCCGTCAACTTAATATCATTTTCGGGTATCGTGTCCACCAATACACGGAATGTATCTCGAAGTCCCTCGAATAACTTTATAGGTATAATTTTTTGATGCGGCACTGCCAATAAACCTTGTCTGAATACCAGCAAATGGCCCGCAAGGTTTCCACTGTCGACAGTGGAAATATATTTTGGATACAGTGGATTCAGTGTTTCCGTATCGTACCAATTATAAAAATGGCCATTGTGCCGCTCCATCCGCTCCATCGTGTTGATTGTATTGCTGGTGCGCTCCAGAAACTGGCTGGTCGTAATGTACCCAAAATCGCTGGCGCTTAAGTTGGCGAGCAATGCCAGGCCAATATTGGTGGGAGAAGTACGGTGGGCTATTAATTCCACAGGTTGTTCCTGGTAATTATCCGGCGGCAACCAGTTGTCTTCAACAACAACGAACGTTTCGAAGAAGCTCCAGGTTTTCCGGGCAAGCTTTTGAAGGAAAATATTTTGATCATTGGTAAGTTTGGCAACCTGTTTCTCTAACGGTTTACTTACATGCCATGTAATAAACGGAGCAATGAACCACAGCAACAATACCGGTCCTGCTATCCACAACTTTCCCGGTGCATAAATCGCTAAAATAACAAAGACAATAACCGTAAGAACGGGCTCAATCCACATCAATAAATAAGAGATTCGCAAACTGGATTGATCTGTACGTGCCACATGAGCGCTCGGGTTCCACTCTAACAGCTTTTTTCCAGTGACACTCATTCTCCAAATAGTCCGCATGATAGCAGTCAAATTTGCATAAGCTTCATATGGAAGGCAAATGAGTGTGAACAAGGTTTTGACCGTAATGTCCCGCAGGTTCAGTAAAGAATTTATAAGGTGGTATTTTAATACCACATCTTTTGGCTTACTAATGGTGTCCCAAAGTGCGGTAACAAAAATGGGGAAAACAATAATTCCGGACACTGTAATCGTCCAGAATAAAGCAGCGGGAAGAATAATCCATGCGACCAACAATAATACTGTCAGCGCAATGGGCACCAGGCTTCGCCGCATATTGTCAAATATTTTCCAGCGGGATAATGCAGAAATGGGATTTTTATGCAAATGGTTTTCCGGGCCTTTAATCCATGGTAAAATCCAGGAAAAAATTTGCCAGTCGCCACGTATCCAGCGCAGCCGCATTTTCATATCTGCATTATAGGTTGTTGGGTATTTTTCAAACAGCTGAACATCGCTTAGTAATCCCGAGCGGATATAACAGCCTTCTAAAAGATCATGGCTGAGAATGCGGTTTTCTATAAACTTACCATCCAGTACTTTTTGAAATATATCAACATCATAAATTCCTTTGCCTATATAAGAACCCTCTCCGAATAAATCCTGATAAACATCTGAAGATGCACGGGTATAAGGATCAATGCCTGGTTCATTTCCATGCATCCGGGTATACCTGGAACTAGTTATGTCAGGCAAGCTAACCGTTATTCTCGGCTGCAATATTCCGTATCCTTTTGTTACCCGCTTCTTATTTTCATCGTACCAGGCATGGTTCAAAGGATGTGCCATGGTTCCGATTAACTTCCAAGCGGAGCTAAGCGGCAATTGGGTATCTGCATCTAATGTAATGGCATATTTTATTTTCGGTAAAACAGACTGATTCCCTATGATCAATGAAAAATGTTCTTTTGATATTCCCTTTAATAAGGCATTAAAATCAGAAAGTTTGCCGCGTTTTCTTTCATGTCCCATCCAGACATTTTCCATAGGATTCCATTTCCTCGGGCGATGAAAAAGAAAGAATAAGCCATCATTTTCTCTCGTATACTTTTTATTTAGCGCCTCAATACCATGCTTTACTGTATCCAAAAGCAGCTGGTCTCCGGGAAGTGTTTCAAGCGAAGCGTCCGTAAAATCTGTTAACAAACCAAAATATAAATGATCTTTCCTGTTTGCCAAAAACCGCACTTCCAGCGCCTCAACTAAATCGTCTATTTCAGAAACAGTCGTGAGCATTGCAGGAATTACAACCATCGTACTGGATGATTGCGGTATTCCCTTTGAATAATCCATTCTCGGCAGGAGATTTGGCTTAACCAGTAATGTAGCACAAAAATTAACAACCGAAATCGCAAGCTGGCTGGCACATAAAAAGGCAAGAATACTAACTACCCCGAGCAGCCATATATTTTCTGTTTCTGAATGAACTTTGAAAAAGATAGCCGACCCAATGCCAGCGGTAATTAATAGAATTGAAAATAAATAAATCGGGAAAGCATACCTTTTTACGGTCTGTGACATTTTCTGCATACCCGTCCCCCGCATGTTTGCCAACTTTTTAGTTTGTGCCGTACCCGCTCCTATCAGGTAGTATCCAACATGCGCAGTGCTTTGATCCGTTCCTGGTGGTGGCAAATGCTCTTGCACCAATTGTATAGCAATGTGGGCAACTTCCGCCTCGCTTAAATTGCTTTTCTTTGAAATGCTTTCTACCACATGCCGATAGCGGTCACGGGTGGCAAAATCCATTAGCCCATAAATTCCATCACGATCCTGTAACAGTATTTTTTCAACAATGCTGTGTGATTCAACAAAGGTTCTCCAATCCATTGCCCCCAGTAATCGAAGACTTCCGATGCTGTTGCTTATGGAAACCTGGTCTGCAGCCTGTTTTTGATTTTCAGCATTTACCAATTCGGTACCCGTCAACCCACTTTCCGATAATTGGAGTTCGATCCAGTTGAGTGGCAAAGCAAGCTCAGGGCCTTTTCCACGCAACTGGCGAATTAATTCAGACACAAATGCTCCTTTAATCGGCGGAGCCGACCGGGCCATATCAGCTAGTACCAGTATCAGTTCTTTAGGCTTTTTTTCTGCCGTGTCAATCATTATTTCCGCCCAGTAGTCAGCAAGGTTCCTGTCAACTTTGTCAATAGCGATGCGGGCAGACACACGCCTGATATTTTCAATCAATGCCAGTCGAATCATAATGGGAATAGACCACAGTTCCCCCAATTTTAAATTGACAATTGTCTGATAAGCCTCTACAAAACGGCTGAGGCTTTCAATGTCTATTCTTCCATCACTATGAGAAATTATCTGGAGAACAATGTCATAACTGCGTGTAATACCCGTAGATATACCATTTAGAAGCTGGGGCAAAGCTTCACTGTAATTTTTTGGGAAATGCGTTTTAGCGATCAGGATATGTTCCTCTATCAGGTAGAAATTGTCTATCAGCCATTCGCCAGCCGGCGTTACCTGGTAGTTTTTTTTAATAGAATCTGTCAGCAGTTTTCGTACTTCCTGTAAAGTGTCCTCATTGTCTGCCAGCCGTTTCAGCAAATGATCTTTTCCAGGGATCGTACTCAGCTTATGCCTTGTAGCCAGTGTTTTACCGAAACGCTCCATTTGATCAGAGCTGAAAAGCTCTTCTCTCAGCGGTTCTTCATTTAAATAGTTGAGTGTCGTATCACTTGCCTGGAAAAAGGCCCTCATATTCGATATGAGCTCATGTGCTGCGGGAATCAATGTTAATTTCATACGTTTGTTTTTTTTATCTGTAAAGCAGCATTGACAATGTTGCCTCAAACAGCAATAACACGTTCCACGGTACCATTTGCGATCGTATCTGCCAGGGGAATTGCAAAACCTGGATAATCATCATCGCACTAACCTGTTAAGTACAAAAAATTATATCGTAATATGCAGGTGTAGCTGCATGATAAGATACAGTGAGCTTTGTTTATCCATTCGGTATTCCGGAGATTATAGTCCATGCTTTCCGCCCATAAAACATGGCCCACAAGTGCCATTTTTTTAATTAGTCGCAAGTTTTATTCTTCTTTAACACCTTTCTGCTGTATGATTTTTATACCGCCAGTTACAAATCACACATCATCCCGGCTTTTTCCTTTTTATCCATTTACTCGCAATGGGAATATCATCCCCAAGCAGCACACCCCATTTTTTAAAGTGTTCAGTATGGTCAAATATTATTTTTAAAGCTGCCATAAAGGGTAAGGATAAAAACATACCTGGGATGCCTGCCAAAGCACCGCCAATAAAAACTCCAAAAAGACTTGCCAGTGCATTTATTCTTATTTTAGACCCAACAATAAATGGCATTAAAATATTATTGTCTAAAAGTTGGACTACCGCAATTATTATCAATACACTAAATACCGAACCCAGATCAGGAGTGGAACTAAGGGTTAGTAATACGCCGATAACATTGCCAATAAGCGCACCCACATAGGGTATCAGATTGAGTATGGCAAAAATAACGGCAATTAGGAAGGCATAGTTTATACCAAAAAGTAGTAACGTGACCCCAAGTAAAATGGTCATATAACTAAACTGTATCATTAGCCCAACTATGTAGCTTTGAATGATAGATTCAATGCTTTTTATTGTTTCACCTACTTGTAAACTTTCATCTTGCGGAAACCACATCAACACAAATCTTCTTAATACATTTTTATAATACAGGATTAGAAAAGTATAGATTGGAAACAATCCGAAAAATATTAATAAGTTTCCGACAGACCCTGCTGCATTGTTAAGGAAATCACCCGCAGAATCAAGAAATTTATTTGCTTGTTTATTAACAATTTCGGCTTGTTGGGTAATAGAAACAGTTGTTTTATCACTAAACCAATTACTAATTGCATTAATGTGATTGGTAATATTTTGTTTGATGATTTCAAAATTATTGAATAATGGTTTTAGCTGCATTGTGATAAAAAATACAATCAGCGAAAGAATGATTGTCATTAGCAGAATCGTAAGAAAAATAGAAATACTTTTGGGCATCTTTTTTCGAATCAAAAATCTGTAAACCGGCAACAATGCAATAGAAGCCACTAGGGCCATCATCATTGGCATTATGATGTTTTGTAATTGTATGATTACTACAGCAATCAAAATAAGGCCCAATAATTCTATGGAGCGCTTTACTGTTAAAGGAAGGTATTGATTCATTTTTTATACAGTTGTTTCAAATTCATGTCCAAAGGTAAATCCAGGTATGGTCAAAAGATTTACACCATTCTGGCAATAAGTTACATGATTCACACATTTGCCTGTTTAGAAGTGCAGTTTAAACGGCATTTTCTTGGTAGTGCAAAAGCGGTTAAAACTTCCGTTAACGTGACGTTAGAGCATATACCTTCCAAAAAAGAAATTGTCAAAAAAAAAGACCTCCATCGTTGTGTAGTACAACGATGAAGGTCTGAAGCAAGACAGCAAAAGCTGATTGGTAAACGGAAATCAACCTTTGCTTAGCCGGAAAAACTGTAACTGGGGGTGTGCTGTAATAAGCTGCTATATCTTCCGATACGCCGTGCCAACGACCAACAGGAGGAAGCCGATCATCACCAATTGAAAATTATACTGTGACAGTTCGGCTAATGTGGTGTAGTGTGCCAAAATTCCTAAACTGCCAATAATCAATGCGGCAATCCAAAGGGCTTTGTTGGGTGCGCTGGGCATAAAAATTCGTCTGGCCAAAATAATAGGTGTTTAGTTTGATGAAAATAAGGAACTAGTTTCATCAAACGTACGCTAATATTTCGAGATCGCCGGCAAAAATGAAGGATTGGCCCTTTTATCCCTCAATTACAATGCAAAATTGACGATTGGCAAGTACTTGATTGCCAATCGTCAATAAACAACTCAATAATAGCTCAGTCTCAATACCCCCGCCAACTGCTTTGCAAAGCGTATTACCTGCCTGGTATAGCCGTATTCATTGTCATACCAAACATATAACACTATGGTTTTACCGTCCTTCGATACAATTGTCGCCGGCGAATCAAAAATGGAGGGCGTAGGGCTTCCCACCAAATCGGTAGAAACCAATTCATTGGAGAACGAGTACTGAATCTGCTCCACCAGACCGCCTTTCAGGGCCGCATCGCGCATGATTTCGTTGACGGCATCTTTTGTCGTTGCCTTGTTGATTTGCAGGTTCAAGACGGCAAGCGATACGTTCGGTGTGGGCACGCGGATGGCATTGCCCGTGAATTTCCCTGCCAATTCCGGCATCACCTTGGTAATGGCGCTTTCTGCGCCGGTTTCGGTGATAACCAAATTCATCGCGGCAGACCTGCCCCGGCGGTATTTGCTGTGGTAATTGTCCAGCAGGTTTTGGTCGTTGGTGTAGGAGTGAACTGTTTCAATATGGCCTTTTTCAATGCCCAGCGTTCTTTGAACAACCGCCAAAACGGGTACGATGGCGTTCGTGGTGCAACTTGCCGCCGACCAAATCGTTTCGCTTTCTACGTCAAAAACCTGATTATTTACGCCGTGAACAACATTTGGGATATCTCCTTTTCCAGGGGCTGTGAGCAGCACTTTTGAGATGCCTTTTGATTTGAGGTGGCGGCTCAAATTGGCACGATCGCGCCACACACCTGTATTGTCGATCAGCAGGGCGTTGCTGATGCCAAACTTGGTGTAGTCAATATCCTCTGGCGCTGAAGCAGAGATCATGTGGATTTTATGGCCATTTACCCAGATACATTTTTCGGGTACATCTGCGATGACGGTGCCGGGAAAATGGCCGTGCACGGAGTCGGTGCGCAGCAGGTCGGCGCGTTTAATGATGTCGTCCGGACTTTTGTCGCGGGTGACGATGGCGCGGAGCCGGAGTTGCTGGCCTTTTCCGGCCTGGGTAATCAGTTCCCGCGCTGCAATGCGGCCAATGCGGCCAAAGCCATACAGCACTACATCTTTTGGCTTCAGGTTGATTTTGTCCTTGCCGATGTAGTCGCTCAACTTATCCTTGATAAAAGCGAGTTGATTGGGATACTTCGAATTTTCATCAAGCCAATCCACGCCGATGCGGCCAATATCGAGCCGGGAAGGCGCTATGGCACATCGGTTTATGGCTTTGGCGAGCCCCAGTGTGTCGTGGATGGTGAGCGGGTGTTGCACCACTTCGCGGGCATAATGGTGCAGTTGCAGCAATTCGGACGCGCTTCTGTCCACCATCTGGTTGCGAAAAATGATCAGTTCGATGGATTTGTCGAACCACAGTTTGCCGATAATGGCAATGAGTTCAAGTGCCGCTTTTTCATCCCCAATCCAGGCCTTGAGGTTTTTTTCGTACAATTGTTTTGACATATAAATTTGATTTTATTTGGCACAAATGTAAGAAAGGCGGGCAGTATGTGTGAATAATGCAACTTTTTCCCGGAATTGTGCAATTTGTTTCGGCTCAAAGGATCGGACTTTTACGTGGAATCAAAAAAATAATAAAACATGGATGTCAAAAGAATCTTCGGATCAGTATTAACAATGGCCGGTATCGGTGGGCTAATTTATACCGCAATTCTATTCGCAAATACCTCAGGCGGCACGCGCGACTTCAAATCAATGGCCATTTTCGGCTTGCTGGGAATATTGTTTTTTGTGTCTGGAATCGGCTTGGTGCGCAATACACAAGACGTGACCTGAGTTTTCGTGGGCTTAAACCTCGTAGGTCTAAAACCTCAGAAACCTCCCCAAAAAACCAAGGTTTTTTGGGGAGGTTTCTGAGGTTTTAGACCTACGAGGTTTTGAAAGCGAGCTTTTTACCGGCAACACTGCTGGAAGCAGAAGTTATCGTACCACCAATCTTCTGCCGGATTACTGCCATTGTCGACAAAAAATCCGACACCATTGATATTTTGAATCAGGGTATTGAAGGCAGCAATGTCGGCAGGCGTTGAAATGGTTGATCCACCGGTCAAAAACCATTGCCCAAAAGCATTGGACGGCAAAGCGCTGCCTGTTGCCAGTTCAATCGGCACTATGATGTTGGATACCCCGGCTCCTGATACAATGAGCGAACTGGAATTCAAGACAAAATTTGCCTTGGCTGTTGCCGCTGCCGGACTGGAGCCTTGATAAATATGGATGCTGTTGCTTGTCGTAGTGCCATTGCTCGCTCCAGCCTGGTATTCCACATCGTACCGAAGTTCACAACCAGCTTGAATCAAATCGCCTGGAAAATCGACATTGTTGAAAGCCCAGGATGCCCCTGATTGATCTTGAAGGTGCAGGGTTTTGGTGCTGCCTTGCACTTGGATGCTGGCGTTCGCGGCCAGGGTTTGCCAGTTGCCGGGCGTACCTGTTTCGGTGGCCTCGAAGTCGTCTAACAGTTGACAAATTTCAATGCAGGGGTCTGCATAGCCGCAGCCTTCGTTTTTGCAGGATGACAATGTCCAGGCGGCAGAAATGGCCAATATGAGGGACAAAATTTGGGTTACGCGGTTACTATTAATGGTGCTTTTCATTGTTCGTTTTTTTTTAGTGATGGATGCGGAAATGTGGGGTTATCGCGGGCAGATGACTTTCACCTCCGTCCTTCTGTTCAACTGGTGCTCGGCTTCCGTGCAGCTCACGCCGTCGGCGCAGCGGTTCAGCAACAGTGTTTCGCCTTTGCCAATTCCAGTTAAACGGCCTCTTACAACACCCTGGGAAACGATGTAGTCTACCGCCGCATTTGCCCGGTTTTGGGACAGAATCCGGTTGTATTCATGGGAGCCCCTGGAGTCGGTATGCGAATACAGTTCGATTTTCACGTCCGGGTAATCGCTCATAAACTGTACGAGCTTGTTCAATTCAGGCTTGGCTTCCTCGCGGATAAAATACTTATCGAGGTCGTAGTAGATGTTGTTGAGCGTTATTGCTTTGCCGCAATCGGCATCGTCCATACAAATTTCGAGTTTCACAAAAAGTGTGGTGCTGCGGTTGTAGTCTTTGGTCGAAACAGTTTCAACCTGCGAGAGGTAATTTGCCTTTTTCCCATGGATCAGGTAAGTCGCCTGCTGTTTGATATTGAACACAAATTCGCCTTTTGCATCTGTCATGGTGTTGCGCTGCTCTGCTTCACTGGGGTTCCGCAAAATCACGGAAACTTGATCCAGGGGATTGGCAGTATTGCAAATCACGGCCTTGCCTTTCAGGATAAAATTCAAATCCGAATACAGGATTTCCTTTTGAATTGTCTGGTTGGGGACAAATTCGCCCTTCGCCACGGCATTTCCATCGAGGTTCACGCTGTACAGAGCACCTTGGATTGCAAAGTTGTCTGGTTGGACATCGTTGAACACGACCACGCCAAAGCTGTTGGTTGTGGCTGTTTTGACGGTGTTTCCCGCAATGTCTTTCAATACGACATCCGTATTTGGAAGCAGTTCTTTCGTGAATTTATCCCTGGCGGTGACTGCCAGAGAATACCGGTCGCAGGTATTGCAAGTAGGTTTAACAACCTTCTTTTTAATGGCAGGGAACCTGATGCTGAGTCCCGCAAAAGCGCCAATGGAAGCGATGTCACAGTCACAAGGTTCTTCTCGTTTCATCATTGGCCCTGTAAGCACATCCATGCCTTTGGCATTTGGGGCAAAAGGCTGGTAACCAGACGACATACCCAAAGTGTTGTCATACAGCTCTGTCGCCCGGAAATGCCGCAGGTAGTACGCACCTGCGTGAACGCCCAGTATGTCATTAAAAAAGTAGGAAAAACGCACCTGGCCTTTGGCAGACAATACATTATTCACCTGATATCCAGCGTGAAAATTCAACAATTGCCCCGTTGAGGTGCTGGTTTCCCACAGTTCTGTTCTGCCGCCTTTGATCGAGGCAAGTCCTGCCCTGCCGTTTAGTTCAGCTGTAAACTTTCCATTGTTCGTCTGGTACTTAAAACTGGGGCCTGCGCCATAAAACAGCCTTGTAATACCTTTTTCCGTCAAATTGAAACTGGAAATTGGCGTGTCATTGGCGTCTACCAGATTACTGGTCGGGTATATGCTTTTGGGCTTGTTTTTGATAAAATCGACATCGGCGCCCAGGCCAAACCAATTCCAGTAATAATCCATGGAAAGTCCGAGCTCCAGACCGCCCTTGTAATCAATGTAGGGGGTGTTGTTTAGGTAAGATGGCAAGTCGTAGCCTGCTCTCGCACTTAATTGAAAATAGTGTCGGTTGGGTGTTGGCACATTGGTTTGCCCGAATGAAGCCGTTGCCATCAGGCAAATAGCACTTAAAATCAATTGCAGTTTTCTCATGATGTTGTAAGTTTAAATGTGGTTGAAGTGATTGTTGGATGGCGTTTTTTTGCGCCTTACAATACACTATCGGGGAGGGGGAAGGAATCTTACCTTTTGGGGTGAAAAAAAAATGGGAGGCGGGGAGGCGCATTGACGATTGGCGATAACATAAATGCCGATTGTTGAAGTATCGTCCCGCTTGGCATCTGTGCTTAAACCTCGTAGGTTAAAAAAAAACCTACGAGGTTTAATGAATGAAGGGGTTCTTCGCCTAGCAAAGAACCCCTTCAAGCCCTGAAAGGGCGGAATAACTATCATAGGGCAGCGCCCTATGCGTTATGCGACCTAGAGCCGCTCAAAATCCTTAAACAGCGAATACTTCACCTCCTCCACCTTCGCCCGGTACGCCACCCACTGCTTTTCAAAGAGTGCATTCACCGTTTCAATCAAACTTTCTGCGTCACTTTTCGCGGTAGCAATGGCCACTTTGGTCGTGCTGTTTGGTTCTCCGGTATTGCCATTGATATACCCAAATGCCTTCCAAAACTTGGCATTCATGTTATCGGGGTCGCGCTTAATACCTTTTTCTTCTTTGTGTTGGAAGAACTTTTCCTTGAGCACACTGATGGAGTCTTTAATGGCGGTGCCGAGCTTGTTTACTTCTTTTTTGGTGCTGTCTGGCACATTGACAAACTGCCCTTCCACCATTCCAATGGTTTTTTCCGCTTCTTTTAAGCGGTCATACGCTTTCACTACGCGTTCTACTGTTTTGTATAAATCACGGGTGGCTGCAGCTTGTGCGGCTTTGTCCGCCGCGGATATGGTCAAGCGTGGGTCATCCATGACCTTGACCATAACGGAATCCGTCCAACTCATGTATTTTACTTTGACCCAATAGTCACCAGCAGGCACTTTGGGTCCGCCGCCTGGCTCCTGCTGATCGGGAGAAGGCTCGTTTTTTGAAGGAAAACGCACACCTTTGGTATCCATCCCCCACCAAATATTCGAGGTAAAGGCTGAATCCAGCTCCGTTTTAAAGCTCCGCAAAGTATCGCCCTGCATGGAAAGGATGACCACTGTTGCTTTTTCTTTTTTCTTGTCAGCGCCACCCTTTCCTTTTCGGTCCTTTCCTTTTTCGTCCTTGTCATGGTTGCCCTTTTCATCTTGTTCATCTTTTGCCTCTTTATCATCCTTGTCCTTTGCATCTTGCCCTTTGCCTTTTGCCTCTTTATCATCCTTGTCTTTTGCCTCTTGCCCTTTGTCCTTTGCATCTTGCCCTTTGCCTCTTGCCTCCTTATCACCCTTGTCCTTTGCATCTTGCCCTTTGCCTTTTGCATCTTGCCCCTTGCCCTTTGCCTCTTCCTTTTTCAACCCAGGCTTCACCCAAACCGGAATCCGCACCGCAGTCCCCTTGTTATCACCTTGATACACAGCATCAACGGCAAAGCGAGGGCCGTCAAAAGAACGGAACTCTGCTTGAATACCTGCCTGCGCAGCAAAAAGTTTGAACGGCTGATCCAGCATGGAAGCGCCATTCCGCGCCAATTCCCGAAGGGGCGACAGGTTGTCCAAAATCCAAATCGCACGACCGAAAGTACCCAGCACCAAATCGCCGTCGCGCTGCTGAATTTTCATATCGTACACAGGCACGGAGGGGAATGTTTCTCCGGGCCATTTTACCCAGTTTTCCCCGTAATTGATGGAAACGTACAGTCCTTGATCGGTGCCGAGGAACAACAGCGACGGAACTTCTGAGTCTTGCACCATCGAAAGGCAGAAATTGCCACCGTTGGCGCCATTCGCGACGGGCATATTTTTAGGCGAAGCCAGGCGCTTCCAGCTTTTTCCATAATCGGTGGTATGGTAGAGATAAGGCAAAAAGTCGTTTTGCCGATAATTATTGACCACCACAAAAGCCTCTCCAGCGTTTTTTATAGAGCTTTCAATCACGGGTACCCAGGCAGCTTTTGGCACATCTGGCAACTTATTGCCAACGTTTTCCCAGGTTTTACCGCCATCGCGGGTAAGCTGCACGTTTCCATCGTCGGTACCCGCCCAAATCACGCCCTTCTCCACAGAAGATGGGCTAATGGCAATAACCGTGCAATGGTTCTCGGCATTGGTCGCATCGAAAGTGAGGCCGCCAGAAATGTCCTGGTGCAGTTTTGAGGTGTCGTTGGTAGACAAATCCGGGCTGATGATCTGCCAGGTTTGACCCAAATCCGTGGAATGGTGCACAAATTGGGAGCCGAAGTATATGCCATGTGTATTGAAAGGGTCTTGGGCCAGCGGTGCGTTCCAGTTGAAACGCACATCTGTTTTACCATCCGGGTGCAGGGGTTTGATGTAGCGGCTGTCGCCCGTTTTACGGTCGATATAGCTCAACTCTCCGCCTTGGGATTCTGAAAAAACATAGCGGGCATCATCCTTGCGCGGCATGGTTTCAAAGCCATCACCGAAATTCACTTCCTGCCAATCGGAGTTGCGAATACCACCCGATTTCCAAACAGATGATGGGCCAGCCCAGGAGCCGTTGTCCTGCAAGCCGCCATAGACATTGTAAGGCCACTCGTTGTCGGTTTCTACGTGGTAAAACTGTCCGACGGGGATATTCTCTGCATATCGCCAGGTCTTGCCGCGGTCGAGCGTAATGTTTAGGCCGCCGTCGTTGCCGTTGATGATATAATTAGGGTTTTCGGGACTGATCCAGAAAGAATGGTGGTCGGGGTGGATGGTCCAGCCGGCAAATGATTCAAAGCTCTTGCCCCCGTCTTCACTTTTGGAGATGTAGGTAAAAATGGAATACACCCGGTTTTCGTTGCTGGGGTCAACATAAATTTCACCGTAATAAAACGGGCGGTCACCCATGCCTTTTGTCGCCATTTTTTGCCAGTTCCGGCCGCCGTCAGTGCTTTTGTACAGGGCGTTTTCTTTGGCTTCCACCAGTGCATACACGATGTCGGGGTTGCTTTTGGCAACAGCAAGCCCAACGCGACCGAGTTCGCCTTCCGGCAGGCCATCTTTGTCGGTCCGTTTTTCCCAGGTTTCACCAGCATCATAGCTGACGTACAGGCCAGAGCCTTTGCCGCCTGATTTGAAAAACCAGGGCCAGCGCCGGTATTCCCACATAGCTGCAAAGAGTTTGTTGGGGTTTTGAGGGTCGGCGACCAATTCCGCGCAGCCCGTTAAATCGTTGACATACAGGGCTCTTTTCCATGTTTTGCCGCCGTCGATGGTTTTGAAAACACCGCGTTCTTCCGTTGGGCCGTTGGTTGAACCCAATGATGCGACGAAAACAATATCTGGGTTGTCGCGGTGCAAAATAATGCGGTGAATGGTGCGGGTATTGGGCAGGCCCATGAACACCCAGTCCTTGCCGCCATTGATGGTTTTAAAGATACCCACGCCAAAATTCTGGGAATTGCGGGGGTTTCCCTCGCCGGTTCCCACCCAAATTTCGTCGGGGTTGCGCGGGTTAACCGCAATAGAACCAATGCTTTGTGTGGGGGCTTTGTCAAAAATTGGTTGCCAGTTGGTGCCGCCGCTTGTGCTGCGCCAAACACCGCCAGATGCGGCGCCAGCGTAGATAACTTCCGGATGCGTTGGATCAACCGCAATGGCGGTAATACGGCCCGACATGGCGCCCGGGCCAATGCTTCGGATATTGATGGTTTTTAATACCTCGTCCGTAAACGCGGGCTTTTCTTTTTGGGCAAATAAGCTGCTGGTACAGGCAAAAAACAAGAGTAGTAGGGAGAATTGTTTCATTAAATTGAATTGTTTAGTGGTTGCAAAACTCAGAAAATGAAAGGAAAATCCAGCATAGAAGCAAATTTTTCGATGAAATGCATTGGATTAGATTCCAATGAAAAGGCTGAATCCTAATGTTCGGCTCGATTTCTCCAGAACTCGTCGTTATTTTGCGGCTATGGCATCCATATTCGGTCATGTAGCAGCTTCCACCGCCCTCGGCTATTCTTTTTTCCCAAAACAAATCCGCCGCACTACCCTACTGTTGGCGGGATTCTGCGCCTTTGCACCAGATCTCGACGTACTGGCCTTCCGTTACGGCATTCCTTATGAAAGCCAATGGGGGCATCGGGGATGGACGCACTCCATTGTTTTTGCGATTGTATTTGGAGCGCTTATGTATTTGTTGCTCAAGCTGTTAAGTCCAAAAAATACGGTGAATTACAAAGCCGGGATTTGGCTCATACTCAGCACGCTCTCCCACCCTTTGCTCGACATGATGACCAATGGCGGTCGCGGCTGCGCATTGTGGTGGCCCTTCAGTACGGAGCGTATATTCTTTCCACTTCGGCCAATATTGGTATCTCCAATGAGTATTGGCGGGTTCATAGGAGAATGGGGGATGCGGGTGCTGATGAGTGAACTGTTCTGGATTGGGGTGCCGGCGGTAGTGATGGTGTTGGTATGTAGAGGCCGATTCGACAGAACTACTTCGGAATAGGGCTTTAATTGATTGACGACTGGCGCGTACCTGATTGCCGATTGCTACAGTAACATCCTTCCTTAGTCTTTGACTCCATTATTTAAAATCAACCGCGTACTTTTGCGCCCTTAAAATCAAAAATCGACGTAAAACGAACGATGAAAGTATTCAAATTTGGAGGGGCAAGCCTCAAAGACGCCGAGAATATCAAGAATGTAGCCAGTATTCTGCAGCGCTATCAAAATGATTCTCTGGTTATTATTGTATCCGCAACGGGCAAAACGACCAATGCCCTGGAAGCCGTAATAGACGCGCATGCCAAACAAACCGGTGAAGCTCAAAACCTGTACAATGGCTTTAAGGAAACACATTATGCCATTATGCGCGACCTGTTTGATGCCGATGACAAGATATTTACAGAAGTAAATGACACTTTGGTCGAAGGTGAATGGGTGCTGGAAGAAGCGCCGGCGGAAGATTATGATTATATGTACGATCAACTTGTGTGCATGGGCGAACTGGTTTCTTCTAAAATAGTCGGGGCGTACCTCAATAAAATTGGACTGCCAACGACCTGGCTCGATGCACGGGACGTTATTGCAACCGACAATACCTTTCGGGAAGGTTGGGTGATTTGGGACAAGACCAAGGCCAATGCCCAAAAAATGGTGCCGCCCATGCTTGAAAAAACGAAATTTGTCATCACGCAGGGCTTTATCGGTAGCACCTCCGAAAATTTCACGACCACACTTGGCCGCGAGGGCTCCGACTACTCCGCTGCCATTTTTTCCCATTGCCTCGATGCGGAGAGCATGAGTATATGGAAAGATGTGCCAGGGGTTTTAAACGCCGATCCAAGGGTATTCGACAATACCATCAAATTGGACAGGCTGTCCTATAAAGAGGCTATTGAAATGACCTATTACGGGGCGCAGGTAATTCACCCGAAAACAATCAAACCGCTGCAGAATAAGAACATTCCGATGTTTGTCAAGTCTTTTCTTGACCCAACTGCACCGGGCACGGAGATCAGCAGCGACGTGGACGACTTGTATCCGCCCATCATTGTTTTGGAAAAAAATCAGGCGTTGATGCACATCAGCACTTTAGATTACTCCTTTGTTGCCGAGCACCACATGGCAAGGCTGTTTAAAAAAGCTGCCGACCTGCGGATTTTTGTCAACATGATGCAGAACACTGCCGTCAGTTTCACTATTTGTGTGCCAAATGTCCCCGATCGAATCGAAACCTTTATTGATGGCATTTCGGACGAATTCAAGGTGAAAGTTGAAACCGGGTTGGAACTCATCACCATCCGCCATTACACGGAGGAAACGATTGCAAGCTTGAAAAAGAACAAAATCGTGCTGTTTGAGGAACGTATCCGAAACATGCTCCACATGGTGGTGAAAAACATCCCGCTCATTGAAAGGAAAGCAGTAGAGGTTGCTGGTTCAAAAGCCTGACCTGAAAACTATTCCGACACACTTGCTGTTTCCCTGATCTATGCGGCGTGATTACATCCTCCTTACTGGTCTGGCTTTGCTGTTTTTTATTCCATTCCTGGGTGCCGTTCACCTGTTTGATTGGGATGAAATAAACTTTGCCGAGAGTGCCCGGGAAATGCTCCTGACAGGCGACTGGATGCGGCCGCAGATTGACTTTGAGCCGTTTTGGGAAAAACCTCCCTTGTTTTTTTGGATGCAGGCTACGAGCATGAAGGCGTTTGGCATCAACGAGTTTGCAGCGAGGCTTCCAAATGTTATTTGCGGTTGGGCTACGATGCTCATGGTGTACCATATTGGCAGGAAATTGCACGACCGCCTGTTGGGTTGGTTGTGGGCATTGGCCTGGTTGGGCAGTGTTTTACCACACTTATACTTCCAAAGTGGCATTATTGATCCTTGGTTCAATTTCTTTACTTTTCTCGGATTGTACGGTTTTATTGAGTTCCGCTGGCGCTTTTTTTCGCACAACTCAAGCATGTCCCTTTGGCTACGGTATCGGCATTTGATAATGGGTGGCACAATTTTGGGCCTGGCGATATTGACAAAAGGTCCAACGGCCTATTTAGTGGTGGCTTTGGTCATTGTTCTGTATTGGGCCAAATACCGTTTTAATGGCCGTGGCTTTTTCAAGCACTTCAGCTTGTTTTCCGTCCATGCAATGCTTGCTGCATTGGTGTGGTTTGGTGTTGAAATTGCCCTGAATGGCACTTGGTTTACCCAGGAATTCCTGACGTACCAAGTCCGGTTGTTTAGCACTCCCGACAGTGGGCATGGAGGTTTTATGGGGTATCATTTTGTGGTGCTGTTGATCGGCTGCTTCCCCATTTCAGTGTTTGCACTGGCCAATCTTTGGGGCGACCAACAAGGAGAGAACGAGATGATGGAAAGTGATACGCTGACGGCATGCAAACAAAGTGATTTCGGAACCTGGATGCAATTGCTTTTCTGGGTGGTACTCATATTATTTACAGTGGTGCGCACCAAAATTCTGCATTATTCCTCCTTGGCTTATTTCCCGCTCACCTATTTAGGAGCGGTTACCATTTGGCGTGCCATTCGTTGGGGCGTATTTCCCCGCATCATTGGTTATGTGCTGCCCATCATCGGCATATTGCTTGGCGGCGCTGTGGCCATATTGCCATGGTTGGGTCAAAACCTTGACATCATTAAGCCGCTGTTCCAAAAAGATGCCTTTGCCCTGGCCAATTTAGATGCCGATGTGCATTGGCAATTGTGGCAAGGGATACCAGGCCTGATTCTAATGGCTGCCAGCGTGGCAGGAACCTATTTCTGGTTTAAAAAACAAGGCTGGAAATCAGCACAGGTCATGCTGGGTGGTGGCGCTATTTTTACAGCCCTTACCCTCGTTTTCATCGTACCCAACATTGAAGGTTACAGTCAGCGAGCCGCCATTGAATACTATGAAAGCAAGTGTGGGAAAGATTGCTTTGTGCAACCTGTAGGTTTTAAAAGTTATGCCCACCTTTTTTACACCTGTAAACAAGATCCCGGAG
>Ga0163144_10009960_pt1 | contig 20325 bp, 11 predicted proteins | sample OliLak19BULKMAT1_FD_123175 | JGI IMG/M metagenome (GOLD analysis project Ga0163144, IMG submission 123175) | Freshwater microbial mat bacterial communities from Lake Vanda, McMurdo Dry Valleys, Antarctica - Oligotrophic Lake LV.19.BULKMAT1 | ecosystem: Environmental > Aquatic > Freshwater >... | reverse complement strand
GCTCTGCCTCGATTGCTGGAGCGCCGCTCGGGGAGGAGCAACCTTACCAACCGGTTGGACTGGAACGCTGATGCCATCGGCGATGGCAATTTTGAACAACACAGGCTGCGAATCCCGCTAACGCAGGCGATCCAGCCACAGGCCCACCACACCGGGTCCGGAACCAGCGCGGAGAAACTCATTGACGAGTTGACTCAGATTGAGCAGGATCAACGTCCCTATCCTGCCCACGGCGTCCGCATCCCCCGGAATCCAGCCGCCGGGCGATCCACGTCGCACCACTATACTCAATGGTTATATGTTGCGCTGTTTGCTTTGCGTCCTGTTCTCAGGCGGGCTCGCCCCGGCCCAGGAGTTGTTGCTCAACTCCTTTGAGTCCGAAGACGAGATGAGCGTAGTGGTCCCCCGCGACGCGAAGGTGCGGTTAACCGAACAGGGAGTAACACACGGCGCAAGAGCGCTCGCAATCGAGTTTAACCGCGTCGCCTTCCCCGCGTTATTCCTGCGCCCGGCCGCGCCGTTGGACCTGCGGGAGTGGGGCGAAATCGTTTACGATATCACCAATCCCGGCACGGTCCCAGTGCGTTTCGGCGTGCGTGTCGATGACGACTACCGCCCCGATGGCGTGGGTACATCTCGCAACGGCGTCGGCACGCTGGAAGCCGGTGCCACCGTCACTTTTGTCTTCCCGCTCGCCAACCGCGACCCCATCAGCTACGGCATGCGAGGCCTCCCCACCTCGACCGGCGCGCGCAACCTGGGCAGTTCCGGTTCGCACGTCTTAAACCTGGCCAACATCGCCCAGATGCAGATATTCCTGTCTTCGCCCGCAGAGCCGATCACGCTCATCCTGGACAACGTCCGCTTGCGCAAAGCGTTTTCGCTGGAAGGCATCGTCGACCGATTCGGCCAATTCGCCCGAGCTTCCTGGCCCGGCAAGCTCTCAGCCGAGGACGAGTTCCCCGCCCGCCGCGCCGCCGAAGAAGCGTTCCTCTCGACCACCGGCACCTTCGGCGGCCGCTCCGTCTATGGCGGCTATGCCGCCGGTCCGCGCCTCGACTCCACCGGCTTCTTCCGCGCCGCGAAGTTCGAGGGACGCTGGTGGCTGGTCGACCCGGACGGCTGGCTCTTCTTCTCCACCGGCTTCAATTCCATGGCGCTCGCGCAGACCACCTTCACCACGGGTCGCGAGACGATGTTCACCTGGCTGCCGGCGGAGAACGATCCCCTCGCGCGCCACTACGGTACCGCGACAGCCGCGCAGGGACCCATCCTCTCCGGGTCGACTTACAACTTCCACACCGCCAACCTCGAACGCAAGTACGGCGCAAATCATGTCGAGGACTGGCGCGCCACCGCACTCGCCCGCCTTCCCGCCTGGGGGTTTAACACCATCGGCAACTGGTCCGACCCTGCCCTGCACCGTCGCGGCGTTGCCTACGTCACCACCGCCTCCTTGTGGGGAAGTTTCAACACCGTGCCGAACGTCGGCCAAGGCACTGACCGTCTGCCGGACCCCTTCGACCCGCGCTTCGCGACCGACGTCAACGCGCGCCTGCTACCCGTGCTCACACCCGCCCTGGGCGACTCGTGGTGCCTCGGACACTTTGTCGACAACGAATTGAACTGGGGCTCCACGGCAAGCGACCGTACCCGTTACGGCGTCGCGCTCGGCGCGCTGGCGCAACCCACGGCCACCTCCCCCGCCCACCGCGCCCTGGGCGCGCTCCTCGCCGCGCGCTATGGTGCCGTTACCAATCTCAACGCTGCCTGGGGCACCCAGTTCGCCGACTGGAACGCTCTGACTGCCCCCGCCGCCGTAACCGTGGGCATGCGCGCCGACCTCGCCCTGCTCACCACCGCCTTCGCCCGCGAGTATTTCCGCGTGGTTCGCGACGAAATCCGCCGCATCGATCCCAATCATCTCTATCTCGGCTGCCGCTTTCACATCAACAATCCCGACGTCATCGCCGCCGCTGCGGAAATGACCGACGTGCTCAGCTTTAATATTTACCAGCCGTCACTCGTACCGGCGAGTTGGACGATCGTTCAGCAGTTAGACCGGCCGGCCATCGTCGGTGAGTTCCATTTCGGCGCGCTCGACCGCGGAATGTTCCACACCGGCCTGCAGGCCACAGCCTCCCAAGCGGAGCGCGCCGCAGCTTTCACGCGCTACCTGCAAAGCGTCGCCGACCATCCCAACTTCGTCGGGGCGCACTGGTTCCAATACACCGACCAAGCCCTCACCGGACGCCCCCGGGACGGCGAAAACTACAACATTGGCTTCGTCACCGTCGTCGACACGCCCTACTCGGAAATGGTCAACGCGGCGCGCGACCTGCACGAAGGGCTCTACCTCCGGCGACTCCGCTAGAACGAATCGAACCGTCGCCGGCCTCATCCCATTCACCCTGCGATAAGCTTTCTAATTCATGCTGCAAAATCTCATCGCCAACCAATGGACCCCGAGCGCTGCCCCGGCCTCCACCCCTGTCTTCAATCCCTCCCGCGGCATCGAGATCGCCCGGTGCCCCGTCGGCATCGCCGCCGATGTCCATGCCGCTGTCAGCGCCGCCCAAGCCGCGCTGCCGGAATGGTCCAATACGCCCCCCGGCGACCGCGCCCGGATTCTCTTCAAATTCAAAGCCCTGCTCGAAGAAAACTACCAAGAGATAGCTCTCCTCATCTGCCGCGAACACGGCAAAACTCTCGTCGAAGCCCAAGGCGATCTCCGCCGCGGCATCGACGTCGTCGACCTCGCCTGCGGCATCCCCTCTCTCCTCATGGGCCAGAAACTCGGCCAGGTCGCCCGGAACATCGATGGCGAAGCCGAACGCTTCCCCGTCGGGGTCTGCGCCGGCATCACGCCCTATAACTTCCCAGCCATGATCCCTCTCTGGATGTTCCCCGTCGCCCTCGCCTGCGGCAATACCTTCCTCTTCAAGCCCTCCCCGAAGGTCCCCCTCACCGCCGCCCGCCTCGTCGAACTCTTCGTCGCCGCTGGCCTCCCGCCCGGGGTTCTCAACCTCGTCCACGGTGGCGTCGATACCGTCCACGCCATCCTCGACCACCCCGGCATCGCCGCCGTCAGCTTCGTCGGCTCCACCGTCGTAGCCCGCGAAGTCTACCGCCGCGGCACCGCCAACGGCAAACGCGTCCAGGCCGCCGGCGGCGCCAAAAACTTCATGATTGTCATGCCCGACGCCGACATGGACCTCGCCGCCGACGCGATCCTGTCCTCCTCCTTCGGCTGCTCCGGCCAACGTTGCATGGCCGGCAGCGTCGCCGTTATCGCCGGCCCCGCCGCCGAGCCCATCACCGAACGCCTCCGCTCCCTCGCCGCCGAAATGTCCGTCGGAGCCACCGACGAAGGCGCCCCCGTCGGCATGGGCCCCCTCATTGACTCCATCGCTCTCGACCGCGTCCAGCACTACCTCTCCCTCGGTGACCAACAGAAGGTCGAAATGCTCGTCGACGGCCGCCAGCACGCGACTCCCTCCCAGGGCTTCTACGTCGGCCCCAGCATCGTCTCCGGCGTCGCTGCCGGCTCCGGCCTATTGAAGGACGAAGTCTTTGGCCCCGTCCTCACGCTGCTCCGCGAGGACGACCTCGACGCAGCCATTGCTACCGCCAACCAGTCGCCCTACGGCAACGGGGCCGTCATCTATACCCGCTCCGGCGGCGCCGCCCGCAAGTTCGCCCGCAACGTCAATTGCGGCATGATCGGCGTCAACATCGGCGTCCCCGCCCCCATGGCCCTCTTCCCCTTCGCCGGCTGGAACGAGAGCTTCTTCGGCGACCTCCACGTCCAGGGCAACGAAGGCATCCAGTTCTACACCCGAACCAAAGTGACCCTCACCCGATGGTCGTAAAACTCCAACTCCCCCCCACGCTCATCATCGGCGGAGGTGCCTCCCAGCAGGCCGCCGCCGAAGCCCAGCGGCTCGGCATGCGGCGGCCGCTTCTCGTCGTCGATCCGTATCTCCGCTCCAGCCAACCCGCCGCTCTCCTCGCCGCGGCCCTGCCCACCGCCGTCTTCTCCGGCGTTACGCCAGACCCCGACCTCGACGTCGTCGCCGCCGGTCTCGTTGCCCTCCGCGCTCACCAGGCCGATGGCATCGTCGCCCTCGGCGGAGGCTCCACCATCGATGCCGCCAAAGCCATCGCCATCCTCGCGACGAACCCCGGTCCGCTCTCGGCCTACATGGGCTATCACAAAGTCCCCTCCCCCGGCCTCCCGCTCATCGCCATCCCGTCCACCGCCGGTACCGGCAGCGAAGCCACCCGCGTCACCATCATCACCGATCGTGCTCGCAACCTGAAGATGATGATCCTCGACGGCTACCTGCTCCCCACCGTTGCCCTCGTCGACTACGAACTCTCGCTCTCCACTCCCGCCGCCCTTACCGCCGCCGTCGGCCTCGATTCGCTCACCCACGCCCTCGAAGCCTACGTCTCCCGCAAGGCCAGCCCCTTCTCCGATTCCATCGCCCTCGAAGCCGGCCGGCTCATCGTGCCCCATCTCCGCCGGGCCTACACGAACCCTCAGGACCTCCCCGCGAAGGAAGCCATGATGACCGGCGCCACCCTCGGCGGCATGGCCTTCTCGAACGCGAGCGTCGCCCTGGTCCATGGCATGTCCCGACCCCTTGGGGCGTTCTTTCATATCCCCCATGGCCTTTCCAACGCCATGCTCCTGCCCGCCATCACCCGCTTCAGCCTCTCCGGCAACCCGGAACGCTACGCCGCCTTCGCCGCCCACACCGGCCTCGGCTCGGACATCCTCGCCGCGCTCGAAGCCTTCAACCGGGACCTGCACGTTCCTACTCTCCGCGAGTACGGTGTCCCGGAAGCGGCCTACCGCGCCGCCATGCCCCAAATGGCCGACGACGCCCTCGCCTCCGGTTCGCCCGGCAACAACCCGCGAGTCCCCTCGAAAGACGAAATCCTAACGCTTTACGCCGAGGTCTACCGCTAGCCCCCGGCGACGCCGATACTAGACCGCCGCCCGCAACTCTTTCGCCGCCGCTAGCAACTCCGCCGCCGCGACCTCCAACCCAACCACCGGCTTTTCCGTCCGGTCGCCAAGCCCGGCATCCCGGTAATGCTTCAACCGTTCTACCATCAGGTCCCGCGTTGCCGCGGCGTTCTCGATCCCGGCAAATAGCGCCGTATGGCCGCTGTCGGCGTGAGTTCCTTTGCCTTTTGCCGCGCCGCCCCCGGCACTGCTCACGACCAGGTCGGCCAAGCCCAACCAGCCCTGTAGAGGACCGGCTGAAATCCGCAGATCCTGAATATTTGCAAACGTCATCGTGATCTCTTCCACGCTCCAGATCCCGCTTCGAATGCGAATGCTTCGATCGGTCACGATATACCAGCGAAGCTCGTAGTTCATCCGCTGCAACTGGTAGCTGATCAGAAGAAAAAGCAGATAGGTCACCAGGGCGGCGATTCCCGCCGCGTCCGAAAGGAAAACGGCCAGCGGAGACATTTTCCCCTGCGCCTTCAAGATTGCCGCCGCGAACATTGCGATCATAATCACAACACCAAACTGCGTCGCGGCCCACATGAACAAGCGCCAACGCCAATAGTTCCGGCCGGCCCGAAAGACGATCACCGAATCGCTCGACCCCTCGGGCGGGGTCGGCTCGGGCGGAACACGCAACCACCGTAGCAACGGCTTAACCATTTTTTAACGCCTCCCGAACGAGTCGAAGCTCGGCCGCCACTTCGAGGAGAATCGAGGCTAAATCACCAGGCCCCTTACCGTGATGCCCCGGGTCGGACGCCCCCTGCATCCTCGAGTAAAGGAAATCGCGCATCGCCTCGGCGTCGGGAATCCCTTCGAGAACCATCTCCGAATCGCTCGACCCGCTGGCGGTTTGAATCTCAATCCGCGCTAAGCCGAGCCACCGCTCCACCGCATTCGAGCGCAGATGAATATCTTGAATCCGCCCGTAGTTCAGCACCACCTCGTTGCGAAACAGGATGCCCCAACTCATGCGGATCCCTTGGTCGCTGAACTCGTACCGCATCGTGTGATAGCGGAAATACAGCAGGGTGATGGTCAGCGGAAAGGCAATCGTCGTCAGCGCAGCCTTGAGCAGGTAGTACCGCATCAAATTTTCGATGGGCCGCGTAAATGCGGGAAGGGGAGTCACCGGATTCGATAACATAAGAGTAGATCGCTAGAAACGAAAGAATTATGTCAAAACGTGAATTTCAAACTGAAGTCAGCCAACTGCTTCAACTCATTATCCACTCGCTGTACTCGCATCAGGAGATCTTCCTTCGAGAGTTGGTCTCGAACGCCTCCGATGCGCTCGACAAGCTAAAGTATCTCTCGCTCACCGAGGAGCCCTACAAATCTCTTCCCTTCGACCCTCGCATCGATCTGGAGTTGAACGAAGAGGCCGGAACGCTCAGCATTTCCGATACGGGCATCGGGATGAACGATGAGGACCTCGTCTCTCATCTCGGGACCATCGCCCGGTCTGGCACCAAGAACTTCCTGGCTAACCTTTCCGGTGATGCCAAGCGGGATTCGAACCTCATCGGCCAGTTCGGCGTGGGGTTCTACAGCGCGTTTATCGTCGCTGACCGCGTGGAGGTCGTCTCTCGGAAGGCTGGCGAAGACTCCGCTTGGCGCTGGACGAGCGACGGCAAATCCGGCTTCGAACTCGAACCGGCCGAACGGGCCACCTCCGGCACCACGGTCACCCTGCACTTCCACGAGGAAGGCAAAGAGTACGCCAACAGCTACAAACTCCGCGAAATCGTCAAAAAGTACTCGAACCACATCGCCTTCCCGATCTTCCTCACGGCGGACGAGAACGAATGGGACGACACTGAAAAGAAGTCCGTCAAGAAACGCACCACCAAGCAAGCCAACGCGGCCAGCGCGCTATGGAAGCGGTCGAAGTCCGAACTGAAGGACGAGGACTACACCGAACTCTACAAGTCCATCTCCGGCGATTGGGAAGACCCCCTGCTCTGGTTCCACACCAAGGCCGAGGGCACGATGGAGTACACGACGCTCTTCTACATCCCGTCGAAGGCGCCGTTCGATCTCTTCCAGGCCGACTATCGTCCGGGCGTAAAGCTCTATGTCCGCCGCGTGTTCATCATGGACGACTCGAAAGAGTTGCTGCCCACTTACCTGCGCTTCGTTCGCGGCGTCATCGACAGCGAGGACCTGCCGCTGAACGTTAGCCGCGAGATCCTGCAACAGAATCGCGTCCTCACCGCGATTCGTACCGCCAGCGTCAAAAAGATTCTCTCCGAACTCAAGTCCGTCGCTGCCGACAACCCGGAGAAGTACATCAAGTTCATTGAGGAGTTCAATCGGCCATTGAAGGAAGGGCTTTACAGCGATCAGGCGAACGAAGAGACTCTCCTCGACCTGATCCGCGTGAAGACCACCACGGCCGATTCCTGGACGAGTTTCGCCGAAGTCAAAGCCCGGATGAAGGAAGGCCAGAAGGCGATTTACTTCATCACGGGACAGAATGCCACGCAGCTTCGGACCTCCCCGTTGCTCGAGATCTACAAGAAGAAAGAGATCGAGGTTGTCATCCTGGCCGATGAGATCGACGAGTTCGTCTTCTCGCGGATTGAGAAATATCAGGAAATCGAACTCAAGTCGGTGAATAAAGCTTCGGCCGGCGACGATCTGAAGGACGAAACGACGGAGGAGAAGCGAGAGGCTCTCACCCCGTTGCTCGAGAAGCTGAAAGGCGTTCTCGGCGATAAGGTGAAGGACGTTCGCCAGTCTTCGCGGCTCGCCGACAGCCCCTCCTGCATCGTGACCGACGAGGAGGAGCCCTCCATGCAGATGCGGCAGATGCTCCGCGCGATGGGCCAGAAAGAGATGCCGGACGCCAAGCCGATTCTCGAGATCAACCCGGATCACGACATCGTCAAGAAACTCCTCGCCGCGACCGACGATTCACTGCTCGATGATGCCGCGTTCCTGCTGCTGGATCAGGCGTTGCTCGTCGAAGGCATCGCGCTCGAAGACCCGAGCGCCTTTGTGCAACGGCTGAACCGGGTTCTGACCCGGGCGGTCTAAACCGCTATGCGGGCGGCCCTTCGTCTCTACTGCTCGATAGCGAAAGAGACGATGGTGCCGCCGGCCGCGATGGCTACGTGCTGCCGGCCTTTGACGAGATAGGTCATCGGCGATGCCTTCCACGCCTGGCCGGTGTTGAAATGCCAAAGGGTCTTGCCCGTCTTGGCGTCCGCCGCTGCGAAGGTTCCGCCCGATTCACCGTAGAAGAGCAAGCCGCCGGCGGTCGTTAGCACCCCGGAGTAGTTAGCTTCGGGAGCGCCAACCTGGGGGACCTCCCAAACGATCTTGCCGGTTTCAATGTCAAGCGCCCGCAGGAGCTTCACAGGCGGGTTCGCCGGGTCGTTGTACGGAACGAACCAGTTGCCGGCTTGGCGGTACAGGTTGCAGTCTTCAACGGCCATGACGTAGAACAGCTTGGTATCGGGGCTGTAGGAGGTGGAGTACCAGTTGGTGGCACCGCGGACGGCCGGGCAGGTTTTGGTTCCGCCGGGTGTGGGTTTGCTGTTAGCGGTGAGAATCGGTCGGCCCTTGGGGTCGATGCCGCTGGCCCAGGTTAGGCGTTCGACGAACGGTTTGCCGAGGAGGAACTCACCGGTGACCCGGTCGAGGACGTAGAAGAATCCGTTACGATTGGCTTGGAGCAGAAGCTGGCGATCCCGCCCTTGGAACTTGGCGTCCACCAGGACGAGCGGTTCGGTCGCATCCCAGTCCCACAGGTCGTGCGGCGTGAATTGGAAGTGCCATTTCAGTTTGCCGGTCTTCGGGTCCAGCGCCACGACGCAGTCGGTATACAGATTATCGCCGCCGCGTTCGGTCCCGTCGGTGTCGGGATAAGGGTTGCCCGTGGGCCAGTACAGGGTGTCGAGTTCGGGGTCATAGGAGCCGGTCAGCCAGGTGGCGCCGCCGCCGTATTCGATGGCTTTGCCGCGCCAGGTTTCCGAGCCGGGTTCGCCGGGCTTGGGGACGGTCCAGAAGCGCCACACCTCTTCGCCGGTGGTGGCCTTGTAAGCGGCCAGGAAGCCGCGGAGGGGGGCGTCACCACCGGCGATTCCGGAGACGACGAGATCGCCGACGACGAGCGGGGCGGCGGTGGATCCGAAGGCTCCCTTCAAATTAGCAGGCATGAAGACCTGCCACATCAGAGCCCCCGTTAACCGATTGAGAGCGATCAGATGGGCATCGTCGGTCGAGAAGAAGATCCGGTCGCCGAGCAGCGCAGCGCCGCGCTGGGCGCCTTTGGCGGCGTCGCCCGAGATCTTGGTCGCGGTGGAACGCTGGCGATCATAGCACCAAATCTCGCGGCCGGTGCTGCTATCGAGGGCGCAGACCCGGTTGGGGGCCGTGACGTACATGATGCCTTCGGCAACCAGGGGGGTCGTTTGCAGGCTCATGTGAGGCAGCGCATACGTCCAGGCCGGTTTCAGCCGGGCGGCGTTGGCGGTGTTGATTTGCTTTAGTGGGCTGTGACGGTTGGCGCTAGGCAGGCCGTGGTAGCCGGGCCACTCGCCGGCCGCTGGCTTTTGGATCTTGCTCTGATCCTGGGCTGTGACGGGGGGAAGAGTAGCCTGGACCGGACCGGTCGGCACGCCCCCCCGGGTGCTTAGGTAAGCGATCAGATTTTGCTTCTCGACTTCACTGGCTTGCAGGGCCGGCATAAACGAACTCTTTTCGAAATCGATGCTCTGGTAATCCGCCGAGGTCAGCAGGTGCATTTTGCCGTCGAGAGTTTGGAGCTGAAGGTCGTGCTGGCCGCGGCCCTTGGCGAAGCCGCGCAGGGTCTGGCCGGTCTTCAGGCGGACGTTCACGACGGCCCAGGGGTCGTCCGGGCAGAACGCCCAACTGGGGCAACTCGCCCCACTCTTCTTGCCCTTGCGGGAGCTCGGATTGGCGAGGGTCTGCTCCATCTCCCGGACCGTTAGTTCGCGGCCGACGCTGGACAGATCGGGTCCGTTAGAGCCTCCTTGACCCTCCACCATGTGGCAGCCCAAGCACTTTTGGGTGAAGAGAGCTTTGCCCGCTTGGCTATCACCGGCGGGATGGGCGTCGAAGGCGGAAGAGTTCCAGGACCGGAGGGCAGCAGCAAGTTCGTCGAGCTCTTTGGGGAGAAGGGCGAAGGCTGGCATTCCTCCGTTCGTGCCTTTGCGTACGATCCCGCGGATTTGTACCTCCGACTTCGAGCGCAGCGACCGGGTGTCGATCAATCCTGGACCGCGGTCGGTGCCGGTGGCGGAATCGGCGTGACAGGCGGCACAATATTTTTGATAAATGGCAGGGATTGTCTGGGCTTGGCTCAAGAGGCAGGAGACGAAAACGAGTAGGGAGGAGATGCGTGCAAGCATGGCAACCTCAGTTTATATCAATGGGGTCGGTCAACCTCTTCCTGGCCTATTGAGATTGCATCACGCGCCGATATGCGTCCTGTGAGGAGGATCCATACCATTGGGCGCGGAACTCGGGCTTGGGCGGTTCTGCTAACCGGACTGGTGGCTGGAGGCCGGGCTTGGGCCTTGGACCCTGTGCTGCCCACCAGTCAGTACGTTCTCGATCGTTGGGACTGGGCTCGAGGATTTCCCGAAGAGACGATCACGGACATCACGCAGACGCCGGATGGGATCCTTTGGATCGCGCACGCCGACGGACTTCTTCGGTTCAACGGGTCGACCGCGGTGCGCTCTCCGTGGCCGGCCTCGGACGTCATGGATCGCAGTATGCGTCGGATCGCGGTTGATCCGCAAGGAGCGCTCTGGGGGATGACGGCGACGGGTTCGGTCGTGAGAATCCCCGCGGATGCGCGACATCCGCCCGAGGGTACCCCGGTCCAGGTGATCGCCGCTAGAAACCCCGCTCTGCGGGTTCCCCCGGGGCGATGGGCTATTCTTCCGTCCAGGGATCGAGTTCGCGCGGGCAGCCCCGGCGGGATGGAGGAACTCAGCATAGGCCCGTTGCCGGTTGCGCCAGCGTCGCTTAAAGTCACCCCTCTTGGCGAGCAAATCGCAATAGCCCTCGGGGCAGATGAATCCGTTTGGACCGCTTCGGCGGACGGCAAACTGGAGCGGAGGCAGCCTGATGGCGGCTCCCAACTCATCGCGACGTTCCCGTTGGGTCCGATTGGTCGTATGGCCGTCGGTCGGAACGGACGCCTCTGGATTCGGGCCCGCGGGCTGCTGCTGTGTTGGTGTGAGGGCCGATTGCGGAGTTGGCCTCTACCGAATGGGTTTGCCAGCAGTAGCTCATACGAACCGGTGATCGAAGACGCGCACGGTGCCGTTTGGGTAGGTGGCCGCGGTGGGGTCCTCCGGCTGCGCCATGGGCGTTTTGACCTAGTGAAGCTAGCGCCAGAGTTAGACGAGACGCCGGTGACCGCGCTGTACGAAGACCGGGAAGGAGCCCTCTGGATGGGCACGCTCACGGGCGAACTCCTGCGCTTGCGCGACTCGCCGGTGGTCTCCTACGGCAGAGCGGAGGGGTTGGCGGGCGATGCGGTCAACTCGATTCTGCTGGAGGCGTCGGGGGACGTCTGGACCCATTCGATGAATCGCGGTCTGACTCATTGGCAGGCCGAAAAGAGGCGGACGATTCGATTCGAATCGGGAAGTCTCTTCTATGCGGCGCGGGATCGGGCGTCGGGTTCACTCGTGGTTGGCTCCGGTCGAACGCGCTGGCGGGTCGACCGGGATCGACCGATTCCGCTGAAAGATCCGTTTGCCGAGCAGGCTGGTCGTATCTCGGGTTGGTGGGTTCATCCGGCGAATGGCCAGGCCTACGTGTCGAGATCGAGTGGGCTATACGTTTTGCCGTCGCTGCTCAGCGGGGAGGTCGGACGGAAGCTCAGCGGACAAGGGAACTGGCAACTTTTCGCATTCGGTCCACCGGGAACCGTTTGGGGCACCGCCACCCAAAAGCTGGTGCAACTCACTGACAGGGTCGAGAGGGTGGAGCGACCGCCCGCCGCGCTCCGCGACGAGCTGATCCTGAGCCTGCTCTGGGATGGTCCGACCCAACGGCTTTGGGTGGGAACCAACCGAGGACTGCTCACCTGGGACCCGATCGCTTTGGCGTGGGGGCCTAGGGGTTTGGAAAACGATAGTTTCTTTGCGCTGCAGCGCGACCACAACGGAGCGATTTGGGGGGCGACCCGAAACGGCTTGGTGCGCCTGCTTCCTTCGCGATGGCTGGCCGGGACTCGCGAGGAGGACCTTCGCCTGACCCGGGCGGACGGGCTACGGAGTATCAACTTCGGGATGTGCCGCGGCCAAGGGTCGGTCGTACTCCCCGATGGCCGCCTGCTCTTTGCCTCGCTGCAAGGGGTGGTGAGCGTGGTTCCCAATCGCGTCCCGGTGCCAGCTTATGGTCCGACACCGGTGATTTCGGAGCTGCAAGCCGATGAACGGAGGATCTCGATCGGCGCTCCAACGCGGATCGTCGCCGGGGCCTCTCGGGTTCAGATCGGGTTCGATGCCTTTTCGGTTTCTACCCCGCGACCGGTTTCGATTGCGTATTTCCTCGAGGGGGTCGACACCCAATGGCAATCGGCTCTAAATCGGCGCTCGGTGCAGTACACGAACCTCGGCCCGGGGCAGTATCGTTTCCGGCTCCGATCGAGTTGGCTGGACGGGTCGGGAGTGAGGGAGACAACGCTCGCGTGGGAGATTCTGCCGGGGTATTCAGAAACGCTCTGGTTCCGGCTTACGGCCATCGCCGGTTTGGGTTTGCTGTGTTGGTTCTGGATTCGCCGCCAGGCCAACGCCCAGGCTGATCGGACCGCCGAACTCGAAGCTCGCGTGGCCGCCCGGACGCGGGAACTGGAGGCCGCCAAGGGGGCGGCGGAATCCGGAGCGCGCGTCAAAGCCGAATTCCTGGCGACGATGAGCCACGAACTAAGGACGCCGATGAATGGCGTTCTTGGCCTGGCGGAACTGCTCGCGGGCACGCGACTCGACGAGAGCCAGACCGATTTGCTTTCCACTCTGCGCTCGTCCGGGGAATCGTTGTTGGCTGTCGTGAACGACATTCTCGACCTTTCGAAAATCGATTCCGGGCATCTGCAACTCGAACGGCTGCCCGTCTGCGTGCCGGAACTGATGGCCGAGGTATGTGCTTTGGTCCGGCCGATGGCCAATCGAAAAAAGCTCTTCTTGGAATTGACGACGCTGGGGACGGCATTGGACTGGATCGAGAGCGACCCGGCTCGGATACGGCAGATTCTGCTCAATCTGCTGGGAAACGCAATCAAGTTCACCCCGACTGGCCAAGTGACGTTAGGAGCGGAATGGAAACCGGCCACCGTGGTGTTGACGGTACAGGATAGTGGCATTGGGATCTCCGCGGACAAGATCCCGCTGCTATTTCAGAACTTCGTGCAGGTGGACTCCTCCACGACGCGGCTTTACGGGGGGACCGGGTTGGGCCTCGCGATCTCGCGGCGGTTGGTTGAGGCGATGGGGGGCACGATCAGTTGCACGAGCAGCGCGGGAAAAGGATCAACGTTTACGGTAGAACTGCCCGTCGTTCCGACTTCCGCGCCGGCCACGGGACAGGAATCGGCGACGGTGGGCACTCCGGCGGGCCTTCGCGTGCTTGTCGCCGAAGATAACTTGACGAACCAGCGGGTCATTGTAGGACTGCTCCGCAAAATCGGAATTGAAGCAACCGTCGTACCGAACGGTATGGATGCGGTGGAGGCTTGCCGACAGGAGAGGTTTGACCTCGTGTTGATGGACTGCCAGATGCCGACGCTGGATGGCTATGGGGCCACGCGCCAAATCTTGAAGAACCTGGGTGCGGCCGCGCCGCCGATTGTGGCGCTGACAGCGCATGCTCTGGAATCCGATCGGGCCGAATGTCTGGCCGCGGGGATGTGTGCTTATCTCACCAAGCCGATTGTGCTGGAACAGCTTCGTCGGGTAGTGGCCGAATGGTGCGGTCTGACCGCTCACTAGGGCAATAATCGCCGTGTTTGTTCGGAATCCGGCAACAGGCAACGGAACCCGATGTTGTCCCACGGCTTTCCGTAGCCCTTGCGGAAGGAGAGTCGCAGGTGTTTTTCGGCGGCACTGTCGTAGGAGCCCCCGCGAATGACGCGGTCCTTGCCGGACTCCGGTCCTGAGGGATCCTTTGCAGGCGAATTCTGGAAGTAAGTCTCGCTGAAGTAGTCTGCCGTCCACTCCCAGACGTTGCCCGCCATGTCAAAAATCCCGTACACTTTGTCGGGATCAAACTTCTTAGGAGGAGCGCCGACGTCGTACTTGTCGTTGCCCTTCTTGCCATAGAAGTTAGCCTTTTCCCGACTGTTTTCGGAATTCAACGGGAAGCGTTCATTTTCTTTCCCGGCTCGCGCGACATACTCCCATTCGGCTTCGGTGGGGAGGCACCCACCCGCCCATCGGCAAAACGTGTTGGCTTGCTCCCAAGTCACCTGCACCATGGGTAGAGAGGAATCCTTCCACTTCCCGTTCCACAAAGGAGCACCCGGCCGTTTCCTCGTTTTGGGTTCGTCATCGACCCACCGGGAGTAGGCGTCGACGGTAGCTTCGGTAACGCCCATCCAAAAACCCTGGGTGAGGGTGACCGGATGCTGTGGCTTCTCGCGCGCCTCGCAGGTCTCATCGCCCGGAACGCAGCCCATCAGGAAGTTGCCGGGAGGAATGTAGGCGTACTCCTGGCGATCGCGGGCGTTCACGTGGGTTCGTTTGGTATACAGATCCACGGGCACGGGATCCGGAGCTTTGGCAACCACTGGTTTCGGCGTGAAGAGAAAGGGCTCGATTAGGTTCGAAAGATAGTAGGGAACCGACTTCTCCGCCGACTGGAGCACAACGGCCCGACGGGCAGCCGAAAAGGCCTCTTCAGCCGAGGCACCCGGCACTGCCAACGCGGCCGCCGCGCTCCGCGTGAACAGATATCGTTCTGACTCCGGCACGTCGGCCGGCAAGGCGTTTAGCTTGGAGGCGAAGGCAAACAGAATCTCACGGGTTTCGGCCGAATCCGGCTCTGCCAATCCTGGCTGAGTGGCAAAGGCAGGGATATCGGAACTCTGATTGGCCGTCTCGAGCAGCATCAACTTCAGCCCTGCTTTCTTAATCTCGATCGACTGTTGCAGTCCGGTCAACGAGCGAGAGAGGAAATTGATATTGCCAGCCTTCGAGGTTGGATTAAAATCAATGGGGAGCAAAAAATTGGCCCCGTCGACCGCGATCGCGTAGCCGGAAAAGTAGTAGAGGCAAACGTCGCCAGGTTGGATGGTGTCGATGAACTTAGTCTTCACCGCAATCAGGTCCTGAGCTTGGGTCTGGTCCCGGATCACCGTTACCTGGAAGTCGGCTTTGGTCAAGGCTTGGGCCAATGCTTCGATCGGCTGCTCATTTGCAGGCAATGGTGGCATCTTCTGATACGCGCGGTTCACGATCAGTAGCGCCCGGCGGACGGGCTTGACGCTAGAGGGAGCTTGCCCCAGGATCTGACTCACACCGACTATCGTCCACAGCAATACCAGGAATCGCATCGCTCTGATCTTAGCAACATCGCTTCGCTTACTTTATGTTCCAGCGAATCTCAATCGATCTTACCGCGGTGGCTCCCTTGTTGACGAGCACCATCCGTCCGTAAGAGTTATCCGCCGCGGGTGGTGACTCCACCAGGACAGTCGGGGGCTTGACGTCCAGGACGACAGCGATCTCCCCCGGCAGTTTGCCTCTAGAGACTCTCCCGCCTCCGTCCATAACGCCCGTTGGCCCCAGGGTTAGCTTCTGCCCGGGCGCGAGGTCGCCGAACCACGAGATGGTTCCGCTCAGGGCTCCGCTGTACTGCGTACGGTCCAGTGGTTTATTCGGCGGAGGCTCAGGTTTTGGCTCCGTCACTGGCGGTTTTGTAATGGGCGGCGGATCAACGGGCTTTGCAAACTCTTCGACTCGAATCTTCACGTTTACCCGGGTGACGACCGTTGGGTTCTGGGCCGAGGCGATCTGTACCATGCCCGTATGCTGCCCCACACCGAGCCCGGCCGCTTTCGGCCGAATTAGCAGCGTCGCCGGAAGCAGCCCATCAGGCCGGTCCACCGTCACCCAATCGGCACCCAGCGGAATCGAAACCCGAAACGCGGTGACTCCCGCGCCGGTCACTTTAAGAGACTTCGCGTCCGCCGACGCATCCCCGCGGCGTACCTGGAACTGCACTTCAGCGACGTCCCCTCGGATGCTGCTCTCCGTCTGCTCCGTCTTTTCAGAATTCACGGCGCGCGGCAATACGACTAGCTCGACAAGGACGCTGCGCGTTCGGGTCCCTTCCGTGTTTTTTACGACCATTCGACCTTGGTAGGTGCCCGGCTCCAGCTTGCCGGGGGAGAGTACGGCACGGAACGCTTCGGGGGCCAGCACCTGGGTCGACACCAGATTCAACCACGGCGTCTCCGAACTCGCGATGAACTCCTCACCCGCATCAGCACCCACCACACCGACCTCGGCGGTCGCCAGATCCGGGTGGCCAATCTGCCAGCGCAACGAGAGTTTTTCCGTCGTTAACTTCCACGTCTTCACCGGGGTCACCGTCGATGTCTTCGCCCGCCACACCGTGTAGGCGCCGCCTCCGGCAACGCACACCCCCAGGAACACCGCCACTCCAATCCAGAGAAGCGGGGGGCCGCTGCCTGCGAGCGGCTGGACTGGCGACTGTGGGGACGGAGCCGGCTCCGGCATGGCCGCGCGCCTGCGCGCCGCCTCGGCCTCCGCCTGCCGACGCTCCGACTCCACCAACTGCAACTGGCGCTGACGCTGCGCATCACGAAGTCCGATCTCGGCCCGATCGATGTAATTGCGGAGCTCTTGATCTTCCGGCTTCAGGGCCAAGGTGCGTCCTGAAATCGCGATCACGTCTTCAAACTGTCCCTTAGCCAACTTCGCGGCGAGTTCAGCTAGGGTCTTCTGATACTCCTTCTGCAGCTTCTGACGAGCCGTTTCGATATCGCCCCGCAACTTGCGGATAGCCGCATGGTCGTTGCGCAGATTGAGCAGCGCTCGCGCACTGGACTCCGCGAGATCCGGCTTATTTTCGGCTAGGAGCCGGTAGGCCTGGGCGACCCCTTCGGCGATGGACCGTTCGGCGTCTAACTGCTGCTGGAGCTTCAGAAAACGCGGCTCCCGAGGGCGATTCCGTAGCGCAGCGGCCAAAAGCTCGCCGGCCCGGCTCAGGTTCTGACCCGCGAGCGCTTTCTGAGTCTCTTCGGTCGCCTGGGCGATGGCGGCTTCGTCCTGCAATTGGCGAAAACGCTCGCTGAGGCGAGGGAGGGCGGCCTCGGTGGGATGGGTGCGCTGTAAGTCGCTCAACATCACCCCGGTCCGGTCCAGTTGGTTAGCCGTTAGGGCGGCTTCCACTTGGCGCACCTTGTCCGCCAGGACGTGTTCCTGGCGCTCCCGCTCAAGACGTTCAATGAGCCTTCGCCGTACGTCGGCGAGCTCGGCATCGCCGCTATAGCGGGCGATCTCGCTGTCGAGGACCCTCAGCGCCTCCGAGCGTTGCCCGGCCACTTCGAGAGCGTTGACGCGTTCGAGGAGTCCGTGGCGGGCGTCGCGAACCCGAGCCTCGCTGTCCAAGCGCTGGGCGGAACCGCGGAGCTCTTCGATTTCGGGATCCGCCCCCCATTGTCGAATCCACGCCTCAGCCTGAGCAACGGCTTCGGCGTACCGCTTCTGCGTCAGTAGCGTTCGGATCTCGGCGGCATCCCGCCGTAACGCGGAGCGCCGGGCCTCTCTGCCGACATCCTGTTCGACAGACTTTTGCAGCGCGAGGAGGCGTGCGTCCGACCCATACTGCTGCCGAGCTTGGGCCAGCGCAGCCTGGGCCTTGGCGAAGTCTCCCAAATGCCGGAGCGCTTCAATCGACTGAACGGCCTGTTGAATGGCCGCCTCGTTCCGCTGGCGAGTCCGGGTATCGCGAGACTCCTGCAAGAGGGCGGACAGGGCGGAGTCTGCACCGCACTCTTTGATAGCGCGCTCCAGGATCCGTTCAGCACCCTCGAAATCCTTATCGCCCAGCAAGACTTTGGCTCGACCCAGCGCATCGGCGACCGCCCGGTCGCGAGCCTGCGTTTGCAGTTGCTCCTGCGCCTGGCGCTGCACGGCGATGACCTCGGGGTCGGCGGCGAACTCGGGCCGGAGCCGATCCAATTGTTGGAGTGCGGTGGGTGGGTCGCCAGCTCGAAGGCTGGCCCATATGGCTCGGAGGCCGGCGTCGCGGCGGGCGCGGCGCATCTCTTCTTCGCGAATCTGCTCGGCCCGAGCGAGCAACTCGATCAGTCCAGGCGTTTCGGGATAACGCTGTTCGATATCGCGCAGGAGCGCCAACGCCTCTGGATGGGCCCGGGCTTCGACTAGGGCCCGAGCGCGATCGAGAGCGGTGGTCGCATCGCTACGACGGCTGCGATCATCAATCGCCTCGCGGAGTCGTTGAATAACGTCGGCCGCGCCGGGATTGTCGGGGTCGAGAAGGCTGGCTTCGGCGGCGTTGCGATTAGCTGAGGTAAGTTGCTCGTTCCGCAGATCGCCGAGTGCCGCTTCCAGCAGTTGGGCCGCGCGTCGACTGCGTTCGACGGCGGCTTTCGCTTTCTCTACCGCCGCCTTTAGCTCAGCGTTGCCCGAATCGAGTCGCGCGGCGGACTCAAAAGAATGAATCGCTTCTCCGAATCGGCGGTTCCTCAGGTGCTCTTCCCCAGCATTACGGAGGGACACGATTTTCGGCTGAATCGCCCTCAGGTGCGACTGCTGCGCAATCCGTTCCCGCAGCGTGCGAGCCTCCGTTTCCATGGGGTTTAGGTCGAGGATCTTGCGGACGAGGGCCTGCGTCTCCTCCCAGCGCTCCTGCTCAAATAGCTTGTGTGCCTTCGGCAGCAGGGCCTTGGCTCGCTCGCGGCGAAGGTCGAGCAAAATAGGCTCGACATCCATGTGGAGATCTTCGAGCGATTGGTAGCGGAGGTCCCGCTCCTTCGCCATCGCATTCCGACAGAGTGCCGCCGAGGTAGTTATCGAGGCCGTTAAGGATTTCCAGAGTTTCGTCAGCAGAGGACGCTTTTCGCAACATTTCCGTGTAATCGGTCTCGATGAGGCGATCGAGTGCGTCGCGAACTAAGTTAGCGCCCTCTTGGGCCACACTGAGTTGATCCAGTTTCGTATCCGACAGGATTTGCTCCGCAGCGAGGTTGTAGATGGCGGCGAACGCGGCCATCTCACCGAGCGCGAAGTCTCCCACCGCTTCTTTGATCCTTTGGAAACCCGTTACGTTGGGATCGTAGAAACCGAGCGGGCCAGCTTTCACACTGTACTTCAGAGCTGTTCGATACACATCGCGAATATCGCAGGGCTCGGCGGCCTTCTTTTGTTCCTCCCGGAAGGTCTTATAGTAATTGTCGAAGAACCGCTGGTATTTTTCGAAGACGAGATCGGCGCGGAGATCGCCGTCATAGGAATAGGCCCACTTTCCGAAGTCTTTGCGCAGGCCGTCCTGGATTTTAGCGAGGGGTTCCTTGAGGGGCGCGTTCCGGTAGGAGATGACGGCGTTGGGATCTTTAACGATGATGACGCGACCGACGCGTTTGCCGCGCAGAGAGAGGGCGCACTCGGAGACGAAGGGGTTGGCGGGGTTCGAGAGTTTTAACTGGCAGAGCGGGTCGGTGGAGGTGTGTTCGAAGTTTTCGTGCGCGAAATCGTGGCGGAACAGGTTGGTGGAGTGTTCGAAGATGAGGTCGTGCAAGAGGATATCTTGATCGACGGCGAAAAAGTGGAAGGGCTCGTTGGGCAGGGTTACGTTTTCGAAGCCGGCGGAGGTGGTGACCTCTTCGCAGACGCCTCTGGTAATAGTGCAGCCGGGGAGGGTGATGGGACTTTGATCGGGGAGGGTGATGGTTATGGTTTTTTTGTTGTCCTGCTCGCGGGGGAGGACGATGGTTTTGAAGTAGCCGGGGCAGAGCGAGTCGCAGCCTTCCGGGCCGCAGTCGAAGTCTTTGCTGCTGGGTTTTAGCATGATGCGAATGTCGGGGAAGGAGCCCTCGGGCCATACGTCCCAGGGTGTTCCGTCGAGCTTGCGGGATTTGAATGGCTCGTCGAGTTCGAGAAAAAGAGAAACCGAGTCCGGACAGGGGCAGCCCTGCTGGGCGAGGAGCGTAGCGGGGCTGAGGAGGAGAAGAAGGAAGGAACGGGACATGCGCGGAAGACTCCTAGTTGCGCCAGCGGAGCTTGTCCGTCCGGCCGGCTTCGGTTTGGCCAAATTCG
>Ga0163144_10009958_pt1 | contig 20327 bp, 16 predicted proteins | sample OliLak19BULKMAT1_FD_123175 | JGI IMG/M metagenome (GOLD analysis project Ga0163144, IMG submission 123175) | Freshwater microbial mat bacterial communities from Lake Vanda, McMurdo Dry Valleys, Antarctica - Oligotrophic Lake LV.19.BULKMAT1 | ecosystem: Environmental > Aquatic > Freshwater >... | reverse complement strand
GCGTCGGCAGTCCGATACTGCCGCTCTTGTTCGCGCCGACGGTGACGGCGTTCGCGGCGTTCGGGCAGGGGCACGGCTCCGTTTACCCCTTGGCGGCCAGCGTGATCGTCCTCGTGCACATGGCGACGTTTCCACCGGGAACAGCAGTACCGGCCGCGCCTTGGGCAGCTCGCATGCTGGTCGTGTCAATGGTGGGGTCGCTGGCGTTGCTGACGCTCTCGGTGACGGGAGTATTTTCAGCTTTCAGCCGCACGGCCCGGGCATTGGAAGGGATGCGGCGTCACGCCCTGCAAGAGGCGCGGCACCGGACCGAAACGATCGAAATGGTGGGCGCCAAAGTGGGGCATGAGCTCAAGAACCCACTCGCCGCGATCAAAGGGCTGATTCAGCTGATGGCGAAGCAGCCGCAAAGTGAGCGCGACCAGACCCGCTTTTCCGTGATCGAAGGCGAGATCGACCGCATCGAAGCGACTTTGAGGAGCTATCTCTCGTTCACGCGACCGATGACCGATATCAAGCTCGAGTACGTCGATCTGAGCCGGTTGCTCGACGAAATCGCCGTCAGCATGGAGGGGCGCGCCGCGGGCGCCGGCGTCCGCGTGATGCGGCAGGGCAACGTTCCCGGCATGCCGGCCGACCCTCGACGACTGCGCGAAGCCCTGTTGAACCTCGCGAGCAACGCGATCGAGGCCAGCCCCGCAGGGGGAACCGTCTTCATCATTGGCGAAATGGCTCCGTCCGGCGGCGCTCGTCTGATCGTCGCAGACGAAGGACCGGGGTTGTCCGCGCCACCGCGACCATTCCACAGCGAAAAGCCCGGCGGCAGTGGTCTCGGCTTGCTGATCACGCGGAACGCAGCCGAGCTCCACGGCGGCACACTGCAGATCGAGCAGCCGAGCGGAGGTGGTACGCGCGCAGTGATCGATCTGCCGCCGCCCGCCGAGCCGGAGGAGGAGGAGGACGACACATGACGACGGTGCTGTTGGTCGACGACGAGCCCGCAGTGCTCTTCATGATGAGCGAAGCGCTCACCGACGCCGGCTTCGAGATCATCACGGCGCACTCCGCCGAAGAAGCGCTGCCGAAGCTCAGCGAAGCGGACGTCGTGGTGACTGATCTCGCGATGCCAGGCATCGACGGCCTCGGGCTGCTCGAGCGGGCACAGCAAGAAGACAGCGCGTTGCCGGTGATCCTGGTGACTGCGCATGGTTCAGAGAAAGTCGCCACGCTGGCGATCAAGCGCGGCGCGTACGACTATCTGGCGAAGCCTTTCGACGTCGACGACCTGCGGCTCGCGGTGGCGCGGGCTGCAGAGGCGAGAGCCTTGCGACGAGACGCAGAGCGTTCCCGGGCAGAGCGCAGCGCTGGCGTGTCGCTGATCGCCGAATCGTCGAGCATGAAGCGACTGCTCGCAATGGCGAGCAAGATCGCCAAGCGTGACTTGCCCGTTTTGGTCGGCGGCGAGACTGGCACCGGCAAAGAGGTGCTGGCGACGCTGCTTCACGCGGAGAGCCCGCGCCACGAGAAGCCGCTGCTTCGGTTCAACTGCGCCGCCATTCCGGCCGAGCTCGCCGAGGCCGAGCTCTTCGGACATGCCAAAGGCGCATTCACCGGCGCCAACACAGCGCGCAAAGGCCTGTTCGCTCTGGCAGACGGCGGCACCGTGGTGCTCGACGAGGTCGCAGAGCTTCCGCTGAACGTGCAAGCCAAGCTGTTGCGTGTGGCGCAGTTCGGCGAGATCCAGCCGCTCGGCCATGGCCGAATCGACAAGGTCGACGTGAGGCTGATCGCCTGCACCCATCGAGACTTGCGCGCAGAGGCGACGGCAGGCCGCTTCCGGGAAGATTTGTACTACCGCCTGGCAGTGGTCGAGCTCAGGTTGCCGAGCTTGGCGGAGCGAAAAGAAGACATCGCCCCGCTCTCGCGCCTGTTCGCTCAGCGCAGCGCAGAGCGCTTCGCCCTCGACTCGGTAACCTTGAGCAACGCGCTGGTCGAGCGGCTGGTGTCGCGCGCGTGGCCCGGGAACGTGCGCGAGCTCGAGAACACGGTGACGCGCATCGTGGCGCTCTCCGACGGCGGCGTGCTCGACCACAGCCTGCTCGACACCAGCGTGACGCCCGCTGCTTTGGCAGACGATGGCCTGCCTGCGCTCGGCTTTCGGGCACGGATGGACGCCTTCGAAAAGTCTCTTCTCAGCGAGGCGGTGGCAGCCGCCGCGGGCAATCAGTCCCTGGCGGCGCGCCAGCTCGGCATCTCACGGGCGACTCTCATCGACAAACTGAAGCGTTACGAGCTGGTGCGCTAAACCAAGCGGGAACGTTCTCGTTGAAAGCGCGTATCATTCGCGCAATGCGCTCACTCCCGCTCTTGTCCCGCTTTCGTCCGCTGGCGACCGCTTTTGGGCTGGCGCTGCTCGCCTTCAGCCCGGGCTGCGACGACGGCGTAGAGACCAACAGCGACAACGTCACCGACATCAAGAACAGCAAGGTCAAGAACCAGTCGATCGGCAACTGCTGGATCTACGCGACGGTGGGCTGGGCCGAGTCACTTCACCTGACCCATACCGGCACCGAGCTGAACCTGAGCGAGTCGTACGTCACCTACTGGCATTGGTTCGAGCAGATCAGCGGCGCCAAAGATCAGGTGAAGCTCTCGTCGCTCTCGGCTAGCGGCGAGATCGAGACTGGTGGCTTCTTCGGCATCGCCGTCGAGATCATGCTGCGTTACGGCGTGATGGATGAAGGCGCATTCATCCCCGCCGAGGCAGAGGCACAGCTCTCCCAACGCCAAGAAGATGCGCTCGCAGCGATCAACAAGTCGCTGACCACCGGCAAGCTCAAGACGGAGAAGGCTCGAACAGACAAGGCCTTGGTTCGGGCAGAGCTCGACAAAGCATGGCAGCTCAGCGCCAACACCAGCGGCAAGCTCGACACTGCGTTCGGCAAGAGCGTGTTCAAGACGCTGTACTCGACGACCAAGAAGCTGCCGACCGGCCTTCGCTACGCGCGCTCGATCGCGATCGGAACCGCGCAGGCCGACAACAAGACGGTGAAGCTCAGCTTGGCCGACGCGATCGGCACGGGCGCAACGCCAGACAACCCCTTTCAACGGGTGGGCAAACACGCTTGGACAGAGGTCTACTACCCGAAGGGGGCCCAGTCGCGCCGCGAGTTTCAGATCCGGGCGCAAAGGGTGCTACACGAGCGACTGCCGGTCGTGATGAGCTGGTTCGTCGACTTCAACTCGATGGACGACACGGGCGCCTTCCGCGCTGCACCAGCGACGCCGGGCCATCAAGGCGGGCACATGACGGTGCTCGAAGATTACCAAGTCACTGACGTGCCGGGCTTCGGCACGCTCGAAGCCGGCGTTCTGGTCACTGATCCTGCAGCGCTCTCCGCGGCGCTCGACCCTGCCGCAAAAATAGAATTTTTCCGAGTGAAGAACTCATGGGGAACTGACCTGGCACCGCCCGAGGGCGCCGCCGAGTTTCGCGGCTACCACGACCTCTACACCAAGTACGTGGACGGGCTGCTGACGCAGTGCACGGAAGCCAACGGAGACCCTTGCGGCACCAAGAGCAACGTCTATGGCATGACCTCGCTCATCTTGCCGCCAGCGTCGTTCCAGTCCGCCGGTGTCGGCGCAGAGGGCTGCCATGATGTGTGCGTCGCCGGCGCGCCGATGGCTGCGAGCTGTGGCAGCTGCGCTGCCGACGTCTGCGCAGCCGATGCATTTTGCTGTAATCCCGCTGGCGGCTGGGATGCGGCATGCGTATCGCAAGTGGCGAGCGTATGCGGCCAAACCTGCCAGTAGCTTTCTGTCTGCTCGCCGCCGCCTGCGGCAGCGACGCGGCGCCCGGCTCCGACCCGTTGTCCTCCGCCAGCGTCGCCTTGGCCGAACCATCGCAATGGGTGACCCACCGCGATGCGAAGGGCGCGTTCCAAATTAAATTTCCAGAGGCGCCGCTGCTCGAGCAGAACGACCCGCAGAAGAAGTCACCGCAAGACATGGCGCTCTCGGTGACCAACGCCAAGTACGCCGACGACTTCCGCCTGCTGGTCGCGACCAAGGTCGAGCTGTCCGACGTCGGCCGCTACGATTGTGAGACCGGCATGGCGGGGATGTGGAAGAGCTCGCTCACGGGCATGGGCTGCGCCGCGATCGATGACCAGCCGCATGAGCTTCGCGGCCTCCCCGGACGTGAAGTGCTGTTCAACTGCACGAAGCGTCCGACGCGCGGCGTGATGTGGCTCGGCTGTGACGCAAGCGCTCTTGCTACCCACCGGGTGACTGCCTTTTCGCTGATGGCCGTGTACCAGAACGACGCCTGGAACAGCGAAGAGGCGCGGGCCTTCCTCGACAGCTTCGAGCTCTTGGGCAACTGACGCCTACGTCTGGTCTCGCCTGAGCTCGGCCGGCAGCCAGGAGGTCGCTCGGCCATCCCTTCACGGATCACCGAGAGCACCGTGCCCGGCACGATGCTTCGGTGGCGAAGGCGTCGTCCATCAAGGCGACCATACGGGTCGCCGCCGGCGACAGATCCGGCGGCAGCTCGATCGGCTTCACGAGGGGTTGTTCACTGATCAGGCGAGCTTGGCCGCGCGCATGTGCCGCCGAACCTCGTCGACGCGGCCCGACCAAGACTCGCTGCGCATCGTCTCGCTGCGCTCTCGCTTCGGCCCCGGGTCTTTTAGCGCCTCTTCGATGCCGCGGATGAAGCCTTGCGCGTCGTCGGCCACGTGGCACTGGCCGAGCACCTCGACCTCCGGGATGCGAGACGAGACCACCGGCAGCCCGGCGGCGAGGTATTCGCGGACCTTCAGCGGATTCGCGTTCAAGGTCACCTCGTTGACGGGAAACGGGTTGATCGCGACGTCGAACGCCTTGGAATACCCTGGCAACGTCGAGAAGGGCTTGCGACCAAGAACATGCACGTTGGGCAGGTCGGTCAGGCGGCTGATGTCAGTGGTCACCTTGCCCAGCAGCACCATCGAGCCTGTCGAGAAGTGATTGGCGACCTCGACCATCAGCGGAATGTCGATCCAATCTTCTGCCATCAGTCCGAAATAGCCGATCACCGGTTTGGGCAACTTCGCGATGTCAGCCGGGATCACCGTGGCGGGGTCGAGCGCTTTTCGGAAATGCTCGAACTCCACGCCGTGGCGCACCAACACCGTGCGCGGGTTCGCTTTGGACTTGGACTTGAGCAGCTTGTCAGCCGAGACAATCACGAGATCTGCGCGCCGCAAGAGCTCGTCCTCGAGCTCGACGATGTGCGCGGGCACACCGCTGAACGCCGTGAACTCGTCGACGCAGTAGTAGACGACCGCCTCTTCGCCGAGCGCGCCCGCAACGACACCTGCCGTTGGCGTGAAGATCCAATTGATCACGCGCTGAAAGCCGAGCTTCTTCATGGCGCGCTTGGCCTGAAACTTCAAGAGCTCTCGATTGACGTGCTTCATCCAAGGGACGCCATACGCGGGAATGGCCAGCGGATTGAGCACCCAAAGGTTGGGCTCGACCTCTCGCACCGGCTCGGTGAAGGCCTTGAGCTTGGTCCACGCGCGACGAACGTCGGACGCCGAGGCCGTGGGCGCGCGATAGCCGACCGAGCTTACCCACAGGACGCGGTTGTCCTTGGAGAGGATTCGCATGATGTGCGTCTTCGACAGCGGATCGCCGGTCCAGTCGTGGGCGAAACAAACCATGTCGCGGCCACGTAGCGCGCGCAGCGCCTCGTCCGTATCGCGTGCACGCGGTTCACTCGAAGTACTCGTTCGTTCGCTCGACATGCGCGTCTCCCGATGGTCCCTTGTCACCGGCCTAGGAGCAGTGGCGATGCTCGTCAACGAAAACAGCATGCGTACGTGCAAAGGCTTTCGTGGGAAGCTCGCCGAATGCGCAGGAGCCTCAAGATGCTTTCCCACGACATCCGCGAGAAGGCGCGGATCTCGTATGCCAGCCAAGATACAGCCGCCATCGTGAAGACGCTGGCCACGGATGGCACCCTCAGCATGGTGCTCTACCGGCTGATGCAGGGCTCACGGGACATCGGCGCAGGGCCGCTGGAGATGGTGTTCAACAAGCTGAACTCGGTCCTCGGCAACTGCATCATCGGACGTGGCGCAGAGTTCGGGCCGGGCTTCATCTTGTTTCACTCCAATGGTGTCGTGATCAACGGCAAGGTGAAGGGCGGGGCAAATATCCACTTGCATCACGAGGTGACCATCGGTGACGATCGCCACGGTCGCAGCCCCACGCTCGGCAACGACATTCACGTAGGCGCCGGCGCGAAGATCTTCGGCCCCATCGCTGTCGGCGACGGCGCACGGGTGGGTGCCAACGCCGTTGTGGTGAAAGACGTCGAGCCGAACACGACCGTTGTCGGCATCCCCGCCAGGGCGGTGAAACGTCGCGAAGTCGACGACTGACGCAGGCGACGGGCGGCCTTACTCGATGGCCGCGCCCACGAAGAGCGGCTCGTTGTCGCGAGCGAGCGGCTTGCCCCGTCGATGTCTGACGTAGACCGCCTTCGGAAGCAGCTCCGCAGCGATGTCCGGCGCGAGCGCGACCGGCGTACCTCGGCCTGTGCCTGCGAGAGTGAAATCGTCTTTCGCGCTGTCTCTGAAGCCAGGTGAGTCGCCTCGCATCAGCTTCTCGAGCCCGCTCACTTTGGCCTTGACGTCGACCTTGCCGCCCGGAATGAGATCGTGGGCCCCAATGCCTTTGCTCAGCCAATCGCCGGCAAACACGGCGATGCCGGAGGTCACCTGGTCGCGCGCGCCGAGCAGACCGATCGGATGCAGCTCGTCCGACGCCTTCGTGCTGAAGTAGACGTTGTTTCTGGAGTCGAGCTTCTCTTCGTTGGTGGAGAGCTCGAAGATGGCGGTGCGCGTGTAGTCTTTGTAGCCGTCGTTCTTGATCACGACGGTGTTGTTGTAAAAGTAGAGCGTCCCTTTGCGGTAGTCGGCGAACATGCCGCTGTCGCCGCCATAGTGGATCAGTGAGCCGCTCGGCATCGTGCCGCGAACAAGGACGTTTCCGTACACGTGTGAGGCGTGAAAGCTCGCCATCGCACGCGTGGTGTCCTTTGCCTCTTGGGCGTCGACCAGGTCGATGATGTGGGCGCCGTCTTCGATGTAGTTGTGGCGAATGACCACCCCGGCGGAGCGCTCCTTGATGTTCGCCCCCTGCTCCCCACGCGGCCCCATGCGCGGCGGGCCGAAGCGATTGAACTGGTAGGTGACGTTGGACGCCTCGTTGTAGACGTTGTGCTCGTAGTGGCCGGCGATGCTGCCATTGTCGTGAATGTAGTTACCCTCCAAGAGGATATTCTTCGAAAGACCGACGCCACCGCCGGTACCGATGAAGATACCGTTGTTGTTCGCCGTCACCACACATCCTCGAATCGTCAGGTCGCTGGCTCGTTCGACGAAGATGCCGGCCACCACGCTCGAATACTCTGCCTTCTTTCCAGCACGGTCGGTGAAGCCGTGTGGGGGTGATGCATTTCGCACCTCGAGCCCTTCGAAGATGATGTGGCTCGGCATCATCTCGTAGGGCTCGGCATGCGGGTGGCCGATGATGACCAGCCCTCGCACTTGATGGCCTTCATAGGGAAAGTCGAGCTCTTTGCGGGTGGTCGCGCCGTTGCCGTCGATCACCGGAAGCTCGCCGCCCTTGCCAGGCACTCCGCAAATGCGAATTGGATCTTTGGCGGTGCCTTTGCCGCCGATCATCATCTTTTCTCGGTATGGCTCGGCGCGCTGATAGATACGCACCGTGTCGCCCGCCTTCAAGGTCTCGAGCGGCACATCGCCGATGTTCTGGTACGGCTTGCCCGCGCCGACCGCATAGTCGGTGCCGCTACCTTTGTGGACACAATCGCTGGCGCTGGGCTCGTACGCTTCGGCGGAGGCCACGATGCTGCTGGAGCTGCCAGGCACCGCGTCATCGGGACTTTGCCCGGACTGGCTGGGGCAGCCACTGGAGAGGGCACACGCGACGACGACGACAGCAGCAGCGACCTTCATGAGCCCTTCTCCTTCAGGGTGAGCTCGGCGATCACCGGCTGATGGTCTTGGCCATGCCCCAGCCTCGCGCCGACGCGCACCGACTCGACCTGCCAATCTGCGCCGACCAGGACATGGTCGATGCGCGTGCCGAAAAAGCGCGTCGTCTTGGTGCGACCATAGCCGAGCCCTGCCTGCGAGAAGGCGTTCTCGAAGCCGGACCACCATCGCCGGTAAATGGCACTCTCGACAGGCATGTTGAAGTCGCCAGCCAAAATCAGCGGAACGGTCTGCTTGTCCGCGTGGCCTCGCGCCCGCTCCGACTCCCGGTTGCGGGTGCCGATGTTGGCTTCCATTGCGGAGCCGCCTGAAAGCTTGCGCGAACGCAGCCCCTCGATGCCTTCTCGTATCGTCTCCAAGTGCAAGTTGAACACACAGATGTCTCGGCCGTCGAAGTCGAACGTATACATCATCACCTTGCCCGCGCCCGTGCGATCTTCGAGACCAGACCGCTCGATCATGTCGACACTGCGCAATGGTAGCTTGCTGACCAAGCACATGCCGGGCCCCAACTCGACGACGTATCCCTTCTCGCGAAGGCTCTTCTCGTCGAGCGCGTCGATACATTCTTGAAAGACGGCGACGTGCGGGTCGATCTCGCTGATCACGCGTCCGAGCTCCGCGGGGTCTTTGCTGCCACCGCCGACATTTAAGGTCATCACGCGCAAGCTACCCGCTGGCGCCGACGCGCCGCCAACAGCGCGCGCGAGACCGCGCGACGAAACGGTGAAGCTCATCAGCGGCCAGGCAAACACGACGGCTGCCACGCCGAGCGGCAGCAAGAGCCGGCGCCGCGAGACCAGCGCGGCCGGAACGAGCACCAAGAGGGGCGTGCCGAAAAGCCAAATCGGCCCGAACAGTAGCAACGAGGCTGGCCACCAGACGTCGGACGCGAAGCGCACCAACAGCCACGCGAGCGTCACCGCCGCGAGGTAGGCGAACGCCGCCCCTGTCAGCCACCATGCAAACGAGAACCGCGCCAGAGCCGCGCGCGATGGAGACGCGCTAGGCTGTTGTTCGGTCGCCACGCCGCTGGCTCTAGCACACCTCACCGAGGCGAAGAACGGTTCCCTTCCGCCTCCGGCGCTGCTGTAGCCTCGCTCCGTGCGGACCTCGATCGCGCGCGCGCTGACCATCGGTGCCGCCTGTTTCAGCCTCCATGGCTGCAAGCCCGACGTCGTCGAGCCGTCGACGCCTGCTCTTTCGAGCGCGCCGTCGAGCGCCCCTCCACTTCAGCCGCCGCAGGCCACCTCGCGCTGGTTTCGAGCCGCGCCGGACGCTGGGGTGAGCCGTGCCCTGCCAGACGGCACGCGCTGGCTCCTGCTCGGCGGTAAGCGTGTGTCGGTGAAGGTCGACGGGTCGATGACCGCAGCCGAGCGCGACCCCCCCGACTTGCGACAGCTCGTGGTGGTTCCGAGGGCGAACGGACAGTCATTTCACGGCGTCGCAGGCGATACGCTATTGGCGTTCGACGGGGCGATGGGCAAACACGCCACCCTGCTCTCCGACGCGCGCCTCAGAGAGGCGCGCGTTTCGGCGTTCGCTGGCCGCCTGCTCGTACGCCCAGGCCCGACGGACGAGCTCGCGCCCTTCTTGGTCTCCACCGATGGCACCGGGGAAACGCCATTGGGGTCGGCGCTGCCATTCGAGGCAAGCTCTATCGCGTTTGGCTCCACGACGATTGGCTTCGCGGTGACCGAGACGTTCGGCCTGCTGCGCACGGACGATGGAGCGGCGCATTGGGCCCGCGCAGAGGCGGCTCTACAGGGGGACCTGCTCTTGCGCCAAGGCGTGCCGGCGCTGCGATCGAAGGTCACCGGCAAAGCAAGCGCGCTCGCCGGCTTCGCGCTGACTGCCATGCCCAACGATACCAGCGCGTTCGTCGACGAAAGAGGCCGAGACCCGCTCGCCATCGCCGCCGCGAGCGGCTTGCCGCTCGCGGGCGGCGACGTCCTCGCAGTCGACGCAATGATCGAGGGCTCGATGTTCAAAGCCCAGCTACTTCGCGTGTCACCGCGCACCGGTGAGCTCAAGGTTCGTAGGGTGCTTGGCTCCTTCGCACTGCCATCGAAGCCAACTGTGCCGGGCGAGATCGCGTGCAGCATCACCGAGACCGAGGCGCATCACGTGCTGATCGAGTGCGAGGGCGGTCAGCACTTCGAGCTGGACGACAAGCTCGAAGTCATCGTCTCGCGCGCGTTTCCCGGCAAGCTGCGCCAGAGCGCCATGGGCGGCATGCTGGCAGAGGGCTCTTGTGAGGCGGGCACGCAGCCAAACACCGTCTGCGTGCGCCGAGCCAATGGCCAATTTTCGACGCTCGTGTTCGAAAAGAGCCCCGCCAGCGTCGCCACGCTGACGCTGCCGCGACCCGACGGCAGCCTCGTCCTCGTCGACTACGAATCGCAGGGGTTCGCAACGCGCGAGGTCGATTTGGCGGGCACCGCACAGCGCGGCCCGAAATTCGGCTCTCGTGTAAAGGCCGCGAAGATCCACGGAGACCTGGATCAAGCCGGCAATTTGACGTTGGTCGTCGAGGGCGCCACCACGAAGCCGCTCGAGCTGCCACAGGTGGAGGTCACCACCATACAAGACGGCCGCGTGAAGACAGACAGCTTTCCTGGCGCGCTCACCGGCAGAAACGTCGGCGGGCGAGTCGTGCTGCGCAGCGCCACCGAGATCATCGTACGCGACGGCACGCGCGCTCCGTGGCAGCGCTTTCCGCGCCGCGCCGCGGCACGCGGTGAAGTGCGACTGAGTCAGGCCGGCTTTGTCGCCGGCGAGGACGTGCGGCTCGGCTGGCCAATTGCCGACGTACCGGTCCCAGACGCCGCCGCCCCCGCCCTGCCAGGCCCTCGCGAGCTTATCTGCACGCTCCAGAAGAGTGCGCGGTCGCTGCCCAGGCTCGACAACTCCGTCATCAACCAGCCGCTGGGCGGGAAATGGACGCGGGTGCAGGAGGGCCGTGTCGCCGTGCGGCGCGAAGGCGCCCGCTATCGGGTGCGTTTCTTCAGCAAGACCACCGTCGCCAGCATCGAAGAGTTCTTCGTGACCGCCAGGAGCTTCGGCGACGTGACGATCGACGCCGCCGTCGTGCGCGGCACGGACATCGCGCTCTTGCTCGGGACCGCGGGCGGCCCTGTCGCCATCCGGCGTGCTGCTGGAGTTCTGTCGATCGAGTCGATCGTCGCTCCGGCGACGGCGGCAATCGAGCTGACACTGGGCGCAGACGGGAGCGTCCTCTGGGATCGCGGCACCAAACAGGCGCGACGATACGTGTTTTGGCCCAAGATCGGCGCGCCTCGTGACTTCTTGACAGGCGACAGCGCTGGCTTTCGTTTCGAGCCTGCCGCAGATGGCGTCTCGGTCTTCTCGTTCGGGCCGCGTGTCACGAGCGTGGCCCGATTCGGCATCGGCGAGAAAGATCCACCATTGTCGATCGAACCCAAGCGCTTCAAGGCAGTGGCCTCGCTCGGCACGCTGGGTCTGTCGCGCGCACCGCCTTGCCCAGACGCCTCCAAACAGTCGGCGACGCCGTTGTTCGATCTGCGGTCGGCCCTGACCGGCGTCATCGTCGACGGCGAGCGTTTGAATGCGACGAGCTTCGAGACAAGCTTCAGTAAGCTCGGCGATCGACCTTGCGCAGCCAAAGCCTCGGTGACGACGGATCGTTCGAGGTGGCAGATCGCGGCAGATCTCGCGACCGGGGACGCGGTGGTCGCCAAATCCGAGTACCAGCGGCTACCTGCCAGCTGTGTGTTGCAACAAGTCGAGGCCACGCGCTGAATGCGAACACTTCAACACTTCATCTCCAATCGAGATGGTTGGCACCTGTCCTTGCACCAGACGTGGGACCCGGCGCGCCTGACAAAGGGCAGCTTGCCTGTCTTGATTGTGCCGGGCTACGGCATGAACTCCTTCATCTTCAGCTATCACCCCCGCGGCGTCTCGCTCGAGGGCTTCTTGGCAGAGGCTGGCTTCGAAGTCTGGCGCATCGATCTACGCGCCCAGGGCGAGAGCCGCGCCGTCGGGGGCACCGACAACTACGGTCTCGAAGATCTCGCCGCGACGGATCTGGGCGCAGGGATCGACGCCTTGCTCGACCGCACACGCACTGACAAGACCTCCGTCGCCGTCTTGGGCGCGTCGCTCGGCGGAACCATCATGTTCAGCCACGCCGCGCTGGTACCGAAGCATCACATCGCCGCCATGGTCGCGATCGGCTCGCCGGTACGCTGGGTCGAGATTCACCCGGCGATTCGTTTTGCCTTCGGCTCACCTACGTTGGTCGGCTTCGTACGCCTGAAGGGCACGCGTCAGATCGCACATTTCGCCCTGCCCTATGTGCTGAAGCACACCCCTTGGGTCCTCTCGATGTACATGAACCCCGAGCACGTCGACCCGCGCGCGGTGTCCGAGCTGGTGCGCACGGTCGAAGACCCGAACCGTTACGTGAACAGACAGATCGCGCAGTGGATCCGCGATAAAGATCTCACGCTCCGCGGGACCAACGTCTCCAGCGCGCTCAGCAAGATCAGCGCGCCGCTTCTGTGTGTAGTCGCCAATGGTGATGGCATCGTGCCGCGCGCCACCGCAGAGTTCAGCTATCGCCGCATCGGGTCCAGCGACCGCACGTTGCTCGAGGTCGGCTCCCCCGATATGCGTCTCGCGCACGCGGACATGTTCGTGAGCCACGAAGCCCAAACCCGCGTGTACACGCCGGTGCGGGACTGGCTGCTCGAGCGCTCCTGAAAATCCGTCTCAGCCCTCACTGAGGCCCAACAGCCACCGCAGAAGTGGATATGTCGGCATAATTCCGGCAGATTTGCTGCCGTGGTGCTGCCTTGGTGCTGCCGCACTCAGGATTTTTATCATTGCCGCTGGCGCGGGTCAGTCGAGCAGCGCGATCTCAAGCGCGGCCAGCCGCTCTGGCTGGGCAATCGCCTCCATCGCCATGATCTTGCCGCCCTTCACGGTGTAGAGCAGCACCATCAACAGGCGGCCGAGCGGAGCCACCACCGCGCAGCGCGGGCGCCCGCCTGAATGGCACGCGTAGCGATCTGGTTTGCGTCGCGGATCTCACCGGGCTTCCTCAGGTCGCCCGCAGTGTTGTCGGAGCGCAGCACGATATCGGGGTCGAGCAGGCTGAGGAGCTTGTTCATGTCACCACCACGCGACGCACTCAGAAAGGCGTCGATCACGGCCCGCTGCTCGCCGAGATCCGGATCGCGATCCGTGTCGGCGCCTTGCACGCGACGCCGCGCGCGGCTGGCGAGCTGGCGCGTCGCGGTCGGCGTGCGGCCGGCGATCGGTCCGATCTGCTCGAATGGCATGGCGAACAGATCGTGCAGCACGAACGCGAGCCGTTCGGGCGGACGCAGCGTCTCGAGCACGACCAAGAGCGCGAGCCCGATGGAGTCGGCCATCACCGCTTCCGTCTCCGCGTCGATGCTGGTGTCGCGGACGGCCACCGGCTCCGGTAGCTCGGCGCCCACCGCGTCTTCACGCCGCGCTTTGCGTGAGCGCAGCATATCGAGACACACCCGCGCGACGACGGTGGTCAGCCAGCCGTTCAGGTTGTCACGGACGTTGTGACGAGAAACCGGTCGCGCCCGGCGCCCGACCTCCAATTTTTCCTGCAAACCCTTGGAAGAGAGCCTCCCATGCAAGCCCGAATGAAGAACCCTGCCATGCTCGTCCCGAAGCCTTGACCGCTCTGCAAGCCCTCGGCAAGGCCGCCGGGAAGGGGGGGCCCGAGAAGACACTCGGCCTCGTGCACCTGCGCGCGAGCCAGATCAACGGCTGCGGCGTGTGCGTCGATATGCACCCGAAGCTGATGCGGAAGCGCGAGCTACGCCCGCCGCGCCTGCCAAAAGCTCGGCGTACGCGGGCGGATCGGCCTCGCTCGAGAATTGTCGCGGAGCGGATCCTTCCAACGATGAGGAGCTTGCCGGCGTGGCCGCGCGCCACCTCCGAGGCGCAGCGCAACTCTTGCTCGTGCCCTGCTACTCTTTGCGCGTGCTTGGTAGATGGGAGGTCCACGTGGGTTCATCCCCCGGAACGCAGCTGCGGCTCGAGGAAATCTTCGACTTCCTCAACCCCCGCATGGTGGCTGCCATTCGGGCGGCGCATGAGGCGTATGCGCGGTTGGGGATCCGTCACGCGCTCATCGGCGGCATGGCGGTCGGGGTCCACGGCCACCCGCGCGCGACCAAAGACATCGATTTCCTGGTAGGCTGAGGCCTTCGAATCGACGGGAAGCATCGTTTCGTTCCGACCTGGTGTGCCACTCGCGGCCGAAGGCGTGCCAGTGGATTCGATTCTTGCCCCGAAAGAGCACGCAACCATTCTCGACGAAGGCTTGGCTGCTGCCCCGAGTACCGATGGTGTTCCCGTGTTGGCCGCGGAGTACCTCGTTTACATGAAGCTCGTGGCGGGTCGACGGCAGGACCTTGCCGACATCGGTGCGCTCGTCCTCGCCAATCGTGTCGACCTCGCTCGCGCACGTTCTCTCGCTCGCGCGCTCGAGCCGAGCCAGCAGGCGGAGCTCGAGAAGATCATAAGCTCCGCAGACGAGTAGGCGGCACATCGCCGAGGTTCTCCTGCATGCACGACATTCAGCGGGCGCTCTGACTCGGGTGCAGCCCTCAGTCGAAGCGCTGAAAGCCGGGCGCCGCTGTTGCGGTCGGTTTGCCTGTCGACGTCGGTGGCGGGCGCACGACGACGCCACCTCGGGGTAGCGCTGGGGGCGGCGCGGCGGCAGTGGCAGACGCCACCGCGCTGGCACTCGCGGGCGCCTCGACTGCCAACGAAATCGTCAGCTTCTGATCGACGCTGGGCACGAGCTTCTCCCGCTCGAGCTTGTAACCATTCTTTTCGATCTCGACGACGATCTCCGTCTCGGACGGGTCGAACGCGAGATCGATCGGGGTGACCCCCTTTTCCACGCCGTTCACGCGCACCCGAGCTCCTGCCGGGTTGGTGGCGAGGTTGACCGTGATTTTTTTTGCCGCTGGGATTTGCGGCGCTGCCGTTGCCGCCGCCGGTGCGACGGGGGGCGGCTCTCGCATCCCCAATGCCGCCAGGCCTCCCACGACGACCGCGACCAACGCAGGCACCGCATAGAAGAAGATCGAGCGCCGACGCGGCTCTGCGCCCGAGTTCGTCGCCAGCAGCGCGCCGTTCGTGCCCATGTCGGACGCCGCCGAGATCGGCGGGGTCTCCTGCTGCTGGGTCACCTCGTGGTCGCGTCGGCTGCTCTGCAGCGGGCGAGCCAGCTGCAGAGCACCGCCGGACGGGAACGAGTCATCCATGAACGCGACGGTGGCGACGTTCGCGCCGCGCTGAATGCGCGCCAACAAATCGCGCTTCTTCGCGAAGCGCTCGTCGAACAAGTCGACCACGATCGCACCGAGCTCGTCTTCTGGCGACTGTTCACCTCGATTGCGGGTCGCCGTCAGCAGCGCTTTGCGCATCTCCAGCGCTGTTTCGTAGCGCTCGTGAGGAGAGCGTCTCAACGCGCGGTCACAGATCTCTTCGATCTCCGGGGGAAAGCCTTCACGCTTCGAAGAAGCCTTCGGGATCGGATCTTCGCACAGCGCCTTGAACACCAAGAGGTCGTGCTCGCGTTCGAACAGGCGCTCGCCGGTGGCCGTCTCCCACAGGACGATTCCCAGGGCAAAGACGTCGGTGCGTCGATCGAGCGGCTCTGCGCGCACTTGTTCGGGCGCCATGTAGGCGAACTTGCCTTTGATCTGTCCCGTCTGGGTCTTGGCGGTGCTCTCGGCAGTCTTGGCGATCCCGAAGTCGATCACCTTCACCTGGCCGTCGTACAGGACGAACACGTTGTGCGGAGACAGATCGCGGTGCACAACGCCGAGCGGGCGCCCGTTCTGATCCAATTGCTCGTGAGCCGCATGCAAACCAGCGCATGCTTCAGCGGTTATGTATGCCGCGATGTGAACAGGCAGCTTCTCTTTGCGCATGCGCAAACGGCGCTGGATCGCCGCGAGGCTCTCGCCCTCGAGGTACTCCATCACCAAGTAGAGCTCCTGAGCCTCTTCGCCCAGCTCGTGTACCGCAACGACATTTCGGTGCCGAATCCTGGCGACGATCTTGGACTCTTCCAGAAACATGTCGCGAAAGACTCGTTCTCTCGCCAAGTGCGGCAGGATGCGCTTGATGACGACGGGCCGCTCGAACCCGCTCGGCCCGTTCACCCGAGCGAGCAGCACCTCGGCCATGCCGCCAGTGGCAAGCACTCCGAGGACTTCGTAACGCCCGAGCGACTCGAGCGGCTGTGCGCGCGCCACCACAGCCCGAAGCGTAGCGGAGATCTCCCCTTTTCCCGAAATTCCTCCCTCCGGTTGAAAGACGCATCAGAGCGGGCGATCGCCGCGAAAAACCCCCATCATCACTGGGCCTCCGCCGCGACGCACGATCACGATGATGCGTGGCGCCCCACCCCCGAGCGCGACACACGCACCTTGCCCGCCCACGACAGCAACAGGGCCGGCGCGGTCGTCCTGACCGATGACTCGCGGAGAATCCGCCGGTCCGTCGACAACGAAGCTATCGATCTCCATCACGCCGAGCCCACCGTGGGCCACGACCGTCACGCAGCCCGGCGCTGGTGTCAGCACGAGCTCGGCCCGCTCGCCTTCCGCGAGTCGAGCTCCGTAGAGGGTGGGGTCCTGCGCCAAACCCCGCGCTTCTGCGTGGCCGGTGGCGATCACGGCCAGCGCCGTCAGCGAGAGGGGAGACTCGGCGCTGAACCCTTTCGCTGGGCCGCCGGTGTGCGTGAGCAAGAAGCGCGCGGCCTCGGGATCCGGTCTGGAGGGCAACAGCAACTGACGGCGCGCTTCGAGCGGCGCTTGCGGGTTGGCGAACAATGGTGGCGGCTGCACTGCCGCACCGGCCTGCGGTTCTAGCCGCGGCGGCGGTCTGTCGACGCGCCGAATCGTGCAGCTCAGCTGACCAAAGAGAGCGATCGCCAAACAACAAGCGGCCGCAGGAAGACGAAGCATCTCGAGCACCCAGTGACTATCGTAGCCTGAACATGGCCACCGCCGCCTCCGCGCACGTGCTCACCCACGGCTATTGTTTCGACGGCATCGCCAGCGCCGCGGTGTTTTCGCGTTTGCTCGAGCATATCGAAGGCAGACCGCTGAGCTTTTCGTTCCGCTCATGCGGCTACGGGCCAAAGCTCAAGACGATCCCGAATGCGTGGCTCGGCGGCGACATCAACGCGATTCTCGACTTCCGATACACCGAGAACGAGCGGCTCAGCTACTACTTCGACCATCACCCGACCGGCTTCGCTTCGCCCGAAGAGCGCGCTCGAGCCGAAGCGCAGGTAGCGGCATCCAAGGGCAAACGAACGCTCGCCTACGACCCCGAGGCGACGAGCTGCGTGAAGCTCATTGCCGCGTTCGCGCGCGAGGCGCATGGCTTCGACGACCCGCTGCTCGAGCCCCTCGTGAGCTGGGCCGATCGCGTCGATTCAGCGCGCTTCGACGATCCTGAAGAGGCCTTCTTCGCGCTGCACCCAGCGCTTTCGTTCGCCGAGGTAGTCGAGCGCCATGGCGACACTGCGTTCCTCAACCGTTGGGTCCCCGAGCTCTGGCAGCGGCCGCTTGCGGATCTTGCAGACAGCCCCGAAATTGCGCTCTTGAGGCAACCGCTCGCGGCGGCCAAGCTCGAGTTTTTGGCGACGCTGAAGCAGGTGGGCAAGCTCGAGGGCGACATCGCCGTGGTCGACTCGAGCGACAAGCTGGTGCACCCCGCAGGAAAGTTCGCTTCTTACGTGGCGTTCCCCAAGGCGCGCTACTCGGTCGCGCTGATGCGCACCAAAGACCAGCTCAAGCTCAGTGTCGGCTTCAACCCGTGGAGCGGCCTCGAGCGACAACACGACATCGCTGCCATCTGCCGACGTGAAGGCGGCGGCGGCCACGCGGTGGTGGGCGCCGCCGCCTTCGCACACGCGCGTATCGATGAAGCCCGCGCTGCGCTCTCGCGCGTCGTCAGCGAGCTGTCGTCGTCCCCGTGAGGCGTCGTCCCCGTGAGGCGTCGTCCCCGTGAGGCGTCGTCCCCGTGAAGCGTCGTCCCCTGAGGCTTCGTCCCCCTGAGGCTTCGTCCCCCTGAGGCTTCGTCCCCCTGAGGCTTCGTCCCCCTGAGGCGTCGTCCCCCTGAGGCCATCTGGATCCATTGCTGATCGGGCGCCCTACTTGCAGTCGACGAACTGTTTGGGCATGCCGCCAGGGACTTGCTGGTCGAACGTGCCAGGAATCAACGGCGGGTTCCAGCGGGCGGTGTCGCTGTAGTCGAACACGACGTCGTCTTTGGTGTTGGGCACGCGAAAACGAATCTTGCGCGGCAGCTCGGCGCTGCACGCAGGCCCACTCGGTGCGACCGACTCATCCGGAAAATCTTCGTCGACGAGCGGCTCGGAGGTGGAGCTGGGCGCGTGCTTCGATAGATCGACCTGGTAGATGTCGCGGTCTTGCTGCGCAACGCGCACGTAAGAGACGCGCACGCGCTGCTCTTTCCAAGGCTTCGCGAAATCTTCATCGGGGATCTCGAGGCGAATTTCCTGCGACGCGGCGTGTTTCGACTGAAGTAAGAGCTGGTAGTAGCCGCCGTCGTTCCAGCTGATCGCGGCCTGCTCTTTGGTGTGCACCAGCACGGGTGCTTCACCGCGAAGCAGCGACACCAGCGCGTGCGGCGGAACTCTGACTTGGGTGAACCTCGCGAGGTTGCACTCCTTGGCCGGACCGAACAAAAATTGCTTTTGCTCTTGGTCTGCAAACTTGAAGTCTTTGCCGTCGGAGGTGAGCGTGTAGAGCTGCGAGAACACGACTGGCGTCGTCACGTCGAAGCGCACGCTCTCCGGGTTCACGGCCGTGAGATCGACCTCGGCTTTGATGCGACCCTTTTTGGCGATGAGGTCGACCTTGGCAGTGCCGCGCACGCCGACCGTGCATGCGTAGGATGCATGCATGCGGTCGAGCGCGTCGTCTGCGGAGGGAAACTGAGAGGCCGGGGGCGGCGTGCCACAGGCAGCCAGCCCCAAGCCAGCGGCCACCAAGCAGCCGCGATTCAGCCGGAGGTTGATGGTCAAATCAACGCTAGGACGCACGAAGCGCCTCGAGCAGGTCGACGTCCGGAATGGCGATCGGCATGCGCGTTCGAATCACGGCTACGTCGTGATCTTCGCACAGCCGCGCGACACCCGCACCGTCGGTCAAGGAGACCGGCGGAACCCCGGGCGAGCCCGCCTCGTCGCGAGCGCCGGACAAGATCTGACCGCTCGTGAAGATCCACCCGATGGTGGCAGGGCCGTAGTGATGGAGCGAGCCACGGAGCTCGGTCACTCGCTCGCGACCCACCTCGCGACCGTCGCGACGAATCACGATGGCCGTGCGCACCTCTTCGGCTGGCGTCTTCATGACGGCAGCGAAGTGAGCCTCGTAGCCCGGCACGCCAGGCCGACGAACCGCGCGCAGCTGCGTCACGCCGATGCGCTCGAGCGCAAGGGCGCAGAGCTCGACGAACGCATGACCCGGCAGCTCGACGATCTTGCGAGCGAACGCGCGGCGGGCAGCCTCGCGATAGCGCTCGACCGCGTTGATGGCGTCTGCCTCGAGCGAGGCGAGCTCGTTCGAAAGCACCCAATCAGTCAGCGCGATGCGACCGCCAGCAAAGCGGAAGCGCGGACGGCTACCGTTTGCGAGACGACGGCAGTTGTCTGCACGAACGCAAGCAGCCACCAGCGATTGCGCCAGCTGCGGCTCGCCTGCGAGCTTGCCGCGCCGTTGGGCAGCCTCAGCCACCTGACGCAACGAAACCGGGCCCATGTTGCGATCGAATGTCTGCAAGAGCTGCGCGACAGCGTCTGCCAGGTCGCGCCCACCAAGGTCGTCGACTGCAGGCGCGCCCTCGGCCAAATGGTCGACAGCCGGCGGTCGCGGCTCCCGGTTGTATTCTTCGCGCGGCCCGCGGTCACGGTGCCCATCGCGCGGCCCGCGATCGTTCTGCCCATCGCGCGGCCCGCGATCGTTCTGCCCTTCACGAGCGCCTCGATCGTTCTGCCCTTCACGAGCGCCTCGATCGTTCTGCCCTTCACGAGCGCCTCGATCGTTCTGCCCTTCACGAGGCCCGCGATCTGCCTGCCCGCGATCTGCCTGCCCGCGATCTGCCTGCCCGCGATCTGCCTGCCCGCGATCTGCCTGCCCGCGATCTGCCTGCCCGCGATCT
>Ga0163144_10009957_pt1 | contig 20327 bp, 20 predicted proteins | sample OliLak19BULKMAT1_FD_123175 | JGI IMG/M metagenome (GOLD analysis project Ga0163144, IMG submission 123175) | Freshwater microbial mat bacterial communities from Lake Vanda, McMurdo Dry Valleys, Antarctica - Oligotrophic Lake LV.19.BULKMAT1 | ecosystem: Environmental > Aquatic > Freshwater >... | reverse complement strand
GTAATAACGCTCGTGCACGAAACGGTCGATCCGGGCGATGCGTTCGCCCATGCTCTTTCCGGCCTCCAGCCCGGCCAGCAGAGAATCGTCCTTCGGCGCGGAACGGGCCGGTCCCAAGAGCACGACGGCAGAAAAAAAGAGGAGTATCGGTTTCATAAATTCAGGCCCAAAGTTTTAGCCGGCGGCCTTCCCAATATGACGCGATGATGTTTTCGGGCACCTCGCTGCTCAGGAAACGGGTAAAATAGTTCACCTCGGGCGGGATCTGCCGGCCGTCAGGATCGGAGATCCACAGCAGGTGGCGCGGTTGCAATTTCTGCAGGGTCCCGGCCGCGAAGGCCGCAGCTTCCGCGCGCTTTTCCGGACAGTGTCGCGCCACGACCATGGCCGTCCACTGGAAGCGGGCGAGGCAGTCGCCGTAGACCCATTTCGAGGCGAACGATAGCATGGGGTGCCCGCCAAACCACTGTTCGCGCGGCAGCCGCGGGGTGAGTTCCACCGGCCGCCAGCTTCTATCCTTGGTGGAGACAATGAACCAGTAGAGGTAATTCCCTTGTTCCGTGTCGAAACCCACCGGATGGTCGGCCCACCACAGCGTCAGCACGCGGCGGAGATCATCATGCGTGAAGAGCTCGGGCACGCACTCATGGATGATCGCAGCGGAGATCGCCGTGAATTGACAGTGCTGGATCTGCTCCCAGTGGGCGAACTCTCCGGCCTCGATGTTGGCACCCGCGATCTTGTCCCAGGGCTTCGGCTTGTAGGTGCCGTTTTGAAACTGCTCGATGATGTAATCGATGCGCCGGTGCGTCTGCCACTTGCCCGTGAGGACCACGAACTCGTAAGCATCGCGGTATTTTCGGTCGCCGGAGAACTTGTAGGCGACGGCGACCAGGGCGGCCATGATCGCGTTGTAGTCGGTCGGATCGAGCCGGTTGTTCCAGCCGCCGCCCGTGCGGTTGAAAATCGTGTAGTCCACCTTGATCTGATAGTCCGCCATGGTGACGAACATGGCGCGGATCTCCGCCTGCTCTTCCGCGGAGGCGATTGGATAGAAGGTCCACAACCCCCACATCGCGTGCAGGTATTGGTCACCGGTCGTGTGCACCGAATACTCGAAGTGAAACGGTTTGCCCATGAAGCCGGGATTGCCCGCCTCGACGCCGAACGCGTAGATAATGCGCAGCGAGCGGTAGGCAGCCCGCGCCGCCGCCATCGCCGCGGCTTCACCCGTGGCCTGGTAGCGGATGCTCTGGGCCGCGAGGTGGGAGCCCGACGCGGTGATGGAGTTCTCGTTGGTGAAAAAATCAGTGATGGCCTTGAACTTGTGCCCGAAGTTGAAGCTGAACTGATCCATCCCCTCCAGGTCGGCCGTGCGCACGACGCGCAGGCCCTCGGCCGCGATGTAGGGCATGCAGACCATGATGCCGCTGGGGTGCACCCGCGCGGCATGCGTCACGCGTTCGATCCGACGGACCTTTTCCTCGGGTGTCAGCCGGTCAAAGTCCGGCAGTAAGTGATCCAGCTCACCCCCGGGCGCCTGATCCGACCCCCCAACGGCCTTCGCGCCCAGGCTGCCCAGCGGCAGGGCCAATCCACCGGCGATGATGGTTTTAAGGAAGTCTCGGCGTGGCGTGGGATGCGACATGGGACGGCGGGTTGGGTGAAGCGCGGAGGATGGTGAAGGATGATCAGGTTCTCAACGGGCCGGGTGTGGCGCGAGAGCGAGGCGGAAGGAAAAGAGATCGGCGTCATCGAGGACGAACCGCAGGCGGACAAGCCGCCCGGCCAGGGCCGCCGGCCCGGAGCCATGCTGCCAAACAACGGTGCGTTCGATCTCTTCGCCGACTATTTCGGGGCACTCTTCGAGGGAGAGTCCGGGCAACGGCGCGCCCGCGAGGTCCTGGACCTGAACCCGGATGCCGCCGCTCCAAGCAGGGCCCGCGGTTCATCGGTGCCCGGTCGACCGGACTTTCGGGGTGGAAAGCGAGATCGCGGGAAACATCAGGCGAGAGAAGATCGAAGAAAGGAATCGAAAACTCCTTAGGGGAGAAGGGGTGCCCTCTCCCCATGGCTGACAACACGCCCTCCGACGTGACCGCAGGGTCACGCCAGAAGGCCGGCGAAACTACCAAATGTACTTCACGCCCAACCTCGCTTGAAGAGGTTCCGCAGTCTGGATCAATCCGGTCGCAGCGATCGCGACGACATAGCGTTCGTCGGTCAGATTATCGAGATTGAGCTGGAATTCCCAATTTTTGCCCCACCGGTACCCCGCGAACACATTCACCAAACGCGGGAAATCGATCAGGTAGTTGCCATTACGCTTGCCGGTCTGGTCCATGATGCTGCCTCCGAGGGTGAATCCATTCAGCGAACCCTTCGTCCAGGCGTACTTTGCCAGGAGGCTGTACTTGCGCGGAACGAAATCGACGGCCTGCACGGAAGGATCGGCCGCGATGGCGGAATCTCCATCAAAGTACGTCGCGATCAGGTCGGCATGTCCGTTCTCCCGGTTCAGACGCATGCCATAGTCCACTTCCCAGCCCTCACCCTTGTCCTGGGCCGACTGAATGATGCCTTGGATACCGTTTCCGAGGTCCCCGAAGGTGCGGACGTTGGTCAGCGACATGTCAAAGTGCACCAGCGAGCCATAGAGGCTCAGGTCGTCGGAGACCACGTGGTTGAACTTGATCCCGTATTCCTTGAGCTTCCCCTGCTGATCGGAAAGGGCGGCGCCCAGACCATCGTTGGCGGCAAATCGATCGGTGAAGCCGATTTGAGGGAAAATGTTCTGCGCGTCAGTGTAGTAGAGCGACACACTCGGCAGAACTTTTACCACCAGTCCGTACTTGTGAGTCTTGAACGACTTGTCCGGACGGTTGGTCGTGATTTTGGTCACGTAATTCGTGTTCGTTCCACCCGGCGTGAACCAACGCAGACCGCCCACCAGAATCAGCCGGTCCTTGAGGAAGGAAATATTCTCCTGGAAGTAATAGGAGAACGAGGTCGACTTGGAACCGGTGTCCTGCAGGTTCGGCAGCCCCGCGCCCGGTTTGGGTGTCGAGAAATAGGCGGTGTCGTTCGGAAACGCCTGGCTCCGGACATCCAAGGCCGGCAGCGCATTGACCGACTGGCCTGATCGTGAATTGGTCGCCGCTCCGTCGACCCCGAGCGTCGAATCGAGGGTGAAGTACTCCATCGGCAGCCGGTGGAGGAAGTCGAGCTGAACATTGTGCGTCACGTTGTCGATCGCCAACGGAATATCCTGCCGGGCGAGCGTGTAATTGTCGGCCCCCATCGTGATGCCCCGGACAAGCCGGCGGCGATCCACCAGATTGCCGCCGAAATAGTAGGCCCGGAGGTTGCCGTTGTCCGTCAACTTCACCAGCGTCGTCACATCGATGAAACCGTCGCTATTGTCCCAAAACGCATCTCTCGATCGGCCGACTGAGTACTCTTCCGTCGAATACTGATTGATCTTTGCTTTGGCAAGCGATTTGAGGGTCGGCGTGGGGCCCGAGACATCAAGGAAGTCGTTCCAATAAAAGTAACCGTTATCCTGGAAGTAATAGGCGTTCACCATCACGCTGATCGTGCTGCCAAAGTACATCGCCAGCCCGCCCCCGATGAACATCTGTTCGTTCTTGTTCTCAATTTCCTTGGGTCGGTCGCCGGTCAGAGCCCCGACCGTCACGCGGTAGTTGAGGCTCAAATCCTCCGACTTGACCAACGGCCCCGAAACATTGCCGCTCAGGCGCACATAGTTGTCCTCGGAGAACGTCGTTTGAATCTGCGCAGCCGGTGTCGCGGTCGCCCGCATTGAGACAAAATTCACCGCGCCACCAAGGAAGCTGTTGTTGCCCAGAATCAGCGCGCCCGGACCTTTCAGAACCTCGATACGCTCGACATCAAACATCGGATTGCGCTTGAAGGAGGATTTGGTGACACCGTTGCGCAGGGACGATGCGGTGCGGAAACCTCGAATGTTGACGTCGTCGTTGATCGTCTGATTGCGGGTCACGCCGCTGACCCCAACGGCCAACACCTGACTCACTTCCACCGCATTCAGATCCTTGATCTGCTCCGCATTGATGATCGAAATACTCGCGGGAATATCGAGGATGTTCTTCGCGGTACGGCTTCCCACCAAGGTCTGCTGTGCCTGGTAGCCATCCTTCGTGTCCTCCTTGACAACGAACGGCGAGAGTTCAACGACGTCCGCCTCACCCGGAGCCGCCGGTCTCGCTGGTTGGACTGCCTGGGAGAAACCTGACACAGAGGCGGCTAAAAAAGCCGCACACGCCACTAACTCAAGCCGCGTAACCGCGACCGAACATTTGATGCGATTCATTGGTGTTTATGGGGTTTACCCAGAGCAACCAGCCCCCGAGTATGTATACAACCAGATACTCCCGTACATTGATGTCAATTGAAAACTTCTTCCTCGCCGAGCCTCGCATGGCTCGATGGTCGCGGCACCACCGACTCGTCTACCCGTCGAACCGAGCGGCGCCGGCGCAAGTCTCCCTCTCTCGCGGAAAAGTTTGAAGAAATTTATCGACCCACCCGATGACTCTGCAGTCAATTAACGTTTCCATTTGGAATCGCCGTGCGGCCCGGCATCACGCGAACTCCGAGCTGATGCCGACGCCCGGTCCCCCTTCACCTTCCGCCGACCTGCTGACAATCGGTGACATCCTTATTGACAGCCTGATGACTGCTTTTAATACTCACGTATACATTGATCGACTTACCCAATCGATGGGGTGGGCCGTGGTTTCCGTTTTTGCCTAAAGAACGAATCCCTCTCTTACTTTTTCCTGTAAATCTCTTTTATGCAATCTGTTCTGATAATCGGCTGTGGAAGCATCGGCGAGCGGCACTTGCGGTGTTTTCAGCGGACCGAACGGGCCCGGGTCACCGCCTGTGACGCGAGTCCCTCACTGCTGCAGACGATGGCAACAACGTACAAGGTTCCGACGACTGCGGATTGGGAGAGCGCCCTCGAGGCCGGTGCCTTCGACGCTGTGGTGATCTGCACTCCCGCTCACTTGCATGTCGCAATGGCACTCCGTGCCTTGCGCGCCGGATGTCACGTGCTGATCGAAAAGCCCTTGTCCCAGTCCCTCCAAAGTGTGGCCGAATTGCTCCGGGCGCGAGACGAAGCCGGACGAAAGGCGGTAGTCGCGTATGTCCTTCACGTCTATCCGCTCCTCTCCCAAGCACGGGACTTCATCCGGAGCGGAGCGCTCGGACCGATCCGTCACGTGACGTCGACCAGCGGCCAGCACTTCCCCGCGGGACGGCCCGCCCACGCCGTGAACTACGCGCAGACCTACTACCGCGATCGCAAGACAGGCGGCGGTGCCATCCAAGACGCGCTCACTCACACCGCCAACTGGGTTGAAAGCGTGATCGGACCGACCGACAGTCTCTACTGCGATTCCGCGCACCAAGTCCTGCCAGGTGTGACGGTCGAAGACACGGTCAATCTTTGTGCACGCCATGGTGACATCCTGGTGAACTATACAATCAACCAGTTTCAAGCTCCCAACGAGTCGACGATCCAGTTCAACGCCGCCAGCGGGAGCGTGAAAATCGAGACGCACCTGCGCCGCTGGGGAGTGCAGAAACTGGGAGAAACCTCCTGGACGTGGACCGAAATCCCTCCGGCTGAACGCGATGCTCCCTTCATCGCCCAAGCCAACCGTTTTCTCGATCTGATCGAAGGGAAGCTCGCCGATCTCTGCACCTTGGAAGCGGCCGAGCAGACGCTTCGCTTCAACCTCGCCGCCATCGCCTCCTCGGACCAGGGTGTCCGGATGCGATGCTCGAACATCACCGTTTGAACGAAGGCCGCGCCACGTTCCGGTCCCCGACTCTTCCGATCCTTGAAATCAAAGTCCCGCCGAGTCTCCCCGCCAGCCTCCCCGGTTCGCACTGAAACCAAACGCCCGGTACGACGGACCGCGAAAACGGCCACGTCCCGGCCCGGCCGCGCCGCTCCGATTTCCGCCCCCGCGATCCCGATCGATGTAAATCGGAAGCTGCTCAACCGGTATCGATTTATCGAACACGAAGGGATGCAGATCCTCGCCGGATGGCTCCCGAAAGCGGGCACCTTCGAGCTCAAATGCGAGATTGGCCGCTCCGTCTGGGAAAGCGCGCTGCACGTGAACGCATTTTACCTGCGCCTGCGCGAGATCCAGTCACCCGCCTTCCAAAAGCCCGATGATCCGGCGCTGCTCAGGCTCGCCGCCGAGCTGAGGCACGCCCCGGATGAGTTTGCCTTTGCCCTCGGAGTCTACGGAACGGTCGTGCCCAGCCTGATCCGCGCCTTGGAGACGCACGAGACCGCGACCTTTCCCAACAGCGACCAACCGAGTGTGCACGCGATCCGGCATGCGTTGCTCGATCTTCGTTCACAGCAGGAGCGCGTCCTCCCGCTGATCGCGCAGGCCGAAAGCGCCGGGCATGTCAGCGCCGCCGCGAAAAAATGGCAGGCCTACATCGCCGCCCTGCTCGCCGCCTCCGGAGGGATCAGCGGTCTGGAGCCGCGCTCCCCCGCCCCCGCGGCGGTCCCCAAGTGCCGGATTGAGTTCAGCAGTCCGCGCGAGGCCGAACGCGACGACAGATTCACCCAACGCGGCGCCGATTTCGCCGCGATGCCCCCCGAGGGGGACTATGCCGAGCACACAGTCGAAGAGTTTGAACGCTATTCCACCGAGATGCTGGCTGCCGAAACGGTCGCCGTCGTGATGCTCGGGTTCAAAGACATGCCATGGGAGTTCCAGTTCAACAGCGCCCGGCATCTCTACGACGAGGTGCGCCATTGCCTGATGGGTTACGAATGGATGCGCAATCACGGGATGGATCCATTCCAGTCGCCTCAGTACCTCCAAGTCTTCCGCTGGCGTTCCCAATTTCCACCGCTGATGCAGTACTGCATGCTCACGATGGGCAATGAGGTGCATGCGTTCCCGTACCGTCACCGCCGCGTCGAAGCCCACGAGAAATCAGGCGACGTGCTTAGCGAGCAATTTGTCCGCTATGACATTGCCGATGAGACCCAGCACGTCCGCTTCGGCAAGCGGTGGTTGCCCGAAATGATCAAGCATGTCGGAGAAACGCGCAGTCTCGAGAAGTACACCGAGGACGTGCTTGAGGTTTGGCATAGCCAATACCGGACCGGCAAGCTGACCTTGAACGTCGAGTAGTGTCCCCCCCCACTCCCTTCTCACCCATGGCCTTGGTCAGCAACCCTCAGCACATCCGCCTCGCCATGCTCGGTTCCACTCCGGGCAACGGTCATCCGTATTCCTGGAGCGCCCTCTTTAACGGCTACGATCGCGAGCGGATGACGCGGGAATGCCCTTTTGCCGGCATTCCCGTCTACCTGAACAAGGAGCCAGCCGAGACCCTCACCATCCCAGGTGCCCAGGTGACCCACATCCATTGTCAGGGCGACGGCGGTTTTACCGCAGAACATGTCGCCCAATGCTCCCGCATTCCGCACGTCGTGGAAAAGGCCACGGATGTCATCGGCCAGGTCGACGCGGTGATCATCGCCACCGACATCGGAGGCGAACACGTCGCCCGCGCCCGGCCCTTCATCGAGGCGGGACTGCCCGTCTTCATCGACAAGCCCCTGACCGACAACGAAGCGGATCTCCAGACCTTCGTGCAATGGGTCGCCGAGGGCAAGGCGTTGATGTCATCGAGCAGCATGCGCTACGCGAAGGAGTTCCTCCCGTACCGGATTTCCACGCGCGAACTCGGGGACCTGCGTTTCGCCAGCATCACCACTCCCAAGAGCTGGGAAACCTACGGTATCCATGCATTGGAGAGCATCTACCCGATCTTCGGTCCGGGTTTCCTCACAGTCCGAAACACCGGCACCGCCCAGCGAAACATTGTTCACCTCACCCACCGTCGCGGAGCCGATGCCGTCGTGGTCGCCTCGTCCGACATGTACGGCGGGTTCGGCCTGCTCCAGTTGATCGGCACGATCGGCAAGGTCCAACTGACTTCGGGCGACACGTATTTTGCCTTCAAATCGCAGCTCGAGGCGTTCATCGCCTATTTGCGCACCGGGGTGCACCCGTACCCCTTCACCGAGACTGTCGAGCTGATGAAGCTGGTCATCGGTGGCATCCGCAGCCGCGAGCAAGGCGGGCGCGAAATCGCGCTCGCCGACATCAATCCCCGCTAGTCACAACCGTCCCATTTCCTCCAAGTTTATGAAACTCCGATCCAGCCGCATACTGAAACTGCTTCGTGAAGGTCAGCTTCCGACAGTCCTCAAGGTCAATCTCTCCGATCCTCGGGTCACCGAAATCGCGGGCCTTTGCGGTGCCGATGCCGTTTGGCTCTGCACGGAGCACGTGCCCAATGACTGGATCGGGCTCGAAAACCAGGTCCGGGCCGCCCGGGTGCACAACATCGACACGCTCGTGCGGGTCGGACGGGGCAGCTACAGCGACTACATTCGCCCGTTCGAGATGGACGCCACCGGCATCATCGTGCCGCACGTCGCCAGCGAGGGCGAAGCCCGGCAGATTGTCGACTGGGTGCGTTTCCATCCGCTCGGCCGGCGCGCGCTCGACGGCGGCAACATCGACGGTCAGTTCTGCCTGGTGCCCATCGAGGACTACCTGCGCCACTCCAATCAGGAGCGAATCGTAATCCTGCAGATCGAATCCCCTGAAGCGCTCGAACAGGTCGAAAAAATCTGCGCCGTGCCCGGATTCGATGGCGTTCTCTTTGGTCCCGGCGACTTCAGCCATCGTATCGGCAAGGCTGGCCAGCTCGACGCTCCGGAGGTCGTTGCAGCCCGGAAACGCGTCGCCGCCGCCTGCAAAACGCACGGCAAGTTCGCGATGACCGCGGGCCTGATCGCGCCCTTCGAGGATCTCGTGTCCGAGGGCTACCGCGTCATTGGAATCGGAGCCGACGTGGTCGCCCTTACCCAGTACGTCAAACAACGCCTGGAGCTCGTGCATGGTCACATCGCCGCGTTGCCACCCGCGTTGAAGCCCGCGGTTCGCTCTCCCTATGTCTGATTCCTCCCCGCTTCCCCTGACCTTGGAAGGTAAGGTCGTCGTCCAGTTCGGCGGCACCGGCCTGCTCGGCCCCGCCTTGATCACGGCCCTCGGCGCCGCCGGCGCCACCGTGGTGATTGCCTCGCGCAAGCGCGACTCGCTCGACGCAATTGTCGCCAAAGAACGCTTGGCCGGCGCTGATGTGCACCCCGAGGAGGCCGATCCCCAGTCTGAACCGTCGCTGCTCGCTCTGCGCGACCGGGTGCTTGCGCAGCATGGGCGGATCGACGGCATGGTCTATAATTCGGCCGCCCGCCCGATGAAGAGCATGAACGACGACCTCGCGGCCTGGAAGGCGTCGATGGACGCCAACGCCACCGGCTTCATCGCCGCCGTTCGCACCTTCGGCAATGCCATGGCGGAAAAAAAGTCGGGCAGCATCGTCAACATCGCCTCGATGTACGGAATCGTCGGCATGAACCCGTTCCTCTACGAAGGAACGTCGATGGGAGCCGCCCCCGACTACTTCTTCCACAAGGGCGGGATGGTGAACGTCACCCGGTACCTGGCTTCCTACTACGGTGCCTCGAACGTGCGCGTCAACGTGGTTTCCCCGGGCGGCATCTACAATCCTGACAAGCCCCAGGCGGCGGCCTTCCTTGAGCGCTACGCCAAGATGACCCCGCTCGGACGCATGGCGGACGCGCGCGAAATCGGCGGACCGGTCGTCTTCCTCCTGAGCGACGCCGCGGCCTATGTCACCGGCGCCAACCTTCTGGTGGACGGTGGCTACACGGCAAAGTAGTCGGAACAGTCCGAATGCCTGGCGCGCACCTTCCTTCCTTCAGCTTCTCATGATCCCAATATCCCAAAGGCCGGCAGGCTTCGGCTCCCTCAAAAAAGACGCGGTCCTCCGCGCAACGGCTTGGTGGCCGCTCGCCGGCGGTGTCTTCGCATTGATCTGGTTCGTCGGCCTGTCGCCGGCGGCAGCGCAAACGACGGCGGCATCGACCCCGGTCAATCTCGGCTCCCGGCTCGAGTTGTTCGTCGATGGCGGTCTGATTGACCGCATGGACGGGGCGCAGCTCAAGCTCCACTCACCAATCCGGGCCGAAAAGGTCCTCACCTTCGACAAGCCCTGGGAGGGACCCACCTGCGGGTTCTTCACCGTCCTCGAGGACCAAGGGTTGTTTCGCCTTTACTATCGAGGCAGCGCCAACAACCCGCGGGGCAATGATCGCCACTCCGATGAACATCCCATGACCGTCTGCTACGCGGAGAGTCGCGATGGCGTGAATTGGGTCCGCCCGAATCTTGGTTTGGTCGAGTTTCGCGGCTCGACGGACAACAACATCATGTGGATGGGCCAGGAGGCGCTCGCCTTCTCGCCTTTCATCGACACCAATCCCGCGGCGCCGGCAGCGGAGCGCTACAAGGCGACTGCCGCGGGCATCATCCCCGGCAGGAAACAGTACGCCTTGATCGGCTTCACCTCACCGGACGGTCTCCGTTGGACGAAACTGGGTGACCGGTCAATCATCCCCGACGAGGAGAGCAACGCGTTTGATTCCCAAAACATCACGTTTTGGGATCCGAACCGGACAAAATATGTCACGTTCTACCGAGCCCAAAAGGCCGGCGTCCGTTGGACCAAATTCGCAGCGTCGACGAATTTCTCCCAATGGCCAGCCGATTCGATCACGTGGTTCGATTACGGTCGGGCCCCGATGGAGCAGCTGTACACCAGCGCCGCCAAACCTTACCCGCGTGCACCGCATCTCTATATCGGGTTTCCAAATCGGTACCACCCGCACCGCAGCCTGCCCGATCAAGGCATCAATGCAGGTATCAACGATGCCGTCTTCATGTCCAGCCGCGATGGCATCCACTGGGACCGCCGCTTCCTCGAGGCTTTCCTCCGTCCGGGCCGCGACCCACTTAACTGGACAGACCGCAACAACTACATTGCAGCCGGTCTCGTTCAGACCGCCCAGGACGAGTTATCCCTCTATTTCAGCCAGAACTATCGCCACGGCACGGCCCACCTGCGCAGGGGCGTTCTCCGGCTCGATGGTATGGTATCGCTTCACGCAGGTTACGAGGGCGGCGAGATGGTCACTAAGCCTTTCATCTATCAGGGCGATACGCTCGTCCTGAACTTTGAAACATCCGGCGCCGGGTCCGTCCGCCTCGAACTCCAGGATACGCACGGCAATCCCATTCCTGGATACGAGCTGGAGACGTTCGCTCCGCTTTGGGGCGATCAGATTGAGCACCCGGTCGCCTGGTCGGCCAATCCGCGCTGGGGCACAGGCCTGCGGAAACTCGAAGGCACGCCCCTGAGGCTGCGGATCGTGCTCCGCGACGCCGATGTTTACTCGTGGCAGTTCCGGACCGCGCCTCCCGTGGGCAAGCCCTGACGATCCTTGCTCCAACCCGCCCTGCGGGTCCTGCCGGTGGGTGCGTCAACCGGCGTCCGTTCCTCCGCTCCCTTTCCCCATCCATCGCACTCCGACGACATCTCATGAAACCTTGGTACTCACTCGAAGGGAAAAACATCTGGGTGACCGGCGGCGCTGGTTATCTCGGCTCCGCCATTACCACCGAACTCGACCAGCAATGCGCGAACGTGGTCTGCTTTGACCTCGCGGGCCGGGCCGAGGCGTATGTCCGAGATCACGGCCTGACGCGCACGGTGCCGTGTACGCTCGACGTCAACGATCCCGCGAATCTACCTGCGGAGCTCGAGGCGCTCGTCACAAAACACGGTCTGCCCGACGGCGTCGTCCATCTGGCCACCGCCTCCTCGCGCGGAAAAACGCTGGAGCAACTCCTGCCGGAGGAGTTCCAGGCCACTTTCGACACCGCTCTGACCCCGACGTTCGTCCTTTGCCGATGGCTGGCGGAGCGGATGAAGCTTCGCGGGCACGGCAGCATCGTCCTCTTCGCGAGCATGTACGGCATGGTCGCCCCCGATCCCCGCATCTACCACCCGCCGATGGTGACCAACCCGATCGACTACGGTGCGGCCAAGGCCGCCTTGCTCCAGATGTCGCGCTATCTTGCGGTTCATTACGGGCCGACCGGTGTCCGCTTTAATTGTGTGACTCCGGGACCCTTTCCCAACCCCTCAGTCCAGTCCGGTTATCCGGACTTTATCAAGGACCTCGAAAAGAAGACCTCCCTGCGCCGGATCGGCATCAACCGCGAAATCGTCGGTCCGACGCTCTTCCTGCTGACCGACAGCGCGTCGTACGTCACCGGCCACAGCTTGGTCGTTGATGGCGGCTGGACGGCGTGGTGAACTCAACGATCGTCCTTCGAACAGGGTCGCGAGGCGAGGAACGCTGCTCCAATCACCGATTCGAGAGATCACGGGTACACGCCGGAGCGTCCGTCGGATCCACCAGACCCTCATGACACCGCGCGAAAAACTCCTGACCGTCGACAACCCTCCCCTCATGCAACGATCCCTCGGACGCAGTGGACTGAAAGTCAGCCGCCTGGGCTTGGGGTGCGCCACCTTCGGTCGTGAAATCGACGAAGAACGTGCGTTTGCCTTGATGGATTATGCGCTCGACCACGGCATAACACTTTTCGACACCGCCGAGGCCTACGGCGGTGGGCAGGCCAAGGCTTACCGTCGCGAGAAACTCGGAGTCGACGACTCACGCGAGGTCTCCGACGAAATGCACTCTTCGGAAAAAATCGTTGGACGCTGGCTTCGTGACCGCGGTGCGCGCGACCGGATCACGCTTGTCACCAAGGTCACGACCCACTTCACCCGTGAGCACGTGCGTGAAGCCCTGGAGGCAAGCCTTCAGCGGCTCCAAACCGGCTGGGTGGACCTCTATCTCTACCACCGTCACGATCCTTCCGTGACCGCCGCGGATGCGAACGCCGCCATGGACGCGGTGATCGAGGCCGGCCTCGCCCGAGCCGCCGGTTGCAGCAACTACTCGGCCGCGCAACTGCAGGCTGCCCTCGAGTCCGGCCGCCACGGCCGAAGGTCACGATTCGAGGCCGTCGAGTTCGGATACAATCTGATCCAGTCCCAAAGCGAGCTCTTCTCCCTGGCCGAACGCGAAGAGCTCGGGATCCTCGCCTACAGCCCGCTCGCGGCGGGCTTTCTCAGCGGGAAATACGTCCCGGACCGCGGTGCCGTGCCCAAGGGCACGCGATTCGACGTCATTCCGGGACATGCCGACGTTTATTTCAGCGAGCGCAGTTTTCGCCGCGTGACCTTGCTCCACGAGATGGCCGCCCGCATTGGGCTGCCTCCTTTGCAGTTGGCGATGGCGTGGGTTCTGGACCACCCCTTGGTCACGACCGTCCTCGTGGGCGCCCGCACGGAGGCACATCTGACCAACGCCCTGGACGCTGCGAAGGTCCGTTTTGACCCGGAGTGGCGTCAGGAAATCGCCGGCTGGGATGCAGCGGACCCTGCCTGATCGGGAGGACGACGCGCAGTCGGCGCCGGGGGACGAACTGCGAACAACAACGCAAGAGAGGATCGCGGTATCCGCGACGCGCAACCGGTGCCGACGGCGCGTCGCCCTCCCATCGGAGGCGGGACCCATCGGTCCCGTCGCGGCCTCGGCGAGGCCACCTACAAGAGAATTTTTTCTCCTCCAATTCGCTGTGTTGACACGGAGGCGCGTAGGACGGACGAGCCTCGAGGAAAGACGGTCATCTTGTCCAATCGTTGAGGACACCGCACTTCGATCAAGCGAACGATTGCAGGCGTTCCGGCACCGGTTCAGCCTGCACTATGCGTCAATTTCATGCCACAGCTTGGATCATCGGTCTGACCGCCGCGGGAACCCTCGCCAACGCAGAAACCAACGAAGTCTTCGAAAATCACTGCGCGGCCTGCCACGGACTTGATGGGCGGGCACGGACTCCGCAGGGAAAAAAGCTCAAGACCCGCGATTTGAAGGAGAGCCGGCTGACCGACGAGGAGCTGCTGCGTCGGATCCGCGAAGGCTCCAAAACGCCCGCAGGTGCAGTCCTGATGCCTTCATTCGCTGAAATCCTCAATCACCAGGAGATCCAGTCCGCCGCGCAAACAGCCAAGGCATTCCGGCCCCCCGCTCCCTGACTGGATCACTTGACGCAAATCCCTGACGAACTTGGGCTAGCTTCGGTGAAGGGCTGAAGATGCATCGCGAATTCGGCCGCGTCGTTTCTTGGCAGTTCGAGAAAGGGGACGGCTCCAGCGTGCCAAAGATGTCCTCGCGGGTGACACCTTTGGCGACAGCGGCTAGCGGCAGGACGGGGTCAGCCCCGCTCGCTGCCGCCTTACCCCTCGCGGAAGTGCCCGCTGGAGGGCGACGCGATGTCGGTGCCGGTTCGATTCCGCTAAGACCAACCGGCGGATTCATTCTCGAACGTACCACTCACGCCGGAGGCAACCACGTGATCACGAAGTAAACAAGCCGGCATAAGACGACGGCCACAGACAACCGCGGAAATGCGGATACCATCCAAGTGAGTAGCAGACTATGGAGAATGAGCGGAATCGTATATGGACCCTGATGAGAGAGTGTCGAATTTGGCTCAGCAAAACCGACGCGCTTATATTCGTCGCCGAGCGTCGTTGGTACCGAACGCTCATCCACCGCAATTGCACCCGCAAAATGTCATTTGATCAGACGATTGCCGGTAGGTTCATAGAATTTCTGATACAGGATCCAAGGCGCGACGACCATCAGGAAGGCACCAGCGGCGACCGCCCACGAGCGCCACATTAGCCAGTCACCCAATAGCTGCTTGGGTGATCCACCTTCAATCAACCGGGCGGCAAACAGGCCGGGAATCTGATTATCCGCGGGAAGATTTCTGGCGAATCGGTCCGCAGCGGCATCCGCAAATCTGATCGCAGGAGGAGAAAACAGCATCAACAAGTAACCCATTCCAATCGCCGAGAAGTCCCAGGTTGTTGCACACCGCGAGCATCCGACGGGGTTTGGCGCCTGGTGCGAGCGGGCCGTCCGCATTTGCCGCACGCGCCACCCCGGACAGCATCGATTCCAGAGAAGGGAGCGAAAGGGCGATGCCGGTCCCCTGAAGAAAGCGCCGCCTCTAAATCGGACGACGGGTAGAGACGTACGGAGCTCGGGAAAACGTACGTGCGGGGTCGGGCGTCATCGTGCGGCGCAGCGTAACCCGCGCTCGCCCTGTCAATGACGCGATCGACTCTTCCTTGACCCGCGATCAGAATGTCAAACGGGCGAGACATTTGCACAACTTCCCGCGAAATGAAAAGTGGTCTGAGCAGTCCCAACAGCCTACGTGAGGTCGGAGAATCGAAAGGATCCATCGTGGTTGACCACCGCTGTAATCTTAGCTTACTTTAAATCCATGATTACGACAGTAACCGGAAAAAACCTTGTCAGTGTCCCGGTAAAGATTGCACGGTCTCTGGGCATCGAGCCTGGCACCCGCTTGGAGTGGGAGCAAACGGCCGACCCGTCAGTCATGAGCGTGCGAATCCATCCCACACGAGGAGCCCTCGCCCGCCAACTTCAGGGCATTCTCGCAGCTCACGTTTCTTCACGGAAAGACCTCATTGCCGAACTCGATTCAGAACGCGCAAAAGAGGACTCGGAGCGGGGTGAGCAGCTCAAATGACCATCACCCACGTTTTCGATTCATCCGCATTCCTCGCTCACGCATTGGGAGAGCCTGGCGGAGACCAAGTCACAGCATTATGGGCCGATGTCAAAAACACGGTCGGAATTTCCGCGCTGTGCATTGTTGAGATTAAAACGCGCCTCCGGGAAACAATCAGCGACGTAGCGGAGCAGCGAAAGATCTACTCCATGTACCGCAGCTTGGTGACGGTGTTGTCGGTCACGGAGGAAATAGCGGAGGAAGCCGAAGCGCTGCGCGCTCGCACAAGAGGCAGAGTACCGCTTGCGGACGCTCTGGTTGCAGCGACCGCAAAGATTCACGGCGCGATTCTCGTTCATCGCGACGAGCACATTTTCGCCATCGCCCACAACGACGTGGCCCAGCTCCATCTGCCGCCGAAGAGAAAAGCCTAACAGGTGGAGGGTTGTCCTTTTGGCAGGTTCTCCAAATCTGAGACTTGTCGCGGCCCACGTACTTCCGGTTTCAGCATCACGGACGCTTCGCTGAAGGACCCGGAGACGATGGACGTCGGATCCTCCATTCCGACGGGAATCTCAATCCTGAAAAATCGCCACGGTTTTCCGGACAAGAACACCGTGCGCAGCCCACAATCCCAAACCCATAAGCCTCTCGACCTGCAGGCATGGCCTGGGACACGCGCGTGGGTCCGTGTGTCCCTCCTGATCGGATGACGATCTCACGCGGCCAATCGGTAGAATGAAAAAGCCGGCCTATTCGGCCGGCGAGAATTTCTCGAACGCACTACGAAGGACTTTTTACCAGTCGGACTTGATCTTGGCGCCGTCCTCCCTCGGTCCAATTTGGGGCGACGAAGAGAGCGCCGAGAACAACGTCCCGGCGTTCTCCTGGTCGTTGGAGTTTTGGATTAGGGATCGAAGGTGGACCTAGTTGAGCAAGTAGATCTCGAGGAGAACCTCGCCGGAATCCGTGGGGGTGCCGCCGCTGATGAGTGCCGTGTATGCGCCCGGTTCGAGAGTCGCGGTGAGAGCGGCGTCGCGGCTACCGACAGCGAGGGCAAAGGCACCCACTTGGGTGAACTGCTGAGGAAGGGTCGGGTCGAAATTCGGACCCGATCCGAAATCATCGTTGGTGGCGATCATGGTTGCGCCGCTCCAGAGTTGAATCTTCGGATTATTCAACGGGGACGGCACGTTAAACTGTGCGAGCCCAGGACCGATGGCGCGGACCATGACACGGCGCGGGGCGGACCCACCCACAACGAAGCCGGTGATAGCCGAGCCGTTGGCAACCAGCGTCGTGCGAGTGGAAGCGTTGATGAGCGGCGCCGCGGAGGCGACCGGCACCAGAGTGAAGGTGCCCGTCTGCGTGCTGGCATTGCCATACGTTGCCACAAACGCGCCGGCGGTGGCGCTACTGAAAGTCAGGGCCACACTGACCGAGGGTACTGAGCCGTTCGCCGGCTCGGTCACCCGGCCCGTGTTGGCACCGGTCTTCGCATAGGTAAACGGCACGGGGTCGGTCAGTGTGCCGTTTGGATTGAGGGTGTAATCGAGCCCATTCGAAGCGAACAGCGAGCTGATTGGGCCAGCACCGTTGGCACCGCCGGTAGCCGCGGTAATCGTGCCGTTGAAAATCACGCTGGTGAAGCTCGCGGGGGCAAAGTCCGTGGTCTGGGCATGCGCGACAGCGGCGAACAGCCCGCTGAAAAGGAGAAGAGACTTGAGAGATTTCATGAGAATTCTATTTCGATATTTGGAAAGGGAAAGAAAAGGCTGCGCCTACCGAAGGGCTCCGTTGAGACCATTGGGGAAGAAACCGCCGCTGGATGCATTTTGCGCGAGATACACAATGTTGAGCACCTGCCGAGCCGTGCGGCTGTAGGCGATACTGTTGATGTCCGCTGGCACCAGATTGGCCACACCGTTGAGCGTCACGCCCTGGTCGTCGTCATCCGCACCGTCGACCGAATCCCGCAAATCGGAGATGGCCTGCGCCGCCTGCTGGGCGGTTGCACCGGCCTGATAGACCAGCGTCCGGACCACGCCGGCGTGGTAGGCTTCGACTCCGAGGATGCCGGCAGCGGCCTCAAGATAGGTTTTGTTGGTCAGCAAAGGTGCGGCTCCCTTGTAGGCGGTGACGCCCACGTCCTCGAAAATGAAGGCGCCGAGCAGAAAGTTCGTTTCGTTGGCGAACGGATCGAAACCGGCACCCAGCCCCGCTGCCTGGGCGGCGGCGGCAAAACTCTCCCGCAGATTGATCGCGGGCCGCGCGACGGGGGTCGCGCCCGCTCCGGTGATCGCGGTGCGGAGAAAAGCGACATGCGCGCGTTCGTCGACGGCGATCTCGGATGCATATTGGCGCATCGCGGCCGTCGAGAAATTAACCGTCGGTCCGGATTTCACGGTCGTTGTCCCCGCGGTGCCGGCGCCCGTGACGCCGATGCCGAAGGATTCGATGCCGCGACCGTCGACCGCGTAGCTGTAGTATTCCGCTTCGAGGTATTCGAGGTTCAGCGCAAAATTGAGGACCGCGAGATCCGTGTCGGAAGTCGCGGCCGATTTGCCAAAACCCGCAACGGCGCGATTTTGGAACAGGCCGAGCGATCCGAGACCGATCACGCCGAGACCGAATTTTTTGAGAACGGAACGACGAGTTTGACTCGGCATCTGATTGGGTTGGAAGGAATATCCAACGGAGGACAATGATGACATAGTACAGGAGGGGGACTGCGATTATTGTGCTGACAGAATTTCGTGCGGCGAGCGTTCGCGGGCCCACCCCACGAAGAGGGAGCTTCTAGTCACCAATCTACGGGCAAAGTATCGCGCGAGATATGGGGTATTGACCCGAATTCCGCAGTTGTAACTCATACCCCCTTGGCAGAAGTGGACATATTCTCTTCACCTGATGGGTGAAGAAAAGGTGCTCCAGAAGCAGGCCTGATCTCAGTCATGCCCGCACCGCGCAACGGGCTCGGTCAAGAGGCTCAAGAGGGTCAGGTCATACCTTTAAACCCGACTTCCCAGCCCTCACGAGCCCATCCTGCTTGCTGACATAGGTGGGTGACCCCATTCCCAAATTTTCGGTGAATCAGGCATTCGCGACGTCCGTTTCCGTCTTCATCCGCAACGCCAGCATCGTCTTCCATAACGACGAGAAGCGTGTATCTCACCTATACTTACGACCGACCTCTTCCGTCAGCTCCCTCAAGTGAGCATCCCAGCTTCGCTCCCGGGTAATGCTGGTCGATAGACTGGTTGTTCCGATCGCTCTCCAGGAGGTGGACTTGAGTCGGTCAGAACCTAACGTCTTTTGGCGTTTCTCCCGCAGCCCACCTCACCGCAGGCTAGATCCTTTTTCAATGTATTGAACTCTGAGCTTCTGGGAAAAGTGAACATCTTGAGTCCATAGCGTTGCGGAGTGCTTCTGTGCAATTGTGTAAATGATGGAGTCGGCCAAGGCCAGTTTCTCCTCATTTCCAACGGCGGCCGCTTCGATGGCCAGATCGGCATCAAGATCCACGACCTGCCCTTGCTGCATTGCGGCTATGGCAACAAAAGCATCATCTTCTCCCTTTTCGCGCAGGATCACCTTGAACACTTCGTAAATACATACGGACGGAACAATGAGCAATTCATTGTCTTCGATCGCTTGAGCGAAGAAATCTGCGGTGGGCTCGCCCGCGAAATAAGCAAGCCACGCCGATGAGTCCACGACGTTCATGCACGATCACCGTCACGGACAAAAGATGTGTCGATTCCCTTGAGGTAGCCTCGTAACGCGCGGACATTGCGGATCGGAATGACCTCGATTCGATTTCGAAATGAAAGCATGCGGGCCTTCTCACCGCTGCGCAGGCCCATTGCCTCGCGAATCTTCTGCGGTATAACGATTTGAAACTTAGGTGAAATGGTTACCGTTTCCATGAGTATTACGACATGTCGATCGATCGCTGGTTGCAAGTTTTCAATTTTCGCCCCTGCCGTCCGGTCATGGACGGAGAGGGTGACGCGCAGGCCGCGCGGATGGATGAAGGAGCGATGACGGCGCTTGCTTCCGCCATTGCGGAAGCCTGCGCGTTCGAGGTCGGCGATCAATTCCCGGAGTTTCTCGGGCACGACAGGATCAAAACGATACTGCCTGTAGGCGCATGCGATTTATCCTGCGGAACAGCTGCAACCCTCCCGGCACGAACCCTGAAGATGCAGTTTCCTACCAATAAGAGAGCGGCGAAGTTCATGGTCGGAAATCGGGTGTGTCCGCGAGTTAGGCCCAGCCGCGCGCCCGTGCAAACGGAAACGCGCGCCCTGTAGAAGCAAGGTGAGGGCGCCCTTTGCGTCGCTCCTTGCGTCGCTGTTCTGAACAAATCTAACTCCCGGTCTCGTCTCGCCCAGCGTCATGCGTCCCATCCAAGCCGAATTTTTTGAAACCGCAGCCCCGGTAAAGGACGCGGTTGCGTATTTCTCCGAAGCCTCGGCGGAATCCCGGGGTGCGATTCATACTCGCCCGGAAGTGGCCGAGTTCATCCTCGATCTGCTGGGGTGGTGTCGCGGCAAAGAGCTTTCGCATGCCCGGCTGCTGGAGCCTTCGGCCGGTGAAGGCGATTTCCTGATCCCCGCCGTTCGCCGCTTGCTCTCCGGGGCTGAGCCCGACGACCTCAGAATC
>Ga0163144_10009956_pt1 | contig 20328 bp, 19 predicted proteins | sample OliLak19BULKMAT1_FD_123175 | JGI IMG/M metagenome (GOLD analysis project Ga0163144, IMG submission 123175) | Freshwater microbial mat bacterial communities from Lake Vanda, McMurdo Dry Valleys, Antarctica - Oligotrophic Lake LV.19.BULKMAT1 | ecosystem: Environmental > Aquatic > Freshwater >... | reverse complement strand
CTTTTTTCCGGGAGATGGCCGTCGCCATCATGGGAGGACTGGCCTTTGGAACCCTGCTGACCCTGCTGGCCGTTCCGGTGTTCTATCGAATCGCCCTGGGTCGCCAGATCCCGAAATAGATCCCCGCGCCTGCCTTATTCAAAAACCTTGCGCAAAAAGACTTTTTACCAGGCACCCTTTGCAATTACTCTGGTCTTCCGGATCACGTGCATGGAGTCATGTTGTCTCGTTCCCGGTTGTTGCCTGCCCTGCTGTTCCTGAGTTCTCTCACTGCGCCCGTTGCAGATGTTGTGGCCACCACGTCTGAGCCTGTCGTGTCGACGACACTGCCAGCCCCTGTGTCGCAGATCGCTCGCGCGCAAGGCGTGCCAGAAACCGCAATCAGCGCGTGGGTCCAGAAAATCGGCGAACCCATGCCACTGATTGCGGTGAACGCCGACGTGCCACGCAATCCGGCATCGACTATGAAGCTCGCCACTACTTTCGCGGCACTGAATGCACTGGGCCCTACCTACACATGGAGCACCCGGGTTCATCTGCTGGCACCCATGGCACCAGGCGGAATCGTCAAGGACGTTTGGTTGCGCGGTGGCGGGGATCCTTTTCTCGTGCTGGAGGAGTACTGGAAAATCCTCTCTGCACTGCGAGAAAAAGGTGTACGACGCATCGATGGCGATGTGGTTATCGATACCAGCTATTTTGATCTGCCGCCGGAGGATCCGGGCGCCTTCGACAATCAGCCCGATCGGCCCTACAACCTGTCGCCCAGCGCTCTTCTGGTGAACTTCAATTCCGTGCGATTTCGCATCCAGGCCCAGGCCGATGGCAAGGTTGGCACCCGCGCTGAACCTCCGCTACCAAACCTGAAAATCGTCAACAGCATCGCGCCGAACGCAGGACGCTGTGGTGGATATCAACTCGGCGTTGCTTTTGCGGTACAGCACCTCCCGCTTCGGGATCAGGCCACTTTTTCTGGCCAGTTCCCGCTGGCATGTCGCCAATTCGAACTGACACGTACGGTCCTCCAACCTGAGGGTTATGCGTTTGGACTGTTCAAGCTGTACTGGCAACAGCTGGGAGGCGAACTCCACGGCAAGATGCGCACAGGCGTGCTGCCGGCAAGCGCAAAACGCGCATTTTACGAACATCGGTCCCGCTCCATGGGCGACCTGATTCGACTCATCAACAAGTTTTCCAACAATGTGATGACACGGCAGGTCGAAATGACTTTAGGCGCGGAACGTTTCGGTCCTCCCGCCACTCCGGCCAAGGGCCAGCAAGCCATACTTGAAGTCCTGCAGGAACATGGCATCGAGACAGCCGGACTGGTCATCGCCAACAGCGCTGGTCTGTCGCGGGACAGTCGTATCAGTGCGCGACAGATGGCCGGTATTCTCAAAGCCGGATGGGAGAGTTCCTACATGCCGGAGTTTGTTTCGTCGCTGGCACTCGTGGGCATGGACGGGACCATGCGATCAAGATTGAACGGCAGTGCAGGAGCCGGCCGCATGCACGTCAAGACCGGGCGACTTGACCACGTCTCGGCGATTGCCGGATACGTTACGGCAAAATCCGGACAACGACTCCTGGTGGTGCTGTTGATCAATAACCGCAATGCACACCTTGGTCCTGGCAACCTGCTGCAAAACACCTTCCTGCGCTGGGCTCACGACATGCATTGATGTGGTTGGAGATGACTGACGAACCAATCGAGCCGGTCAGCTCAGCAATCCGAACAGCAGGATGGCCAGCAGGATCGGTGGTATGAGGTAACGAATGAGGCAGAGCCAGACCAAATATACCGGCGATTGAGTACCGATCGCGTCCGTTGTGACAGCCCTCGGGAGTACCCATCCTGCAAATAACGCGATCAGCAGCCCGCCGATCGGCAACAGGATCTGGTTTGGCAGGAAATCGAGCAAGGCTTCAAGCGTCATTCCGAACATCTTAACTTCAGACCAGGCACTGAAAGACAAGGCGCCAATCACACTGCCCGCAAGAACGAGCCCGCCAACGCTGATCACCGAACGATGTCGTTTCCATCCAAATCGCTCCATCGCCCAGGCGACAAGGGCTTCGAGCAAACCCACCAGTGAGGTGATGGCGGCAAACGCCAGCAGGGAAAACAGGACAACGGCAACAACCTGGCCACCCTCCATTTGTGCAAAGGCAACCGTAAGTGTCTGGAAAATGAGACCCGCACCACCCTCCGCATCCATGCCTTGCGCAAAGACCATCGGAAATACGACCAGGCCAGCCAGCATGGCCACCGACGTGTCGACCATCGCAATGACGATTGCATAGGTCACCACCGGTGCTTCCCGAGGCAGATACGCGCCGAAGGTCATCATCGCAGCCATACCAACACCAATGGAGAAAAACGCCTGGCTGACGGCAGCGAGCCAGGTCTGTCCGGTGACCTTCGACAGATCCGGGACAAAAAGGTACTGAACAGACTGCGAAAAACCGCTCCCCGTGACCACGTTATAGATCACCAGGCCAACGAGCATCATCAACAACGAAGGCATCATGACTTTGGCGGCGCGTTCGATGCCCTGTTGCACACCGAACCAGATCACGGCAAGGCTCAGTGCCAATGCGAGTGTCGCCCAACCCAGCAGTCTGGCCGTATCTCCCAGCAGCGAGTCAAATTCAGCTTCCGCCGCCAACGCTCCAAAGCCTGCAAAACCCGTGGTCAGCGCCTTCGCAAGATAAGCCAGGACCCAACCGGTTATCACGGTATAGAGAAAACAGATCAACAACGCGGCCAACAGGTTCAGATGACCAAGCCATGTCCAGGCAGGACTCCGCCGGTGAGCACCAGCAAGATGCGCCAGCGCGAAGGGTGGGGTACCCCCTCCCTGCCGACCGATCACGATCTCGGCGATGAGGATAGGTACAGCAATCAGCAGGGCACAGCCGATGTAGATCAGGACAAAGGCACCGCCGCCGTTTTCCCCGGTCAGGTAGGGGAATCGCCAGATATTCCCCAGTCCGACCGAAAATCCGGTTGCCACCATCAGGAAGCCAAAACGCGACCCGAACTGCGACGGAGCAGGCAACCGATTATTCGTCCCGGGGAAGGGTAATCGACTGGAGATGTCCTGCTCCCCATACCTGCTTCAGGAACTCATCCGTGTAAGCCTGCTCGGGATCCGCACGGACAAACTGATCCAGCCGTACTGCATCATCTCCAACCAATATGCGCCACCGACCGTCCCGCACGCCATCGAGAATGATATGCGCCGCCTGGGCTGCCGTGGTCGGTGCCTTGTCGCGAAAGTCGACGGCACGCTGGTGCATCGTTGAACGAATGGCATCATCGGGGAGATTGCCGACCGGATAGCCCATCGCGACCATTCTCGATCTTGCTGCATCGACCTCTTCTGCAGACATTTCCAACGCGCCATGTTTGCCCAGTACCTTGGAGGTATTGAGTGCGATCGACGTCCCGATGTGTCCAGGCATTACCACCGACGCACCCACATGAGGCGCATGCTTTTTCAGATCCGTGATGATCGCTTCGGTGAACCCTTTCACCGCAAATTTTGCCGCCGAGTACGCCGTATGCTCAATCCCGGGACCGAGCGATGCCCAGAAGCCGTTCACCGAACTGGTGTTGACGATATGACCTTCTTCGCTCGCCACCACCAATGGCACAAACGCGCGGCAACCGTAGTACACGCCGTACCAGCAAACCGCAAAGGTGCGCTCCCACTCCGCACGATCGCCATTGATGAAACTGCCTCCACCGCCAATACCCGCGTTGTTGAACAGCAGGTTGATGTGGTTGGTGTCGTGTGCGTTCTGCACCGCGTCACGGAAGGCGAGCATTTCGGCTTCGATGCTGACATCGCAAACAAACGTGCTCACACGTACGCCATCCGGTGCTGCGGCCAGCGCCATTGATTGTGTCTCTGCCATATTCGCAGCTGACACATCGCACATCGCCACGTGACACCCTTCCGCCGCAAGGGCACAGACGAGTTCTCGGCCCATACCGGTGCCTCCACCGGTAACCACAGCGATTTTTCCCGAGAAATTCTTCATGTCAGTCCAGTTTCAGCCATCGGGCGTAGAGTTCGTGAAAGTGACGTACCTTGGATTCCTGATAACGAGCCAGCACCACATCGGTGAACTGCGCAGCTTCCAGACCGGTCTGTACTTTTGGCAGGTTGAACGTGTCCTGCTGGAACACCTTGGCGAGCGCGCCCAGTTCAACGGCCATCGACCAGTCGTCTCCCTCGTTCAACCAGTGCACCGGCGCAGGTTCAGGACGCTCGCCGGCAAACGGAGACATGTAGTAACACTCCATGATCGACTTGTCGTGGTGGTCACCATACGGGCGGAATCGATAGACGATCCGGTTGAATCCACCCCACGGATGGAAATTTGGAAACATCGTGTAGTAAACGCTATCGGACACTTCGGAATCGGCGATGGGTCGATTGCCGACGATTGGCTTCAGCGCCTGTCGGGATGCTTCTGCCAGGGCTGCCCGTGCACGCATGCCGGCAGGAATCTTTGGCCCATCACTATCTTCGAATTTCATGGTGACGGCGTCAAAGAGCTCCTGCTCGGTTGGATTGAAGCGCAGATGCGGGCTGGGGGTGCCATTGGGTGTAATGGCGCGTGACATGTTGCCCCACACATCGTACTGGGTGTTTTCATCGCCGATACCGACGAGGATCTGCGGATGCGTGGTGATGACATGGAAAGCTTCCATGAACGCTTCCTGACAAAGCTTCCAGTTGCAGCTCATCACCTTGGCGACATGCGCCTGGATGTAGCGGTTTTCCGGCTCCCAGACCGCAAAATGTTCTGGCATGTCGCCGAGAAACGTCATCAGCGCTTCCGCGTTCATGTCCATGTTGATGAACACCCAGCCGCCCCAGGTTTCAGCTCGAACCGGCGTGAGTCCAAGTTCCTTGCGGTTGACCTGTGGAAAATCCCACTCCGAGGTGATGTTCCGGATCGAGCCGTCGAGATTGAAAGCAAAACCATGGAATGGGCAGATGAAGTTGGAGGCATGTCCCGGATGGTCGCAGAGTCGACGTCCCCGATGCCGGCACACATTGTGGTGCGCCATGATCCCTTCACTGGTGTTGACGACAAGAATCGAGAACTTGCCGATGTCATAGATGATGTAGTCGCCGACGGCTGGAATTTCTTCCATCCGACAGGCCATCTGCCAGACCCTTGGCCACAGATCACGCATTTCCTGTTCGTGATACGCACGATCCCGGTAGCGACTGACAGGCACCGTGAGCGGGCCACCCGTATATCGATTTTCGAGTGTCAGTGTTCGGGGTGGTGGTACGACGTCCTGAGCGATCAGTTCCTGGTAAGTGATCCCTGCAGAGTTCAGTTGTTCAGCTTCGGCCATGGTGATCCCCTGATGTTTCTGGTGAATTCAAATGAATATCGTTTTGTTGCGTCAGCGATTCCGCCTGACCAGCCCACCTTCAGGCAGTTGCGGACCGGCCAGCCAGAGCAGCATGTGCGGGTCAGCGAAGGTGATGTCGCCGGAGTGATGACGACCGTCGTAATGAAAGACGCCTTTGAGGCCATTGTTTTCGACCTCAACCAAGCCGTCGCTGCGCAGCGTATAGGTGGCGCCGGACAAAGGGTGCTTCAACACCGGCATGAATTTTCTCCATTGTGGACTCGCCAACAGTGTACCGGTAGCGGGGAGTGCTGCCCACTCTCCAGAGTTTCCCCAAAGTGTTCAGACCGGCGAGCCTTTGGGGAAGTCTGGCGGACGTTTTTCCTGTAACGCAAGCAGGCCTTCACGCGCCTCGGCCGTGGTAAATCCGAGCATTTCGAGCGCGGTTGAGGCATCAAAACTTGGTCCCGCCATGCGCAACCAGTTATTCAGCGCGTACTTGGTCCAGCGAATCGCATTGGGGGCGCCATTGGCAAGCGTTCGTGCAACCGACAACGCCTTCTCCTGCAGATCCGCATCTTCAACACACAGCGACACCAGACCGATACGTTCGGCTTCTTCGCCACTCAATCGATCACAGGTCAGCAGGTAGTACTTGGCCTTGGCCATGCCACAGAGCAGTGGCCAGAGGATGACGGCATGATCACCAGCAGCCACCCCGAGCCGGGTATGCCCATCGGTCAGGTTGACCGACTTGCCAACGATGGAAATATCCGCCAGCAGCGCTGCTACCAGGCCCGCACCAACCGCCGGACCGTTGATCGCCGAGATGATGGGCTTGCCGCAGTTGATCACGTTATAGACGAGGTCACGCGCCTCTTTCCAGATGGACAGCCGCGTGTGTTCATCGTTGACGATGTCCTGAATCATGGCGAAATCGCCACCGGCAGAAAATGCCCTGCCCTTGCCGGTCAGGATCACGCAGTCAATCGACTCATCCTCATCGATATCACGCCAGATGTAGGTGATCTCTCGATGACCTCTGCGGTCGAGCGCATTCAGTCGTTCCGGCCTGTTGAAAGACAGCCGCAGAATGCGCGGTTCCGGATATTCGACGATGAATGTTTCGTATTTGTCGTAGCGGCTGCTCACGGAAACTCCTCAGATCTGGTTGATGCGATACAAAGTGTGTGTGGTCTCACCCGTGACATGTGTGGTCTCACCCGTGACATAGACCTTGCCATCGAGCACCACGGCATCGTTCACGATCATGGCGGGTGGCAGGCTTGGCGCGGCGGGTGGCAAGCCTTTGGCCACGTCACCAAGCGACCGCGTGCTGCCACCCTCAACACGCAGCACGCCTCCGCTGTCTCCCTCGACGACGATCAGGCCCTGTTCACTCACCGCCAGTCCTTCCGGAGACTGCAGTCCGGCAATCAATACCTCGGGAGTCACGACTTTCCCGGCAACCGCGATTTTCACCACCTGCCCACGCTCCCGATCGCTGACATAGAGTATATCGCCCTGCACCACGAGGTCGGTCGGCGCACCAAGGTCGGTAGCCAGTACAAGCGGCTCGTCATCCCCAAGCAGTGCAACCGACTTGCTGCCATGCAGCGCAACGGCAACCCCCGCTGCATAGGGAACCACACCCACTGGTTGCGCGAGACCGTCCCAACGTCGCACCACCTGGCCTGCGGTTGGATCCCACACCCGTACGCTGTTATCCGTGAACGACGAGAGAATCAGATTCTCCCCATCCGCGGCAACCGTCAGCACGCTACCCATCTCACCTGCTCCGAAGACGCTCTTCTGCGCAAACGTGGCAGCACCCGTCTGCGGATCGAAGCCGCGAATGCTGTGGAAGTCCGCGATGATGATCTCTGTTTTGCCACCACGGGTCAGTGTGGTGATACCCCCTGGATGAGCAAGCCCTCCCGGTAGCAGTTTGGTCGCCGTACCGTCGGCCTCGATACGGGCGACAAAACCATCCACGAAGCTGGAGACAAAGATCCGGTCCTGCGCATCGAATGCAAAATTGTCGAGGCCCGGCTCAACAGTTGCGACCAGCGTGTTCACACCCTTGGCGATGCGATGCACCGTACCGTCTGCGGTATCCATCACGTGCAGTTCGCCCTTGCTGTTGAACTTGACCGAGGCCGGTGTTTTGAACCCGGTCGCCTCCATTCGGTGCTGACCGGTGTCAACATCGACGCTGACCACTTCATTGGCGAACCAGCGCGGACCGTAGAGACGCCCATCTGGACCCCAGTCCATGCCGTTCAGCCCGCAGTTCGGTCCAAGATCATCAGCAATCGAGCGTGGAGGCCGCACACCGGCGGGATCCAGTTCATACAGACCTGTGCCAAAAAAACACTGCGCCACAAACAGGCGGCCCGCATCGGAAAAGGTGATCGGATTGACACCAGGGGAAAGCATGGCAGCCACCTTGCGCTCACCGGCTGCGTTGAAACCGGCAACTTCGCCGGTGAAGATGGTCGTCCAATAGAAGGACCCGTCCGCAGTAAAGGCGATATCGTCCGGCCCGTAGACCCCCTCAGCTTGTCCAAGCCGCTTCCTGATGGCGCCGGTCTCAGGATCGATGACAACGATTTCTGAGCCGAAGACCGACGCGACATACAGCAACCCGTCCGGCCCGAAATGCAGGTCATTGGCGCCGGCAATCGATGCACCGGTGGCAATCTGCTCGACCAGCGGTGCTTCTGGCGCCTTGGCCACTTCCGCGCTTGCATCAGGCGGTGGTGCTGACGGCTTGTCGCAACCTGCAGCCAGCAAGGAACAGAGAACCAAGGCATGACGGGTCTTCATGATGCATCCCCCTGAATAATCCGATTCAGAAAAATCCGATTCACTTGAGCAAGAGTACCCACCCCGGCAATCATGCACACTCTCGCTTCATCTGGCCAACCAACAGGAATACCCAACATGCAAGGTCCCGTCCGTTCCATGACCCTCGACGAAGTCCGTTCCCACACTGGCAAGGAAATCGGAGTTTCCGACTGGTTCCTCCTCGACCAGGACAAGATCAACGCCTTTGCCGACCTGACTGAAGACCACATGTTCCTGCATGTGAACCCGGAAGCGGCGAAGATGTCGCCATTTGGCGGCACCATCGCACATGGTTTGCTCACGTTATCCATGATGCCTGTCATGGCTTATCAGGCGATGCCCGGCGTGTCCGGGACCAAGATGGGCGTGAACTACGGCTACAACAAAGTGCGGTTCATGGCTCCGGTGAAATCTGGCAAGCGCATTCGCGGCAAATTTACCGTCAAGGGTGTCGAAGAGCAGACCGGTGGTCGCATGCAGATCACTCACGATGTGACCATCGAAATCGAAGGTGAGCCCAAGCCGGCACTGGCAGCAGAATGGATCACGATGGTGTGGATGTAGTCGTCTGCCGCGCAGACTCACAGCGCCACCGCGCCACAGACCGCGCCACACACCGCGCCACACACCGCCCAACACCCATCGCTGTCAGGCGATCATCCAGTCAACCACCTCACGGGCAAATCGGGCGAGTGCAGGACGCGACTCGCCGGCTCGTGCGCGGATCGCCAGGCTGTGCAGCACACTCTGTGCCAGGTGCCCCGCTACCCCGGCGCTTCGTGACGGCGGGAATTCCCCATCTTTCTGCGCCTGGCGAAAGCGCCTGCCCAATATCTGATCGAGTTCGGCCAATGAGGCTTCGAGTACGGCCTTGATTGGCGGGTGGGAGGCTGCCTCCACCGGTGCCGTGCAGAATACAAAGCAGCCCAGCGCTGGTTCCTGCGCGAAGTAGACGGTCAACGCATCGTCATAGAGATTGCGCAGCGCCTTGCGCAGATCGGTCTCCTGCATCACCCGCACTTCCAGCGTGGCCCGGAGTTCACCGACAAAGTGTCCGAGGGCGAGTTCGTACAGCGTCACCTTGTCGCCAAACGCGAGGTAAAGGCTTGGCTTGTTCATGCCAAGTGCAACTACCAGATCATCAAAGGTCGTGGCACTGAACCCTTTTTTCCAGAACGTCTGGATAGCCGCACCAAGCGCCACATCGGGTTCGTACTTGCGCGGCCGTCCCCGGCGAGGTTTCTCTTTTATTGTACTATCCGGCACTTTACCAATTATTGTACTATCTGGTAATTTATCCATTATTGTACTTTTCAGTATTTATAAGTCCCGGTCAACCCGATTTTGTCACCAGCAAGCGCCGACCGCGCAGGGGATCAGTCGTGGTACACATCATCAACCCACGCAGTTTTCTGGTCTCGCGGCTCAAAGGCGTCCATGTGTTCGGTTTTGATGGAGCGCCATGTTCCCAGCGGGTGTGTTTCGCCCTCGCTGAAAAAGGCCTCCTTTGCCACAGATCCGTGCCATGGAAAAGTGCGGTGCCCACGGACTGTGAGGCGATTCCCGGTGCCTACACGTTTCGACAGGTCTCACTGATCCGCAAGGAACATCTCGATCCGGATTACGCTGCGATCCAACCCAACCTCGTGGTGCCGGCGCTGCTTCATCATGGCAGACTCCACATCGAATCCATGGACATCATCGCGTATCTCGATGAGACACGGCCAGCCAATCCGCTGGCTCCCGCCAGCGCCAGCGAACGGCAACTGTGCGAAGATCTGGTCGAACTGGGCAAAGCCCTGCACGTCAGCGTTCGTTACGTGTCCTTCCATTGGGGCTTGCGCGGTCTCGGCAAGCTGAACGACAAAGAAGAACAGCAACTGCGTCAGCTTGAACAAGCCGGCTCACCAGAAAATCTGGTCGACTTTTATAGCCGTTTCGATCGTAACGCCATAGACGCAACGACCTTCGTCGGGCACCTGCGCGCTCTCGAATCCGGTTGGGAAGAACAGGAAGCGCGACTGGCAAGTGATGGCCGTCCATATCTCACCGGCAGGCAGTTCAGCAAAGCGGACATCATCTGGGCGATCAAGACCCAGCGGATATTCGAATGCGGATATCCCTTAAAACAGAACTTTCCCAACCTGCATGCCTGGTTCACTCAAGCGCGCAAACGCCGTGGATTCCAGGGTGGGGTTGTGCGCAACAACTGGTTGATGAGCAATGCGTTCCGCCTCAAGGCCGCGTTCGAGAACCTGACCGGAACGGGGATCGCCAGGAGTTCAGCGGCAGCATCTTCTGCCTCCGTGTGACCCGATCAGCTTTTCCGGCACCCTCTAGCCCGGACTATTCATGAAGGTTCGTCGCCAGTGACGAGATACGCGAAAAGACAGTGTGGCGCGCCCTTGCAGGCGCGCAATCGTACCAACAGTGCGGCGAGCACGCGGAAGGAGCACGCGCAGTGTTTTCGCTGCTATCGGCGACCGCAGTAGGCAATTCATGAATAATGCGGGCTAGCTCCCGCGACTGAGTTTCACGAATGATCCGGGCGGCAAGACGGGTTCAAAATCTGGACACGCCTTTGTCCGCCCGGCGCAGTACGCTAGCCCCATCGTCGATGAGGCACAGCTATGGGATTCCAGATCAACGACCCCGAAGTTCGCAGTCGACTGGAAAGCCGTGCCAAACCGTACTACCTGCGCCTGTCCGATGAACTTTCCATCGGCTATCGCAAAGGCAAAACCGTGACGCGCTGGGTCATCCGGCGCAAGACGGGTGGCCGTCATCTCATCACGACATTGGCCGGTGTCCTGCCGGACGATGCCCGGCCCGCCGATGGAAAAACCGTACTCAACTTTCAACAACTTGTGGAGAAACTCATGACCACCAAAGAAAAATTCGCCTGCAGCTTCTGCGGCAAACCTCACACCCAGGCCGCCAGGCTGGTTGCCGGCCCCGGAGTATTCATCTGCAATGAGTGTGTGGCGCTTTGTCAGATCCATATGGACCACCCTGAAGCGAACGGCACCTTGCTGATGGAAGAGGGTAAACCGGTGATGCGTGAAGGGAAGCCGGTGTTCACACCGTTCACCGAAGCCGAAGAGGCAGCCAGGAAGGTGCTCCTCGGCACAGACTGACCAGGAAGCCGATGGACTGCCGTCCGCCGGGCTGCGGCAGAATCAGCCGGACCTGCAGTCGTCCTGCCAGGTCCAGACCGCACGCTCCCGGAAGCTCCTGACGCGTCAATTCCCCACCGGCTGCCTGACATGGCAGACTACCCATCACCAAAACAGAAACTGGCAATCATGCAGAGGGAGCAGCCCATGTCCGATCTAGACGCCGATCTCTTCAACCTGGCAATGTCCGAACAGGCCCAGCCGTTGATGGACGCCGTGAAAAAGCACATCCGCGACAACGTTGATCCGATCACCGAAGAGTTCGCCCGCCTGCACAAGGAAAAAACGGATCGCTGGTCCTGGCATCCTCGCCAGCTTGAACTGCTGGATGGTGCCAAGGCCAAGGCCAAGGCATCCGGCCTGTGGAACTTCTTCCTGCCTGATGCGGAGACGGGCGAGGGCCTTTCGAACCTGGACTACGCCTATATCGCCGCCGAACTCGGCAAGTATGCCTTGGCCTCGGAAACCCTGAACTGCAGCGCTCCGGACACCGGCAACATGGAGGTCCTGGAACGTGTGGGCACCCCGGAGCAGAAAGAAACCTGGCTGAAGCCCTTGCTCAATGGCGAGATCCGTTCAGCTTATGCCATGACCGAGCCTGGACTGCCCTCCTCCGACGCCAAGAACATCAGCACCAGTGCGGTGCTTGATGGTGACGAATGGGTCATCAATGGCGAGAAGTTTTACATCTCTGGTGCCGGTGATCCGCGCTGCAAGATCATGATCGTGATGGTGAAGACCAGTCCTGATGCCGCGCCAAGCCGGCAGCAGTCGCAAATTCTGGTCCCGTTGCCGTGGCCCGGTGTGGAGATCCTGGAGGGCATGCAGGTCTTTGGTCACGACCATGCCCCGCGTGGCCACATGCATCTGCGTTTCAACAACGTGCGGGTACCCAAGGACAATTTACTGCTGGGCGAAGGTCGAGGTTTCGAAATTTCGCAGGTTCGCCTGGGACCGGGACGCATTCACCACTGTATGCGCTCCATCGGCAAAGCTGAAAAGGCCCTTGAACTGATGGTGAAACGAGGTGCCACACGCGAAGCCTTCGGCAAGCCCATCATCAAACTGGGCAAAAATCTGGAAGTCGTTTCGCGCGCCCGGATCGAGATCAACGCAATGCGCCTGGCGGTGCTGCAGGCCGCCAAGGCCATGGACGTGCTGGGTAACAAGGAAGCACGCGTTTACGTGAGCGCAGTGAAAGCCATGGTGCCGGAAAAGGTGTGCGCCATCATCGACGCTGCGATCCAGATCCACGGTGCAACCGGTATTTCCCAGTGGACACCGCTGGCCGAGCTGTACACCGACATGCGGCATCTGCGATTTGCCGACGGCCCGGACGAGGTGCACCACATGGTAGTGGGACGCGCCGAAGTCCAGAAGTGGGGTCTCTGGTAGGAGCGGTCTCTGGTAGGAGCGGTCTCTGGTAGGAGCGGTCTCTTTTGGCAGCGGTCTCCGACTGCTAAAAGATGTTCGAGATCTCAGATTCGCGATCAGGAAATCGCTCCTACCATACTCGGCACATCACTGGGCACATCGATTGTGGGATCGGTCTCCGACTGGGAAATCAAGAGCATAGCCAATAGATTGTGGAGGCATCATGTCATTCATTCCATCTTCTGCTGCGTGCGCACTGCTGCTACTGCCAACCTTTCTGATGGCTGCTGACAAACCCACCAACGCGCTCGATGCACTGCAACCTCGCATCGCTTCGGGTGAGTTGCCCGGAGTCCACTCGGTCATCGTCCGTCAGGGTGAGCAAAACCTGGTCGAGTGGTACTTCGCAGGTCACGACCAGACCATTGGCAAGGATCTCGGTCAGATCGACTTTTCATCCACGACCCTTCATGACGTTCGCTCCGTCACCAAGAGCGTTGTGTCACTGCTCGTTGGTATCGCCCTGAACGATGGGTTGATAACCAGCCTCGATGCACCGGTTGTGTCCTACTTCCCTGAGTATAAGGACCTGCCAGCAGTCACCACCGAGGACGTCACATTGCGCCACGTGCTGTCCATGACTTCCGGCTGGAACTGGGACGAATTCACCCATCCCTATACCGACCCGAGAAATTCGGAGATCGCCATGGAACTGGCGGAAGACCCCATACGCCACGTGCTGACGCAACCCCGTGTCAGCAAACCCGGTGAACGATTTCACTACTCAGGTGGTGATGTTGCCCTGATCGGCGCCGTACTCGCCAGAATAACCGGCAAACCGCTCGATCAATACGCCGTCGAAAAGCTGTTTGCACCGCTCGGCATTGCACAGCATGAGTGGTCGAAGCGCATTGATGTCCCGCGGGCAGCGTCCGGTCTTCGCCTTGCTTCTCCCGACATGATGAAGATAGCCGCGATGGTTGCTGCCAAGGGGAAAAACGGTGGGCAACAGATCGTGCCTGCTGCCTGGATTGAAACGATCACCAGCCAGCACATCAGTATCCCCGATTCCCGCGCACCGGGGAGCGGCTACGGGTATTTCTGGTGGCTGGGCCAAAGCGATGGCGTCAACTGGGTTGGCGCGATAGGCAATGGCGGTCAACGGATCTGGATGGTCCCGTCGCTCAAGCTGCTGGTGGTTACCACTATGGGTCTGTACGACAGCCCAGAACAGGCGCGGGTTCCGGCCACCATCTTCGAGGCTGCGATCAAAGCGGCGCTGGACAGCATGTAGAGGCGGCCGCTTGCGGGAAGGGTCTCTTGTGGGAAGGGTCTCTTGTGGGAAGGGTCTCGGATCGGAGCGGATTTTTGTGGGAGTCGTCTCCGGCCGCGAATCCATTGCTCCACTGAGATTCGCGATCTGGAGAACGCTCCTACGAGGATGCGGGCCTTGGTCGAGTCAGCTGATGTTCGAGATGAGCTTTCACTGTCGGCCACTCACTCGGCAGGATGCTGTACACACACGTATCACGCAGCGTTTCATTGGTTGCTCGCTGGTGATTGCGAAGCACTCCATCCATCTTTGCACCCAGGCGCTCGATCGCGCGCCGACTCTGATGATTGAAAAAATGGGTCCGAAACTCCACCGCAATACAATCAAGCTGCTCAAACGCGTGCGTCAATAACAATAACTTGCAGGCAGTGTTCAGCGCCGATTTCTGCACGCTTTTTCGATACCAGGTACCACCGATCTCGACACGCTGGTTCAAAATATCGACGTGCATGAAATTCGTCATTCCAACCGTTTGTCCAGAGGACACATCGACCACGGCAAATGGCAACCACGAATCATCTGTCTGACGCGCCAGCCGCTTTTCGATCTCGGCGCGCATGCCTTCCGGTGTGGGCACATACGTGTACCACAGCTTCCACAGTTCCCCATCCTGCACCGCGTGCACCAATCCGTCGTGATGACGCAGGGCAAGCGGTTCCAGACGGGCGATTGCATTTTCCAGAATGACGGATTTGAGCCATTTATCGGGCATGTGGTCAGCAACTCCTGAAGCTGCCGGCGTCTCGCTGACGCCAGGCAATATAGTCCGCAACGATCCTGGCATGATCAAACGCCAGTTGCGGTGGTGATTCAGGCTTCCAGGCCTGTGCGACACGCGCATCATCTCCGCCCTCAGGTACCCCACGTGCGCGGCCGACGTAAACCACCGATACGGTATGTCCCCGCGTATCACGACCTGGCTCCGAGTAGACACCCAGCAGGTCGACCAGAGTCACCACCAGACCTGTTTCCTCAAGCGCTTCTCGCACGGCCGCGCGTTCGACGGTCTCGCCAATGTCGACAAAACCTCCCGGCAGTGCCCAGCCCGGGGGCGGATGGCGACGCTCGATCAGGACAATGTTGCCGGGTGAATCGAGCAGCTCGATGACAATATCCACGGTCAGTAACGGGGTTTGCGGCCTGCTCATGGATTCCTGGCTTCCGGTTCACGCAGAACACTCTCGAGCAGCGTCAATGCACGTGCTGTGAATTGCCACATGTTTGCCTCACGATCATCACTGCCTGTCTGAACAGTAATGGACATCGTGACAGGGCCATCCACAGCCAGCACGCTCGTACCTGCGGCATGTCCATAACGTGTACCGGTTGGACCTGCGGCACCCAACTCCGCCAATCCCCAGGTCGTACCCAATTGCAGACGCGCGTGTCTGGCAAATTGTCGCACCATGGGCTCGGACAATGGATGAAGCCCCTCGACGTCCGCTGCGGTGATGCGCAGCAGTTCCCGGCGTGATGCCAGCGTGTACACGACACTGCCGCCCTGAAAATAGGCAGACGCACCCGGCAGTGCAAGCAGCGAGGCAGAGATCAGGCCACCTGTTGAGGACTCCGCAACCGCGATGGTTTCACCGCGCGACTTGAGCAACTCGCCAATCCGCTTGACCTGCCCGGTCAGCAATGTGTTAACCATACGGTTTCCCGATCAACTTCTCGACCATACTCACGGCTCCGTACGCCGCCAGATTTCTCCCCGTGCGATCACCGGTACAACCAGCGTGAAATCTCCTGCATAGGCGTCATGGCCTTTGGGTGCCGGGGCCCGTGGTTCAAGTCCCAGCGCAAGCATCACGCGATCATCCTGGTAATAACAGGTCACCGTTTCGAGCGCGAGGCGACGCAGGAATCCAGGCTCTTCATTACGCAGGAGACGAGTCACCCGCGTGCGTTCGGCAATCGACAAATCGGCGAAGTGCTGCGCGAATTGCCGAAACGCCGATTCATCCAGACGATCAAGTTCTTTTTCCAGGTGAGGCCAATAGTCTGCCGCATGAGTTTGCAGATAGCCCGGCACACCAACATCGCTTGCACTCGGCAAAGCCATTGCGGGTTCAGCGGGGACAATGATCTCAAGTACCGCTTCCAGGGCCTGTCGATGTATCAAAGTCAGTGGGTGATCCGAAGTAATCAGTGTTGAATGGGTCATGCCAGGATCTCAATCAAACAGGTTGGCGAGCCGCTTTTTCATCTGATCCGCGATGTAGAGCGCCACAGCCTGGATCGTGGTGGTCGGGTTCACACCGCCGGAGGTCACAAAGACGCTGCCATCAACGATGAAGAGATTGCGTACGTTGTGGCTCCTGCCCCATTCGTTGACCACACTGGTCTGTGGATTGGTACCCATGCGCGCAGTTCCAAGCAGATGCCAACCCGCCATGCGAATGGGCCCAACAGTTTCGGTACGTCGAGCACCAGCAACCTGCATCACTTCGACTCCCTTCTCCAGACCGTGGGCCAGCATTCGCCGTGAATTCTCGGACAATCGATAGTTGACTTTCGGCGCCGCAATGCCGTTTGCATCCGTGAGATTCGGATCGAGCGTCACCTGGTTGCACTCCTCAGGCAGATCTTCCACGCAGATGCCGAGGTAGATGGAGTGGTTATACAGACGCGCAAAGACCCCGTGATGCTGCGAACCCCAGGGCAGCTCACCACGCCACAACGCCGCTCTTGCCGTGAGCACCGGCCCTCGACCGCGGGTGATCTGCATGTTGTAGCCACGCACAAACCCGCGTGATGCGTCGCTTTCGTAAAACTGCTGGGAAAGCATGCACGATCCTTCCGGACCAAATCGGTCAACCGGCTCATCAAAGATCCCCTGAACGTTACCCCAGGGATGCAGCATCAGGTTCTTCCCGACCAGCCCTGATCGGTTGGCGAGGCCGTTCGGAAATTGCGATGACGCAGAGTTCAGCAGCAGCCGGGGAGTACCCACACCATTGCAGGCGACGATCACGATTTCTGCCTGCTGATGGTGTTCAACTCCGTCTTCGTCGTAGTAGATCGCACCGGTTGCCATTCCATTGGATCCGACGGTAATTTCACGGACCCGACAGCGAGTCTTCAATTGTACGCCTGCACGCAGTGCGACCGGCCAATAGCTCACATCCGCGCTGCTCTTGGCACCTTTGGGGCACCCTACATTGCAGCTGCCGATATTGGCACAGGGTTCACGGCCTTCGTGTTCGCGGGTGATGATGGCGGTGTCCGATGGCCACCAATGCCAACCGAGCTGGTTGAACGCACGTGCCATGGTCTCGCCCATTGTACCCAGTGGCACGGGAGGCAGCGGCGGCGCGTGATGAGGCAACGCCGGATCGCCTGTAAGGCCGGCGACACCGATATTCGTGTCATTCAGCGCAAAGAACGGCTCCAGATCGAAATAGCTGATTGGCCAATCGTCTGCCACACCATCAAGCGAACGCACGCGAAAGTCGGAGGGATGAAAACGGGGGAAGTGAGCTGAATAGAGAATCGTGCTGCCGCCGACGGCGTTGTAGTTGGCGATCGCGATGGGCGACTCTTCGTCGTTGATCGGGTAATCCGCTTTCAGTTTGCGAATATTCGGACTGATGGCGTAATCACGCGTGCCAGCCATCTCCCAGTCGCGCTGCGTACTCGGATAGTTTGCAGGATTGACCCAGTCACCCTGCTCGATACAGAGGATGTGCATGCGGGTTTCAGCCAGGCTCCATGCCACCGCCGCGCCGGACGCACCAGCACCGATGATCAGCACGTCGACTTTCTGGTTTGAGTGCGGTTTCGACACGGTCCATTCCCTCCCCCAACCTTCGTTCGACCCCTTCTGTGATTCAATCGCAATCGGGCTGACACGTCGAGTCAATTCACTACCGGTTTTGCAATCTGGAGATCGCTCCTACAAAAACCTGCACAGCCCAAACAGATACAAGAGCTGACCGCTGCCATTGATCCTTCGAACCGCTAGACTATCCGCCACCGGCCTATTTTCACCCGATCCAGGGATTGACCACGTGAACCTGCTGACCGCTGATGAAGTCACCACGGATTGGCTCACCGAGCAACTCAGGCGTGCGGGACACGAACACGCCACCGTGCAATCATTTGTCGCCCAGGACATCGGCACGGGTCAGTCTGGTCGCTGCATCCGCTACCGGCTGAACCTTTCCGCCAGCAGTGGCGACGCTCCAACGACCCTGGTGGCAAAAACTGCATCCGCCAATCCAACGTCCAAAGACACCGGCGAGATGATGAAGATCTACCGCACGGAGGTAGCCTTCTATCGCCACATTGCACCAACCGTTTCGATGCGTGTGCCGACCTGTTACTACTCGGCCATCGACGAGCGGGATCGTGAGCACTTCATTCTGCTCGAGGACATGGCTCCGGCGAGTCAGGGTGATCAGATCGAAGGGTGTTCGCCTCTGGTTGCGCACGAAGCTGTCATCCAGTTGGCGGGACTGGCGGGTCCAAGCTGGCGCGATGATTCATGGGATGCTGTACTCGGGCGCGTCCAGGATGGCCCGTTTGCCGGAATCCAGGAGCTTTATAGACGCACCATGCCGGGTTTTGTGGAGTTCTACGGCACGCAGATGAATCCGTCTCATATCCGTTTCATCCAGGCCATTGGCGCGGCGGAAACCTGCCCCCTGTTTGAGTTTCACGACGAGAACTTCGGGCTCGAGCACTACGATTACCGTCTGGATAATCTCCTGATTGGAGGAACCCCGGACCAGCCGTCCATCACAACTGTCGACTGGCAGAGTGTTCGTGTCGGCAAGCCACTGCAGGATGTCGCGTTTTTCATCGGCTCTTCTCTGACACCGGACGTCCGACGCCAGGTCGAACTCGATATCCTGCGTGACTATCACCGGGCACTCGTCAGGAACGGCGCAGTGGGTTACGCGTGGGACGCCTGCCTGCAGGATTACCGTCGCGGCATCTACGCCGGTTTTGGCATCAGTGTCATGTCGCCGGTGCTGGTCGTCCGCACCGAACGGGGTGATCGCATGTTCATGACCATGGCCAGTCGTTACGCCGAGATGGCCAGGGACTGGGAGATCGAAGAGTTCATGCAATGAAGAACCACGAGTGTGTGCGGCAGCACGGCATTAAAATAAACCATGGCTGATTTCGCCGAACTCCACCGCGGCGATCCAGCACCTTGGTTTCATCAACGAAATCCGGACAATCCCAACTACGCCATCGACTCCGCAGCCGGGCGATATCTGGTTTTCTGTTTTTTTGGATCCGCAGCCGATGAGACATCACGCAGGGCCATCTCATCGGTACTGACACGACGCGATCTGTTTGATGACCGGAAATGCTCGTTTTTCGGTGTCAGCACCGATCCGGCAGATGAAACACAGGCGCGTGTACAGGAGCGATATCCAGGCTACCGATACTTTTGGGACTTCGACCTGACCATCAGCCGTTTGTATGGCGCAGCTCCCCGCTCGACAACGGTCACATGGGACACATCTGCCTATCGTCGTTTCTGGCTGGTACTCGACCCCTTGATGCGAGTGATCACATCCATTGCGTTCACGCCCGATGGCAGCGACCGAACGACAGTCCTCGGAGTGCTGACCAATCTGCCTTCGCCGGACCGCTACGTCGGCATCGAGACCCCGGCACCGGTGCTCATGTTACCTAACGTGTTTGAGCCAGAACTGTGCCGCCATCTGGTCAGCCTGTACGAACAGGGCGGCGGTGAAGACTCCGGCTTCATGCGCGAGGAAGCCGGGCTGACCGTGCGCGCGCTGAACCATGCGCACAAACAGCGCCGCGACACCGAAGTCACCGATCAACGATTGATCAGTGTGCTCAAACAACGTGCGATCCGTCGCATCGTGCCGGAAATCCAGAAGGTATTTCAGTTTCGGGCGACACGCATGGAACGCTACATCATCGCCTGTTATTCCGAGGAACATGGTGGCCACTTCCGACCGCATCGTGACAACACGACGATAGGAACAGCCCATCGGCGATTTGCCGTGTCCGTCAATCTCAATGATGACTACGTTGGCGCTGAACTTGGATTTCCTGAATTCGGATCGCGGACCTACAGGACCGGCGTCGGCGGCGCGGTAGTATTCTCCTGCTCCCTCCTGCACACCGTCATACCGATTACGCGCGGTCGACGGTACGTATTTCTGCCTTTTCTCTACGACGATGCTGCCGCCAGAATTCGCGAAGAGAACAATCGTTTT
>Ga0163144_10009955_pt1 | contig 20330 bp, 12 predicted proteins | sample OliLak19BULKMAT1_FD_123175 | JGI IMG/M metagenome (GOLD analysis project Ga0163144, IMG submission 123175) | Freshwater microbial mat bacterial communities from Lake Vanda, McMurdo Dry Valleys, Antarctica - Oligotrophic Lake LV.19.BULKMAT1 | ecosystem: Environmental > Aquatic > Freshwater >... | reverse complement strand
GTACACCAGCAGATTCCCTGGGGCGGCCACGCAAACTACGCGGCCTCCAAGGGCGGCGTGACGATGCTGATGCAAAGCGTCGCACAGGAAGTCGCCGGACAGGGAATCCGCATCAACAACATTGCTCCCGGCGCGATCGAGACCGACATCAACGAGGACGCCTGGAGCATGCCCGAAGCCAGGGAGAAGCTGCTCAAGCTGATTCCCTACGGGCGCATTGGCGAGCCGGACGACGTCGCCCGTGCAGCCGTGTGGCTCGCCTCCGACGAGGCCGACTACGTCACCGGCACCACGCTGTTCGTCGACGGCGGCATGAGCCTCTACCCGGGATTCCGTGACAACGGCTGAGGCGCAGTTCCCTCTATCCAACTCCTCGGGAAGTCAGCACGGCCCTTCTTCAACGCGCCTGCAATTCAAGCGCGGATAGCGTTCATCCGCGGGTCAGCGGAGCAGGCCCTGCCGCAATCGGCGACGGCGTCTCATGCGGCGGGTCGGTGGGTTTGTCGATCCGTGTCGCGCTGCCGTCGGCCAGCCGATAGACGCAATCGGCGGCATCGACCAGTGCCGCCTGGTGCGAGATGGCAACGATTGTCAGCTGGCCGCGCAGGCCGGCCAGCGTGGCGCAGATGGCCGCCTCGGTGTCCGGGTCGAGCGCACTGGTGGCTTCGTCGAGGATCAACAGGCTGGGGCGGTGCGCCAGCGCGCGGGCGATCGCGACGCGCTGGCGCTGGCCGCCCGAGAGCTTGCCGCCGCGTTCGCCGACAATCGTATCGACGCCATCGGGCAGGCCTTCGATCATGTCCCAGAGCCCCGCGGCGCGCAGCGCGGCTTGCGCGTCGGCTGCGCTGAGCTCCGGGTCGCCGAGCGTGACGTTGTTTTGGATCGTATCGTGCAGCAGGAAGGTGTCCTGCGGCACATAGCCGATCATGCGTCGCCAGGCGCGCCAGTCAGCGCGCGCCAGCGGCAGCCCGTCGATCAGCACCTCGCCTTCCTGCGGCCGCAACAGCGCGGTGACCAGATCCACCACCGTCGTCTTGCCCGCGCCCGAGTTGCCGGTGATGGTTGTCATGCGGCCGGCCGGGATGGCCAGCGACAGCCGGCGCAGGATCCAGGTGTCGCGATAGCGGAAGCCGATATCCTGCAGGCGAATCGAATGCTGCAAGGTCGGCACTGCGCCGCTCGGAGCGTTCTCGCCCTCGGCGCGCGCCGCTTCGATGGCTGCGCGCAGTTGCCAATAGGCGCTCTCGCAGGCGGTCATGCGCTGGTATTCGCGCTGCATGCGGCCCAGGAACAGCAGCACGCGAACGAGCAGGAACACCAGCACCATGATCGACGCCAGCGACATGCCGAGCCGCACCAGCGCCACGTACAGGCCACCGGCAATCATCATGGCCAACATCGGCTCCTGCAGCGCGCGCATCGCCTCGCGGCTGAGGATCTCCTTGCGTAGCGCCTTGTTGAGCTGGGTGGTGTCACCTGCCAGCAGCGTATTGGCCAGGTTCTCGCGCGCCATCGCCTTCAGCGGTTTGATCGAGTTGAGCTGGTCGCTCAGGCGCGCGAGCAGCGAACGCAGCAGCTTGGTCTGCTTGGCGCCGGCGCGGCGCGAGGCGCCGATCAGGCGGCTCAGGATGAAGATGAATAGCGTGCCCACGGCCAGCGTCACCAGCGCGGCGCGCCAGGACACCAGGAGCGCAACCGTCGCATAGAGCATCGCTTCGAGGGCCAGCGCGATAACCATGGCACCATAGAAATATGCCTCGGCCGAGCGCGAGGCTTCGGTGGCAACGCTGTTGGCCAGGCTGCCCACCTGCTGGCGCAGGTAATACTCCCAGCGCGTGGCCAGCAAGGCGTGGATAAATTCGAGTCGCAGGTCGGTCGCGATATGGGCCACGGTGTAGCCGACCTGTTTGTTGGCCACCAGCACCAGCACGCTTTTCAAGGTCAGGCCGATGACGATGATCAACAGCAAAACGCCCACCGTCGGTGTGAGGCCGATCCAGCCGAGCAGGTTTTCCACCACCGCGCTGGCCGGAGACTTCGGGTCAGCCGCCGCGCCGCTGCCGGCGCCCGAGCTCAGCAGCGGCAACAAGGTGGTCAGGCCCAGGCCCTCGACCACACTGGCCAGCACCAGCGCGCCGAGCATGCGTGCGCTCTCGGCCGGGTACTTGCGGCTCAGCTTGAAGAAGAGTTTCATGCTGGATTCTGGCGTGATCGGCACGATCGTGGCGGGCCGGCCATCAGCATCCGCCGCCCCGCGCCATGGCGGCCGGCCTCACATGGCGGCGCGTTGCGCGGGAGGCGTGGCGCCCGCCGCGGGGCGCACCTCAGCAAACGCGGCGCAGACGGCGTCGATCTGCGCGGTGGTATGCGCGGCACTGAGGCTGCAGCGAATCAACGACACGCCGTCGGGCGTTGCCGGCGGCAGCATCAGGTTGACATAGACGCCGCGCAGCAGCAACTCGTGCCAGAGCTTCAGCGCTTCGCCGCGTTCGCCCAGCACCACCGCGATGACGGCACCCGGCGGCGCGCCCAGCGTATAGCCCAGCGCCAGCAAACCGGCGTGCAGCTGCTCGTAGTTCTCGCGCAGGCGCTGGCGCAGGTCGTGGCCTTGCGCCAGGCGGCGCAAGGCCGCGCGCGTCGAGGCGATGGTTGCCGGTGCCGGCGACGCGGTGAAGATGTAGGGCCGGCTGGCATAGCGGATCAGGTCCAGCTCGGGCCGGTCGCTGACGCAAAATCCGCCGCCGCCGCCGAGGCTCTTGCTGAATGTGCCGATGACGAAATCGACCTCGGCCAGCACGCCGAGCTCTTCGGCCAAGCCGCGACCACCGGCGCCGCACACGCCCATCGAATGCGCTTCGTCAACCAGCAGGTAGCCGCCGAACTCGCGCTTGACGGCCACCAGTTCGCGCAGCGGCGCGCGGTCGCCGAGCATGCTGTAGATGCCTTCCAGCGCGATCAGCGCGTCGGCGGCGCGCGGCCCCAGACGGCGCATGCGCCGCGTTAGGTCGTCGGCATCGTTGTGGCGGAAGCGGATCACTTCGGTGCCGCTCAGGCGGCAGCCGTCGTAGATGCTGGCGTGGCAATCAGCGTCGAGCAGCACCACGTCGCCCGGCCCGGTCAACCCGGCCAGCAGGCCGAGGTTGGCCTGGTAGCCGGTGGAAAATACGATCGCATCGCGCATGCCGTAGAAGGCCGCGAGTTCCTCTTCGAGCAGGCGGTGCGAGGCATAGCTGCCGTTGGCCATGCGCGAACCCGTCGTGCCGGTGCCTTCCTGGTCGAGCGCGTGGTGCGCGGCGGCGATGCACTGCGCGTCGAAGGTCAGGCCCAGGTAGTTGTTGGTGCCCGCCAGAATCGTGTGCCTGCCGCCGATGACACCCTCGGTGGGCGAGACGATGCGGTCGATCTGCACGCCGAAAGGATCGATGCCCAAGGCGTCGAGCTCGCGCCTGCCGGCGGCGAGCTTGCTGAACTTGTCGAAGATCCCCATGCTCACCCCTGCTGCAGCAGTTTCTCGATCTGTGCCGCCAGATCCCTGAGGGTCCTGACATCGGGCAGGATGTTGACCGGAATCGAGATGTCGAATCGATCCTCGATCAACAGCAGGAAATTCATGACGCGAAGCGAATCCATGTTCAGGTCGGCGATCAGATCGGTGTCGGCCGTGATTTCGCTGCGTCCCTGCGTGAATGCGACGAGCTCGTCATGGATCTGGGAAAGGATTTGCGCTTGTTCCAACATCAAGTTCCTGGTTGCGTCGCGACCGCGGTCGCGTTCGAGTCTGGCGCCGCGGCGCTACATCGGCGATGCCGCACTCAAGCCCCCACGGTGCCGTGCGCGTTCGCCTGGCCGTAGGTACAGCCGAGCCCCTGCTCGAGCCCGAAGCGCGGTTGCCAACCGATCGCCCGCCGCAAGTGCGCACTGTCGCAGACCCAATCCGCGTGGATGATCTCGCGCACCTTGCCGGGCGTCAGCATCGGCGCATAGCCGAGCAGCCGCGCGCCGACAAGATTGGCGTGGGCGGCGAGCTTCAGCAAGGGCAGCGGGATCGGCACGCGGCGCACGCGCCGGCCGGGGCGCAGTGCACGGCCGGCGATGTCGCGCACGGAATCCCAGTCGTAACCGCCGCTGTGTCCGTCATCGAGTTCGAAGGTCTCGCCATGGGCGGCGTCGGCACCAAGCCAGCGCACCACAGCGCTCGCCAGATCGTCCACATACAGCAGCGAAAAGCGTCCATCGGCTGCCGTGGGCGCCGGCAGATAACCGCCGGCGATGGCGCGAAACAAGGGCGCCATCTCACGGTCGCCCGGGCCATAGACCGCAGGGGGGCGAAAGACCGCCCAGCGCAGACCCGCCGATGCCGCCTTGATCGCCTGCTCGCCGCGCGCCTTGCTGCCCGCGTAGTGCGACAGTTCGGGCGCGCGCGCCGCCAATGACGAGATCAACAGGAAGCGCGGCGCGGACGCCTGCCTTGCGGCCGCGGCGGCGAGGCGTCCGGCCGCCCGCTCGTTGATCGGATCGAAGTCGGCGCGGCCGGCGCCTCGCACGGCCCCGGCACAATGAACCACGGCGTCGGTCTGCGCCACCAGCGCAATCAACGCTGCGTCGTCATGCAGATCGCCGGCTAGCCATTCGACGCCTTGCGAGAGCGGCGGAATGCGCCCCGCGCGCGGCCGGTACAGCGCGCGCACTGTGTAGCCGGCAGCCGTCAGATGCCTCAATACGGTTGTACCGATAAACCCGGTTGCTCCAGTCAGCGCAATGCGGATCGGCATGGCCAACGCCTAGACGACAACCTGCGGCAACTCGCCAATGGCTGCGTCGGCGGTGCGGCGGGTGCGGGTCGCGTCATCGCTGCTGCCGACGATGGCCACGGCGGCTGGCGCGCGCTCCGGCGCCGCGTGCTTGGCCAACTCGGTGCGCAGCAGGTACTCCGCCCGCGCGGTCGCGCGCGACAATTTGCCCGATGAGGTGCGCGGAAGCGTGCGGCGCGGCACCAGTTCGATCAGGCAGTTGATGCCGAGCAAGGCGTTGATTTCGCGCTGCAGCCGCTGCACCAGCAAGCGGCACTGCTCGGCATCGATGACATTGGATTGCACGACGACGACGGGCACTTCCTCGCCCTGGGCGTCGTGCACGAAGAACGCCGCCGCATCCATGTGGCGCAACTCGGGCTGCCGCTCGACGATGTGCTCGATATCCTGCGGCCAGATATTGCGGCCGTTGATGATGATCATGTCCTTGTGGCGGCCGGTGACGACGACACTGCCATCGACCCGGTAGCCGATATCGCCACTGTCGAGCCAGCCGTCCGCCGACAGAACCTGTCGCGTCATTTCCGCCTGCCCGAAATAGCCGGACATCAAGCTCGGCCCGCGGACCTTGATGCGGCCGATCTGGAGGTCGGCAAGCCGATTGCCGTCGTCGTCGTGGATCTCCAGTTCATGGCCGGGCAGGGGCGGGCCGCAGCGCACCAGGCTGCTGACGCGCGCGGTCTGGGCGTTGGCCGGCCGCGCTTGCAGCGCATGCGTCAGGTGGTCGGCATCGACGCGCTCGACGATGACGCCCTGGCCCAAAGGCGAAAAGCTGATCGCCAGCGACGCCTCGGCCATGCCGTAGCAAGGCACGAAGGCGCGGCGGTCGAAGCCCGCCGGAGCCAGCAGGCGGGCGAATTGCTCGGGAACGTCTTCGCGGATCGGCTCGGCGCCGATCCCCGCAACGCGCCATGCACGCAAGTCGTATTGCGCGACATCCTCAGGCCGGATTCGACGCACGCACAGGCCGTAGCCGAACGGCGGGCCGAACGAAAATGTCGCCCGCGTGCGCGTCATCAACTCGAGCCAGCGCCGCGGCCGCATCGCGAAATCGCGCGGGTCGAGGTAGTCCATCGAGCGTTGCGACGCCATCGGCGCCAGCATGCAGCCGACCAGCCCCATGTCGTGATAAAACGGCAGCCACGATACGCCACGGTCGTCGGCCCGCACGTCGATGCCGTGGTTGGCCGCGCCGGCCAGGTTGCTGAGCACGGCCGACTGGGTGATAACCACGCCGCGCGGAAACATCGTGCTGCCCGACGTGTACTGCAGATACGCCGTTTCCTCGGGGCCGCTGCGTTGCAACTCGCCCGCTGCCTGCGGCAATGCATCCAGCTCGGCGGGGGTGCCCAAGAACGCCAGCCCCAACCCGGCAGCGGCGCCTTCGAGGAAGCGCATGAACTCGGCAGACGTTACCGCGACCGAGGCGTCACAGCTCTGCAGCAGGCCGCGCAGCCGCCCCTTGTAGGCGTCGAGCCCGCCCAGGTTGATCGCCGCCGGCAAACCCACCGGCACCAGCCCGGCGTACTGGCAGGCATAAAAAAGACGCTGGAAATCCGGATGCGTCTCGGCCACGACGGCGACCCGTGCGCCGCGCTTCAATTCAAGCGACAGCAGCCGGCGCGCCAGCACCAGGGCTTGCTCGCGCAGCGTCCGATACGAAAGCACGATCGGCGGTTTGCCAGCGCCCAGGTTGAAGTTCACGCCGGTCTCGCCACCGGCTGCATAGTCGAGCGCATCCGCGAGGCTCGCAAAGTCCGCGCGGCGCAGCGGTAATGAATTGACGGTCGGTGTCGGGGCCGACGACAACATGGGATCGGTCGAGCGATTCATGGTTCCCCTTGACGGCACGCACTGGCTGAGCTTGACTCGTTGTAATGAAGGACTTCCGATTCCAAGTCCTCTGCTGCATCAGATACCCCTCGCTGTTAGACGTGACTGCCGGCGATTGCTTACGCATTCACATAAACTCTTTGCCGATGGGCCGGTTTCGCGGTGCCGAGTTGAGTCTGCCTCCACCTTGTGAACAACGCCGCGCCCTTGCGAATTGCCCCCGTCCACGGACAGGCCGCGCTGAACCGCTTCATTCGCGTGCCGAACTCGGTACTGGGTGGCGACACGCACTGGGTCCAACCGCTTTGGCTCGAACGGCGCGTGCATCTGTCTGCCCGGGGCAACCCCTTTTTCCAGCACGCCCAATGGCAGGCTTTTCTTGCCTACCGTGGCCACGAGGCCGTCGGGCGGATCAGCGCCCAAATCGACTCCCTGCACCTTAATCGCTACAACGACGCCACCGGTTACTTCGGCATGCTCGACGCCGAGGACCGGCCGGACACATTCGCCGCGTTGATCGGCGCCGCCGAGGACTGGCTTCGAAGCCGCGGCATGCAGCGCGTGCGCGGCCCGTTCAGCCTGTCGATCAACGAGGAGACGGGGCTGCTGATCGAAGGCTTCGACACGCCACCGATGTTCATGATGGGACACGCGCGGCCCTACTACGGCGCGCACATCGAGGCCTGCGGCTATCGCAAGGCGATGGACATGTTTGCCTACCTGGTCGCGCCCGACTTCACGCCGTCTCCGGTCATGCAAAGGCTGGTCAGCCGCCACGCGCAGCGGGTTCGGGTGCGACCGCTGGACCGCAAGCGTTTCGATGACGAGATCGCGCTGCTGCGCGAACTGTTCAACGACGCCTGGGCCGGCAACTGGGGCTTCGTGCCGTTCACCGATGCTGAATTTCGCGCGCTCGGCGACAACCTGCGCCTGCTGGTGTCCCCGGACCTGATTCAGATTGCCGAGATCGACGGCGAGCCCGCGGCCTTCATCGTCGCGCTGCCGAATGTCAACGCGACGATCAGCGACCTGAAAGGCCGGCTGCTGCCGTTGGGCTGGCTCAAGCTGCTGTGGCGGCTGAAAGTCCGCTTCCCGCGCACCGCTCGCGTGCCCTTGATGGGCGTGCGGCGATCACTGCAGGCGACCCGCGTCGGCCCGGCGCTCGCCTTCCTCGTCATCGATGCGGTGCGGGCGCAGTTGCACCGTCGCGGCGTGCGCGAGGTCGAACTGTCCTGGGTCCTCGAAGACAATGCCGGGATGCGCGGCATCATCGACTCCATCGGCGGCCGCGCCTACAAGCGCTATCGCGTGTACGAACGACCGTTGTGCTGAACGCGCCGGGCCAGCGTCGAACCGCGGCTACAGCCGCATAGCGCTAACATGTGTTGTCGCGCGGCAAGCCGTGTTGCGCTCAAGGGCAACCACCGGCCATGCAGCGCACGCATCACATCGAGTGGCCGTCCCTTGTGGGCGCGCATGGAGTCGGTGGTAATCCTGGGGTCGGGCGCGATCGAACTCAGATGATTTCGCTCCTGAAGGGAACGTTCGAGTCCATCCGACGACCAATACGCCACCTGATCAGCAAGATGGCTCAGCCATCCCAGGTAGTGACTCATCCTATGAGCAACCCGCCAGAGACGATGTGCCAACCTGAACAGAAGGTTGGTCATGGCGTAGAACAAGGTGCGGTATCAACGAGGGCTGTCGATGCCGGATTTCTTCGACGGCTACGGCTCGCCCCCGGCAGTGCGAGGCGCTTGTTGGCAGCTGGCGATGGCCGAGCGGCTTCGTTCGCCCTCGATGTGAGGGTAGCTGGCATAGTGAGTGCCGCCGCCAGGAGCGGCTGTACCTCCAGTGCAGCGGCTGCCGCTACCAGTGCAGCGTGGTCAGCGGCACCGTCTTCGAGTCCAGCAGGCTGCCCCTGCCCACATGGTTCCTGACCATGCACCTGATGACGCAGGCCAAGAACAACGTCTCGGCGCTGCAGCTCGAGCGGCATCTGAGTGTCTCTTTTCCGACGGCATGGCTGCGCAAGCACAAGGTCATGGAGCCCATCTGCTGTGCGAGAAGTCGCGCCAGCTCACCGGTCGCGTCAAGATCGAAGACGCCTACCTTGGCGGCGAGGTTCAGGGCGGCAAGGCCGGTTGAGGCTCGCCCATCACCATGTGCTCGAACGATCCTCGAACGGCTGGCTCGCGCCAAGTCTCAGGTCACCCCGCGCGACTTGCGCGCCATTCGTGCGGCTGAACTTCCTCGCTGATCAGGACACGCCATGATTGATTCGACTCCAGTGGGCCTCGCCCCAGTCTCCCAGCCTGCCGAGGTCGGCACAAGCGCAGTGCGATCGAATCGCCGCAAGTTGCAGTTGGCGGTCGCCGCCGTCGCGGCGGCGGTGACGCTGGGGTCCGTCGTCTGGCACGGCAGCGCGCGATCGGGCGATGCCGCATCCAAGCCAACGCAGCGCGGCGCGAGCGTTGCCGGCGCGCCAGGCGCGTCGGCGCAGCGTGCGGTGCCGGTGGTGGCCGCGCCGGTGCGCAAGGGCAATCTCGATATCGGCCTGCTGGCGCTCGGCACCGTGACGCCGCGCAACAGCGTGCTCGTGCGCAGTCGCGTCGATGGCGAGTTGTTCCGGCTGGCATTTCAGGAGGGCCAGGCCGTCAAGGCCGGCGATTTGCTGGCGCTGATCGACCCGCGGCCGTTCGAGGTGCAGTTGTCGCTCGCGCTGGGGCAGAAGGCGCGCAGCCAGGCTTTGCTCGACAACGCCCGCGCGGATCTCGCACGCTTTCGCACGCTGCTGGCGCAGGAGTCGATCTCGCAGCGCCAGGTCGATACCCAGGAGTCCGTGGTGCGCCAGACCGAGGCCGAGTTGCAGGCCGATGAGGGCGCGGTGGCCAACGCGCGGCTGCAGCTCGCGCACACGCGGGTCGTGGCGCCGATCGGCGGGCGCGTCGGCTTGCGCCAGGTCGATCCCGGCAACGTGGTTCGTGTGTCCGACGCCAACGGCATCGTCGTCATCACCGAGTTTCAGCCGATCAGCGTGGTGTTCCCGATTCCCGAGGACGAATTGCCGCGCGTATTGAAGCGCCTGCGCGCCGGCGATCGGATCGCGGTGGACGCTTACGATCGCGCCCAGACCGAGCGCCTGGGCCGCGGCCGCCTGCTCGCCGCCGACAACCAGATCGACGTGGCGACGGGAACGATCAAGCTCAAGGCTGAGTTTCCCAATACCGACGGCGCGCTCTATCCGAACCAGTTCGTCAACGTCAAGCTGACGGTTCAGACACTGGTCGATGCGGTGCTGGTGCCCAGCGCGGCCATCCAGCGCGGCCCGGCCGGCGCCTTTGTCTATGTCGTCAAGGACGACAAGACGGTTGCCGCAACCGCCGTCAAGGCGGGTGAGACCAATGGCGAGCTGACGGCGATCGACGGCGCGATCAAGTTGGGCGCGACGGTCGTCGTCGATGGCGCCGACCAGTTGCGTGAAGGCGCCCGGGTCGAACTGGTCGTTCGCGACACGCCGGCTGCCGCGAAGTCGCAGGGCGCGAAGACTGCAGGAGCCCGGGTTGGCAGCTAGCGCGATCGTCGGCAGCCCGGCTCGCGAATGAATCCGTCGCGCCCGTTCATCCATCGCCCGGTTGCGACGGCGCTGGTGATGCTGACGATCCTGCTGGTCGGGATCGTGGCCTATCGCCTGCTGCCGATGTCGGCGTTGCCGCAGTTCGACTATCCGACGATCCAGGTCGTCACGCTGTATCCGGGCGCCAGCCCGGCGGTCGCCGCATCGTCGATCACCGCGCCGCTGGAGCGGCAGTTCGGGCAGATGCCGGGGCTGCGGCAGACCTCGTCGACGAGTTCGGCCGGTGTGTCGGTGATCACGCTGCAGTTCGCGCTCGATCTCGAACTCGACGTCGCCGAACAGGAGGTGCAGGCCGCGATCAATGCCGCCACCAACTTCCTGCCCGCCGACCTACCGCAGCTCCCGATCTACAACAAGGTCAACCCGGCCGACACGCCGATCATCACGCTGGCGCTGACGTCGCGCACGCTGCCGCTCACCGAAATCCAGCAACTCGCCGACACCCGCCTGGCCGGCCGCCTGTCGCAGGTGTCGGGCGTGGGGCTGGTGAGCATCGGCGGCGGCCAGCGGCCGGCGGTGCGCATCGAGGCCAATCCGCGCGCGCTCGCGGCCTACGGCCTGTCGCTCGACGACATCCGCCGCGCCGTGCAAGGCGCCAACGCCAACCAGGCCAAGGGCGGATTCGACGGCCCGCTGCGCGCCGCCACGATCGACGCCAACGACCAGCTTCGCCGCGCCGACGAATACAAGGCCGTCGTCGTGGCTTACCGCAACGCGGCGGCGGTGCGCCTGGGCGATGTGGCCGAGATCAGCGACGGCGTTGAGAACGCGCGCCTGGCGGCGTGGGTCAACCAGTCGGCGGCGGTGATCGTGAACGTGCAGCGCCAGCCCGGCGCCAACGTCATCGACGTGGCCGACCGCATCAAGCGCCAACTGCCGCAGCTCGAGGCCGCGCTGCCGGCGGCGGTCGATCTGGTGCTGCTGACCGACCGCACCGAGACCATCCGCGCCTCGGTGCGCGATGTGCAGTTCGAGCTGCTGCTGGCGGTGGCGCTGGTGGTGATGATCATCTTCGTCTTCTTGCGCAGCGTCGCGGCCACTGTCATTCCGGGTGTCGTGGTGCCGTTGTCGCTGATCGGCACCTTCGGCGTGATGTACTTGGCCGGCTTCTCGATCAACAACCTCACGCTGATGGCGCTGACCATCGCCACTGGCTTCGTCGTTGACGACGCGATCGTGATGATCGAGAACATCTCGCGCCACATCGAGGCCGGCGAGCCGCCGCTGCAGGCCGCGCTCAAGGGCGCCGAGCAGATCGGCTTCACCATCATCTCGCTCACCGTGTCGCTGGTGGCGGTGCTGATCCCGCTGCTGTTCATGGGCGACGTCATCGGCCGGTTGTTTCGCGAGTTCGCCATCACGCTGGCGGTGGCGATCTTGATCTCGGCATTCATCTCGTTGACGCTGACGCCGATGATGTGCGCGCGGCTGCTGCGCCCCGCCCCGCGCGCCGCACAAGGCGGCGCGTCGCCCGCGCAGCACAGCAGCGGTTTCTTCGCGCGCTTGGTCGCCTCCTATGGCCGCATGCTCACTTGGGTGCTCGACCGGCAGGGGCTGACGCTCTGGGTGGCGCTGGCCACGCTGGCGTTGACGGTGTGGCTGTACGTGGTCATCCCGAAGGGCTTCTTCCCGGTGCAGGATACCGGCGCGATCCAAGGCATCTCGCAGGCACCGCCCGCCACCTCGTTCGCCGCCATGGCGCGCCACCAGCAGGCGCTGGGGAGCATCATCCTCGACGATCCGGCGGTGCAGAGCTTTTCGTCGTTCATCGGCGTCGACGGCATCAACGCCACGCTGAACAGCGGACGCTTTCTCATCAACCTCAAGCCGCTGGAGCAGCGGCGCGACAGCGCCAGCGTGGTGATCGCGCGACTGCAGCGCGCGCTGGCCGGACGCGACGGCATCGAGCTCTACATGCAGCCGGTGCAGGACCTGACCATCGAAGACAAGGTCAGTCGCACCCAGTATCAGTTCTCGGTCGAGGACGCCGACGCCGAGGTGTTGCGCGCCTGGATGCCGCGCCTGATCGAGCGCTTGCGCCAGGACACTCGGCTGGCCGCGGTGGCCAGCGACCAGCAGGAAGGCGGCCTGCAGGCTTACGTGGAGATCGACCGCGACGCGGCAGCGCGCTATGGCGTCACGCCCGCTGCAGTGAGCGAGGCGCTGTACAACGCCTTCGGCCAGCGCCAGATCTCGACCATCTTCACGCAGACCAACCAGTACCGGGTCGTACTCGAGGTGCTGCCGCAGTTTCGCAACGGCCTGGCCGCGCTCGACAGCGTGTTCGTACCGGCCGGCAACGCCAGTGGCGCGCCGCGCAGTGCGACGGGTACCGCGCCGCGGTCCGCGTCGAGCCAGGCCGGCGCGGCGCAGATTCCGCTGTCATCGATCGCGCGCGTCGTCGAGCGCAGCGCGCCGCTGGTGATCACGCGGGCCAACCAGTTTCCGGCGGCCACGGTGTCGTTCAACCTCGGCCCCGACACCTCGCTCGGCGAGGCGGTGCGTGCAGTCGAGGCGGCGCGCAGCGAGATCGGCATGCCGGCCAGCGTACAACTGCGCTTCCAGGGCGCGGCGCTCGCCTTTCAAGCCTCGTTGGCGAACCAGTTGTGGCTCATCCTGGCGGCGATCGTCACCGTTTACATCGTGCTCGGCGTGCTCTACGAGAGCTACATCCATCCGATCACCATCCTCTCGACGCTGCCCTCAGCGGGCGTCGGCGCGCTGCTGGCGCTGCTGCTGTCTGGCGACGACCTGGGTGTGATCTCGATCATCGGCATCGTGCTGCTGATCGGCATCGTGAAGAAAAACGCGATCATGATGATCGACTTCGCGCTCGACGCCGAGCGCACGCAATCGATGGCGCCGCGCGAGGCCATCTTCCAGGCTTGCCTGCTGCGGCTGCGCCCGATCCTGATGACGACGATGGCCGCGCTGCTCGGGGCGCTGCCGCTGATGCTCGGCTCGGGCATGGGCTCGGAGCTGCGCAATCCGCTGGGCATCGCACTGGTCGGCGGGCTGATCGTCAGCCAGGCGCTGACGCTGTTCACCACGCCGGTCATCTATCTGGCGTTCGACCGGCTGGCGCGGCGCGTGTCGTCGCGGCGCAGGCGGTCGGGCGCGGAGCCGTTGCCGGGGCAGACGTCATGAACGTCTCGGCGCCCTTCATCGCGCGGCCGATCGCCACCACGCTGCTGACCCTGGGCATCACGTTGGCCGGTGCGTTGGCGTTCCGGCTGCTGCCGGTGGCGCCGCTGCCACAGGTCGATATCCCCACCATCGCCGTCTCGGCCACGCTGTCGGGCGCCAGCCCCGAGACCATGGCGGCGACGGTGGCAACGCCGCTGGAACGTTCGCTCGGGCGCATCGCCGGCATCACCGAGATGACCTCGCGCAGCACGCTCGGCTCGACGCGCATCACGATGCAGTTCGAGCTCGGCCGCGACATCGACGGCGCCGCGCGCGACGTGCAGGCTGCGCTCGACGCCACGCGCGGCCTGCTGCCCCCCGGCATGGTCAGCCGCCCGGCTTATCGCAAGGTGAACCCGGCCGACGCGCCGATCGTCATCCTGGCGCTGACCTCAGACACGCTGACGCAGGGCCAGTTGTACGACGCGGCCTCGACCACGCTGGTGCAGCGGCTGTCGCAGTTGAAGGGCGTGGGCCAGGTGCAGGTGGGCGGCAGCTCGTTGCCGGCGGTGCGCGTGGCGTTGAACCCGCAGGCGCTCAACCACTATGGCATCGGCATGGAGGACGTGCGCAACGCGCTGGCCTCGCACAACGCCAACTCGCCCAAGGGTTCACTCGACGACGCCGAGCGCACCTGGCAGATCGATGCCAACGACCAGCTGGGCCGCAGCGCGGCCGAATTCCTGCCGCTGGTGGTGGCCTACCGCAACGGCGCCGCAGTGCGCCTGGACGATGTGGCCGAGGTCGCCGACTCGGTGCGAGACATGCACAACGCCGGTTCGTCGAATGGCAAGCCCTCGGTGCTGCTGCTGATCAGCCGCCAGCCCGATGCCAATATCATCGAAACCGCCGATCGCATCACCGCGCTGCTGCCGGCGCTGCGCGCGTCGATTCCGCGCGCCATCGACCTGGCCGTGATGATGGAGCGAACCAGCACCGTGCGTGCCTCGCTGCGCGACGCCGGCTTCACGCTGCTGCTGTCGGTGGCGCTGGTCATCGCGGTGGTGTTCGTCTTCCTGCGCAACGCGCGCGCCGCGCTGATCCCGAGCATCGCGGTGCCGGTGTCGCTGGTGGCCTCGTTCAGCGTCATGTATCTGCTCGGCTACAGCCTGGACAACCTGTCGCTGATGGCGTTGATCATCGCCACCGGCTTCGTCGTTGACGATGCCATCGTCGTGCTCGAGAACGTATCGCGCCACGTCGAGCGCGGCATGGCGCCGGGCGAAGCGGCGCGCATCGGCGCCGGCGAGGTCGGCTCGACCGTACTGGCGATGAGCCTGTCGCTGGTGGCGGTGTTCATCCCGATGCTGCTGATGGGCGGCTTCGTCGGGCGCTACTTCCGCGAATTCGCGGTCACGCTGTTGGTGGCGGTGCTGATCTCGCTCGTGGTCTCGCTGACCACCACGCCGATGATGTGCGCGCGGCTGCTGCGGCCGGCGGGCGAACAGCGCCTCGGCCGCATCGCTCGGTTCAGCGAGCGCCTTTACGAGGCCGCGCGCCGCGCCTACGAGCGCACGCTGGCCTGGGCGCTGGCGCATGCACGGCTCACGCTGCTGGTGCTGTTGGCCACCATCGGCCTGAACTTCTACCTTTATGCGATCGTGCCCAAGGGCTTCTTCCCGCAGCAGGATACCGGCGCGCTGAGCGGGCGCATCCAGGCCGACCAGAGCATCTCGTTCCAGGCCATGCGGGCAAAGCTCGAGCGCTTCATCGCCATCGTGCGCGCCGATCCGGCGGTGGCCAACGTCGTCGGCTTCACCGGCGGCGCGCAGCGCAACACCGGGTCGCTCTTCGTCACGCTCAAGCCGCTGGGCGAACGCCATCAGACCGCCGCCGAGATCGTGGCGCGGTTGCGCGGCGAACTGGCGCGCGAGCCCGGCGCGAGCCTGGTGCTGACGCCGGTGCAGGACATCCGCGTCGGCGGCCGACAAAGTCGTTCCTTCTACCAATACACCTTGCAAGCCGACGAGTTCGCTGCGCTGCGCATCTGGGAGCCGCGCGTGCGCCAGGCGATGGCGCAACTGCCCGAGTTGCTCGATGTCGATACCGATCAACAGAACAAGGGCCTGCAGACCACGCTCATCGTCGATCGCGATGCGGCCTCGCGCCTGGGCGTCACTATGCGCATGGTCGGCAACACGCTCAACGATGCGTTCGCGCAGCGCCAGGTATCGACGATCCACGATGCGCTGAACCAATACGCCGTGATCATGGAAGTGGCGCCCGAGCTGGCGCAATCGAGCCAGGCGCTCGATAACGTGCACGTGGCGGTGCCCGGCGGCGCGCCGGTGCCGCTGGCGGCATTCGCGCGCCACGAAGCGGCCGAAACATCGCTCAGCGTGAACCACCAGGACCAGTTCGTCGCCTCGACGATTTCGTTCAACCTGGCGCCAGGCGTGTCGCTGTCGCAGGCCACGCGCCTGATCGAGGACGCGCTGCTGCGCATCGGCGTGCCCAATACCGTGCGCGGCAGCTTCCAGGGCTCGGCGCGCGCATTTCGCGCCGTGCTGGAGAGCCAGCCGGTCCTTATCCTCACCGCGCTGCTGACACTGTATATCGTGCTGGGCATTCTTTACGAGAGCACGATCCATCCGCTGACGATCCTCTCGACGCTGCCCTCGGCGGGGGTCGGCGCGCTGCTGACGCTGATGCTGCTGCGCACCGAGTTCAGCGTCATCGCGCTGATCGGCGTCTTCATGCTGATCGGCATCGTCATGAAGAACGCCATCATGATGGTCGATTTCGCGCTCGAGGCGCGGCGCAGCCGCGGCTCGAGCGCGCACGACGCGATTTTCGAGGCCTGCATCTTGCGCCTGCGGCCGATCCTGATGACCAGCATGGCCGCGCTGATGGCCGCGGTGCCGCTGGCGCTGGGTACCGGCGACGGCGCCGAGCTGCGCCAGCCGCTGGGCATCGCCATCGCTGGCGGCCTGATCCTGAGCCAGATGCTCACGCTGTACACCACGCCGGTGGTTTATCTTTATCTCGATCGACTCAGCCTGTGGGCGCAACGCAGGCGCGAGCGCCGCGGGCACGACGGGCTCGTCGCCGCGCCGGGAGCCGTGCCATCATGAAACCCATAACAACCACCGCGATGGCCCGGCCCATGCGTGCAACAGCGGGCTCGCTGCTCGCGTTGGCGCTGGCGGCGTGCACGACGCTCGGCCCCGATTACGCGCCGCCGCCGTTCGACGCACCGGCCAAATACAAACAGGCCAAGGACGCCGCCAGTGGCGAGCCCACGCAGCGCGCCGCGGCGATTCCGCGCGGCGCGTGGTGGACTCTCTACGGCGACGATGTGTTGAATGCGCTCGAAGCGCAGGTCGAGGTGAGCAACCAGTCGATCCGCGCCTTTGAGGCGCGTTCGCGTCAGGCCGGCGCGCAGATCGACATGGCGCGCGCCACCTATTACCCGGCGCTGGGCATTGCCGGCACCAACCAGCGCATCGGTCCGAACGTGCGCTGGGAACTCGACCTGTGGGGGCGCATCCGGCGCACCGTGGAGGCCAATACCGCGACCGCCGAAGCCAGCGCGGACGACCTCGAAGCGGCGAAGCTTTCGGCTCAGGCCCAGTTGGCGCAGGCGTATTTCCTGCTCCGCGCGCAGGATGCCGAGATCGGCCTGCTGCAGGGCACGACAGCCGCGTACGAAAAGTCGCTGCAGCTCACGCGCAACCAATATGCCGCCGGGATGCTGGGGCGCGGCGACGTCGCGCAGGCCGAGGCACAGTGGACGGCAACCCGCGCGCTGGCCATCGAGGCCGGGATCGCGCGCTCGCAGTACGAGCACGCGATTGCGGTGCTGATCGGCACGGCGCCGGCCGATTTCTCGATCGCGGTGGCACCGTTGCAGGCCGGCCTGCCGCCGATTCCCGCGGGACTGCCGACCGAGCTGCTGCAGCGCCGCCCCGATATCGCCGCCGCGGAGCGGCGCATGGCCGCGGCCAATGCGCAGATCGGCATCACCGAGGCGTCGTTCTATCCCAGCGGCGTGCTGGGTGTCGGCGTCGGCCTCGATGGGCGGGTGCGCGGCGGCGCGAGTGTCGATCTGGCCTTGTTCGACGCCGGCCTGCGCAAGGCACAGGCGCGGCGCGTGGCCGCCGGCTACGACGAAGCCGTGGCCAACTACCGCCAGGCGGTGTTGACCGGCTTTGCCGAGGTCGAGGACCAGCTCGCCGCGCTGCACATGCTCGAAGCCCAGGCCGCGGCGCAAAACGACGCGGTAAAAGCCGTGCAGGAGACGGCCAGGATCGCCGGCAACCAGTACCGCGAGGGCTTGGCCAACCATCTGGCGCTGGCCGCCGCACAGACCGCGGCGCTGAACAACGAGCGCGTCGCGCTCGGCATCCGGGGCCGCGGCCTGGTGGCCAGCGTCAACTTGATCAAGGCGCTCGGCGGCGGCTGGCAGGCCGGGCCGCCGGCGCCGATGCCCGCTGGGCAGCTCGACGAAATCAGCGGCTCGTCGTCGGCGTCGCGCCGGCCGTGAAGGGTGGAAGCCTCAGCGGCGTGCCTGGTCTCGATTCCAAGCCGCCAGATTCTTCAGCGGCTCCTTGACATAGGCGCTGCCACGGATCAGCCGCACGATCAGGCGATTGAACGCCGTACCGATCCGATCCATCGGACGATCGACGTCGATGAACAGCACCGCGCGGATCTCGTCGGTGTCGTTGCGCACCTCGTGTTCGTAGGTGTCGTCGAACAACAGCACTTTGCCCTCATGCCAATGCAGGATCTGATCATCGACGCGGAGCCAGACCTGCTGCCCGTGCTGCGGCACCTTCAGGCCCAGATGCACGCGCACCACGGCTCGGGTCGGACCCTTGTGCGGCGCGATGTGGTAGCGCGGCGCGAGGATCGAGAACATCGCGCTCTGCAATCCGGGCAGGCGGTCGAGCGTGGCGGCGGTGTGCGGGCACAGGGCACAGTTGTCGTCCACGCGGCGGCCATAGACGTGGAAGGCAAAAGTCTTCCAGTGGTTGCCGTTGGAGATGCGCTGCTGGTCCGGCGAGATCTGGTGGAACGAAGGGATGCGCTCGGGATGTTCGAGCAGCGCGTCGAGTTCGGCGCGGATCGCCGGCGCCGCGGCTTCCAGTTGCGCCGTCCAGGCGAACTCGTGGTTGGGAATCACCGGCGCGGTGCTGACCAGCGAATGCCGCGCCTGGAAAGCACCGAACCAGCGCAACAGGTGTTTGCCGCTCTTGATTACCATGCGGCGCGGCCATGGCGCGGTCCTGGCGCGGTTGGGGGTTGCGCTGTTCAAGGTGAGCTCGCGGCAAGGCACAATGCGTCGCGGGCACGTTCGCGGCACGTTCGCGACCGCCTTCGATTCGCTCTATCACGCGCTCGATCGACGCATGCGTGTGCCCGGCGCGCCGCCGGCACGGCAGCCGCCCGCCGCCCCAAGCGCGTGTCGATCGCGCCGCGCACGACGCCTTCGCCAACGGTTTCGGAGGAAGTTCGATGCAACAACGCCCTGTATCGCCCATTGCGGCAAGGATGAAGGCGACTCTTGCGCGCATGCTCGCACGCGTGGCACGGATTGAGCCGCCGACCTCGGCGGTGGAAGCGCTGCATGGTGTTGATTGGGTCTCGCCGTCGCTTCATCGCTGCCCCGCCGGGGCGGCGCCGCGCAGTGCGCTCGATTGGTCGTTCATCGATCACGCGTTCTGCATTTCGCTGCGTGAACGGCAGGATCGCGCCATCAAGGCCGCCGACGAATTCCAGCGCGTCGGGCTGGCGTCCAAGACATCGTTCTATCGCCCGTCGCGCGGCGTCGGCGACACCGCCGAGGCGATCTGGAACTCGCATCGCGAGGTGGCGCGCACCGCGCTGGCCATGGGCTGCTCGCAGGTGGCGATCTTCGAGGACGATGTCGAGTTCACGTCTTCGTTCGCTGCATCGACGCTGGAACGCATCGCGCGCAACTTCGCTACGCTTCCAGCAGACTGGGAAATATTCTTTCTCGGCCACTGGCCGCTGAAGGCGACCCGGATCTCGCGCGGGCTCTACCGCACCAGCTCGGGCTGCGCGCACGCTTATGTAGCGAACCGCGGCCTGCTCGAGTGGCTCGCCGCGTCGGACTACCCGAGCTATCGTGCGCTGCACGCACGAACGACAGTCGGGCGCGGCATCGACGGCGCCTACGCGAGGTCGAAGGCGGCCTACGCGGTGTTCCCGATGGTGGCAATCCAGAACGATTCGGTGAGCGACCATGTCGCGGCCAACCACGTGCATCGCGTGCGCCGGCTGCGCCACCTGGTGACACGCACGCGGTTGCGCGAATGGATGCTGTCGCGCTTCATGCGCCCGAACGAATATCTGGTGGTCGGCATCGGTCATCTGCGGTCCCTGTTCGCGCCGCGTTGATGCTTGCCGCGCCGCCCATGCTGCAGAAGTCTCCTTCGGCGGTGCCGACGTCGGCACGGGCGTCGTCGAGACCGTCCGTGCGTTTCGACCGTCGATCGGCAGCGCGTCAGAAGTTGAACTGCGCCGATGTCTGAATGCGGTTGAGCGCACCGATGGCTCCCGCTTTCGTTTTGCGGTGGCCGTAAATATACTCGGCACCTAGCGTGGTGTTCTTCGCCGGGCTCCAGAGCAGATTGGCGTGGACGGTCTGAATGTCCTTGTTCGTCGAACCGGCGGAGAACGACGGCGTGTTCAGATGCAGCGCACTCAGCACCACGGTGGACCGCAACTGATCGGTCCAGAAATGATGGTACGAGACGAATCCGCCGTATTGCGTGGGCAACTTCAGGCTATTGGACGGGCTGAGGAAGCCATCGGTGAGCTGGCCGGCAAAGTAGCGCCCAACCGCGTTGCCGTAGATGCCGGAGAAGTTGAACGTGTACTTGCCGACATTGGTG
>Ga0163144_10009954_pt1 | contig 20330 bp, 16 predicted proteins | sample OliLak19BULKMAT1_FD_123175 | JGI IMG/M metagenome (GOLD analysis project Ga0163144, IMG submission 123175) | Freshwater microbial mat bacterial communities from Lake Vanda, McMurdo Dry Valleys, Antarctica - Oligotrophic Lake LV.19.BULKMAT1 | ecosystem: Environmental > Aquatic > Freshwater >... | reverse complement strand
AGCGAAGACGCACCCAGGCGACCGCTGTTTGAAGTTCCGATCGGTCGGGAGAAAACTTCAAACCAATATTTAGCAACTTATACATTGCAACAGGCATTTTTGGTCACCGCCGCTGTAGATGCATTTGTGAAGAAATTAATATCCGAGGTGAATTTTGGAACGGTGGCTAAAGTAGATGCGGAGGATTTGTAGGTATGATTTTGGGGTTATTTCACGCAAAGACGCAAAGACGCAGCGCAGCGAAGACGCGGCGCAGCGAAGACAGGCTACTTCGAACCCCTGAAAATATAGCTAAATAAAAATCATACCGGTCGAATCAGGTACCTAAGTATCGATTTACTTCAACACCCGTCTTAAAAATTGGTCCACTTTATCTATCAATCCCGGTTCAGAAAATGCTTTGCCCCCATGACCTGCGCCGGAAACATATTCGAGTTGGATATTCAAACCGAACTCTTTATACCTGCTATACAACTGGATTGATTGATTGATAGGAACCTGATTGTCCTGATCGCCATGACAAATAAACAGCGGGGGATCATTGTGGTCCACATGGAATACCGGGCTGGCCAATTTTAATTCTCCTGCAGCCTGATCCAAAGGTTTGCCAAACATCAGGGTCAATGCAGGTCCACGTACGTTGACGCCATGTGGAGTTGATTGACTCATAATGGTAGTCAGGTCAGTGGGTCCAAAAAAATCCAGGACTACCTGTATATCAGAGTTTGTTTTAAGTTCATTTCCAATATTTCCTTCCAGCATGGAGTGCCCATTGGTTAATCCGGCCAGGGCCGCCAAATGCCCACCGGCCGATGATCCCCAGAGAATGATTTTATCGTGGCGATAACCGTATTGAGATGCCTGGGCACGCAAGTACCTGACCGCAGCTTTAATATCATGGATCTGGGCAGGAAATTTTGCTTCTACCGTTTTTCTATAACTGATACTAGCCATAGCGTACCCGCGTTTGACCAGGTCCATAGGAGGATTTTCTTTAGAACCGCTGTGCCAGGCACCGCCATGTACCCAGATGATCAGGTAAGGATTTGCGGTTTCTTCCGGCAAATAAAGATCGAGCTTAAGTTCTTTTTCAGCGGTAATAGCATAAATCAGGTCTTTGGTCTGTTTTTGGGCTAGTATAACGGTCGCAAACAAGACCTGAAAAAAGATCGCAAATAAGATTTTGCATCGCATAGCAGTCAAAAATAATTCGAATAAATTTGACTTAACAATTTAAAGATGATACGCCAAGCCCATCCCGGGGATTTAAATAGTATGCAGGAATTATTCGTGGATACCATAAGATCTATTTGCAGTGCCGATTATACCCCAACTCAAATTGAAGCCTGGACATCTTCCATACACAATACTTCAAGATGGTTGGAGAAAATTAACCATCAATATTTTCTGGTTTATGCTGACTACCATCAAATACTTGGTTTTGGCTCCCTGGAATTGGGGCATTATATCGATATGTTTTATATCCATAAACAACATCAGCGGAGAGGGATAGGAAAACAAATCTACCATGCGATTGAAGTGGAAGCTCTTAGATTTCAACATGGACAAAACCCGGTCACCCTCAGTGCTCATGTGAGTTTGACGGCTTTGCCGTTTTTCTCCGGCATTGGGTTTAAAATTGAACATGAAAACACGGTCAGGATTGGGGGGGTGGAGTTGATAAATTATCTGATGAAAAAACAACTCAACTGATTTTAACGGTGTACCCAATTTGAATTTCTGTATCAAAACCGAACGATAATTACCGGGTACATCTTTACATAATTATTTGCTCTTCAACGCAGTACCGAGTTGGTATAGTTTATGAAAAGATAAGGATAACCATTTCATATCAAGGACTATGCTTAAAAATTATCTTCTTATCTCCTGGCGGAATTTGTGGAGAAATAAAATTTATCTAGCCATTAATATTTTTGGTCTGGTGACGGGGATCACTGCTTTTTTGCTTATTGCCAACTACCTCCGGTTTGAATACAGTTATGACGATACGCATATTAACAAAGAGCGGATTTTCCGTATACCCATGTCGCTGGCTGAAAATGGAGGAAAGGAACAGACCTTTGCTTTTACCTACCCCGCAGTCGCCCCCGCATTAAAAAAGGACTTTCCGGAAATCGAACAAACGCTGCGATTGAGATTACAAGGAGGCATTGTACAATATAAAGAACAGAAAATCATCGAAGCCGGGACCTTGTTGTATGTCGACCCTTCCATCTTTTCCATATTCACCTACCGTTTTGTAAAAGGGAATGCGACCAGCGGTTTATCCGAATTAAATGATGCTGTGATCACTGAAGAGACTGCCAGGAAATACTTTGCAGAGGAGGATCCAATAGGAAAATCACTGAGATACAACAAGGAGGATTATGTCGTAAAGGCCGTCATTGAAAACCTCCCGGTCAACGCCCACCTGCAGTTCAACATCCTGCTCAACTATGAAAAATATATTCAACTGACCAATGGCAGTGCAAATACCAGTTGGGGGTGGTCAGATTTTTACACCTATGTATTGGTAAAACCAGCTGTGGATATCAAAGTGCTGGAATCCAAACTACCTGCTTTCGCCGCGCAGTATCTGGGTGATGATATGAAACAAAGAGGATATCAGCTTGCTTTCCAGATGCAGCCCTTAAAAGATATTCATCTGAAATCCAGGTATGATTATGAATTGGCAGGAAATGGCGATATGACGTATCTTAAATATCTGGGTATGGCTGCTTTATTCATTCTTTTTATTGCCTGGATCAATTACGTCAACCTTTCCACAGCACATTCCCTCGATCGTTCAAAAGAGGTTGGGATCCGAAAAGTCGTGGGCGCCGGGAAATTCCAGTTGATCTGTCAATTTCTTTCGGAGTCCTTGTTTTTAAATTTCTTTGCCTTAGCGCTTGGATTTGTTGCATTTCGACTCACCTTACCGGCGTTTTCAAAATTTATTGAAAAAGAAATCGCGTTCAGTCAATTTATGGACTGGAGGTTCTGGTTGCTGGTTACCGGACTTTTGTTACTGGGCACCCTGCTCGCTGTATTTTATCCTGCTTTTATTTTATCTTCTTTTCAACCAGTTTATTCCATTAAGAATGCTAAAGGTAGAGGAGTTCAAGCCGGTGGAAAAAATATACTTCGAAAATCCCTGGTGGTCATTCAGTTTACTGCTGCAGTCGTCTTGATTACTGCTGCATTGGGATTTTACCGTCAATTAAAGTTTATGCAAACGCGGGACCTGGGTGTCGATATTAAACAGACTCTGGTGGTCCAGCAGACCGCCAACCAGGATAGCGCTGATATACCCTCTTTCGTCGCGTTCATCAATGATATACAAAGTCAATCCGGTGTGGTTTCGGTCACGGCCTCTACCTCTGTGCCTGGTGGCGAAGTAGGCGGTTCCTCTGACTTTAATTTGAAAATTCCCTGTCTGGAAAACGGTGTCGCACCCTGGGCATCGACAATAAATTTATCCCGTCCTATGGATTGACTAGCAGCCGGAAGGAATTTTACCAATGACCGGCCGTCTGTCGATACTGCCTTACTTTTAAATGTACTGGTCAATGAAACTGCAGCAAAGATTTTTGGATTCCACCAGGCAGAAGATATCCTGGGTAAAGAAATCGATGGTGGGGGTGTGCATTGCCGGATCATCGGCGTAGTCAAAGATTTCCACCAGGAATCCCTGCAGTATGGATTTGATCCTATCGTGTTTTATCCGGAGGAAGAAAGAAACTTTGGCAATTTTTCCATTAAACTGAATACCGATCAACTTCCTGTGCTGATGGAAACCGTCAAAATTAAATGGCAAAACTATTTTCCGGAAAGCCCCTTTCGGTACTTTTTCCTCGACGATCAATTTAATGCCCAGTACAAAAAAGACCGTTTATTTGCCACTGTGCTTTGGTTGTTCACCGTTCTTGCACTCATCATTGCCAGCCTGGGTTTATTTGGGTTGTCTTTATTTACTATTGCCAAAAGAAATAAGGAGATCAGTATCCGGAAGGTATTGGGGGCGACGGTAGTTCAGATTATCTCTTTGGTAACAAAAGAATACATCAAACTAGTATTATTAGCCTGTCTGATTGCATTGCCCCTGGCCTATTGGCTTGGTTATGCGATTCACATCAACCTGGGGTTATGGTTTGTATTGTTACCTGTTATTGTGATCACGTCCATCGCTCTGATGACGGTAATTTATCAGTCTTTCCGGGCTGGCTTGGCAAATCCGGTGAAGAATTTGCGGGTGGAGTGAGATAGGGGAATAGGTTTTTGGATTTTTAAAATTTTGCCGTCCGGGGTTAGATTCGGTGTTTGTATATCAGCGAAGAGCGGATATGGTTATATTATTTTAAAAGTTTCGAGACAACTCTTCAAAGCCGCTGAAGACAGCGCAATAACCAAATTTTTCAATGCGTATTTCTTCAATTGCTCGAAGAATAAATTTTTAAACGCTCCAAAAAAATTAAAAACCACATAAATATTATGCATCTCACGGACGTCAAAAGCTGTAAATAAATTCAGATTCATAAGGCTGAATAATAGACATACATTTATAACCAATATCAAAAAGGAGATAAAAAAATGAATATATACCGAATAACCGCAAGAATCGTGGGGGTAGTGTATCTCGTGGGTTTCGTTGTTGGCCTTGTGGGAATCGGGCTCTTCCAATCCATTCTGGGTGCGCCGGATCACCTTTCTACGGTTTCCACGAACAAATTGCTGCTGGGATTTGGGGCGGTACTCTGGTTGATGGCAGTCATTGGCGACGCCGCTCACGGTGTCTTGATGTTTCCCGTCCTCAAGAAACACAATGAGGGTATGGCCATTGGCTACCTCGCTTTCAGGATCGTCGATGCCATTTTCATTGCAGTCATGGTTCTATTCGTACTGATTCAAATACCGTTGGGTAGCGAGTACTTGAAAGCTTCGGCCTCCGACGCTTCCTTTTTTCAAGCCCTGAGCGCTGTGTTCTCACAGGGGCAGCTTTATGCCTACCAGATTGGAATGAGCGCTCTTGGAGTGTCTGGATTGATACTTTGCTATACGTTGTACAGGGCAAAGTTGGTGCCCGCGTGGCTGGCCATATGGGGCCTCGTTGGATACGCGACCATTCTTTTAGGGATGTTGTCGGCAATCATGGGCTCTGGTCTAGGTGATATTTCTTCGATTCCAGGCGGCCTATGGGAGGTGTTCATCGGGGTATGGCTGATTGTCAAAGGATTCAATCCATCTGCATTCACTTCAGAGTCTGGTAAAATAGATAACATCTGAAAAAAAACAAATTTGTCCGAAGATTGAAATGATTATTCCACAGAGCAAGATTTATTAGTCAATCGCAAATTATTTAATAACTGGTGATTTGCAGTACCATCGATTGTTCGAGGTCTTTGGACTTCAATGGCAGGAAGGAAGAAAGTAAAAGGTAGGGTGCAACCGAATGGAAGGATTAGTGAAAAGAATCTTTTCTTCAAAAAATGAAAATGCATCGATAAATGGTCTCGATCTGCAGTTTTTTACATTGTTATTCTTCCAATAGTTACTGTCTTGATAGCACTAGGAGCTTCAGAATTATACCCTGACCTAATTTACTCAAATCATCAAAATATCCTTTCTAATTCTGTGGCAAAACATACCAACTTAAGTACGGGGCTAGCTAGACTGGTATCAACTCGTCACCATTGATATTAAAGTTCTGGAGCTACAGCTTTGAGTTTTTGTGGGATGTTCTGACTTAAAATGTACTATTTCCTGACGTGGAGAATACCATCACCACCCCGTCTCCCTCACAACTTACTATCAGCAAACTTTTGCCAGTGGGACTTTGGTCAGCAGGTACAAACACGATACCTTCGGGGGCTTGTGCTGTCACCAACCACTGCAAATAGACAGGATTTAGTGGATCAGTGATATCATACACTGGCACGGCATTTGCGCGTTCCATGCCCACAAACAAAAGGTTCACATCGCCTACCTTACCTATGACCACGGCCTCCGGTTCAATACTTTTGTCATCGCTTCTTCCATCCGGATATTTACCAGCAGCAATAGCTCTCCGGTCAAGGTCATCGTGGCTGTCAAAAATCCTGGCCCCATTTCTGCCGTTCCAAATGGTAAAAGAACGTGCACCATGTGTATAAGCCTGGTCAAAATCACCATCGTTATCTACGTCGCCAATCGCCTGACTGACGTTTAGTCTGCCCAATATATTGTTGGACTTGAGCTGGGTACCTAAAGGAAAAGCAGCCGGGTCAAGCTTATAATTGGAATTGCCAAAGCGTATATTTTCTACATAGGTGTTGTATTCCCTGGAATCGCCTTCATTGGCGGTGAATAAAAAAGGATTGCCATTATAATCCAGTACAGCAATGCCGTCTGGTTCGTACATACCTCTGACTGGATAATTACTTAATAGGGCTCCTCCGTTTTGGTCACTTGGATCGATGGCATTGATGGGCAGGTTATGATTTTTAAATCCGAGTGGGAAAATTTGTGTGATGGTTTTAGCCAGGATATTAATCTGGGCAATTGCGTTGTTTTCCTGTAAAGTGACCCAGGCTGTTCTGGAATTCGAAGATACAGCAATGTGCTCTGGTTCAATATCCTGCGCCAGGGTTGCATTCGGACCGAAAACCCTCAACCCCCTTGCCTCTAATTGATATTGTGTGTTATTAAAATGGTCAAAACCCAACGTAGTCACTGTATAATCCTGCATAATATCAATGATGGATATGGTACCAGGGGGATCAATGGAATAATCGGGATTGGGTTCACCTTCATTGGCACAGAGTATATACAATCCATCGGGCGTAAAGGTGACCATATCGGGTAGTGATCCTACGGAAAGCTCCCGGATGACGTCATGGGTAGTAGTATTAAAAACCACTACTTTTCCAGCACTTACTTTATCGGAAGCTTCGATCCCGGCCGCCAATTTTCCCTCACTTACGGATACACTGTTTACCAACCCACCAAACCGGCCGATGCTAATGCTCGTCAGCAGCTCTGGTGAGGACGGGTTTGAAAGATCGAGTACGTCTATTCGATTGTTGTTATTTGTATTATTGACTACAAACAATTTTTTTGTGCCGGGATCGTAAGCGCTGATTTCAGCAGCACCTGTGGGACCCAGGTCAATGGATCCTGCAAGGGTAAAATTAATTGATTCACTGCTGGTAGCATTTAAAGTTCCGGATGAAGTATGATCGCTTTCAGCAATAATGTTTGTAAGTTCATTTTTCTGACAGGATATCCCGAATAAGAAAAGGAGTAGAATAAGCAGATTCTTTTTTTGCATGGTATTTTGATTTCAAATATTCGAGGACAAAAAAATAGCATGTAGATGTCTCTGAAGTTAAGGTAGGATTATGGGTATATTAAGTTTTGTGGGAATTTCGGGCGGTAAGCCAGATGTATGTGCGATCATCCCGAACTAATCGGTTCCGAAGCATCGGAATATTTGGTCGGCAGATTAAGAAAATGAGAGTGCGGTTAGATTCCATCGAAATAATCCCTGTCGTTCGGGATCGATGCACAATACTCTCCCAATAATGCCTGTAAGGACGCTCTGGCGAGGTATGTGCGACCAAAATTTATTTGGTCGGTAGATTAGGAAAAAAAGCGTGTTTCTTTACATCTAATTCTATCCTCCTGGCATGAGCATAGTCGGATGTCTTAAGATCCAATTGAATGGTCCAATCAGTAGCGGCAGAAGTATACTTTTTACCATATGCTCCTGAATTGTGCTTTTCTAATCGATCCTCCACGGAATCAGAAGTAATTCCAGCATAATATTTATCCGGCGTTTTACTGTAAAGTATCTAAAAGGAGCTCACATTCACGTGATTTCAGGTGTTCAAAAAAAGTGGGCCCACTAGGACTTGAACCTAGGACCTAATGATTATGAGTCATTTGCTCTAACCAACTGAGCTATGGGCCCCTAAAAGAGGTGCAAATATAGATGAAAGATGGTAAATCTGGAAACTCTAAAATCAGACGCCAGGTGGGAACTGCTGTTGAAGAAATTAAAAGAATAATTAGTTATGAATTGATTACTTTCTTGATTTCCACTTCCTTGTTCCTGAGATCCAATCCTCCCTCCAGGATAGATTTAAGATTGGTGAGATAAAATGTCCAGCCTTCCATACAACCGATATGATATAAAAATTTGGATTGTTCGTCTACCGGGATGTGGGTCTGGGTAAGTTCGACCATCGTAATATTGAGGTCGCGGCTCAATCGAACAGCTACCTGCATATCATTGGTTTTATCCCCGGCATCAAACGTAAAGGACACCATGTCCTGATCATTAGCTTCAATTATTTTGCCGTAATGAATAACTTCATCACCCCAACCATGCCACAACCATTTGTATAAATCTCCGGGTTGGACATAATCATAAGCGTCTCTGGGGTCGCCGTCTGTTGTTATAAATTCGGATAAACGTAAAAACCAGGATTCCAGGCCAGCTTCAGTAGTCCAGGCTCTATACACTTCCTCTATGGTTGCTTTTATCGGAATGCGTTTGGTAAATGAGGACCAGTCGTATTGCATAGTGAACAAATATACGAGAAACGAGGAATGGAAACGAGATTCGAGAGACGAGTAGCGAGAAATGAGAATCGAGACTCAAAGGGCCAGATACTAAGGGTTCCGGCTCGTATCTCGTGGCTCATTACTCGTGGCTGTCTAATCCTTAAACACCTCGATCTCCTTGGTCTCCACGATAAGCTCGGTAAACTTGCCTTTGAAGCGGGTGGCCCGGACAATATGGTTATCGATCCAATGATAATTGCCACCGCGTGGTTTGCCCATCAACATGCCATGATATTTGAATCCATGTTTTCTCAGCCATTCTTCCGTGATCTCCCGGTGCTCTTCGGTGCGTGAGGTAAACCAATATATAATATGGCCCTGATCGTACCATTTATTGATGGTCTCCAGTGCGTCGGGATAAGGCGCTATATGGCGCATGCGTTCGGGTTCTTCGTTGGGTACATCATCGCAAATAGTACCGTCAATGTCGATCAAAAAGTTTTTAACCCCTTCCGGTAAAATTGGACTGAGGGCATTGCCGTTTTCATCGTAAATACGCTTTAACCCCGATGGTTTTTTATTCTCCATGAATCGTATTATAAAAAATTGAGGCGCAAAGGTAAATCGTTTTTATTAAAATTTGATATGGTCTGCCGGGTTGACCGCCTTGCCGTGATACCACAGCTCAAAATGCAGGTGGGGGCCATTGGTTTGTTCGCCACTATTGCCTGCAATTGCCACAGCCTCACCCGCTTTGACAAAGTCACCGGCTTTTTTTAACAATTTTGAATTGTGGCGGTATACACTGATTATATCGTTTTGATGCTGGATGACGAGGCTGTTGCCGGTTTCCTGGGTCCAGTCAGCCGCAATAATATTCCCGTCCATGGTAGCCTTGACCTCGGTATTTTTTGGTACGATGATGTCCACCCCAAGATGGTTTTTTTGTTTCGACATATGTTCACTTATTTCTCCCTTTACCGGAGCAATAAAATAAAGTTGCTCAATGGGTTGTGTCCGGTTCACATTGGATAGTCCCTTGTTTTTAACATTGTCAATCTGATTTTCTAATAATTGTTCGTCTTCCAGCGCTATCTCTTCTTCGCTTTTGCTGACCGGAGCCTGGTTAGCAGGAACGGCTTTTATTTCATTTTTATAAATTTTGGGATCCGGTATTTCTACTTCGCCATTGATCAGTTTTTGCAGCTTGCCAATATAAATTTGTTGTGCCCCCATTTCGGCCTCCATTTTTTCCACTTTTTTGTACAGGCTGATGTAATCACCACTGCTTTGAGAGGCGTAACCCGGGATCAATCTTTTTAATGGGGTAAAAAACAAAAGCACTGTGACAATTAAGGCCCCTATAACCATCAGCATACTTAACAGGGTATACACGTTGAGCAGGGTCAGGTGATAGGAACCCACCTCCTTATAAGTCTCATGGTTAAGAATTACCATCCTATAAGGAGTTTTTATTCTATGTAAAACCCTTTTAATCAGTGTCTTTTGCATTTAGCGTTTGATTTCCTCCAAAAAATAAAATAAATTTGCAGAATATTGGTTTTATACTTGCCCAACTAACCACTGCCTGTTCATGAAATTGAAAGCTTATGCCCGTATTTCTTCGATTTTACTAACCCTTTTGGTCTGTGGTTGTTCCGTTCAAAAGAGCAAAAAGGACGTATCCAAATTTGGCCTTTTTTACCACAATCTCACATCCAAATATAACGGGTATTTTAATGCCAATGAATTATTGACCCTCTCCCAGGAATCCTTAACCAATCAGTACCGCGACAATTACAATAAAATTCTGGAACTGTATGAATATAATGCAGTAGAAAATCCTTCCGTAGCAGCAGCTAACCTGGACATCGCCATTAAAAAAGCCAGCACCTTGATCAATCTGCATCGACCCAGTCACTGGGTAGGGGATAGTTACCTGCTTATTGGCAAAGCTCAATACCTCAAACAGGATTACGAGACGGCAGAAGAGACCTTTAAATTCATGGTCCAGAATTATTCGAAACTTAATCTAAGCCCCGACAGCAAAAAATCAAGTTCCAGATCTGCCAGGCCGGTCAAAACTAAAGAAGAAATCAAACAACAGGAAGAGGTCAAAAAGGAAGTAGCAAAGGAAAAAGAAAGCCTGAAAAAAGACAACGAGAAAGCCAGAAAGGTCAAAATAAAAACCAGGGAACAAGAGAATAAGGACAAAGCCAAAGCCCGAAAACAACAAATAAAAGACCGTAAAAAAGGTATTAAATCTACTCCTGCCACCAAGACTGCCCCTAAGCCAGTTGGGCCGACAGCTCCTAAAATCAATGAATCTGTACCTTCACCCTCCGCTGCTTCTAAAGTGGTTGCCAAACCGAAATCAAAAAAAGAAGTCGAGGCCGAAAAAGCGCTAACCCAGGAAACCTCCAAGCCGCCTTCAAAAGGAAAACATCGTCCGGTACTTCAGGATGGTCAAATGTGGCTGGCTAAGACATATATCATGCGGAAAAACGGAATAGCCGCCGGCATTCTCCTTAATCAACTTAAGTCGGATCCAGGGTTATATCAGGAGATAAAAACGGAGATACCTATACTCCAGGCATACAACCATATCCGGCAGGAAGAATTTCGCGATGCGATTCCATATCTGCGCGAAGCACTGGCTTCCAAAGATGTACCCAATAAAAGAAAGGCGAGAATTGCCTTTGTCCTGGGTCAGATCAGCAATCTGCACCATGAAGAAGCCATAGCCTTTGATGCTTTTAATCAGGTGCTGGATTATCATCCAACCTATGAAATGGAATTTTATGCCAAATTAGGAAGTGCACAGTCGGGTATGGCTTCTGGCAAACGCAACAAAGCACAACTCCTGGATGAATTGAAGCGCATGACCCGGGATGAAAAAAATACAGATTACCTGACCTCTATTTACCATACTATGGCACTGGTCAACCTATCCGATGGACGAAGGGATCTCGCCAGGGAAAATTTGGTGACCGGGCTCGCCGGAAGTACGGATCCAATCCAGAAACTGGAAAGTTTTTACCTGCTGGCTTCCATGTTTAATGAAGACGAAGACTATCTGAGGGCAAAGAAATATTACGACAGTTCCCTGGCGTTGATGGGAGAAAAGGATATTCGGCGTATCGAGGTCACCCGTTATAGTGAATCACTTACCGATATCGCCAAAAATATTGGGATCATAGAAACCCAGGACAGCCTGTTGTTGATCAGCGCCATGAATGAAAAAGATCAAAAACAATGGGCCAGGAAAATGCTCAAAGACCGGGAAAAGACGGTAAATGTTAAAGTAGCAACTACTCCCGGACTTTCTTTTGATCAAAGTAATTTTGTCAAACCCAATATCAATATTGCATCCTCAGGCGCTGCCGCTAAAAGCAGCTTTTTTGCGTACGATGATAAATTACTAAAAAAAGGGATTAAAGACTTTGAACGGGTCTGGGGCAGTAGAAAATTGCAGGACAACTGGAGAATTTCCCAGCGGATAAACAATAATATTGTCAATAATAACCAACCTGCAGGACAGATCCCTGAGGACGGTAGCACCGTGGAAGACCTGACCAGCATCTTAAAAGACATCCCGAATACCCCGGAACTCAAAGAACTTGCTCACGAAAAAATCAGGAATAGCATGTATGCCCTGGGAGTATTGTATCGGGAAAAACTCGAAAATCACAATAAGGCCATCAACGTATTGGAAAAACTGCTTTCGGTGTATCCCGGAAATGCAATGGAACAAGATGCCCTTTATCAACTTTATCTCGCCCATCTTCAGGCTGGTGACCAGGTCAAAGCCAACGAATACCTCGAACGGCTTAAAAAGGATTTTCCAAGTAGCAAATATACCCAGGCGGTTTCCGATCCGAACTGGTCTGCAAATAATTCTAATAAAGCGGCCCAGCTTCAAAAATATTACAATGAGACCTACGACATGTTTAATTCAGGCCAATGTCAGGTTGCTATGGATCGAATCCACCAGGTGGACAGTTTATTTAAAGAAAATCCATTTCGGGCCAAATTTGCACTGGTAGAAGTATTATGTACCGGTAAATCGCAGGGTAGGGATGCCTATATCACGGCGCTCAAGGATTTTATTGCCCGTTATCCGCAATCCGATGAGCGCGACAGAGCCAAGGATATACTTCGTTATATCTTAGGGGATGAAAAGGCTTTTGAGATAGATGATATTCAAAAAAGGGAAATGGATCCCAACGGATTTGAATTCCTGGAAAAAGAATTGCACTATGTGATTGCCATTGTATACGACAAACAAGAAAAAACCCTCTCTGACCTGAAAGTGTCCATTTCGGATTTTAATCAAAAGTTTTTTCAGAATGACGATTTAAAAATTTCGAACATTTTCCTCGATCAGGAAGCGACTATTCCGATCATCATGGTAAGAAAGTTTGATAATGCCAGCCAGGGCAAACGATATTATAAATCCGTCAAGGCTAATGAGAATCAATTTATTTCACCTCAGATCAATCACGATATTTATGTGATTTCCCAATCCAATTTCAGGAAACTTCACGCCAGCAAAGCCACAGAATCGTATAAAGATTTTTTTCAGTTAAATTATAAAGAGTAGACTGTAATCAGATGTCAGTCATCAGCCATCAGGATTCAGGTCTACTTGACCTACTGACCTACTGATTACTGATCACCATCTACTCATCTCCATTCTTTTCCCCCGGGAAACTCAAAATCTTCCAGGCTTTCTTTTTTCATCTCGATGCTGCAACCCGCCATTTCAGGCAGATGATAGGCACCCTGAGTTACTTTTACAGGATCAATAAAGTGTTCATGCAAATGATCAACATATTCGAGGATGCGGTTTTCAGTACTACCCGAAATAGAAAGAAAATCAAACATGGACAAATGCTGGACATATTCACACAATCCGACTCCACCACCATGAGGACAAACAGGTATCTTATATTTTGCGGCCAATAAAAACACGACCAGGGCTTCATTGATCCCACCCAGCCGGCAGGTATCGATTTGACAAAAATCAAAAGCGCCGCTCGTAATAAACTGTTTAAACATCACCCGATTGTGTGCGTGTTCACCGGTAGCCACCCGTATAGGCGAAATAGCTTCTTTGATTTTTTTATGACCAAGGATATCATCCGGGCTGGTAGGTTCTTCAATCCACCAGGGATTAAATTCCGAAAGGGCATGCATCCAGGGAATAGCTTCATCTACTTCCCATTTTTGATTGGCATCCATCATCAGGTTAAAGGATTCACCAACTTCTTCGCGGATGATCCGCGCCCGGCGAATATCATCACTCAGGTCAGAACCAACTTTCATTTTAAGATAAGACCAACCTTCAGCTAATACCTGACGACATAACCTTCTCAATTTCTCATCCGAATATCCCAACCAACCGGCTGAGGTAGTATAAGCAGGGTATCCTTTAATCTTCAATTGTGCCAGCCTTTCCGTTTTATTCTGCTGAGCTGCCCTCAAAAGTTGCACTGCTTCTTCCTGGCCCATAACATCAGTCAGATAGGAAAAGTCGAGGCAGGAAACCAATTGCTCAGGGGACATATCATACAACAATTTCCACAACGGTTTTCCTTCCACTTTGGCATACAAGTCCCATACGGCATTGATGAGGGCCGCTGTAGCCAGGTGAATAACCCCTTTTTCCGGCCCCAGCCATCGCAATTGACTATCCCCCCTGGTGAGCAGAGCCCAAAAATTTCCAAAATCAGCAGTGATTGAATCCAGCGAACGACCCACAACTAAATAGGACAATGACTTGATGGCTGCTACACAGAGTTCGTTGCCCCGGCCGGTTGTAAAAGTCAGTCCATGACCCTCCAGCCCGGGCTGATCAGTATATAAAATCACGTAAGCAGCAGAGTAATCGGGGTCTTTGTTGACCGCATCGGATCCATCCAGGTTTTTACTGGTAGGAAAGCGGATGTCTTTGGTAATTATGTGAGTAATGGTAGGCATAAGTTGATGGGTAATCATTTAGAACGAGCCGGTAACACGCTCATCGGAATCACCCGGATAGGGCTCAGCGTAATATCGGTATAATAGATTTCAGCCCCTTCCGATTGAATCTGAATTCTACCACGGGTCAGCGGAGTTTCAACACCATTTTTGATGTGTCGGGAACGATACAATACCATATTGGTCTTTCCGTTGACCACATGTACCGCGGTGTCGCCATGGCAATACAATTCCACCGTATTCCATTGGCCGGTAGAAAATTCTCCATTCATACTTTTAATACAGTGCCGCCCAATCGTATTGTCGTTGTTAAATGTCTGAAAGGTTCCCTGAGCATCATATTGGTATTCTCCTTTTATATTTTTGGAAGATGGTATATCGAATGAAGCCCCATCTAAACCCCAATAATCGCCACAATCCCCTTCCTGAATCTGAAATTCCTGGGACCGCATCCAAAAACCCCAATCTACTCCATGTGGTCCCACGGCATGATATAAGATACCACTGTCCATTTTAGCTTTGTCTTTTGGAGCCCATTTAAGTTTGCCCCACTTAAACTTAAAACGCAGCACATAATCTGAATACGCTTCTTTGGTAGATAATCCTCCAAATCGTTCACCGGAAATCCGGATAGCGGGTTTTCCATCCACGTTCACTACACTAAATACTTTTAACGGATCCTGATTTATTCCATGGGCAGGAACTTCCATTATGTGTTTACCTGTTGAGTCCAAACCAGGGCCGATATAGGTATCCCAATTGTTTAGATCTTTATTATTAAAAAGTGGAATGACTGAAGATTTCTGAGCTACGGATATAGAAATGCAGGAGCTTATGAAGAAGAAGAATTCGGTTAAAATCAGACTACTTAATTTCATTTTTGAGTTTATTGACAATTGGGTTGATAAAAGCGGCCAATTCAAACGCAAGCCGATCGTGGTCCTGTGCCGCGGGATGATAACTACAGCCAGCAGGGATCATTGGATCGAAACGAAATATTTCTACTGTTTTTCTATTTGGGAAATTTTCATTGGCTTGTTCTGATATCCTGACTAAACTTCGGTATAATAAATCAGATTTAGCACCAGAGAGCATGGGGCTGGTCTGCAATAAGACCTGAGTAGCAGGATAATGGGTATATAGGGAATTGATAAAATTCAAGTAGGCTTTTTCAAAAGCAGAGGAATCAAACGGGGCACGTGGACTTTTACTATCTCCATCAGAAAAATCATTCGTTCCAAGACATATACTGACTAAATTGGGTTGAAATAAAGAAAAATCCCAACGACTTAGGCTGTCTTTATTCAGGTAGGTGGATTCGTATACTTCCGGCATAGTGGGACCGTCCGTGTTCCAGTTCCTGTAAATTCCAATACCGGAAACAGCACTCAGCATATACTGTACTTTTACATTCCTGCCGATACGGGCAGCGAATGAATTATACCCATCGTGCTGATCGTACCATTTACCCTGGCCGCATGGTATATCCACCGTATCAGAACCCATGCCACAGGTGATCGAATTACCAATAAACTCAATTTTGATTTTGTGGAAAGTATCCACTGCGGGTTTTATACCCTCTCCAATAATCCTGGTGATCGCCAGATTACCCGTTTGAGCTTCGGTAATTTTAAATACTTTGAGGATATGCTGATCTGCCTTTCGTTCGGTGTTTACTGATACCCATTGCTCCTGATCTCCGCTTACTTTGATTTTGTGTTTAACTTTTCCATCCAATTCGTAAATAATGTAACTATAGTCATCACCCGGAACTAAATCTTTAACACCAAATTTGCAACTATCCCCGGTGAAATATAGTTGTGCGCAAGAAGCTGAACTGACCAGTATCAGCCCTTGTTGATCATCGTATACTGCCCGGCCCATATAGGCAACATTTTGTTTATTAGCAAAATATTCCTGGACCTTAATGGATTTACATTGCCAGAACAACCCTATCGACAAGAGGGCAACGAAATAGCTACTAATTTTTTGCATACCTATTCAAGTTCTCAATATTGGAACAAAGATTGGAAATTCACAATAAATAAGCGGAAGCAAAGATTAAATAGTTATAAGAATTACCCCGATCTTTTATACCATAATTGTTATTCCGTATTGTTTGGTCCGGAGAAGAAAATGGTACAATTATGTTCTTTATTGTTTTATTTTTTACCCGTTTCCAATTCATCCATTTTTGAATACAAAACTTTAAAGGTTTCCCAGGCAGAAGTGACATTTGGATTGGTTGGATTATTAATGGGATTGGTGGAGTTGGATTTGATTCCATAAAAACCATCTATAAATTGGCTGGGCCCGGACCAAACCGTCTGCACCATTCCATAATAACGGGGTTTCATTTCTTTGGTTGCTGTTTTTCGCCATTTGGCAATATCTTCTGCTTGGGATAAAGCGACCTTTGAACGGTTCCAGGGGCAGGTCACTACCCGGTATCCCTTCATGGCAAAATAAACAGGCGTCTGATCAGGTCTTTCATAATGCCAGTCACAAATCACCACATCTTTGGGCATCATATCAATAGCCCGATGAGTATAATTTAAACTGGCTTCCCATAAACCTATGCCGGTACTTCTGCCGTCAATCAAACGATCCCCCCAAATCCAGAGTTCGCGGTTTTTTAATTTAAGATGATTGCGGATCGTGGTGATTTCACCTGCAAAGAGTTCCGCTTTATCTATTCCCCTGCACCTGGGACATTTTTCATCACCGATATAAAAGACCTCATCCATCCCAGCATGGAAAGCATCGGCTTTGAATTGGTCGCAGAGCTCATCGACCAGATCAAAAACTATTCCATGGACATCCGGATGTAAAGGACAATAACTTTTACAATACAGTCCATCCGGGTTGGGCCATTTATATTTTTCAGGCATAAGTACATGAGGTGTCTCATCAAACTGGGGATAAACCTCCAGTAATTTCCCCGTTTTGTTTGCCCAGGATTGATGACCGAGAAGGTTGATCTGTGGAATGATTCGGATAGTATGTTTCTGACAAACGGCAACCATCCGATCTACATCTCCTGCGGATAACGCAATGGAATCCCTCAATTCGGGATGTGACTTATACTGAAAATTATAATCAACCCTTAAAATGAGCGTATTGACTTTGCGGGGGCCTAATTCATCATCAATAAATTTAATAAAACGGTCTACCTCTGCCGGCTTAGGAGCCCCGATGGCAAATCCTTTGACGACGAACAGGGTATCTTGTGTCCTGACTACCGTCCATCCGAGGATAAACACTACGGCTATCCAAAATCTGATTGTATATTTCATGTTAATCATTTAATTCATACCGTTATCCGGTTGGTGGAGACAACCAACGATTTATTTTTCTTCAAGATAAAGCCTTTTTAGTTTTGCACACCAGTTTACCCCAGCAAGGTAGATCTTGCGGCATCTAACAATTTTCTGACTTTTTGGCTGTCGGCAGCCTGGGCATAAACCCTCAACACGGGCTCAGTGCCCGATGGACGGACCATAACCCATTCATCAAAAGCAAAATGAAATTTATATCCGTCCATATCTTCCATACCCAGAATCTTATAATCACCAAAAGAGGTGTAGCTTTTATCCTGACACGCTTTGATGATAGCTTGTTTCTGAGCTTCCTGGAGATGCAGATCGTCCCGGTCGCATTTAAAAGCTCCGACCATTGAATATACCTCCCCTATCAGTTCAGTCAGGGATTTCCCTGACTTGGCCATAAATTCAAGTATGGTCAGTGCTACCCACACTCCGTCCCGTTCCGGTATGTGGCCGGCAACAGCAATACCCCCGGACTCTTCACCGGCCACCAGGATGGGTGTGGTGAGCATGATTTCACTGATGTATTTAAAGCCGATTTTTGTTACTTGACACTCCACCCCAAAAAGCTCGGCCAGTTTTTTTACTTTATCCGTAACCGAAAAAGTGATCAGCACCTTGCCTTTCTGTTTTTTAAAATGATGCTGATAATACAATAAGAGCAATAACAAATGGTGGGAATCCACAAATTGTCCATGCTCATCTGTCATACCAATACGATCGGCATCTCCATCGTTGGCTACCCCCAATTTGATTTCCGGATTGGCTTTCACTGTTTGGATCAACGTGGTCAGGTTGCGCTCAATGGGTTCAGGGGCCTGTCCATGGAAAGATGGATTAAAATCGGAATGGATATGGATTGCATCCGGGAATAGTTTTTTCATTATCCGCTGGCCCGCCCCAAACATGGCGTCAAAGGCAAAAGGCATGGCCGTAGACTGAATAGCAGGCAGATCAAAGGCAGCTCTGACCTTATTTTCGTAAATGGTCTCCAGGTCCGTTTTTTCAATTTTTTCGGTCAACGGTTTTTTTATAGGAATTTCATCCGGTATCAGGTTTTCTATTTCTTCGATGTCTTTTGGAATCATCGGGCCTCCGTAGGATGCTTTGAGCTTGTAACCGTTATAAGAAGGTGGGTTGTGACTGGCAGTAATCACTACCCCCAGGTCCGCCTGAAGGTAGGCGACCCCTAAGGAAACCATAGGTGTTGATACATAATCACTGGAAAGAAAAACAAGCATGCCTTCCCCGCTTAAAACTTCCGCTGTTGCCTGGGCAAATAAGGCTCCGCCAAACCGTGTATCATAACCAACCACGGCCTTGGTCATGCCGCGTTGTTTCATCCAGAGCGCCGTACCCATGGCTACGCGGCGAACATGGTCAACAGTATATTCATCAGCGATGATAGCCCTCCAGCCATCCGTTCCAAATTTAATCTTCAGCATAGTCTTAAAAAATTTTTTACAAAGTAACAAAGAAACACCGGGTTAAAAAACCAGACGTTTTAAAGTTAAAACCAGATGGAGTTGCCCGCTCCTTTTTGGGGTTTACAAACCTCTTTTAAATAAAAAGGCCTTCTACCGATCATATCGTATTTTTACACCTTATAGAACAAAGACAGATTGAATAAGAAGATAATTACAGATTTTGTTTCCATTGATCACGGAATGATGGAAGACAACCATTGGCACCGCGGGTTGCGTAAAAACCTCATTGAACAGTTAAAACAAAAGGGATTAAAAAACGAAAGGATTTTGAATGCCTTGCTCAAAATACCGCGCCATCACTTTGTACCTAAGGGATTTGAGTCCTGGGCCTATAAGGATGTGCCATTTCCTATCGGCAGTGATCAGACGATCAGTCAGCCTTATACCGTTGCTTTTCAGACTATGCTTTTAGACGTGCAGCCTGGAGACCGCATTCTTGAAATTGGTACCGGGAGCGGTTATCAGGCTGCTGTCTTGCATGAACTCGGGGCTAAAGTATATACTCTTGAAAGGCAGGAAAAACTCTACCATCAAACCGCTGCTTTTCTTAAAAAAATGCAATATCTCTCCATCCGGTGTTATCTCCGCGATGGTTTCGGGGGTTTACCCAAATACGCCCCTTATGATAAAATTCTGGTGACCTGCGGAGCACCGGAATTGCCCATTGCCTTGATAGACCAGCTCAAAGACCATGGGATATTGGTGATCCCCGTTGGAGCAGGTGACGATCAGGTCATGAAACGTATCTATAAAAAATCGGCGACTGTATGGGAAGAAGAATCCCATGGTTTGTTTCGGTTTGTTCCTTTTCTCAAAGGAGTCAATAAACAATAGGCAAATTATCAATTATCAATTATCAATTATCAATTTTCAATTCTTCATTGTTAATTGCTCATTGTTCATTGCTCATTGCTCATTGCTCATTGCTCATTGCTCATTGCTCATTGCTCATTGCTCATTGCTCATTGCTCATTGCTCATTGCTCATTGTT
>Ga0163144_10009949_pt1 | contig 20333 bp, 28 predicted proteins | sample OliLak19BULKMAT1_FD_123175 | JGI IMG/M metagenome (GOLD analysis project Ga0163144, IMG submission 123175) | Freshwater microbial mat bacterial communities from Lake Vanda, McMurdo Dry Valleys, Antarctica - Oligotrophic Lake LV.19.BULKMAT1 | ecosystem: Environmental > Aquatic > Freshwater >... | reverse complement strand
TTTTCCTATTTGATTTAGTTACACATATTTCAATTCGCGTTCCATTTTATACGCTCCCGCTCCAGCTCCCGCTCCAGCTCCTACTCCCGCTCCAGCTCCCACTCCTGCTCCCGCTCCAGCTCCCGCTCCAGCTCCCGCTCCTGCTCCAGCCCCTGCTCCTGCTCCTGCTCCTGCTCCCGCTCCTGCTCCAGCTCCTGGTCCCGCTCCAGCTCCTACTCCCGCTCCAGCTCCTGCTCCCGCTCCTGCTCCTGCTCCCGCTCCTGCTCCCGCTCCTGCTCCAATAATATGAAATATTCTTAAGGAAGTGTCTCATTTTTGGCCTTTAAATAGTTCATGACTCCATTTTGTAATATCAATTACAGAATCAAGAGAGATGAAAACATCTTCAACAAAGGCCTCGTATTCATTGCATTTACCTTCTTTAAGAAAATCATGAAAACGCCCGGTGTCTGCAATCCAGCAAGCCTCTTCTAAAATAAGCCATTTACCGGAAATATCTTTTAATCTTCCTAGATGAAAATAAGTCGCAGTACGAATGAAATATTTTTCACCTACTTTGAATGGGTTTTTATTTACACTAGCCATTTTTTTACTCCTTTAGTTCCTAATTTAAAATAAATCATTTAGATTAATCTTCAGCGCCTTATAGATCTTAAATAATGTTTCAAGGCTTGGGTATGTTGTTCCACGCTCATACCTTGACACCTCACCTTGATGCATCTTTATTTTCTTAGCCAATTGCGTTTGTGTGAGACCAGATTTTTTTCTAGCCTTAGTTATCGCCACACCGATATTCTCTAACTTATGCACACATCACCATCTTGCACATATTCCATGCACTCCTGTTCTATAGATGTTTTCTCGGTACTACCTATATTACCTAATATGTCAACGCGCCGACAAGAAGCAGTTGGAATACGACAAGAAAAAATCCAAGGAAAACTATTTTACGAATCATGCTTTGTCCGTACATTTTGTTTCGGGTAATTAAGAAACCTTGCCTTATAGTTTTCTAAAGGGTTTGCCATCATCTTACAGTTTTGGGAGCACCACGTTTGTTCGCTCGTCGCTAACACTTTGAAGCTGCGTTTACATTCCTGGCAATGCCTTAACTCTAGCTTTAAAGATTCAGTCATTTTAATTCCCTTTCAACGTCTTCAACTGATCTGGCCACAAAGGCAATACCGCCGGATTTATTAAACTTACTAATAAACTCTAATTGCTCAGGTGATACTTTGCCTTTTTGCGTTTTCACTTCTATTGCCAAGGCCCTTTCACGAAATATCCCCAGAATGTCTGATACGCCACGAATATGAAATTTAGAGTTTTTCTTTCTATAGATTTTACGAATCGGATCATAAATCCCCACTGAGTCATTTGGCCAAACAAAGCATTCACGTTTCCAGCTTAAGTAATCGAGTATTGAGTTTTTAATTTCTTGCTCAGTCATTTGTTGACCTTCCTAAAAAACATATCAAGCCGCTCCCGATGGTTCTGGATTATAACTTGGTTTTCGCTCATGAATCATTTCCCGTAATAACTTTGCGTACTGTTCACCATCTTGAAATGAAATCTTCTTTGTCACTATGCCTCTAAGAATTGAAAAAATTTCCGTTATTTCTTCTTTTGAGAAAATTGAGGTTTTGTCTTTTGAACTTGGCAAGTTGTCAATTCTGAAATTCTGATTTTGCCACTGACTCCATGTTGGCCATTGCTCTTGGTGACTATGTCCCACACTACAATCACACTTAAAAACATATGGGGAGCTTTCTACTTTTCTTTTTACAGCCACAATCATTCCGTCATAACATTTCCCGCAAGTTCCTAGAAAATGTTTTTGAGGAAATGAATGAATCGCTCGATTAGTTAGTTCAAACTCTGTGAATTCTGGAAACAGTGGCGCCTTGTGACCGCCACATGCATTTGTAACAAAATGTCCAACCTTTTCAGCGGGTAACTTTTCAATAATGTGCCATAGCTTTTGACATACGCCCTCGTCGTAGTACTTTTCGCCAAAGCGGTTCATGAGCCGTTTGATCTGGATGAGAAAATCACTACGCTCCATTTTCAACCACATTCTTTTCAGCCCAGAGGTCTATTCCGGTTTTTGCATGCTTGGATTTTTTATCGTCGTATTTTCCTTCCATGGCTTTTATGTGGGTTTCAGGTTTAATTAAAAAATCAAAATCAGCTATCCAAACCCTTTCATTGTCGCCTTTACAAAACTTTGAATTAGTTAGTTTTTTAATAATAGTAACCCAATACTCTGGGTCTGGCTTCTCCCGCCATCTAGCCTTAGCTGAAATCTTTCGATTGCTACCGCATTCTATTACTTTTGGCAACTCTCCTGAATGTTTATTCCAAATTGTGGCTAAGGTAGGCAAGGTGGCGCGCGCGCCCCTGTCTGTCTTGTCTGTCTTGTCTGTCTTGTCTGTCTGTCTGTCTGTAGCGATACCATTTGTGGGACGATGGTTGGCATTTGGTTGGCTATTGTCCACCGCAAGTAATTCTGAATCAAAAAGTTGTTGAAGATCCGCATGAATCTCTTTTGGCTTACGTTTCAAAATTGCAGAGGTATATGAAAGGCTTAGCTCAACATACTCTTTACACTTTTCTGATCTTAGACAATAAATGAAAATCAAAAGACGTTGTTGTTCACCTGTTAATGGAAACACTCTTTGATCTGAAAAAAACTTATTTTGAAATCTGAACCAAACATGATTGGTTCGATCATTTCTTGGGTTGAATTTCTCCCAATTTGGAACGCTTATTTTAATTAAATTATCCACAACTCCCCCTAATATTTCGGTTGCCTTTATCCGTTTAATCTGTCTGTCTTGTCTGTCTGTCTGTAGCGATACTATTTGTGGGACGATAGTAGGCGTTTGATTGGCTATTGTCCACTGATTTATTCCCAATACCGATTGAGTTAGCCCGTCTGCAGTTAAGGCGGGCTCTTTTTTTAAGTTTTGCTTTTGAAATTTAAGTGCTTTAGAATTTAAAGATTGTTCCGATAACTGCATGCGACTTAAGTTGGTCGCGACATCTGAGGCTCTAAATATCCTGATCGGATCGATGAAACACTCGACCACAAATTCGACCAGTAGGCATTGCCCTACGTTGGGCTCAATCGAGCTAATCAAAACATTGAAGTTCCGAGACAAATTCACAGAAAGCATGTAAGTGTTTAATTCTATAGGTACTTTTATGGTGCGGCCGACAGGAGTCGAACCTGTGACCCTCAGATTCAAAGACTGTGGCTTGTATTTTAAATTCATTATTAAATCTAGTACGTTAACTTTTAAAGTAAGCACGTTCGACCACGTTTCGACCACAGCGCGCAATGTCATTTCTTGCCTCGACGTTCTGCCTGATAAACTTTTTTACGTCCCTCGGCTTTAAACTTTGTATAGTGTCGATCCATGACTTCTTTACTCATACCTAAAACATCTTGAGATAATTGCTCAGATACTCCTTGCTCAGCGAACCTTGTCGCCCTTGTCACTCTCATGTCATGGCGGCGTAATCTTCCAACTATACCAGCGTCACGCTTAATCCTGGCCCATGCTTTCTTATTCCCATCTCTACCGATTGCCTTGGTTGGATCCTTAGGCGAAGGAAATAGTGGCTCATAAGTGTGACTATCAAATTGAGCCTTAAGCTCTTTTTCAACTTTAGGATGAATGGGTACTGACCTTCCGCGTTTTTTAACTCGCCCAGTTTTCACAAATGTTGAGGGGAGATCGATCTCTTTAGAATCCCAGTTAATGAACTTCTTTTGACAAGTACACACCTCACCAGGCCTCATGCCCATATAAATGCCCATGAGAATTTGGAGCCTTTGTTGTGGAGTATTACATGAATCTAAAAGATTACTTTCTTCTTTAAGCTCAATTGACCTTCCTGGCGACTCCGTTGCTGGGTCGTAATCCTTAAGCTCAGGCACTATGGATAATAAACGCTCACCTGTTTTTCGGTCTCTTTGCTCATGCATAAAATAAAGGAAATGTCTCAAGTAGGCTCTATGGTGCTTAAGCATACGCCCTGGGTTTTTCTTTTGAAACCAAGCCGCATACTCAAGCCAAAGGCCCTCATTGATCTCTCGAACATCTAATGGCCTGTCTTTATAAACAAAGAAGAACTTTGATAAGTGAACTTTCCATCGAGACTTTGCATCCGCTCTAGATGCTTTAGATTTCCAACTTGTTTCTAATGATTCAATCCATTTAGGCTGCCAGTCTTGAACGAGTATCCCAAATTTTGTCATCGATTCTTTTTCGGAATCATAACCAGAAATTATCTTACGCCCAGATGATACGGCCTGTTTTATTTCAGCCACTAAAGCAGGGAGGCTTCCTCGAATACCCGTGCTTCTAGTTTTTCTCGCACCATTCACCCAAAACCTGACATAGATCATTCCTGAGTGTGGGTCATAATAATAATCAGGGTACTGCGGAATCCTTAAGAGGTTGCCCATTTTGTTTTATAGCCCACTCGCCCTCGTAGTATTGCGAGCCTCAAAAGCCTCGATGTCTTTGATTGGAAATCGAATTGAACCGTCACCTATTTTAATAAAAGGAATTTTGTTTTCTGCTTTCATTTGTTTTATTTTGTTAGGAGAAACTTCCCAACGCTTTGCGAGTTGTTCTGTTGTTAAAAGACCTATTGATTTCTCACTAGCTTCTTTAACATCAAATCTTTTCTCTAACTCTGTGAGAACTTTTAAAAGTTTCTCTTCAATTTGTTCTGTCATTTAATATTCCCTAATTAGTGCAAAACGCTTTAGAGCAATTCACGTTCCAGTCCCCATATGTCCGTATGTGTTTCAAGCTGCGTCTGTCTGTTTCACTCAGCAATACCATTTTGTACAAATGACACCACCACTATAGACAACTCACTAATGAATCACCTCTAAATCAGATTCACTATCATCAACGCTAACAAGCTCAATGCTTCCATACTTTGGACAACTCTCATCGTCTTCTGCACATTCAAACTCACACTCATTACAAACAATCAAAATTTACTCACTGATATTGGTTCTAATACCAATGGCAGGTAATGTTTTTGTCTCTCAAATTCACGTTTGGCATTTTTAAACTCTTCTTCATCATTAAAATCTAAAACCCACTTCCCATCGCAGCCGCATAAACTACATTTGTCAGGATGCTTGCCATGCATTTTAAGACCGCATTGACTGCAAATGTGGATCATTCTCAGCTCGCTTTCGCTTTCTTAGCCTTGCATTTCGGGCAGTAAAGTTGATTAGGATTGTATTTAGAAACCAACCATTCACATGTATGCTCAGGAACTGAAACTTGGGCAAGAGCAGAAACGCTCGTTACGACACCAGTCTTGATTTCAGGATCTTTTCTATTCATCGCACTTTCAGCATCGTCATCTATTTGAGAAACCCCAGCAATTGCAGCAAGCGCATATCGTCTTGCGTAAGTTAAGGCCGAGCCGTTTCCTTGCGGGTCATCTTTTACAGGTTTATAATAAAGTTTTGAACCAATCCATTGGCCAGAGGAGTGAAGGATTACCGTCTCTAAATATTTGCCAAGTTCGTCTTCACCGCAAAGTTGAGTGATCGACATACCATGATTAGTAAGTGGCTTACGAATTGCCTCCCAGACAGAAGCAAGATCAGCATAATCACTTTTAAAAAATGGATTGGTCGAATCTTTAACGGCTCCGATGATTTCAGATTGAGCTTTAGAAAGTGCTGTCGCAAGTTCATTTATCGTATCTGACTTAATCATGCGCTCTCCTGTCTGGCTTTGTTTTTAAGCTCGGCCTTATCGAAGCTCACCGTTACCGTTTCACTACTCTTACCTCTATATTGCTCAAGATCTAGACCCTTAAGCTCAGGCACTTTGGAGTAATTCACAACGCCCTTGCGAAGGGTGCGAATCATTGTGATGCCAGAAGTACGTATGCGTTTGAAATGAGAGTATTCAGTCGCTAGCTTTTCTTTGAGCTGATCGAACTCTTCTTTTGTTTTTTCCATTTGAAGTTTCAAATTAAAGAGCTGATTAAATCTTGCGTCTTCTGGGCTGTGAAAGTCTCTCTCCGAAGGTTCTGGCGCCTCACCTTTGCGAACACAATTCATGAATTTAGTAATAGATTTTTTAATTTCTTCCATGCACTTAGTATCTGGAAATATTCTAATCCAAGCGGAGTCTTTACCGTCCATGGCAAAGTAAATACAATGATCTGCACCAGTAGCAAGTAACTGCGCTTGTACTTGGTATTTGTGATGTTCTGGAATTTTACCTGCTTTTACATCTAGTAAAGTTTTCGCACCCATGTATTTGGCTTCAAAAATGATCTTGTCGTTTTCAATGAAACCATCAAGGGAAGCTAATAGGTCTAAGACTTCAGTTGAAACAACCACTGCGGGTTTAAAATCTAATCCAAGATTATCCTTAACCCACTGCCTACCGATGGCTTCAGCTTTATGACCTCGATCAAAAAGAATTTGTTGAGTTGTCGTGATAGGTGGCTCTTGTCCTAAGACCTTTTCTTCAAATAGTCCCAGTGTCGTTTGATATGGAGAAAGATCAAGTAACACTGGGACCTGGCTTGCAGTAACGTACTTAAGACGCTCCTGTTTCCATTCATCAGAGCCTTGCTCAAGATTAATAATTCTATATGGTAGGATCATACTGACTCCTTAATAATTACTCGCCCTTGGCACTCGTACTTGCCCAATTCATCTTGGACGATATTCTTACATTCAAATCTAACTTCAAATTCTTGTGCGTTTTCAGCTTCCATATCTAAATATTCCAAACACTCACTGCTTAAGCAGTGAGGACATCTTTCATCGGAAGGATCTGGAATGATGACCGAGAAACCTTGATCGCCGCCATATGTGAAATCAACTTTGTCGCCAGGTACCAGTAATCGCGCGCGCACTTGTCTTAGTTGTCTTTCGAGTGTGTCGATTAATTGAGAAGTTCCATCAGTTTGATTTGGTTGTTTTTTAAAAGACATACGCGCTCATACCTCACCCACTTCATTTCCATTTTGATCAACCCAAACCCAGCGGCAATGAGTTTCACTGCAACAAAAATTATTAGACTCATCACCCTTGTTTTTATCGCAGTATGGACATCTAAATTCTTTTGCTAGTGATTCTTGAGCGTCACTTGCTTTTAAAATTGTGTGCGCAAGATTCATCATTCCAATATTTGGTTTGTCTGCAAGTTCAAATAACTCATCGATTGATGGTTTTCGTCCAAGTTCAACAGTGAGGAGGTCAAAAGCCGCTTGCTTTAAGAGTGCTGATTTGTTTATTGCGTGTAAATTTTTCACGGTGACCTCACATTCAAATCAAACAAGGTCATCCATGGCCTTATGTTTCTAGTTTTCGAACATACCCTTCGTTCCTATGATGCCTTGTGTTATATCTATCTGGCTTTTCCTTTAGTTCCGGCTACAGGAAAAAGCTCATCGATTGCGCATCCCAAAGTTTCACTCAGCCTCTGAAGCGTAATGAATTTCTTTGGGGCTTTGCCAGTAGATCGGGCTTTCTGGATAGTTGAAGCGGAAATTTGGCTTTGCACGGCTAATCTGCTTACACCATCCGGCCCGTTAATTTCTAACCACCCGTCTAAGAGCGGTCTGTTTACTCGTCTGCTTTCCATACACTCATAGTATGGAAGATTATTACTATTTGCAAGTAAAAAAATACTTTATTAGTACCGCAGTAATCACTATGTAGCTTTAGGATGTAAGTGGTGAGTACTATAGGCAAAAATCAAGATTTAATCCTGGCTGAAAATTTAAAGCGATTTCGTCGCAAAAAAAGTTGGAATCAAAACCAATTAGCTGAAGCGGCTGATTTGTCCTTGGGTGCAATTAAACAGATCGAGACTGGTCAAAGGTGGCCTCGAAAAGAGACGTTAGAAGACCTTGCTAGAGCACTTGATGTTACTGTGCCGGAACTTACATCTGCGGAAACCAAGAACTCACATACTATCGAGTCTTTATTATCAGCCCTACAAGAGCTTCAAAAAGAAAATGAACTACTTAGAACTTCCGATAAAACCAAAGACCCTCAAACAGCTGAATTCATACAACTATGGCAGCACGCAAATGAAAGACAAAAGAACCTCATCTTACGAATGCTAAGAGGACCCTCATCAGAATCAGAGCAAGCCTCTAAGAAAAAGGCTTAGTCTCAAGTAAGAATATCCACGGACCTCAAGGTGCCAATAGTGCCAATAGTCGGTTTTGGCACTATTGGCACTTCGTGGTGAGAGCAATTTCCACTAGCATACGCTTCAGTCTGTGTAGCGCGCGCTTCAATTTCGGTAGCGTACGCTTGGAAGCATTACTTTCTCTTCCAGGCATTTAAATTTATCACGTTGTTTTTGCTACATTCATTTTCATGATCATTCATACTCCTGAGCTGCTTCTCTAAATGCTGACAAAGATGTTCTGTATCAATAAGATGAGTATCAATTGCTCTAATCAAATCTTCTCGATTAGTAGTTCTTAGAATTATTTGGCTGACTGGATCTTCCATGCCAGCGAGTAATAAAAACAAAACTGATTTATTCAATATCCACGATCCCCAGCGGTGCCACTAAATCAAACAAGTTTATCTATATAAGGAGCTACCGGTAGCTTACGAGTTAAAACAACTCATGATTATTTACAATGGACCGCTCGGTAGATTAAATTATTTTTGTTTCCTCTCAAACCTACTGCTTTAGTCCTGTTTAAATATGCCGAGAAGCTAAGTAACAAGGGGATGGGAAATGAAAGCAGTGCTTTGTCTAATATTATTAATGACTAGTGGTTGTGCTCTACTTCCTAAAAAGAAGAACTATGTAAAGGTCGATCTTAAGACACATCTTTCTGAAAACTTTAAGGACGCTGGAAATCACCAAAAAAAGTACTACGTTATTGTGAACGATAAAATGCAAAGCTCTATATCTTCACAACGCATTGCAGGTTTAATTAAGAAAATGTTACGTGATGATAATTATATTGTAACCGATGATCCAAAAGAAGCCGACTTTGCAGTGGTGTATGCGGCTGGCATTGGCTCTAAGACTATTCAAACTACCCGTGCTGTATGGAACCCAGGAAAAAGTTTTACGGTCACTAATTATAATTCATCCAATTATTCGACAAGTACTTCGCATGGAAGCACTTCTGGAAGTGTTAGCTATGTACCAGATTCATATGATCTCTTGATTAGATGGTTAGACATTCATATTTTCGAAGCCGGTTCAATTCGAAATGCAAGCGACGGTGATACACAAGCTGTATGGATTTTTGAAGGAAAAAGCATAGGTAATAGAGCTTCACTTAACGAAGTGTCACCTTACATGCTCAGCGCTGCGTTTGAAAATTTTCTAAAGCCTGTAGAAAACAAAAAGCTCTTTTATGAAATGAATTAACCGGTAGGAATTAAAAAAGCACTTCCTTGTGCATTCTATGTCATCCTTGACGAGCTATTTGATTTTAGGAGCGGGTTGTTTATTCCGCGAACCAAACCACCACAATAAACAGGTCGTAGTTAAATATAAAATAGTCCCAATGATAGTTTTCAAAATCTCATACGCGTGCTCTTCGGGTATACTTGAACCAAGCAATTCTCGTGCTTGAAAATAAATCAAAGTCGTAATCACGCATAAATAAATTGTAAGCCCAGGTCTAACAATACCACGTATGAAATCAAGAATGACAAGTAACCATGTTTGAGTATTATTGGCGCGTGATGGGTCGCTGTATCTCTGAGGCTCGTTAAAAGACGCTGCGAATGCCTGGCTATCTGCGACGGCTTCACGTCCCGAGGCCTCTACTTCAGCAACCTTTGTGCGTCCGGCCCATTCGTGCGCCATGATTTCAGCGTCAACTTTTCTAAGTGTTAATTCATATTCATACTTTTGTTTGTTAAGCTGTAGATCTAATTGTTTATTTTTGAAATCTGCAATTCTTTGTACGACGACTCCCAAAATGCCCGTCATGCCGCCGCCGACAATGGATGAAAATGCAGCACCTAATAATTCAAGCATTTCGGATCTCCAATTCAAACGGTTCATGATTCATATAACTTTCAAAATGCCTGACAGCAGGCGCTGACAAAAGAACGGCCTTTTGATTTTCAATACTTCCAAGTTTTTCTCCGAGAGAGATGCACCCATTTAATTGGCATTTGAAGTTTTTTGAGGCATCGCCCATTAAGTTAGCACTATGAATTCTAATACCCACGCGTCCCGGTACTTTAATCTCATACATGTATCTTTTAAACCTTGCGGAATAAGTCCAACGGCATTCAAATTTTCCCTCTGGAATACATGAAATATTAGTTTGATTATCTCGCCAAGGAAGTTCGCCAGTGAAAAAAACACGATCACCAATCATAATTTTTCCGAATGTTCCTTGACCGCCTGATTCATGTCTTATCAATGTGACTCTCTTCAAGCCTTACCCATCATAAGAATTTCTATCGTTTGTAGCTGTCAGTGCGTTATCTATAGCACTTGCTAAATTGTCGATTCTAACATGTGCCCTTATCGCTGAGTCTTTTGAATCTTTAATGCCTGATTTAGTTTCAGCGACAAACATTCCACATTTAAAAATAAAAACTATGAGTGCTCCGACAGTACTCAGATTCGTCACTACTAAAATGCCAACAATCACATAAAGGGACTGTGGAACTTCAGTCATTAAGCAACTTTCACAATTCTAAAGCAATTAACTACGGATTCACCGGTTGGAGTACTAGCTGTGTTCGTATGCGGTCTAATAATGTCTCCTGCCACCAAATTCGTTACTACAGACCCCGTCGTATTGAAACCAGTATCTATTGAAAACGCTAACAATCTGAATGCATCGTTAGCAGAATTCAAAATACTAGTAGTCAGTGCAGTTGAATTTTTAGAAATACCGGTTGTATCTCCGGACGAAATCATAGAATCGACATAAGTAATGGCATAGACACCATCTTCATTAATTGTAAACACTGAGCCCTTGGTTGTCGTATTTGAAACAGAAATAGCGCTTCCAATGTTCGTGTTTATTACAGAGAAATATCTCACCATTGTATCATCGGTCCCCGTTTGAGTCGAAGTAGTGGTTGTAACGTGGACTTCACTTCTGGGAATTGAGTTTGAATTTCTATGGAAAAGGCTAATTTCCGAAGGCGCTGTGACCCATGTACCAGCAGTTGTTTGTGTTGATCTGATACTTCCAATATATCTCACTGGAACATTGGTTCTTGCAGTTGTTGAGTAAAGAGTTGTTTTAGAATCAGCCGCCCCGGCTCCGCCTTCCGATGTAGTGGAATGAAGTTGTGATTCATCCCAAATCCTAGAACCTGACCAAGCCAGTTCAACAGCACTAGCGTTATCTATTGCATATACATGAATGTATTCTGCAACGGCATTTTTAGTGCCGCCAGTTGATCCTGATGAAATAACAGTTGAAAGTGCGGCGGAGACAATTCTAACAATAGGTGTGCCAGTAGCTAGTGTGGCATTTCTAAACGCAAATTTTGAAGGGCCTGCAACCGCAGGGTCAGTGCCTGCTGCATTTTTCAAAGCGATTGTCATAGCATTTGAAGCTACAGTGGCTGCAATTGCGTAGTTTAATGTAAATCTAGGATCAATTACTTGAGACGATAGTGCTGCTAAAGTAACGCTACCATCTGCAATTGAACTGTTAAGAACAAAATTTGTCCCATCGTAAGTGATTAAATAAACGTTTCCCGTTGCGATCTCACCGTTACCAAGTGCGACTGCACTTTGTCTAACAATGCTCTTTGCGCCAAGGCTATTAATATTAACTGTGGCTGCACCGGTATTTGTATTGCTTGAAATAAATGCAAACGTGACACCGATTTGATAGGAGGTAAAAGTTTGAGTAGGTGTTAGTGTTAACGCGTTCGCTGTTCCGCCTGACGTGCCTCCCCAACGATAAGCCGCAGTGGGCGCCTCAGCCCAGTTACTTACGTTATCTACAGTCCACTGAGTAACATCACTTGAATCTTTAAGAACAAATTTATAAGAAAGATCTGCTAGCCATATGTTTGCTTCACCGTTTGCATCCATAACAACTGGATTTGCATTAGGTGTCGCGCCAGTATTATCAGTATACGTTGCCTGCGGAGTTGATGTACCAGCGGCATAGGAGTAAAGCTTACCCCCGGCTAGCGGTGCACCGTTTGCACTAAAAAATCTCTGTCTTATAGAAGGTGCTACACTTGCCATTAGAGTTTCTCCTGAATGTATTTAGATTTAATTTTTGCAAGCAACTGATCCATAGCTTTGGAATTTGGCTTAAGATCAGAGGCCGCTATTAAAAGACTTTTTCCTTCTTTAGAATTCATAATTTTCTCAATTACTTTTGGATTACTTAAAGCACCTGATTTGTCATGGCTCTTAAGTTTTTCTACGCCGTCATTGGCCCATTTCTCAGAACCTTTTAAGGGTCTTGACTCCTCTTGATCTGGTTTTTCATTATCTGATTTTCCCGGCTTAGAAAGAACTGAACCAGGACCGTTAGCCTCGTTTGACAATTTTTGAACTAGAGCTTGAAATGCTTTTGGGTTCTGGCTTTGAAGTTGGGCGAATTTGGGAGAGGTCGCAAGGGTTTTTGAGATCTTATCTAGTGTAAGGGCTGCGCTTTGTGACCCAAATCTTTGTAAGCCTTTTTTAGCTAACATTGCAACGCCCGCAGTTACCAAATCCCCAGTTACCGCAGCATAACCGCCCGCACCCGTTGCAGTAACTGCGTCAGTAATTCCAAAGAGTTGATTGCCTTGCTCTCTGGCTCCTTTATTAGTAAGTAGTTGTTCTGCATTAGATGCATTTCCATAAAGTTTTTTGCCAGTCTTTAATGTTTTATCTAAGCCCAAGCGATTAATAGATTTAGCACCGGCTTCAGTAGCTTCATCTATAGATTGGTTTACAATTCCATAGGCTTCTCGCGCCATTTTTTCTTTGTCAGTAATGTTAAGATTGTTTTTCCAGTTAGCGACTTTACCGAGCTCTTGTTTTAAGACTTGCGCTTCTTTAAGAGAAACATTCTTATCTCCACGCATGAGAATTGACTCAAGAGTATTTTCTAATTGTCTTGTTTCTCCTTGATTAATCGGACTGCGATAAAATCCACCGAGTTTTTCGTCTAACTTGCTGGCAACATCAAGAGGATTAAAAGTGCTCGCACCGGCATCGTCAATGGCCGAATAAACTTCATCCATTTTAGCGCCGCCCTTAGCTTTATTAGCTGCATTGCGTGCAATGACATCATCAGTTGATGAGAGAGGAGTTAATAGTTTTTCATCAAGTGCGTAACGACCGACTTCTTTAACTGTGTCTTTTCCAAGTTTTTTAATAGTCGCGCGCTCAGCGCCCACTGCTCGTGCTGCAAAACTCTCAGCTAGATCCCCTGATTTCTTACTTACAGCCTTTGCACTATTTCCAATTACTTTTGAAGCCTTGTCAGCGACTTTGCCTACAGTGCCCCCGATAGCTGCGCCTGTTGCAGTGTCAACAAGCATTCCTTTAGCATCCTCAGCTTCGGAATTACCAAGGCCTGTAATACCGCCTATCGCAGCGCCCTGTTTTAATAAAGAAGCACCTTTTGCAATCTTATTTACAGGAGAGAGTATGGCGCCGCCGATTTCAGCTACAGTTGATATGCCTGGGTTGTCTTTGGAATCTTGTATTAAAAGTTCGCGTTCATAATTACGTCCTTGTTCATATGCTTTTTTTAAAACTTCTAAATTAAGAGTAGGCCCGCCTTCAGCGCGTTCAATCTCATTCATAGGACCGCCAAGACCCTTTAAGCCCACAGATCGGCCAATTGCCTCACCTGCACCCGCAATTTCATCTGAGAAACCAGCCGTTGCACCTTGAGTTAATTTTCTAATAGCTGATACATATGCGGGTATCTTTTCAGATTCTTGAGCGCGTAGCCCGCCATTTGCGATCTTCTCAAGATCTGCATCGCTCATAAGTTCCATTTGGTCAGGGCTTTCTTTTCTAAGCCCACCACCGGCAATATGTTCTAATTCTGCATCAGATAAGTTTTCTAGATCCATTATTTCCCCGCAACCTTATTCTTTTTTCGTTGCTCCAGAATTTGTTTTGCGCGCTGCTCTTGTTGTGCAATCTGGTCATTGCCACCCGGTGAGAATTGACTTCTCGGCGCGCCCTGAGCTGCGGTATCGATGCCCGCTCTCGTTCTTGTGTTCACACGAGTTTGAAAATCTTTATTAGAATCTGCTTGGAACGCTTTAAGTTTTGCCAACGTTGGATCTTGTCCCTGAATAGCGGCAAGAGGAGAATTATATTCAAGTGGATCGTCTGGAATAATGGCTCGAATTATATCTTCATCGTTTTTAGAAAGCACTCCGAGCTTAGCCATGTTTTTATATTCAAGTAAAAGATCTTTAGAGAGTTGCTTCCCTCTTGCAACGTCTTCACGGTTAGAAAAATTTCCGCCCTTATGCTTTTCTCTTAGTGCAATCATTTGCTCAAGTTTATTATCGAAAGTTGATTTTGATTCAAAACTTTCTTTAAGCTTTTTGGCATCGTCTTCGGTATTGGCATATCCAAACGGAGTTTTAAGCCCCTGCTTTTTTTCATCCAATTTAATGCCCGCTTGAAACCTTCTTTCGTCCCTTGCTTCTTTGCGGTCGAGTGCTGAATTTTGTATTTTATCTTTTTCCAACTGATTGGCAATTTTTTCTTTGTACGAGAGCGATCTAGCCAGTACTCCATTGATAAATTTAGGGTCATAGCTAGGCGGCATTTGGGTAACATCAATTCCAGCTTTTGCAGCTTCTTTTATTCCAAATTGATAGCTCGGCTCATCTGTTATTGATCCTGCAATTCTTGTTATTGTATCAGCTTCATAAAGACTCTTTTTCGTCTTTGCTTCTGTCTGAGCGAGATCATGGGCGCTGAATTTTTGTTCACCTTCCAGATATTCTTGACCGCCGACTTTTGCGAGACCTGAAAGTGTTTTGTTTCGATCCACAGAAGTGGTGCCGTCAGGATTAGTCACAACGCCTGCGCTGTAGGCATCATCAATGTCTTTTTGTTTTTTATCAAGGGCGGCTTGTTTTTTACGCTTATCAATCATATCGCGCATATTCATGCCACGCTCAATGCCCCCAACTATGTCAGGAGTTTGTTGTTGTAAATAAATACTGTGATCTATCTGGGCCATGTTATTCTCCCGCCATTGTTGCTAAGAACAGTGACATTACTTTTTTCATATCGATCATCTTGTGGCCGTCTTCGTTTTCGACTACGAGTGTTCGTCCTAGTTTAGATTTTTGAAGATCTTGGGCCATTACTCCAACCCAATCACCCTCGCCATGCTTGTCTGAAATATATTTGAAAGAATATGCTTTGAGGTGTTTCTTCATTTCATCAAGATCTGCTTTTAAAACTGGAGTGACATTAGTTTTAAGACGCTCATCAGAAAAAGCGGCAGCGGCAGCGCCAGCACCCTGACTAACCAGTTGCGCTTGACGATTTGCTTGACCAATATTCGCAGCGCCTATGGCATTACCAAGACCGATTTGATTTGAGCCCACGGATTGACCGTACTGACTTGCGGCCTGACCCATTTGGCCGACTGCCGTTTGGCCGACGCCTGCAAGAGATGAGAGTCTATTAAATCTACGATCACGGTCTGAGTTGAACCGACTGTAGGCATTTTGATATTCATTGGTCGCAAAGTCTTGTCCGTAACGACTAAGGGCTTTTAGTGTGGCACCTGAGTTAAGTCCTCCGCGTGCAGCGGCTGATCTCTCTACAGCTTTAGCGCCCTCTTCCATTCGAAATTGATAACCAGGGTCCGCTTGATAATCTTCCATTTTAAAATCACGTTGGAAGTCAGGATTAGCTAAATCACCTAGGGCTTTTGTACCCGCCGCTCTCCAAGGTTCATTGTCAGCACGCTGTGTATCGAAAACATATCGAGCCGTTTGATTCGCTTCATTAGCGGCGCTTGTCTGCGCACTAATTGCTTTATCCGATGAGTTAGGACCCGCCATGTTAGTGCCGAGTACGTTATCAACAACACCGCCAACACCCTTAACTACATCACCCATTGTCTTCGCCCCCAATTTTTTTAACAATAAAAAGTATGTCGTGATTTGCTTTAACGACTTTAAAACCAACTTTTAACGATGCAAATAAAGTATTTGATGAGCCTTTATCAGCTAGATAAATGTTCGCTGAAATAAACGTGCATCCTAATTTAAGTGCAATTTCTTTAAGCTGTTCAATCAAGTTACGCCCCCTACTACCTGATCTCTCACTAAGATCAATACACATGTCGTTGATGTAACATTCCTCGCCTGAAATCTTGTAAGTGATGAATCCAAATTCATCCTCTAGAATTTCTCTGTCATCTCGTTCTTTTATATATTTTGCGTACAACGTATCTTTAAGCATTTAGCCCGCCATGCTCCTTACTCTGTAAGAGATTTTTGAAATAGAAGGAGTGCCTGTTACGTTGGTTGTCGTGTATTTAACTTTACCAGCGGCAGTAATTGTGAAAGTAATGCCAGCATCCTCTGGATAAAAGTCACCTTGAGAAATGGACCATGTAGCACTTGTGACCTGCCAAACCGAGTGAAGTACTCCGCTTTCGGTTAGCTCTACAGCTCCAACGCCAGTTGTAATTCGCTGAACAAAATATTCAATGAGAGATTGTTTTGTTGTATCTGAATTAAAAGCTAGGCCTTCAATGTCAACGGCTGCGGCTTGGTTGTTCGCAAGTTCAAATGTTTTTTCAACACCGAGTGGGTCAACAACGCGCTTTAAAAGAGTAAAGAATTGTTGCCAAGGAATAGATAGAAGTCCGTCAGAACCCGCAGGCTTATCTCGATATGGCACTTGCAGTAAGGGAAGATTTGCCATTAGCTTGCTCCCTTTTCAACTTCAAGTTCAGCGCCAATTAAGGCGACTTTTATTGGATCAGTAATGGTGACTCGAAACACACGGTCTCTAAATTTTCCAAGTCTGCGCCATAATGCCCGAGTTTTTGTCTTACCTATGGCTCCAACTGACGCCCACATTTCATTTGACCATGTATGGCCGCCGTCATCACTATATTGAAGCATTGCTTGAGGACTTGTGCCTTGACCGCCGCCGTCAACGCCTACGCCCGTTTCCATATCAAGTCTAAAACTATGACAAAAAAGAAAATCTCCTTCGCTTGAGACATGTGGTGAGGCTCTAAGTCTTGTGATGTATGCACCGTTGTCTGTGTAATATACGCCATCAAGTTGATAGACGTTGCCATCTGAATAATCACCGACAAGGTGAACACCTAAGTCTTTAATAAAAGAGTGAACATTTGCACGATGACGCTGAAGGACGCCATTTGAGGTGTATGCCCTCTCATGCCACAAATTTGTGGTTACGTCATAAACCCATGTGCCTTCTACAAAGTTAATGACATAAAAAATATGTCCGCCTGACTTATAACAATAGGCTACCGCTGTAGACATATCGTTGTACCCTTGAATTACTTTTTCAACTGCGTGAGTACTTACACGCTGAGGACTTAAGCCTCTTGCCATGTAAACAGATCCATTTCCAGTCTCAGAGCGACTTAGCCAAAAAACTGAGCCTTCAATTTTTGCGACACTGTGAGGAGCGACACACCCTTGCTCAACAAAGCCGCCTGAAATTCTTTCAAACGGAAAATCAGGATTTCCAGTATTAGAGAAAACTTCAATTGTTTTTGAATTAAAAAGCCATAGATCACGATTTAGTGCAATGAGTGCAACAATGTCGTCTGGATTTCCCTCAGCTGAGGCAAAATCTAAAGGACTTACAGTAAGGCTATTAATGTCTGAGACCCAAAACTTATTCGTACTTGATTCATTGAAAATAAAATAACCATCGATGTAATCCACATGCGTTGCAGTTGGCACGCCTGAAAATCCGAGTGATGTAAAGCTGCCAAATACGCTTGTAGCATTCACGAAAGCATAGTTAACAGTGCCGTCAACAAATACAGTGTGAAGTGAACTTGAAGCCGCATTCATTTTGCCTGTAGTTGTACTTAAAGAGCCGACTGTGCTCTGCGCCCAAACTCCTTCAGTGCGAGTAAGCCTGTATAGCGTGGCTCCGCTTGCGACAAATATTCTTCCGTCTGGATCCTCTTTAATAAGTCTAACTGGGCCACTTCCAACATTTTTAGCAAGTCTAAGACCTGGCGTACCTAAAAGTGCAGCGACTTCACGTTCTTTAGCGGTGCCTGTTTCATCAATCTCAGGATATAGATTTACACTGCGCTGACAGTTCACATTCACTGAGCGCGTTGTATAACTAGGTCCGATGAAACCAGGAAATCGCATTACTCACCCGTTTCAATGTTAAAAGGTTTTGAACCCATTAATGCGGCATCAACGCTTAAGTATTGAGGTTTAATATTCATGCGTTTGATATTTTCTTTTGATTCCATTGCACCCGAGACAAGCTCAGGGCTTGCAGATTTGCCGTATTCAGGTGCTAACTCTAAAGCAAGGTTGTATCTCAACGCCTTTGCAAATCCAGGCGGCATTGAAACCGTTGTGTCAAGTGTTGCAAACGCAGTAAATGGCTTCCAAGAATATAGTACGACTTTGTTAGTCGATGATGGCTTTGGCCAAAAATAAAGTGTGTTTAATGGAAAGCCTTCTTCCATGTATAGCTTTGTGGGAATATTTCCGGTCAGATCTTTGATTTTAATTTCAGACCATTCCTGATCATTTAAGATATGTAATCGATATTCAGTGGTAGGGCTTACAGATTGATCCTCGATAGTAGCTTCATTTATGCCTTGAGGGCGAGACGTGTTAAAAGTGCCAGCACTTCCAATTGTGTAAGATTGAGTTCCAGAGACAAGGCTAAACTCTTCTCTAACTCTGCCATATACTAAAAGTTTTTCAGTGGCCCAGCTATCAAGCATGTCATTAAGGACCGAAAGTCCGTCAGTTAGTTCTTCTGAAGTCGGTGTTTCTCCAGTAGATATTGCACCTAAAAGTCTTAGCGATCCTTTAAGTAGGTCTCTAACCGTTGCCATTACTTATCCTTCTTTTTAAACCACGGCCCAACATTCTTTTTAAGGCTTTTGGTTCTGGCTTTTCTTCTTTGGGTTGAATTTTCACTTCTTCTTTCACTTCTTCTTTTATTTCTTCAGGTTGAACCTTTGGTTCTTCTTTTGGTTCTTCCTTTGGCTCTTCCTTTGGCTCTTCTTTTACTTCTTCAGGTTGAACTTTTATTTCTTCCTTGACTTCAACTGCCAATGGATCAACTGGAGCTTCAACCCATTCTTTTGAAAGCAGGTCATGCTCTTCTTTTGATTTTACAACTTTCGGTGATTCTGATTTGTGATATACAAATTTAGGATATTCGACTTTAAGCATGTCTATTCCCCTTAAGGTTATGAAAATCAATCGCCATTTTATTTGCTTCGGCAACCGTGATGGCATCTGGCAATAAATCTAAATGACATTTTTTAAACTTTTTTCCAGACCCGCAAATACATGGACCATTACGTGGGTATTTCTTTAAAGGGTTGTAAACATAGCCGGGCTTTAATATGTAAACGCGCTTCTCGGCATAATTTGTGGTGTCCTTATCAGCGCTTGCGTATGTCTCGCCTTGCATTTTTAAATCCATCTTTTTTCCCTTATATATTAAACAAGGAGAGCCCTTCATAGGACTCCCCCTTCCAAATCTTAAATTAACCTAAGATCTTACAAGCAAATTCAGGACGAACTACTTTCCAACCGTAGAGAATATCTAAACGGCTAATTATTGTGTCAGTAGAAATGCTGTAGTCACGGATAAATCGGACAGATAATCCAGATTCTGGATCACTTGCACGAGAGGCCATATCAACACCACTTGGCATCTCTAAATCAGCGCAACCTAAAACAAATGCGTCTTTATGGTAGACCATGTTGTTTGAGGTAATAGTACTTACGGCTTGCAAGAAGGTAAGTGCTGCGTTGTCTGCAGGTAATGCATCAACATTTTGTAATGAACCTGAGGCAGATGAATAAATGCTAGGTGCAATACTTAGTGTTGCGTTACCAGAACCATCAGATGAAGCGTCAGCGGTTACTACGAATTGCTGTAACACTCCTGTGCTTTGTTTTGTAATTGGGTTTACAGAGTAAACAGCTGCAATTGTGAAAACATCACCAGCTTTAACTCTGTTTGCTGCGGCGGCTGTCCAAGCATCGGTAACGAGAGTCGAAGCGCCCGTAGCAGGTACACCGTTTGTAAGAGGTGTTCCTCCACGTTGACCAGAAGTGTAAGAGTAAATGTTCTGAGCCATTTTCCACT
>Ga0163144_10009948_pt1 | contig 20334 bp, 20 predicted proteins | sample OliLak19BULKMAT1_FD_123175 | JGI IMG/M metagenome (GOLD analysis project Ga0163144, IMG submission 123175) | Freshwater microbial mat bacterial communities from Lake Vanda, McMurdo Dry Valleys, Antarctica - Oligotrophic Lake LV.19.BULKMAT1 | ecosystem: Environmental > Aquatic > Freshwater >... | reverse complement strand
CAGAGGAATCGCATGACAATTGACACAATCGCATGGATACGAAAAATTCCGATTATCGCTGCCATCGCGATACTTATTTTTATAATTGGCCCCCTCTTTAGCGCCCTGTTTTTTGGACTCATTTTAGCTAGCCTCGGCTGGCAACTCCAAGATCTTTTCCAATCAAAAACCTCTCTCTCAAAACGCACCACTCAAATTCTAGCTCCCATCACCATTGCCCTAACCTCAATCCTAATTCTTTGGGGCTCGGGCTGGAGCGTGATTGCTCTCTACAAAATAGGGAGCGTTAGTTTTGAAGAGAGTAGAATTAAGGGCGTGATGGACACCTTTGAAAAATCTCAAACCTTTGACAGCTTGAATCGCATGAGCGTCGAAATGAATATGGGTAGTCTCCCCAATCAATACGAAAAAGTAGGGCAAGCCCTACTCTCATCAATATCAGAATTTTTAGGCAGTCTGGCATCGAGCCTCCCCAACATTGTTCTGGGTTTCTTTATTTGCGGAGTGGTGTTCTTGAGCATCTATTTCAACCGAAGCAAGCTCGACCGTTTTCGCGACTCTCAAGACATTATTTCACCGCGACTCCTCCGCTACTTAGGAGAGTCGTTTGAAAACTATTCTTACTCCACTTTCTTTGCGACGCTCGTATGCGCACTTTCTCAAGGCCTCATTATCGCTCTTGGAGCAGGGCTCAGTGGAGTTGGGCGCACAGCCCTCTGGGGTGCCATCGCATCCATGCTCGCTCTACTTCCCTATGTTGGAACCGCTCCTGTAAGTCTTGCACTCACGGCTTATCTCTACATTTCCGAAGGAATGACTGGCAACACTCTCATCATGATGAGTTTTGGCATCTTCGCCTCACTCATCGACAACATCTTGCGTCCCGTCCTTCTTAAAGGTGACAAGAAGCAATCTCCGCTCGTGGCTTTTCTTGCGATCTTCGGGGGACTCTACGCCATGGGGCCAGCGGGTATTTTCATTGGACCCATTCTATGCGGTATCTCGATAGATTTGCTTGAATACAAATGGGCTCAAGAACACGGACTCGACCCAACGGCATCTTCCCCAGAAACCTCTCAGTCATAATACCCCAGAAATGGGACATTGTGACTCGAGCGGGACAATTCGTATCATGCAAACTTGGCATCTAATTTGCTTCTGTTCCTTTCAGTTGTTCAAACTGAAAGGAACAAGAAATGAAAAAACTACTCAATATATTTGCAATGGCCGCTGTTATTGGAAGCTTGCCACTCGCGCTCACCTCCTGTGATTCAGATGCAGAAAATGCAGCTGAAGATGTCGGTGACAAAATTGATGATGCCGCAGAAAATGTGGAGGACGCCGCAGAAGACGTTGTCGATTGAAGACCTAAGACACAAAGAAAAGCTAGCTGTGACATCCCACCGTCTCAGCTAGCTTTTCTTTCACCAATCGGCTTCCTAGACGATTCACGAAACCCTGAAGGAGGATGTCCCAATTTTCGTTTTTCAATAAGAATCACATCTCCAAACAGGAGGTCCCATGAAAAACGTTCTCGTCATTGAATCATCCCCGCGTGGCTCGGCATCAGCCAGCCGCAAAGCGAGCGCCAAAATTTTAGAAGAGATTAGAAAGACTCATCCTAAAGTTGAAGTCATTCATCGTGACTTGGCAGTGGCCCCACTTCCCCATCTATCACCTGAAACTGTAGTGGCGTTTTTCACACCCCAAGAAAAATTATCACTCGATCAAAAAAAGCTCATGGCGGCCTCAAACCAAGCTTGCGAAGAACTCATCAAGGCGGATGCCATTTTAATCTCCGCTCCGATGTGGAACTTTTCAACCCCTTCCAGCCTCAAAGCATGGGTGGACCATGTTGTCAGATCGGGACTCACATTCAGCTACACAGACAAGGGACCCATTGGATTGCTAAATCCATCTAAAAAAGTTTTTCTAGCTTTGTCATCGGGTGGAGTTTATAGCGCAGGGCCCACACAGGCCTTCGACCATCTAAGCACTTACCTTTCAGACCTCTTTAGCTTTTTAGGACTCAAAGACATCCAAATAATTCGAGCGGAAGGCACGGCGTACCCTGACAATGAAGGCAACGCCATAAAGGCCGCAATTCAAACTGCACAAAGTCTACGGTATTAGGTCGAGCTGTTTTAAGAAGAAGACAATAACTAGATTCTCTTGATCTAGTTATTGCCTTCTTTTCGAATCCTGACTACTTTCAGAATGCCTAAACCTGCCCGGGTGGTGGAATTGGTAGACACGCAGGTCTCAGAAGCCTGTCCTCGTAAGGGGGTGGAGGTTCAAGTCCTCTCTCGGGCACCAAACGAATATCTCCTTATCAAGAACTTCAAGATTCACGAAAAACTAAACACCGCTCCCAGTGTTTCAAGCCAAGGAATAGTATAGGCCGCATGAAACACTACATTTTCATTGGAGGCAGTCGTGGTATTGCCAAAGCAGCTCTGCAAGAACTTATGCACCTTGAACCAGAATCAAAGATTCATCTTTACTCTCGAGAGTCACCTCGCTTCGACGACCCGGATCTTCAGAAAAAATTCGGGCAACAAGTCGACTGGCACCCCTTCGATGCCGTGAACGAAATGATACCCATAGAATTCACCTCTGTAGATTTTGAAAATTTTGCTGGCTACCTTTATGCTCCCGGGTCGATCAACCTGCGCCCCTTCACCTCACTGAAGCTCGATGACTTTAGAAACGACCTAGAAGTGAATCTTCTTGCCAATGTAAGAATTCTTCAACAAATTATTCCCCAAGCCAAAAAGAGTTTGATTCAACCCTCTTTCGTGTTCTTTTCAACTGTGGCCTCTGAACGCGGAATGCCCATGCACAGTTCCATCGCAAGCTCCAAAGCAGCCGTAGAAGGACTCACTCGTTCGCTTGCAGCAGAATACGCTCCCAAGATGCGATTCAATTGCATTGCCCCCTCACTTACAGAAACCGACCTCGCTCAAGCACTGACATCACGAGAAAGCATTCGCAAGGCTTCAGAAGAAAAGCATCCGCTCAAAAGAATCGGACAAGCAGAGGACGTGGCTCATTCCGTAGTATTTTTGCTGCGCGGCGATTCTAGTTGGATGACAGGACAAACACTTCGACCCGATGGCGGAATGAGCCTATAAGTTCTCTATTCCTTAAAGCGATGAACTCTCCATGCCTCTCGAAGCATGAGGAAAAAAGGTATCCACCAAATCAGATCATTGAAGATAATGGTCGAACCGAAGCCCAAGTTAAAACGACCTCGCGATAAAGCATCTGCGAAACCAATGGGACCTGCAATTTTTCCAAGGAAACCCACGAGAATAATGGGCCAATGCCTTACATAGTTTTTGGATGCCGCCCAGTATCCCACACCATAAACTCCAACGATCATGCCCACACACTGCCATATCTCCGGATAGTCGGTTCGTGGAAGATCAAAGAAATCAAAAAGAAAGTGCGGGAAAAGCACTGTCACAGCTCCCCACAAAACATTGTATACAGCCGCAGCCTTAAGCCAGATCTTCAAAGAATTCTTCATTTCATAAACTCCATCTCACCGCATAACCTAGCTTCAACGTCCAAAGCAGCGTCCTCACCCAATTGCTAAGAATGAGCCGAGAGCACAACTCTCTCGAATAAGATTTTTCAAGAGCCTTGTGCAAAGGCGCATAGAACAAAAAGGTAGCCAGAAACGGGAGCAAACACAAAACCCCGTTGATCCCACTTCCCCGAACATCAAAATAGAGAAGCCCCAAACAAACGATCACATCCAACACAAAAAGAGGCGCTACCACCCATGAAATGCGTTCCATGTGATATTTATGGAAATTTGGAAATTCGCCCGAAGGCACTTTCAGAAAGTTCGGATAAATCAACAATTGAGTCAGCCAAATCAACACGCATAGCCCCGCAGAGCTCACACCATTGAGATAGATCAAAAAACCTGAACTCAGCACAGATACATTAGAGCAAACACTTTGTGATTTAGCACTGAGTCTTCACGCTGACATAAAAGCAAGGCCCCGAGATTCCTCACCCAGTTCCCACCCGAGCACTTACCCACTGAACTTACAACGAAGTAGCGGGCAACTTGCGTTCAAAACGAACTAGAGAATACAAAAAGTCATAAACTTGTGCTCTCGTGGGCTCAGGGAAATCAACAACCATTTCTTGAAGCATGGTTTCTTTGATCCATGTTTTTATGGCTTCATCTGAATCGAAAAAGCGTTCCATCATTTGGTGACAAAAGAGTCCCTCAATGCGGAAAGGAGCCTTTTTTGAATAAGTAAAATCAAAATCTCCGCAGTAGGCTGTGCCGCGCACTTCGCCCCACAAATCATCAATGGCCATTCTTTGGGCAATACCCGCAGAACGTCCCTTAAGCTCGGAGTCGTAAGGATCCCAAGCCAAAGAGTAAAGACTCGCGCCCCACGATCCTTTTACGTCTTCCCAAACCTTATGCAATACAAAGTTGTAGTCTTGCTCAAACCATCGGCCCTCTAAAGTTGTGAAGTCTGTATCTTCGTTCGAAGCTGTAGCTGAGTGAACTTCATTTGTACCCACGAGACAAAGGCCCAGAATCAGGCCTGAAAGAAAACGGTTCACTATTTTTTCTTCCAAGAGCCATCAGCTCCTTGAATGAAACGACCTTTTTTCTCACCCTCAGTACGAGCCTCGCCCATAACCTTCATGAAAACACCAAGCTCTTGATCCTGCTGGGAAGCTCTATTGCGGTAGACCTCCATACGGTCTTCATTCTCCTCAGCAATAAGTGATTCAACACTAGTGTTGCCCTTAGCTTCGGAAATAACCCCCACAAGACCGTCCGCCTGCTCACCAACGAGCCCAGCCTCCTTAGCCTTAACCAAGGCCGGAACACGAGCTTTCATCGCGGCCAAATCGGCAAACGCAGTAGACACAGACAAATAGGACACACTCAACACACTCAACATTAAAAGAATATTCTTGATACTCATGATTTCATTCCTCGCTCTTCAATAAACTTTTCAATTAGCTTTTAGTCTTGTTTTTGGACTTGTCAGACAACACTTCGTCTTCCAAGTTTAACAAATCCTGATTTTCTTCTTTAATTTGAAGTCTAACTTCGTGATCGATCTTCACGTTCAAATTCACCACAAATGGTTTGTCTGAAGGCTCGATCTTCACGTGATGAGTGCAAGCTCCTATGGAGGCTTCCAAGATCAACGTTAAGATCATTGTTACGAATAATTTTTTCAATTGCATAAATCCTCACTAACTTAAGAACACTTCACTTACGAATCAGTTTTCGAAGTCTCTTTATATACTCTTCTGAGCTTTCGCTTTCTGCAAGAGTGCGGAAAGAACTTTCAATTAAGAGCCCTTCCAAGTTTCCTTCGATTGGCACTGTAATGTCAAAGATCTGCCCGTTGGCGAGGTCTGGATTGGAGCCCACGAGATGAAATTTAAACGCCAAGGCCCCTGCTTTTGGCCTACGAGCCTCCACAACAAGAGTAGAATAGTGAAAATTATCCAAAGCCTTGTAAACCAAAACTTGCTGTCCTCGAGCTAAAAGCGAATTAAACTCCTTGAGAGTGTCAATGTGCCGCGGGACATCAAGAGTGCTGGGGTCTTTATAACGAATCACCCCTTTTGCCTCAGAGCGAAGTTTACTAGGCGGCATGATCAATCCATTTTTTCGGTCGTATTTCAAAAACAAATCGCCGCGCATCTTTCCGCGCCCCTGAAGGCTTTTCATGCCAATCACCGCGAAGAGCTTGGAGGTGTCTAAACCTGCAATGTTCAACTGCGATTCCATGGGCCAATCGCCATCCACCCGCCCCTTCATTTGAATGCTTTTAATTTTCGAGTCCAGCCAAAGTGCGGTCAAATCTCCAGCCAGTTCCTCACCCTTTAGCGTGGCCTGAAATTTGAGATCTTTAAAGGGGAACGCCTCGCCCGCCGATGCCGCCGCCAAAAGGTGGGTTCCAGAAAGAGGTTTGCAGTCTAATTTTTCGAGGTTGTTATAGGTGCAAGTCCACTGAGTCTTCAGATCCAAGCCGCTCGTTGGGATAGCATAGAGAATCATCGACTTAATTTTTAGGGACAGGCTCGAATCAATTTTTAGATCTGATCCTTTGAGAGTGAGATCTGATTTAATCGAAGAGCTACCAACAATTTCCTTCGCAAAATCCCACGACCGAGACGCGAAAAACTTTTTCAGTGAATTCTTCTTCCAATTCAAATCCAAATTGAGATTCGCTTTGCCCTTTTTCTTCCAAACAAAATCACTCAGCTTAAGCTTGCCCTTAATAGGCAGAGAATCAAAATTAAAATCAAGGCCCGCATTCATAGAGACGACATGAACTTCACCTTTCCCATTGAGCTCAAGTTGGGAATCTATTTTGTCTATAGAGAAACTTAGCTTTTCTTCCAAAAGCATAGTTTCTCCAATTAGAGGACTCAGGGAACTGAGCTGCAAAAACTGCTTATCTCCCTTCAAATCCAAACGACCCTTAGCCTTAAACGGTTTCTGAGTTTTTAATCCAGAGGGTTGAGACAAAATCTTAGAAAAATCCTGAGGAGCAACTTCGACTTCATATAAAAAACTATTTTCGATGCCGATTTTATAGGACTGGATTTTTAACTTTGCCTTCAAGGGCGCATCAAGCTCCAGATCGGCTCTAGCCTCATCAACGACAAAAACCGCCCAGTTGTAATAGCCCTTCACCCTAAATTGTGAAGCTCGGAGTCCAAACGACTTATTCTTGAGGCTCATGGCCTCGGCGACGGGCTCGATGTTCACGCCCACCTGATTGCGCCAGTCAGAAAGATCCCAAGTCACACGAAGCTGCGGTGCCAACACTTCATAAGGTTCAAGTGCTTTGAGCGACAAACTCAGCCCTTTTCGATTCAGATCAAAAACTTCAGCCTCAACCTGAAAACCTCGGCTAGCCAGCTCCGCTTCAATTTTTGATTCAACATAACGAGGGGCATAAAAAAAGGCGGCCGCCCCTGCCAAAACAAAAAGAAAAAATAGAGCTGAAAAGATGCGAAGAGTTTTCATAAATCCGCTAGGATCATTCAACATGAAAAACGCTCTCAACGAAAGCTTTCTCATGACTCTCTTTTCTCAACCCACTGCACCCTTTCGGGAGTATTGTGTTCGACGCCTTATCGAGTCCCGTTTGCTTGAGAATAAATATCCCCACTTCTGCGACCCCTTCGGGAACCTCGTGCTCGGAGCCAACTCCGCCCCAGAATTAAAAAGGATATTATCTCAGAAGAAAAAACCCATTTCACTCTTTGTGGCCCACATGGATCATCCGGGTTTTCACATTCCTAAAAAATCCGCTAAACCCTTCACCCAGCAGTCGCTCTCCAAGCCCTTGAACTTTATTTGGCATGGAGGGAGCCCTCTTAAAGACCTCAAAGGTGCCGAGCTTTATGTGTCCAATCCCGAAGGGGAATGGAGTCCTGCGCGTATCCTTAAGGCCAAACTTCATAAGTCGGGACATTACATGGAATCGGGGCAACTCCGCATCACCCATCCCGAGCGCCTTCGATCGAGCCAAGAGATTCTTTTTGGTGGCTACCATTTCAAATCTTTTGCTTGGCAAAAAGGCGATCTTGTTTTCACTAAGGCCGCAGATGACCTAGCGGGTGTTTTTGCTCTTGTAGAATCATTTCTCTCAACACAAAACAAAAACACAACGACCCACCCCATAGGCCTACTCACAACTGCTGAAGAAGTGGGCTGGGTCGGTGCTCTTGCTCACTTCAAACGTTTCGATTGTTGGAAAAATGCCAAAGCCGAAGTGACCGCCATAAGTCTCGAAGCCTCGAGAACTCTCAAACGTGCGGAGATGGGGAAAGGTCCTGTCGTTAGACTCGGCGACAAAGCTTCAATTTTTGATTCGGCCCGATCCGAAAAACTCCTCGAACTCGCTTGTCGGGCCACGAAGAAAAAATTCCAATGGCGAGTCATGGATGGCGGGACTTGTGAGGGTAGCGTCACACTCGCCCACAACATCCCAACCGTCGCGCTCTGCGTTCCTCTTGGCAATTATCACAACATGAATTTCGAAGGAGGCATGCGCTCTTCTAAAGCTCATTTGGGGCCCGCTCCCGAGTTCGTCAATAAACAAGATCTGCAAGGCCTTGTCTTGATCTGCAAAGAAGTGATCACAAAAGGACTTCTTCTAAAAAAAGACAACTACTCAAGAAAACGTAAAAAACTTGAGGAATGTTTGGTGGAGTATAAAAACGAGCTCCAAGAGAGTCTAAAGCTCAACAAATCCTTCGCAGCAATCAACGCAAGCCGAGATAAGGCTTCACGCTGATTCCCGTAAAGTAAGTGAACTCATTGAAGCCCGAATCAGCGGGCAGCGCTGCTCCAGAAACGCTTTGTTTCAGGAATTTCATTCCAGTCTCCAATCGCCATCTCTCGGAGAGCGCATAACTCAAACTTCCTTCGACGCCTATTTTTCCTAAATTTGCGCTGCTTGTTTTCGAAAAATAATAATTGGAGATCGCCTGAATCCCCCACTGTGGGGTGATCTTGAAATAGCCTTCCACACCACCTCCCACCATCTGGCTGGCGAGTAGCGGATAAACCCCGGCAGCGTTTTGATCATTCACCTGAACACCTTCATAAGCCACACGAAGCCTTACACTTAGAGGGCTTTCATAGGGAATCGGCGATCCAAAAACCGGCGTGGCCAAAGCCAACTCGTAGTAGCCTTGCCTGAGTCCTGCGCCAGAAAAATCAAAAAGACTTTGTCCTAGAGAAATCTCCAAAGCCAAGTGGCCCGACAAGAGAGTCGGCAACTCGTACTTAGTTAAGAGGAAAGGAATTTGCCAAACCTTATTGCGAATCGCTGCCCCTCGAAGAGAAAAGACTGAATCTCTAAAGAAGCTCAAAAAGCCTGAATCTTTGAGATCCGAGAATCGCGCCTCAACAAGCAACTCGATCTTGCGTCCTCGCGAATCTTCCATCGCAATGCGCGAAAAAGGCAAATTTGCATTCACTCTCAATTGAATATTTTCTTTCGAAGAATCTCGGAGAGTCCATGACTCGCTTTTACCCAAGAGATGACACTCGGGTTTGGTTTTTCCGATCTCCAAATCCAGAGTCACTCGAGGACCCGAAGTGTCCACTTTGAGAGAAGGCAAATTATCGCCTTCCAAAACACGATCTTCCAAATTCCAACAAAATATAGACGGATCGCTAAGCTCCGGTGACGAATCAACCAACCACTTCAGATAGATTTTTTCCAAAACCAAGTTCTGAGTGCCTTGAGCCTGTAGCTTCTGGGAAAGGAATGAAAGGATGGCAATAATTCCGAGGAGTCTATTCATCTTAAAAATCCATCTCTATTCCGCAACTGATCAAATCCAGTTTCCTAATCTGATCCGCAGCTCTTGTGTACTGATGAAGACCAGTTTCAAGCAACAAACGCAACTCCGGTCGAAGACGGTAACCTACAGCCGCTTCAGCCGACCAGTAAGCCCAATCCTCGAGCGACTGGGATGCTTTTTCGAATTCCTTGAAGCCCATTTCCCCTCGCCCACGAAGCAACCAGCGATCTGCAAATTCGATGTCGACAGCCAATCCTCCCTGCAGCATCGAAATGCTGCGCGAGTTGTCGGGCAAACTCACATCTTCTTCACTCAACAAGAGCTGCTGCCGAATTCCGAGATGAGGACGAAAGGTGAGAGTCGCCCCCCAAAGTCCTGCATAAATTCTCGAACTCAAGGCAAAAGCCCATTCTGCATTGGAGAGATCCTTCGGAAAACTACTCACGGATTGCATGATTTGAAAATCAGCTCCAAGGTAGCCCAAACGATTGATCCAAAAATTACCACGAGCTCCCAGCACAGGAACAAACACGTTATCAGGATCCAAAGAAAGACTACGCAAACGAGTCGACGCTTCGATTCGATATCTTACCGAGGCCACCAAAAAATCTTCTTTCACTCGAACTGCGTACCCCGAAAATCGATGCTCAGCAGATGAAAATACGATGCTCGGAATCAACAGATTCCGCTGAGTGCTTCGAAGAGATTTCCAGTTCACCCGCAACAAACAAGCTCCGGGCTGAGATTTGGACGAAACCTCTATGTCAAAGTTTTCGATTTCGGGGTTCGCCCCCTTTCCCGTAGCACGGAGAGCGATCCAAGATCCATCCAAGGACAGAAGCACCTCTTGATCAGCCGACGAAATCACCTTCCTGTCTCCACCTCGGAGATCGCCCTTGCAGGCTTCACCCAGTCTTTGAAAAGGAACACTCAGCGAAGCCCCACCCTTTGCGGGCAAACTTCGAATCGCGGAAAGGTCTGGGGTGATTTGAAAGAAGGAGTAGAGACGTGGCGCCTTCCAAGCCTCAAGAGTTTTAAAACTCAAAGTGGCCTTGGACACATCGACATCGTCCACAGTCTCAGCCATCGAAGAGATTGAGACTGTGGACAAAACAATAAAAAAAATCGAGAGATTCAGATTTGATATGCGACCTATTGAGAGCAGTTTGCGTTTTCTAGTATTTTGCTCCACGTGGCTTCCCAGTTTAGCAAGATTGTACTTTCTGCATAGCTCTTTCGAGCATTATGAACAATTTCTTCTGCCCTTAGGCAATCTTTGACTCGGAGTAGAGATGCAATTTCCACATCGAGCACCTGAGCCAAAGCATCATTAAACCCCGAGCCATATTTTGTAGTATCGCCAGAACGAAGAAGCTCTCCCGATAGAGAATCCGAAGCCGGAGCCCTTTTGCTGGAAACTTGATTCTTGATGTAATGAGTTTCGCCCACAAAGCGACTGTCCACACGACTTGTATTCTTTGCCTGAATCATTTTGCGGCAGGGCGACTTTGCCACCTTTTCAGACCAATTCTTTTCCCAATTGAGGCGCTCGGAGCTCTGAGCATAGTTGCTAAGAACGTTTTGTCTTAGCTCGCTCACCATTCCACACTCACCCCGAGTCAAGTAGAGATCAAGGTAGTCACTAAGGACTTGAGACATAGCAGAGTTGAATTGAGTCGATTCAATTGAAGTGGAGGAAGCCTTTTCCAAAGCCATAGAAAGACCAATCGACGAAGCCGAAGGATTGCGCCCACCTCGACCCGTCTTGATAACGGATGCGATGTAACTGGTTTCTGCCGCGAAGACCTTATCCAAGCTCGCAAGAGATCCGCCCTTAGATTGTTTTTTAGGGCCACTCTCCTGAGCGGCTTTCACAACAACCGCCTCCTCAACAAGAGGTTCCACAAATTCTTGCTTTGCCGGTTCGGCCAAAACTTTCTCTTCGTTTTTAACCTCAAGAAGTTTTGCCAATGTTTTGAGCTCAGAACCTAGGCCGCCGTCTTTAGCCATACCTTCAACCTGAGCACTCTCTCCCCAAAACGAATCCACAGGAGGCAAAACCTCAAAATCAGCTTCACCTTGCTCTACACCTGATTCATTTTCATTTTTTGTATCTGCTTGAGCGATCTCAATCGATTTGAAATCTCTAGCCTCGCTCAACTGGCCGGCCCCTTGAGATTCGAACTCTTTCATCGCTACAAAGTCCTGAACCTGAATACCTGGCAATTGAGGTTTCCCAGCAGAAGAACCTGTAGATGAGGATGTCGAAGAAGGGTCACGTCCTTGAGAAGCAATTTTACGAGATTCTCGACGAGTTTTCACATCCTCTCGAATCTGAGGATTCACGATACTTTCTACTTCGGTTTCTTGAATTTCTCGAAGATTCCAAGAACCTGCCAATACGCTTAAATTGAGCACTGGCCGCTCCCCTAATTCGCTACGCGATTGGTCTAAAACAATAAGTGTGTTGGGCTGCATCTCAAGCCAAGTGTCATAGTCAACGAGCCAAAGGCGTGCGTGAACCCCGTCCTTGGTTAACAATACATTCCTACCGCTTAAGAATTCATTTTGGTGGGCGGATCGAAAAACGAGACTCGAAAAATCTCGAACCAAGAGAGCATCTTCCCCACGAATTTCACCGACAAGAACAAGTGCATCCGGAGCGGAGGCCGACAACGATGAGCTGCCTTTAATCCACGATTCTAGATTCCCAAGAGAGGCGCTCCAATGCGACGTGCCCTTGAAATCACGAACCCACTGAGCTTCAGAAAAGAGCACGTAACCCAATAGAGTCAAAACCCCATACAAGGCGCACAAAATACTGAAAACAATAGGCTTTCCCGGCTTACGAGACATCGTCATATTCTATCGGCCAAAAACTAGGAAATACTTATATAGACCTTTAAGACAATGACACCTTTTTCCGATAAGCCCTCAGGGCCTATGAAATACCTAAGTTTACGTATTCAGATTTTTCTGTTGGTAGCGCTATCCGTGCTGGCAGTTGCTGCGGCTAGTTTTAGGTCGACATGGACTTTCCTACTTCAAGACAAACTCGCAAGCTTACGCGAGCTCCAAACGCTCAGCCTTGTCACAACCCTTCAAGACATGAGAACTCAATCACAGGATCTTCGTGAAGAGCTTCGTAGTCTTGCAGTAGGGCTCTATAAAAATTCGAGCGAAGTCGGCCGTCCCTTTTTCAACATTAAATCTTCCAAAGGAAACTACACATGGTCACAAGTGGTGTTGAGCCCCGTCGCTTCGATGGCCTCCAATGAGACCTATCAACAAACACAACAAGACTCTGCTCCCGTGACAGCGTCTCAAGTGTCTCGCTCTCTGCTATTCGATCCCCAAGAAATTTTGCGCGCGCCTCTAGAAAGAGGTCCTGCGAGCGCCCAAGAGAGCGCACCTGCCTCCTCTAGCATAAAACAACAATGGTCATACAATATTGTGAAAGCTGGAAATGACTTCAACATCACCATCGAAGATCCGCTCACGCTCGGACAAGATGGGAATCAATATGTCCTTCGAGGTCAAGTATCAGCGCAAGTTCTTGCCTCACTCATCAACAACATTCAATTCCAATCCATTGATGTGCAACTCTACACTCAAGATGCCTCAGCAGAACAGCTCACAAGTATATTGGGATCTATGAATGCTGAGGACACCTATAAAACCAGCATCCAAAAAGAATTAGCAGACAATCAACTCAGCAAAATTGAAGGCCGCTCTATCAGTGTGCAGCAAGGCGACCAACAAAGTTTTGTTTCATTCTCGAAACTCCGTTTGGCCAACGCCGATTCCAACATTCTACTGGCCTTTGTAGCCGAAGAATCAAAACTCGTTGGAGAGTTCCGAGCTTTTCTAGCCGAACAAGTATTTATTCTGCTTAGCATTCTCGTGGGCGCCCTACTTGCTGGATATTTTGTCACTCGCCTGATTACAAAACCCATAGCTGAACTTGTAAAGGCCACTCGAGAGCTAGAAAAAGGCCATTTCCAGCAGCGTGTTGAAATCGTAGCTAGAAACGAAATTGGCAAACTTGCTTCCGCATTCAACCATCTAGGGAAATCGTTACAGGATCGAGAAGATGCTTTGGCTAGTGCAGAGAGCAATATGCGTCAGCTAAGCTTTCAAACCATCGTCTTCAAACGATTGACTGATTTTACTGACAAGATCGCCAAAATTCTAAACCCAGAAGAGCTTCAAGATGCCGTCATGCAATCGTGGAGCGACTTGCTCAATGTGTCTCCCGATGGCAATCACCTAGCCTTTTATCAATTCGACCCCACCACTCGGCGCCATGTTCTACTTAAACACAATGAATATGCGCAAGGCTTTCCGCAAGAACTAGGTCCCGAACTCTGGAACCAAAGCCTCAGCTTCTCCTCAGAAACCTACGAGGTCACTGACCCCGAAAGCCTCGCAGTCTTCCCATTAGAAGATACTAGAGACCGCATTTTTCGTTTGCCGATTATCGGAGAAAACAAAATCTACGGCATCCTCGTATTCACGGCCATCGAAGTGCAAGACACCGAGTATTTCGAAATGCTCATGATTGAATGTCAGCGACTGATCTCCACAAGTTTTGAGAGCGCCAATCGTTACGCCGTTCTCCAAGAGACTTCTATCCGAGATGGTCTCACGGGACTATTCAACGTGAGATTCTTCAAAGAGTGTCTCGAAAAAGAGATGATCCGCTCACACCAAACGCAAGAGCCCGTAAGTTTCTTGTTCTTCGACGTCGATCACTTCAAAAAATACAACGACACCCATGGCCACCCTGCGGGCGATCGAGTTCTCAAACAATTGGCAAGCCTGATGCGATCCTCCTTTGATACAAAAGATGTGGTCGCGCGCTACGGTGGAGAGGAATTTGTGGTCCTCCTAAAAAACACACCCCACGAAGAAGCCCTCCTCCACGCAGAACGATTTAGAGCCTTAGTTGAAGAGTCGAAATTCGAGAATGAACACACTCAACCCCTCGGTTTTGTGTCAATTTCCATCGGAGTATCGACCTCCCCAGACCACGCTGAAGACATGAGCAATCTCATCAAACTGGCCGACGATGCCCTTTACCAAGCCAAGAAAACATCGCGAAATTTGGTGGTTTCAGCCAACCTTCTCGCAGATCAATCTGAAAATTCGGCTGCCTAAGCTCGCTTTGAGGTGCTCAACTTTTGCTCGATTTCCATGATCGGTTGACAATTTTTGTCATCCCTAATTCTTCAACACCCTGAAATTAGTTGAAGCAGTCCTCTTTGGAACACTGCTTGCTACACTTCCTACGGGGGGAACATTATGTTCAAACAAAATTTCTGGAAAAAAACCGTGAGTGAAATCACTTTGCTCGCATTTTCATTTGCCGTCTTGATACCTACTCAGGCTCATGCGGGTTTTTATCGCAATGAGATGAAAGACTCAGCAGCGCACTACAGCACAGCAAGATCACACCGCAACGATGGAGGCCTTGAAGCCTTTCTCGATGCCTATCGAGATGATGTTCCCAGCATGAGCTTGCGCTTTATCGCCGAACACATGAGTACCGATCCTCTTCCCAAGGTGGAACTCAAGAATTCTGCCTTTCATATTTCCGCACAGGGACTCAAAGAAGACGTAAAAGTAAAAGTTACTGACCTCGACAACCGCGAATTTCGCATCAACGGCTTAGCTTTCAAATGGAACGAATCACAAAGCTTTGAAGACAACGTTCAACGCATCTTGCCCTTGGTGAATGCACAGGGCTTTGGATTCCAAAACATTTGGGAAGTTCTCGTTCCTTCAGTCTACGCGGAAGATGCTGAGATTGAAGTAACAGATGCAGCCGTCGATTCGGCCAGCGATTCAAGCGATCACAGCACAGGCACCACCGAAGAAGCACCCAAGAAAAAAGGCTGGTCCACCACCACAAAGGCGCTCGTCGCATTGGCCGTGGCCGTAGTAGTGGGCCTCTTGATTTGGTACCTTATCAAACGCAGCAACGACAAAAAGAAAGAAGAAGAAAATAAAAGCGCCGCTGAGAAAAAAGCCAAGGAAGAAAAAGAATCCATCAACTCCGACTACAACAGCATCAAAAACAAAGTGCGCCAAGCCTCCGACGACAACTACAAAGCCTGCGGAGCAGAATGGGTCCACCTCAAAGACGTCTACAACGAAAGCGACTCCAAAGAAGTCCGCACCGAAAAACTAAACACCGCCTACACCACCCAACAAACCGCCTGCACAGGAAACGAATCCAGCGAAGGAGCCACCCACAACTAAGTGCCGGAGCGGGAAAGAGCGAGACACCTCGCTCTTTCGTGCCCGAGCATCCACAAAACAATTATCCAAGTTTGAGTGCTAATAGATTTGGTACAAAGACAAGACCGATCAAAAGGGTCCATGTTTTAGCTCTGGACTGAGGAAGGAAGCCGCGCCCTTTTCATCAGTCTTCTCTAGTTGGGGCCGAAGTCGGAGGTACCTTGAGTCATCAACGTGAACGGATCAATCCCAGCAGTTCTCAAAACCTGCTTCCAATACTCCTCAGACCATTCGGCACTGTCATCAGGAGGCGATTGAAAAAGATGCTTGGCATCGAAGGGCACCATAACCCAAGCTCCGTTGAGAATTTCCTCATCGAGCTGATGAGGTTCCCATGAAACACAGCCCATAAAAAAGCTTTTTCGAGTTTCATGCTCGGATTGGGTCAATATTTCTTGAAATTTTTGAGTGTCGGCTGTGATGAAAAAATCATCGGTGATGTGTCCGTCCTCATCACCGTAGGCACTGTTGTCATGAAGCATAAAAACTATTTCTTCTTTAACAGGACCTCCATTAAAGAGCGGCTCTTCAAATTCAGATAATGTGGCGCCTTCGGCATCTTGCACCTCGGCCACGAGCTGAGTCGACACCTCGTCTTGGTTGACGAGAGGCTTGTTGAGAACAAAACCGAAAGCTCCTTCATCATCATGTTGGATCACGAGAATGACGGCTCTTGCGAATTCGTCGTCTTCCAATTGAGGAAGCGCTGCCAGTAAATAGGGGGTGTCGGCCACGAATTCAACTTAAGTGGTAAATACACATTTTTGCAAGCATCAGGGCACCATTCGGAACGAGCAAAGTCTAGGTCCTGTGGCGAGCAGGTTTTTGAAGAATTAGTGCATTCCGTTGAGGGTCAGACCGGAGTTCAGACGCTCCGCTTCATTAAATAGAAGACTTTCCAATATTCCTCCTAACTCCCTGGCATTTTTTAGTGGCTCGGATTGTTTACTCAAAGACACTAAACTAGGCTCGCGCACATGGTTTGGGAAGAAAGTTCTCTATTCAAAAACGCAGTTAAACAACTCGATCGTGCGGCCTCGATCATGAATCTTGACCCCAACGTTCTCACGCGACTTCACACTCCTAAGCGCGCGCTTATTGTAAGTGTTCCTGTTCGTATGGACGATGGACACATTGAAGTTTTCGAAGGCTATCGAGTTCATCACAACATGTCTCTAGGACCTGCGAAGGGCGGTATTCGTTATCATCCTGACGTGAACCTTTCAGAAGTAGCTGGTTTGGCGATGCTCATGACATTCAAATGTTCATTGATGCATTTGCCATTGGGCGGAGCCAAAGGCGGAATCCGAGTGGACCCCTCCAAGCTCAGTCGCACGGAGCTACAACGTATGACTCGTCGGTACACGACTGAAATCATGCCGTTCATCGGTCCCGAAAAAGACATTCCCGCTCCAGACGTTGGAACCAACGCTCAGGTAATGGCCTGGATGGTCGACACCTACTCTCAAATTAAGGGCTATTCAGTTCCGGGCGTCGTCACAGGAAAGCCCATCGAAATTGGTGGATCTCTTGGACGAGTTGAAGCCACTGGACGAGGAGTTGTTTACTCTCTTATCGAAGCTGCCAAAACTCAGAACATGCCTTTGGACGAAAGCACCACGGTAGTGATTCAAGGCTTTGGTAACGTAGGTTCCGCAGCTGCGAAGAAAATTCAAAAAATCGGCTGCAAAGTTGTAGCTGTGTCTGATGTGAGCGGAGGCGTGTACAACAAAAATGGTCTCGACCTCGATCACCTCAACGATTTCCTTATGACAAACAAAGTCCTTAAGGGTTATCCCGAAGCTGAGTTTGTTAGCAATGGCGAGTTGCTCGAACTCCCTTGCGACATTCTTATTTTGGCTGCAATGGAGGGTCAACTTACCGAATCCAACGCAAACAACATCAAAGCTAAGATTGTTGCCGAAGGCGCCAACGGCCCAACCACCGACCAGGCAGACGAAATTCTGCACGATAAAGGTGTGCTCGTCATTCCCGACATTCTCGCAAACGCGGGCGGTGTTACCGTTTCCTACTTCGAGTGGGTTCAAGGACTCCAACAACTCTTCTGGAGTGAAAAAGAAGTAAACAACAAACTTTGGGACATCATGAGCGGAACCTATCATCGCGTCTATGCAGTATCTCAAGAGAATAAGTGCACGATGAGAACAGCAGCCTTGGTAGACTCAATGGCTCACCTCTCCAAAGCGATGTTGTTGCGCGGATTCTTCCCCTGATCGTCAAAATGCCGACACTCTGTCAATGAGTCTATATAGAACTCACCCCCGATATCCTTTAAACTAGGATTTATCGGGGGTTTTTTTATGTCGTTTCAGTTTCCAAAATTTCTAAGTTTCTCTCTTTGTGCCATCGGTCTTTATGCGACCTCATCCTTTGCAGGAGGAACGAAGCCTTCTAAAGATGTGCCTCGAGCTGAGAGACGGGTAAGCGACTACGAAAAACAAATTGCTGATCTTGAATCACGCATCACAAAGGCCGAAGAAGGCTCTGGAGACACTCGCACCACCAAAGTAACTCGTGGCGGACGCACTTTCCGCGAGACAACTACCAGCATTGAAGACCTAGAAACACTCCGCAAAGACCTCGAAGCGCTCCATGGAAATGTAGACGATGAAAAGAAACAGTTGCGTGATGCGCTCAACAAGTACGATGCCGACATTGAAAACATCGTGAATAAACTCGTTGCAGACAATGGAGGCGACTTACTCGAAACCACAAAAGTGGCGGCAGTAGCCATTCAGAGACTCAAAGCCCATCGACTCGAAGGTCGCTACTCCGACCTGCTCCTCGACATTCAAGATAAAAAGACAGCACTGCAAACAGTGGTTCAAAAGATCAACCAAAGCAATTTGGGAGCCTACACAACAGCTCGCCTTGCAGGACTCATGCAATCGAAAGAATTTTGTGAAGCAGCCAAACGTGCACAAAGCGGTTCCTGTGCAGGACCCAGCCTCTATGAAGCCAATATGCAAAACGACCTGAAGCACGTTATTGAAGGCACTGTGGCTCCCGCGGAAGACCACCTGAAATAAATACTGCTTCATCTAACACAAACAAAAAGACCTTCGAGGAAATCTCCTCGAAGGTCTTTTCATTTTCTAGGACATAAAAAGGGCCGGTTGCGCGGGCCTGTAAGCCGGATTTTGTCTTCAAAGACCCAGTGACCGACGGCACTATAAGTCTCTGGAGAAAATCATTTCTCTAGGCCAAGGATTGCTCCTTGGCTCAAGCACCCTACCCGAGGCTTCAAACGGTACGGAACGCACCTTGCCTCCTATTTGGGTTTGCTCCTCGCAGAGTTTACCTGTTTTCACTCCACCCGCTCGTTAGATTTCTCCAACTTCCCTCAAAGCCTCAGTTACCAGCTATGAGATCAAAGCTATGGACATTCTCTCTGTTGCACTCGTCCTCGAGTTCGTTTCCTCATGAGCCTCCGAAAAGACCCATGATTTCACTCCTCGGACGGCTGTTAGCCGCTGCGATATCCTATGGAGTCCAGACTTTCCTCGAATGAGGATCAAGTCCCCACTCGTGATTTTCCAGCCCGCGCTTGATGAGACTTAGCGAGTTTCGTCGGTGGACTCAAGAACAAAGCTCCCCGTGGGGCCCTGTTGAGTGTCGAAGGATTCTTCAGCAATAATGCGGGCATCGTCCTCGGTTCCGACCCAGTAAAGTCGCTTCATGCCCCGAGCTTGAAACAAATCACTTTCGTAGACCTGCTCAAACACTGTGACCCAGTATTTGGGGTGCTTAAAGACCTGTAAACCGTTCACCTCTACACGAATGAACTTGTAGCGTTTGTTCAGCGACGATTTATAATTGCGCCACTTTTTATAACTCATAGAGCGTGAGTAAAAGTCGGGGTGATAAAACCCCAAATAGGAATCTGTATCTTGAGAGGACCAAGCCTTCGCCCAATCGCGAACACGATTGCCCATTTGTCCCGTATCGGACACGAGCCCCATGGGATTCTTGTCCGATGAATGATCCACAATCACAACAGTGGTTGAGTTGGGGGTTACGCATTTTTTCAACTCAACAATTTCTTCGTTACCCATCGCAACACAACCGCGAGTGTCGAAGCGTTTATCCAAACGATCATCAGACACCACACCATGAATCCAAATACCAGAACCCGTTTGCACGTTGATGCGATCCACGGGATTAGGATAATTCAAGGAAACGCCTGCCAACCCGTGAAGAGAACGAATGATGCGAGATTGGGGCACATAAGCGTCGACGAAGTAAATACCTTCAGGAGTTTTGCGGTCTCCCTCGCTCACTTTGTCACCCGCATTGAGACCCGAGATAGCTCGATACTTTTTAAGTTCACGCGAAGGAGTCGTCAAAGTTCTCAAGCTCAAAGAGTTCGCCTCTTTGTCGACGTAAATATAAAACGCAGAGGACTCGATAAGTGCCTTATCCGCATCAGTAGGTGTCGTAGTTTCAGAAGAAGCTCCTAACGACCAAAACGCGATGCTGATTCCACAGATCCTCACACACATTTTTTGGGCAAGATCTGCATAACTCTGAGAGAGGCGGATAGACATTAAAAACAGTCTAAAAGTGGGTGCTCAAGAACGCAATGTCTCGGCCACTGAAAACTCAAATCCTCGTCTGACAGGCCACCATGTCGAAAGAAGACCAAGAATCATCACCGCCGCAGCTAAGGAAAGCGCT
>Ga0163144_10009947_pt1 | contig 20335 bp, 20 predicted proteins | sample OliLak19BULKMAT1_FD_123175 | JGI IMG/M metagenome (GOLD analysis project Ga0163144, IMG submission 123175) | Freshwater microbial mat bacterial communities from Lake Vanda, McMurdo Dry Valleys, Antarctica - Oligotrophic Lake LV.19.BULKMAT1 | ecosystem: Environmental > Aquatic > Freshwater >... | reverse complement strand
GCTGGAGGAGGGCGTGCGGCGGGTCGAGGAATTCGCCCGGCGCTACGATTTCGCCGAGCTGGTGTGGCCGGGCGGCGCGGCGCCGTTCCTGAACGTCAACACGCCGGCCGAATTCAGCCGGGCCGCGCACCTGGTGGCCTCAAGTTTCCGTGACCGCCGGCTATCGAAACGATAGACGGCGTGTGACAGAAGGTGAGCCGAAAGCGTCGTATGATCCTCGTGTCATCAACCAAGGAGAATCGCATGATCAAGACCCGCATCGCCATCGCCTCGGCCCTCGCCGCCGCCCTCCTGGCACCGGTCGCCGCTCAGGCCCAGGGCAGCATGGAGAAATGCTACGGCGTCGTAAAAGCCGGCAAGAACGACTGCCAGACCGCCACCTCTTCCTGCGCCGGCACGTCGAAGAAGGACGCACAGGCGGATGCCTGGATCTCGGTGCCCAAAGGCGCCTGCGAGAAGATCGTCGGCGGCAAGCTGACGGCCAGCTGATCTCATGAGACCGGCCGCCGGCATCGGGCTGCGCGCGCCGCATCTGGCGGAGATCGGGCGCGACCGGCCGGCGACCGGCTTTCTGGAAATCCACGCCGAGAACCATCTTGGTGGATCGCCGGCCCGTCAGGCGGTCGAACGCCTGCGCGAAATCTATGATTTCTCGGTCCATGCCGTCGGCCTGTCGCTGGGCTCGGTCGACGGTCTCGACGAGGCCCATCTCGGCCGCGTCGGCGAACTGGTGAAGCGGCTAAAACCGGTTCTGGTCTCCGATCACCTGTCGTGGAGCGTGCACGGCGGGCACTACCTCAACGACCTGCTGCCGCTGCCCTATACCGAGGAGGCGCTCGAAGTCGTCGTCCGCAACCTCGATCGGCTGCAGGAGGCGCTGGGGCGCCGGGTCTCGATCGAGAATCCGTCCTGCTACCTAGGCTTCGTCCAGTCGACGCTCACGGAGCCGGAATTTTTGGCCGAGCTTGTGCGACGGAGCGGCTGCGGCCTGTTGCTCGACCTCAACAACATCGTCGTGACGGCGCACAATCTCCGGCTCGATCCGCGCGACTGGCTAAAAGCGCTGCCCGGCGAGGCGATCACCGAATATCACCTGGCCGGCCACGCCGTGAACGATTGCGACGGCGAGCCCATCCTGATCGACGATCACGGCAGCCGGGTGGGCGACGAGGTCTGGGCGCTGTTCGGCGACGCGCTGCGCCGCTACGGCCCAAGGCCGACATTGGTCGAGTGGGACACCGATATTCCGGCACTCCCCGTGCTGCTCGAGGAAGCGGCGCGGGCCGAGCGCATGATCCAGCAGGCGAGGGCCGATGCCGCTCGCGCTGCGTGACCTCCAGGCGGCATTCGCCGCCCATGTCGTTGGCGGCGACCGCGCCGATCTCGTGGCGGCTGTCGTGGGCGATTCCATGTCGGCGGAAGCGCGGCTGCGCGTCTATCGGCACCACGTTGCCCACAGCCTCGGCAGTGCGCTCGCCGCCACCTTCGCCACCGTCCAGGCCCTGGTGGGCGATGCGTTCTTCCGCAGCATGGCGCAGGGCTTCATCGGGCAGACGTTGCCGACGCAGCCGGTGCTCGACGAATACGGCGCCGACTTTCCGGCCTTCGTCGCGGGCTACGAACCGGCGGCCTCGCTTCCGTACCTCGCAGACAGCGCCCGGTTCGACTGGGCACTGAATGTCGCGTTCCACAGTCCGGTGGGCCGCCGGCTCGCCGCGGCCGATCTTGCCCGGATCGCGGCAGAGCGGTTGCCGTCGCTGTCGCTCGCCGTGCCGGAAGGCGCGACCTTGATCGGTTCGCGCTACCCGCTCGATCGCATCTGGAACGCGTCGCAGTCAGGGGCGACTGCCGGCACGGTGGACCTCGACGACGGCGGCGCTGATCTCCTGGTGCTGCGCCGGTCCGACGATGCGGCTTTCATTGTCCTCGCCGAGGGCGAGGCGGCCTTCGTCGCGGCCCTGATCGACGGCAAGTCGCTCGAGGCAGCGGCGGAGCAGGCGTCGCACGCCGACCCGTCTTTCGATCTGTCCACGGTGTTTGCCCGGCTGCTCAGTTTGGAGGCATTTGCTGCGTTGCAGCAGCGCGCCGAGGGAGAGGGCTAAAAAGCTCCCTACTATGGGATAGTCGCTGCCGGGTATTTTTGCTGCAGCGCACTGCAAGTATTCACCGGCGGCCATGAACGATCTTGCAGCGTAACCGACCGTCCCTATACTCCGCGCGCCTTAAAAGTCCGCCTTCCCCCGAGGCGGAAGTCCAGTCGCTGCGAGTGGAGTTGCCGACGATGTCGATTACGTTGCCGCAGAATTACCGGCCTACCGATCGCGAATCCTTCATGAACCCGATGCAGCAGGAGTACTTCCGGCAGAAGCTGCTGAAGTGGAAGAACGAGCTGATCGACGAGTCCAATCAGACTCTACAGAACATGCAGGAAGAGAGCCTGGCGCAGCCTGATCTCGCCGATCGCGCCACCGCCGAGACCGACCGCTCTCTCGAACTGCGTACCCGTGACCGCTTCCGCAAGCTGATCTCCAAGATCGACCAGGCCATGAAGTCGATCGAGGAAGGCACCTACGGCTATTGCGAGGAGACCGGCGAACCGATCTCGCTCAAGCGGCTGGAAGCGCGTCCGATCGCGACGCTCTCGGTCGAGGCGCAGGAGCGCCACGAGCGGATGGAGCGGACGCGCCGCGACGAAGGCGCCGACTAACTCTTCGCTTCGTCCTGCATCGCCTGACGGTTGAGCGCGCGGCCCGCACGGCCGCCGCCAGGCCTGCCGTCACGCCAGGCGATCGCGCCGTTGCAGAATACCGTGTCGATGCCCTTGGCGGGCGAGATCGGCTTCTCGAAGGTCGCCGTGTCGATCACCGTCGCCGGATCGAAGATGCAGAGGTCGGCATAGAAGCCGGGCTTCACCTCGCCGCGCTTGGTGAGGTGAAAGCGCTGCGCGGAGTAGGACGTCATGCGGCGCACCGCGTCCTCCAGCGGGAACAGCTTTAGGTCACGCGAGTAGTGGCCGAGCACGCGCGGGAAGGTGCCCCAGAGACGCGGATGCGGATGGGCATCGAACGGGATGCCGTCCGAGCCGATCATCGCCCCGGGATGGGCCATCGCGGCTTGCACGTCCTTCTCGTCCATCATGAAGTAGATCGCGCCCGCGGGCTGGATGCGGTCGGCGGCTTCGCTCATCGAGCAGCCCATTTCCTGGGCGATGTCCTTGAGGTCGCGGCCGCTCATGCCAGCCACCTTGTCGGACCAGGTGATCAGCACCTTGTCGGCACGCTCCAGCATGTCGCTGCGCAGGATCGTGGAGCCTGCGATATAAGGATAGACGTCGAAGGCGATCTGCTGCTTCTTCATCGCGTCGGTGAACTTGGGCAGCGTCTCCACCATGCGGCCGAAGTTGGAGCGGCCCGAGCATTTGTGATGCGAGACGATGATCTCGGCGCCGGCGCGGCGGCCGATCTCGAAAGTCTCGTCCATCGCCTTCAGGATATGATCGCCCTCGTCGCGCATGTGGGCGGTGTAAACGGCGCCCCACTTGCCGAGCGGCTGGGCGACCTCGGCCACCTCGTCGGTCGGGGCGGCGGCCGAGACGGCATAGAACAGGCCGCTCGACATGCCGATCGCGCCCTGCTCGAGGCTCTGGTCGAGCAACTCGCGCATTTGCTTGATCTCGGGCGCCGTGGCGCCGCGGTTGAGATCGTCGCCCATGGTGTTGATGCGGAGCGTCCCGTGGCCGATCAGGAAGGCGCCATTGATGGCGGGCCTGGCCGCGTCGACCTTGGCCGCGAAGTCGGCGAAGTTCCTGGAGAGGTTCTCCTTCTTCTTCACGATCAACGACATCCAGTGGCCGACGTCGGGCCGCACATAGGGCGCGGCGGAGACACCGCAATTGCCGCAGACCACCGTCGTCACGCCTTGGCTCACCTTCATCGCCATGGTCGGATTGTCGATCAGCGCGGTGTCGTCGTGCGTGTGGACATCGATGAAGCCCGGCGCCACGACCTTGCCCGCGGCATCGAGCTCGTTGTCGCCCTTCAGCGACCCCGGGGCGCCGACCGCGGCGATCCGGTCGCCCTTGATTGCCACGTCGGCGGCGAACAGCTTCTTGCCGGTGCCGTCGGCCACCTGGCCGTTGCGGATGACGGTGTCATAGGCGGCCATCATGAACTCCTTACACTTCGTTGCGGCCGAGCCGCATGTCGAGGTCGAACGGATAGAGCGGCCGCTTGACCCTGGTGTACTTGAAGAGCTTGAGATCCGAGGCGGTGCAGCCGTCGCCGTCGCACATCACGATATGCTTGGCGATCGGCTCGAAGCCGGCGCGGAAATGCTGGCGCGACTTGATCAGCACGAACTTCTTGCGGCGCGGGTCGATGCCGCAGTGGGTGAAGACGCCGAGGTCGTAGGGTTCGGCACGCTTCTCCGAGACCACGATCTGCATCTTGCCGGTATCGAGCACGGCGGTACGGCCCATGCGCACCGTGGTGCCGGTCGCCATCGGGCCGGTGACCGTGAACTGGCCGTCGGTGATTGCCTTGACCTTGCCGGTGATTTTTAGCGGCTTGCCCTTCAGGCCCATGGCCGGCATGTCGATCTTGCCGCCCAGCTCCAGCGTGATCTCGGCGCCGACGCCGGCCTTGATCATCTGCTCGACGCAGGCGGGATCGCAGATCGGGCCGGCGCAGGCATCTTCCATGCCCTGCTTGATCGCCTCCTCGATGACGCTCATCACGTCCTGGGTCCCGCCCGAGGCGGTGTTGTCGCCGTGGTCGGCCATCACGACCGGGCCGCCCTCCAGCGACTTGGCGCGCGCCACCTGGACCTGAAGCGGCTCGGGGTGGAACAGGAAGCCTTCGCGCTTCTCCCAAGCCGTATCGAGGATCTTGTTCAGCAGGATTTCGCCTTCGGCCGTGCGCTTGTCGCAGACGATGACGGAGGAGAGCGCGAGGTGAGGGATGTCGGCCTGCGGGAAGCCGCCGAACACCGAGGCGTTCAGCACCTGGCCCGTGTCCTCGGCCTGGTTGGCCATGCCCATCAGTGTCTTCATCGGCTCACGCGAGGGCGTGTGGACCAGCGAACTGCTCATGATGGGCCGGTTGCCCCAGATCATCTTGGGCTCGACCTCACACGCCAGCGCGCGCATCAGGGTGCGGCCGGCGCGGCGCGCGGTGTCGGCCATGTCGATGTGGGGATAGGTGCGATAGCCGGTGATGATCGTGGCGCCGTTGATCATGGCGTCGGTCATCTGGGTGTGAAAATCGAGCGCCACTGCGATCGGCACGTCGGGCGCGATCTTGCGGATGCGATTCAGCAGTTCGCCTTCGCCGTCGTCGAAGTGTTCCGCCACCATCGCGCCGTGCAGGGCGAGCAGGACGGCGTCGCAGCCCTTCTTGACCTCATCGACGATGGCCGCCGTCATCTGCTCGTAGGCGGCCTTGGTGACGAGGCCCGAGGGATTGGCGCTGGCGGCCATCGGCACGGTGAATTCGGCGCCGGCCTTGCGCGCCACCTCGATGAACCCCCCGAGAGAGGTGTTGGTGCCCTCGGACTCCTTGATGGCGAGGGGACCTGCAAGATCGGTCGCGCGGGCGAAGGAGGCGATGGGGGTCGGCAGCGGCGAGAACGTGTTCGTCTCGTGCATCATCATCGCGACTACGAACTTTTTCGCCAAAACGGCCTCCATTCCGAATTAAGTCGTTGAGCAATCTATATAAATGCAGGCTATCTGCATCTGGAGCAGAGTTGTGTCTGTAGCATGGCTGGGTCGCATGATATTGGTGCGTTGCAAAAAAGACACACCCGGATTTCTTCTCTGACTTCTCTAAATCTGCGAATTCAGGGCGCTTTTTCGCCCTTGAAATCTCTTCGCAGGTGCACCATTCTCTGTGGGCAGCAAACGTCACCTCGGTGACCGCATTGTTTGCTGTATGCCCGTCTTGGGCGTTTCCTCCCTAAACTCGGGCCGTGCTTGTCACGGCCCTTTTTTTTGGCCGCTCAGACCTATTCGGCGGCCAGCGGTCGAGGAAGCAGGATTTCCACGGCGTGATTGCCGATTTCCTCAAGCAATCCAGCCATCAGCCGCTCTACGACGCCGGCCGTCGGCAGCCTCTCGTGGCGTGCTTCGTCCATATAAAGCGCCCGGTTTATTTCGATCTGCAGTGCGTGGCGGGCAAGCCCGGGACGGCCGTAGCGCTGCGTGGTGAAGCCGCCCGCGTAGGGTTGGTTGCGCAAGACCTTGAGGCCGTGGGCGGCCAGCCAATGCTCGGCGCATTCGACAAGCTCGGGGGCGCATGATTCGCCGTGATTGTCGCCGAGCACGATATCGACGCGGTTGTTGCGCTCCCGCGGCCCCAGGCTGGAGACCGACGCCCCTGACACTGACGACGGCATGGAATGGGCGTCGATCAGCAAGGCGGCGCCGAACCGGCTGTAGGTCTGCTCGACCAGGCCCGACAGCGCCAGATGATAGGGTCGCCAGCAGGTTTCCAGCCGGTGTTCGATGATTTCCGCCGGAACCCGGCCGCGGTAGATCGCCTCGCCGCTTGCGGCCACGCGCGGGATCATGCCGAGGCCCGCGGCAACGCGCGTCGTGCGGTGATTGAGCGGCCGCGGCAGCGGCCCCTCAAACATGGCCGGGTCGAGTTCGTAGGGCTCACGGTTGGCATCGACGTAGGAGCGTGGAAAACGGGCCGCCAGCAGGGGCATTCCGAGCGACGGCGCGGCGCTGAACAACTCGTCGACGAACGCATCCTCGGCCCGGCGCAGGGCCGCGAGCGGCACCGCCGCCTGGGCCAGAAATTCAGTGGGATAGTTCGAGCCGCTGTGCGGCGAAGCAACCACGACCGGCATGGTCTGGCGGTTGGGCAGGCGGCAGTCTAAAGCTTCGTGATCGGGCGGGCCCGGCGAGAATTCCATCCGTTGCTCATAGCGCGAGGGGCGGGGCGCGTCACGCCCGCCCGCTCTTGCCAATTCGAGGGGAGCGATGTAGACGACCGGGCTTCCGCGTCGCGGCGTGAACAGACACGCCGTAATGCGATCGGCGATGGGCGCGTAGCTCAGCGGTAGAGCACTGTCTTGACATGGCAGTGGCCACAGGTTCGATCCCTGTCGCGCCCACCATCGCCCCTTCAGCAGCCCTTGATCTGGATCGAGCGCCATCGGACTGTAGAACGTCACTGGAGTTCCGATGTCCGATTTCTTCTCCCTCTACAGCCATGACTTCGCTCGCATCGCCTGTTGCGTCCCCCGGACCCGGGTGGCGGATGCACCGTTCAATCTCGCCGAGACCTTGAGGCTGGCGGCCAAGGGCGACAAGGCCGGTGCCTCGTTGATTGTCTTTCCGGAACTCGGGCTTTCGTCCTACGCCATCGAGGACCTGCTGCTGCAGGACGCGCTGCTGGACGAAGTCGAGCGTTCCGTCGCCGAGGTCGTGAAGGCGTCGAAGAAGCACAATCCCGTGCTGATCGTCGGGGCGCCGCTGCGCGTGCGCGGCAGGCTCTACAACACGGCCATCGTGATCCATCGCGGCGTCATTCTCGGCGTGGTGCCCAAGATCTACCTGCCGAACTACCGCGAGTTCTACGAGAAGCGCCACTTCATCTCCGGCGCCAACGTGCTGGAGCCGGAAATCACGCTGGCCGACCAGACGGTGGCCTTCGGCACCGACTTCCTTTTCCGCTCCACAGGCAGCGTGCCGTTCACCTTCCATGTCGAGATCTGCGAGGATGTCTGGGTTCCGGTGCCGCCCTCGAGCCACGCAGCCCTTGCCGGCGCCGAGGTGCTGGTGAACCTCTCGGCCAGCAACATCACCATCGGCAAGGCCGAGACGCGCCGGCTGCTGTGTGCCAGCCAGTCCTCGCGTGCCATCGCTGCCTATGCCTATTCGGCGGCGGGCGCCGGTGAATCGACGACCGACCTCGCCTGGGACGGCCACGCCGCCATCTTCGAGATCGGCGACCTGCTGACGGAGTCCCAGCGCTTTGCCCAGGAATCGACGATCATCCAGGCCGATATCGATCTCGGCCGCATTCGCCAGGAGCGGCTGCGTTACAACGGCTTCGCCGATTGCGCGGCGAACGAGGGTACCAGGGTGACGCGTTTTCGCACCGTCACCTTCGAGCTCGACGCGCCGAAGAAGAGCGTGAAACTGCAGCGCGCCATCGAGCGCTTTCCCTATGTGCCGTCAGATCCGGCCAAGCTGCGCGACAATTGCTACGAGGCCTACAACATCCAGATCCAGGGCCTGGCCCAGCGCCTGCAGTCGAGCCGCGTCGGCAAGGCGGTCATCGGCGTGTCGGGCGGCCTCGATTCGACGCATGCGCTGCTGGTGACCTGCCGGGCGATGGATCTGCTCGGCCTCGATCGCAAGAATGTGCTGGCCTTCACCATGCCGGGCTTCGGCACGTCGGACAAAACCCACAAGAACGCCTGGCGCCTGATGCGCGAGCTGGGGGTGACGGCGGCGGAAATCGACATCAAGCCGTCGGCCCTGCAGATGCTGAAGGACATTGGCCATCCCTTCGGCAGCGGCAAGAAGGTCTACGACGTCACCTTCGAGAACGTGCAGGCGGGGCTTCGCACTGATTATCTGTTCCGCCTCGCCAACCAGCATGGCGGCATGGTGGTGGGCACAGGCGACCTCTCCGAGCTGGGCCTCGGCTGGTGCACCTACGGCGTGGGCGATCACATGTCCCACTACAATCCCAACGGCTCGGTCTCCAAGACGCTGATCCAGCACCTGATCCGTTTCGTTGCCGCCTCCGGCGACGTCGACAAGGACACGGCCAAGACCCTGCACGACATTCTTAATACGGAAATCTCGCCGGAGCTGATCCCGGCCGGCGCAAGCGGCGCCATCCAGTCGACCGAGCAGTCGGTTGGTCCCTATGCGCTGCAGGATTTCAACCTGTTCTACCTGACGCGGTTCGGCTTCCGGCCATCGAAGATCGCCTTCCTCGCGTGGAATGCCTGGCATGACGAGGCCAAGGGCGCCTGGCCCGCCAATCTGCCGGCCGATGCCAAGCGCGCCTTCACGCTGGTCGAGATCAAGAAGTGGATGACGCTCTTCCTGCGCCGCTTCTTCACCAACCAGTTCAAGCGCTCGGCGCTGCCCAATGGGCCCAAGATTTCGTCGGGCGGCTCGCTGTCGCCGCGCGGCGATTGGCGCGCGCCTTCCGACGGCAGTCCCGATGTATGGTTGGCCGAACTCGCCGGGCATGTCCCGGAGAAGTAGACTGGCTGACGTGTAGGGAGGACGAGCCGATGCCACTCGAGATCAAGAAGACTGTACAGCAGATGGTCGACGAGGCCAATGCCGCGATCGAGACCCTGCCTCTGGTCGAGGCGATGAAGGCCCACGGCTCGTCGGGGATTACCTTCATCGATATCCGCGATCCGCGCGAGCTGTGGCGCGACGGCACGATCCCGGGCGCCATCAACGTGACCCGCGGCATGCTCGAGATGTGGATCGATCCCAAGAGCCCCTATGCCAAGGAGTTCTTCCAGACCGGCAACAAGTTCGTGTTCTTCTGCGCCGGCGCCTGGCGCTCGGCGCTCGCGACAAAGACGGCGCAGGATATGGGCCTCACGCCGGTGGCTCACTTCGAAGGTGGCTTCGGCGCCTGGAAGAAGGCGGGCGGCCCGGTGGAAACGGTCGAACCCAAGAAGTAGCCGAGGGCCTTCCGCGATGGGTTCCGACCAGGCGTTGGTGCCGCAACCGACTGAAGCGGACTTTCCCGAGTTCCTCTCGATCCCCGTGCGCGTGGCGCGCAATGCCGCGCTTTTTCCCGACAAGCCCGCGGTCAAATGCGAAGGCACGACGCGAAGCTGGCGGGATTTCGACCGGCGGGTGAACAGGATTGCCCGCAGCCTGGCCGGCATGGGTGTCGGCCGCGGCGACAAGGTCGCCATCCTCGCCGCCAATTCGGTCGGATATCTGGAAACATTCATGGGCGGCCTGCGGGCCGGCGTCTGCGTCGTGCCGCTGTCGACCATGGCGGCGGCCGACTCGCTCGAAAAGATGGTCGACGATTGCGACGCCAAGGTCCTGTTCCTGTCGGATCAGTATCGCAGCCTGGTCGAACCCTACGAGGACCGGCTGGGCAAGCTGATCCCCGGTGGCCGCATCGCCTACGATTTCACCCGACCGGGCTGGCGGAACTTCGAGGAATGGCTGTCATCGGCCAGCGACGAGGCCTTCTCGGTGCCGGTCGGCGTGCTCGACGACTTCAACATCATCTACAGTTCGGGCACCACGGGCCTGCCCAAGGGCATCCTGCATAGCCACGTGATGCGCGACATGCTGGCCGTGCGCTTCACCGCGTTCGACTATGGTCCCGACACGATCTCGCTGGCCTCGACGCCGCTCTATTCCAACACGACGCTGGTCTCGGTTCTGGCGACGGTCGGTGTTGGCGGCACCACCATCCTGATGACCAAGTCCGATGTGCCGAAGTTCCTCGAGATCGCCCAGCGCGAACGCGTGACGCACGCGATGCTGGTGCCGGTACAATATCAACGTGTCCTCGCGCATCCGGACTTCGACAAATACGACCTCAGCTCGTTCAAGGCCAAGCTTTCGACCAGCGCGCCGCTCAGGGCGCATATCAAGGCGGATTGCCTGGCCCGCTGGCCGGGCCGGTTGATCGAAATCTACGGGCTCACCGAGGGCGCGGGCAGCTGCATGCTGGAGGCCAACCTCAACCCCGACAAGCTCCATACTGTCGGCAAGCCGGGTCTGGGCAGCGAGATCGTGGTGCTGGACGAGCAGGGCAGGGTGCTGCCGCAAGGCGAAGTGGGCGAGCTGGCCGGCCGTGCCCAGTTGATGATGAAGGGCTACTACAAGCAGGAAGACAAGACGCGCGAACTCTTCTGGCACGACCCCGACGGCCGGCTGTTCTTCAAGTCGGGCGACATGGGCAAGATCGACGAGGATGGCTTCATCGTCCTGCTCGATCGCAAGAAGGACATGATCATTTCCGGCGGTTTCAACGTCTACGCCACCGACATCGAAGTGATGCTGCTTCGGCATCCCGACGTGATCGACGTGGCGGTGATCGGCATTCCGAGCGACCAGTGGGGCGAATCGCCGATGGCACTTGCGGTTCTGGCGCCGGGATCCAGGGCGACACCAGAGGAGATCCGCGAATGGGCCAACGGCCAGCTTGCCAAGACGCAGCGTCTCGTGGCTGTTGAAATTCGCGACTCGCTACCGCGCAGCACCATCGGCAAGATCATGAAACGGGAATTGCGGGAGCCCTACTGGGCAGGCCGCGGCAGCAAGATCTGAGGACACGATGACCGACCCGCAACTGCGCTCCTCGCACCTCTTTACCCTGACCCTTGATGTCGATCCGAACATGACGGACATCGGCGAGACACCCTATGGGCGTCGCCGTATCGCCACCGTCACGGGCGGCAGCTTCGACGGCGAGGAACTGCGGGGCAGCGTGCTGCCGTCGCCGGGCGGCGACTGGCTGCTGCTGCGGCGTGACGGCATCCTCCAGCTCGATGTCCGCCTGACGCTCAAGACCGACGACGGCCACCTCATCTACATGAGCTATCGCGGCATGCGGCACGGCCCGGCCTGGGTGATCGAGCAGCTCAACAAGGGTGAGAAGGTCGACCCCAGCCAATACTATTTCCGCGCGACCCCGTGGTTCGAGACCTCGTCGGAGAAGTATCGGTTCCTGAACCGCATCGTCTGCGTGTCGACCGGCAGGCGCGAGCCGACGGGGCCGGTCTACGAGGTCTTTCAGATTCTTTAGCGCGCGATCCTGTCCAGCACCGGCAGGATGTACTCGCGGAACTTCGCCGGGTTCTCGCTCATCGGGAAGTGGCCGAGTTCCTTCATGACCTGGACTTCGACGCCTTGGATCTGTGCCGCCGTTCGCAGCGTATCTTCGGCCGTGCAGGAGAAGTCGTACTCGCCGGTCAGTAAGTAGAGCGGACAGACCTTGGTGTCGATCGTCTTCACCTTTTCGCGCAGGTCGCCATCGACGCGATAGAAGTAGAGGTCGCCTTTGAAGACGCCGGGACCGCCCTGCATGTACATCCAGAGCGTCTCGTGCCGGCTCACCGGCGGGCTTTGCGGCGCGATCAGGCCCGAGATGAGAGCGGCGCAGACTTCGCCGCCGTGCACGTCAGGCCGGTGCAGCCACGCCGTGTCGTACCATGGCTTCTGGAAATCGGCGGCCTCGAGCGCGATGAGCGCGCGGAATTCGGCGGCGTGCTCGATCGCAAGGTTGAGGACGATGCGCCCGCCGATCGAACAGCCCATGACCACCGGACGGTCGAGTTCGAGGGCGGCGCAGAAGGCGCGGACGGCGGCGGTGTAGGAGGCCGTGGTCAGGCGATATTCCTCGCGTTCCCAGCCGTCGGGCGGTGTCGATTTGCCGTGCCAGGGCATGTCGAAGGCGAGCACGCGGAAACGGCGCGTGATCTCGGCGTCGGCCAGCAGGTGGCGGAACTGCCGGTTGTCGGCGCCGGCGGTGTGCAGGCAGACGAGGGGAATGCCGTTTTCGGGCCCGGCCTCCTCGAAGTAGAGGCGATGGGCAACGCCGTCGATCGCGAGCCGGACGTAGCGGCCCACCATCGGATCAAAAGCCGGCGCCATGGTCAACTCGCCTCGGCCAGCCGGCGCGGCAGCGCCAGCAGGTCCTTGAAGTATTGCAGGTTCTGCAGGAGCGGCCGCAGGTCGCCGTCGAATGACGCGGCACCGCGCTTGGTCAGCGCGAAGAGATCGTGCCAGCCGGGTTCGGGGATCGTTTGCCAATGGCGCTGCCAGGCGTCCTCGGTGCCGCTCACGGAAAATGCGACCGAGCGCAGCAAGCGAGGCCCGCGGACCAGATCGACGAGGGCACCGTCGCGCAGGGTCAGATAGAAGGGCTCGGCGCCGATATCGATGCGGCAGTCAGCGTTCAGCCAGCGACCGCGGCGGCGGAGGTCGGAGTCGGCAGCAAGCAGATCAGGCAGTCGGGCGAAGCGTTCGGCAGGGCTCATTCCTGCAGAATGTACTCGATCGTCGATCCGTCGGAAGCCTTGAATACCGATTTCACCCAGCGACCGCGATCGTCGAACCATTGATCCATCAGAACGTCGCCGCTGTAGCTGTAGCGACTTGCCTGCAGAGTGCCATTGGCGGTCTTGATGGTCTCGCGCCCCATGGGCGTGATCCGCACTTTCGCGAGATTGCCGTTTTGGCTGTTCAGCATTGCCGACTGCCTGACTTGGCTCAGGTTCCAGTGCGTCGATGGTACGGTGTTGGCCGGCAGGGTGAGCTGCCTGGCGCTGCCCTGCTGGAAGCCGACATCGTTCATCGACGTTTTCGGCGCCGAGCCGCCATCACGAACCACGGCCACGCCGTCAGGTTCGTGCTTGGCTTTCAAGGTATATTTGGTGCCGTTGTCGTCGGTCTGTGTGGTGATCGATTCAAAGGTATTGCCGTTCCATACTTCCTGGCCACGATGCATGTAGCGATACATGGTGAGACCTAGCGCCTTGACTGCGAAGTCGATCGAGGTCGACACCGTGCGGGTGTTGCCGGCTTGCTGGAAGGAGAGGGTATGAGTGCCGATCCTCTCGCCGTTCCGAAAAGCGGCAAAAACATGGCTCGTTGAATACGGGAATTCCTCGGCAGCCTGAGCGGCCGCCGAACCGCAACCCATCACCAACAACATGAGGATCAGACAACGCTTCATTTACAGGCTCCTGATCCTTTATACGCTATTTGGAACCGCCGGATCATTCCCTGTCAGACCACGCGGTCAGCCCGCAGTTTTTCTATAACGGCCGGCTCGTAGCCAAGTTCCCGCAGGATCTGGTCGGTATGCTCGCCCAGCGTCGGAGCGCGGCGGCGGATGGTAAGCGGCGTGCGTGACAATTTTACCGGCTCCTGAAGCACCGGGACCGGCTTGGTCGCGCCCGGAAAATCCATCGCATGCATGAATTTGGCGTCCTGTACGTGCTTGTCGTCCAGCGCCTGCTGCGGCGTATAGACCGGGCCGGCGGGGATGCGATTGGCCTCCAGGGCGGCCAGCGCTTCGGCAGACGTGCGGGTATCGCACCACTTCTGCATGATCGACGACAGCGCCTCGCCATTGTCGCCGCGGGCAAGGTCGTCCTTGAAGCGCGGGTCCTTGGCCAAGGACTCGTCGCCCATCAGCTTGCACCAGCGCACGAACAGGGGCTGGCCGATGGTCATGGCGTAGATCCAGCCATCCTTGCATTTGAAGGTGTCCGACGGGCCGGCGGTGAAGCCGCGATTGAGGGTGGCGATGCGGTTGAGGCTGAGCATCGCCTGCTCGATCAGATGGCTATTGGTGATGTTGATGGCGGTGCGCAGCAGCGCCGTCTCGACCTTCTGGCCTTTGCCGCTCTTGGTGCGGTCGATCAGCGCGGCCAGCACGCCGACAGTATTGAGCAGTGCCGTGCCGAAATCGACGAACGAGGCGTTCATGCGGGTCGGCACCTCACCGTCGCCCGACAGGAACATGGCGCCGGACATCGCCTGTCCGATCGTGTCGAAGCCCACTCGCGTCGCGTAGGGGCCTTCGGAGCCGAACGTCGAGGTCGTGGCGAGAATGATCCTGGGGTTGATGTCGGCGAGGGTGTCGTAGTCGATGCCCATCTTCTTCAGGTCTTCGTAGGGCAGGTTGGCGATCACCACGTCCGAGATCGCGACCAGCTTCTTCACGATCTCGCGGCCTTCGGGCTTCATCGGATTAAGCGTGAGGCCGAGCTTGTTGCGGCCCATCTGGAGGAACATGGCGCCTTCGCCGCCTTCGACCACCGGGGTCACCCAGCGGTCCTCGCTGCCGCCCAGCTTCTCGATGCGGATGACCTCGGCGCCGAGGTCGCCCAACATCGTGCCGCAGAACGGTCCGGCGATGTACCGGCCGAAGTCGAGAACGCGTATTCCATCCAGGACGCCTGCCATCTATTCGTTCCTCACCATATGCGTCCGGCCGCGCGGACGCGGCACAAGGAATAGCGCGGCTGTGACGGTGGGGACAAGAATGGCGGGCGCCGGCTGATCCGCGCCCGCATTGCCAAGCGACATCGGGCTGTCCTGCAGCGTTGCCGGAGGCCCTTGAAATGCCGGTCGACCCGCAGCCGCCGTCAGTCGAAAACCGGCGGCAGGCCCACCTTTTCCAACGCCGACTTGCGCGCCGCCATCCACGCCTTGGTGAAGGAGTCCTTGTCGGTCGGTGGGTTGGCTTTGCTGAAATCGGTCCAAGCCTTTCCGAGCGTGTCCTGGCGCTTGACGAGCATGTCGTTGTGCTTTTGCGCCTCCGCCGTCCAGACGCCGGCTTCCTTGAGCGCCTTCACCGCACCGTCGTGATAGGGCAAGACCCAGGTTAGGAGCTGCCGCTTGACGTCCAGGCCGTCGGCGCCCGGGGCGCTGTCCTTGTAGTCGGCATAGTCGACGATCATCGCCTTGGTGATGGAGTAGATCAGATCCGGCTTCTCGGCCGCGTATGCCATGAAGATCGGATAGGGATAATTGGGCAGCTCGAGCGCATTGGTGTTGCTCAGTCCGCCGGCCCCGCAGGTCGCCTTGTGAGGCACGAAATAAGGTCCGATCCTGTGCATGCGTTCCCAGCCCGACTTGTCGGAGGCAGGCGTCTGCGGCATCACTACGCCACGCGGCGACATCTCGAGCTCCCTGACTTGGCCGGTGATGGTTGAGGCGATAGCGGCATCGACCTCGTTGTTCATCATGCCCTTCCACATGGCGCCGAAGCTCGAGAATTCGACGAGCTTGACGTCGTTCTTCGTTAGGTTGGCGAAGGCGAGGATGGCGTAGGCGTTCTGATTGAGCGCCGGAGAGCCGACGACGATGCCGACGCGCTTGCCCTTGAGGTCCTTGACCTCTTTCACGCCCGTGTCCTTGGCCACGTTGAGAGTGATGGCGTTGCACGACGATGCCGACATCATCACCCGAAGGGGCTGCGGGCCCCACTCCTTGATGGCGAATTCGAACACGCCCTCGGCGGCAAAGTAGGCGCCGATCCCCATGGCGGAGGCTTGCGCACGGCCGTTCTTCAGCGGCGCCAGGCGGGCGACGTCGTTGCCCGCCGGTAGCACGCGCAGGTCGCTCTTGTACTTCTCCTTGAGCACTTTTCCGACAGCAACTGCGATGTTGAAGCCCGATGTGCCGGTATCGTAAGCCGTCATGGTGAGCGTGTCGGGCAGCTTGATGCCCTGGGCCCAGGCTGGGCCGACGCAAACGGCAGCGGCGGCCAGCAGTGCCGACGTGATCATCGTTCTACGAAGCATGATGGTTCCTCCCTTTGGTTCGCGCTTTCGCCGCCTTACGAGGTCGAAAACGGACGCAAATCGACAATTGCCGTCGATCCCTCGACGGCAGCGCTGCTGTCACATACGAGGGGACGCGCTCCAGCGCGTGCCCATGACGTTCGCTCCCTGGTCTCGGCGACGGTAGGCCCGCCGCTTGCTTTGTCGGCGATCATGGCCGCCGCTGGCTGGTGAGTCCAGCCGGATTGCCGGCAGCTCTGGTTACGCCGCGCGGAAGCGGCGCACGAGCAATAGTGCGGCAACGACGGTGGGAACAAGAATGGCAAGCGCCAGAAGCTCCATTATCGTGTTGCTAATCGGCACGAGGCCGCCGCCCGGCGTCGCCATCACCAGGCCGCCAAGGATCAGAAACACACGCAGCGGCCATTCGAATGGTCCGGCCCCGCGCAGGTCGCCGACTCCCGCCTGATAGCCCTGGATGCCGCCGCAGATGAACACGGTCCCGATCAGCGCCGTGGCGGTCAGATAGAGCGCTTCGAAGTAAGGGATGGCTTCGCCCGGCGCTGCCGGCTGAAGCACCAGCGCCGGATTCATGACGAAGAAGAACGGGATGAAGTAGATGATGCTGCCGACCCACATCGACTCCCAGCCGGTTTTCATGGGGGGTGCCCCGGCGATGCCGGCCGCGGCGAAAGACGCGATGGCCACGGGCGGCGTGATCGACGACAGCATGCCCCAGTAGAAGATGAACATGTGCACGGCCATCTTGTTGAGGCCGAGCTTCTCCAGCGCCGGACCGACCAGGATGGCGAGGAAGATATAGCAGGCCGTCGTGGTCAGCCCGAGGCCGAGCACCAGACTGGTGATGGCGCACATGACGAGCAGCAGCAGCACATTGCCACCCGCAAGCGCCAGCAGGTCGTTGGCAAGCGAAGAGATCACGCCGGTCAGAGAAAAGGCACCGATCAGGAGGCCGCAGCCCGCCAGGATGCCGACCAGCTCGACGAAGGTGCGGCCGTTCACTTCAAGGAACTTGACGTACCGCGCGAGCCCCCAGCGCTTGTCTCCGCCAAGTTCATTCAGCCCCACGAGGAGCAGCATTCCGCCGAGCACCGGAAGCAGGACCGCGTTCATCCAGGCATCGAACAAGCCGGGATCTCCCGCCGGCAGCTCAATGGCCTTGGCATAGGCTTCGCCACGGATGGTCATGACGACTGTAGCGGCGACGGCGACGAGAAGGGCGATGGTGTTGATCGGCTTCCACTTGCCCGGCTGCTCCCATTGATTCAGCACCAGCAGCAGCGCCGTTGCGTAGAAGGGCGCATGGCTCTCGCGCTTGAAGTAGAGCAGCATGACGATCAAAAGGATCACGACGAAGGCGAAATACCAGCCTTCCTTGAAAGTCTGCCGCAGGCTGGGCAGTTCGCGTCGATCGAGACCTTTAAGGCGGTGACGCGCTGCATAGGCGTCGACCTGCATGAACAGGCCGCAATAGTAGAGCACCGCCGGAATGATGGCCGCAACCGCTACCTCAGCATAGGTGGTGCCCAGGAATTGTGCCATGACGAAAGCAGTGGCGCCCATTACTGGCGGGGCGAGCACGGCGCCAGTCGAGGCGCAGGCTTCGATAGCCGCGGCGTAAGAGGCGGTGAAGCCGGTCCGCTTCATGGCCGGGATCGTCATCGTGCCGGCGGTCAGAACGTTGCTGACGATGCTGCCCGACATCATGCCGAGCAGGCCGGATGCGAAGATCCCGACCTTGGCGGCGCCGCCCCGGAAGGTGCCGCAGAGCGCGAAGGCGAGATTGATGAAGAACTTTCCGGCGCCGGTCATCATCAGGGCGGTGCCGAACACCAGAAAGCCGATCACGACATCGGCGAAGGCCTGGATGGGAATGCCGAGCAGGCTTTCGGTCGAAAGTACATGGTAGGCAGTTGTCTGGTCGAGCGTCGACTGGGTGCCCCTGAGCGGGCCGAGCCAGTCGGCGCCTGCGAACAGCGGATAGACCGTGAACGGCAGGATACAGAGCATCAGGCTCCAGCCGCCGGTGCGGCGCAGCGCTTCCATCAGCACGGCCCACATCACGTAGCCTGCCCAGATGATCGACTGGGGTGGATCGCCGAATTCCCAACCGAGCTCGGCCGCCTTGCGGATGTTGAGCATGAGGAACAGCGAAGCGGCGGCAGTGCTGACGAAAAGCACGACGTCATACCAGGGAAGTCGCGTCATTGATGCTTTCGGGCTCCCCGGGAAGATCAGGAAGGTGAAAGGCAACATGCAGGCGATCAGGAGATAGAAGTACTCGGTGTTGAGCTGAGTAAAGCCAATGAAAAAGCGCAGCGCAAACTGCTGGTTGATGCAGAGAAAGATCGTGACGGCGGTCAGGACGACGAGCGCCCAGCGCCACGCCCCCGACAGCGTGCGCAGGCGCATGGTTTCGGCCTCGGCGGGGCCAACCTGGTGCGGGTCGTCAAAGACGATCGGCGTCGCTCGGTCTGTCATGGGATGCGCCCGGCGATCGACTATTGAAAGATCGTGTCGATTCCAGCACGCAACACAACACTCGCCTGGACAAGGCGCAGCTTCATGAAATCCTCCCTTTGAGCGCCTTGTATCCGGCGCCTGTTGCTTGGCATGTTGCCAAGTCGGGAGGGTGGGTTCAATCGAAGAACGTGTTCGGCTTCAAAAAGAAAGCGAGCATCAGGCAGCCCTCGTCGGTCCAGGCATCGTGGCGGCTGCCTGGGCGGCGCCAGACGTAGTTCCCCGCCGTGCAGACGCCGGCGTGGTCGGAGAACGATCCTTCGAGCACGAAGGTCTGCTCGATGGCGACGTGCTCATGCAACGGAAGGCGCGCTCCGGGTGCCCACCGCATCAGGGCCGTCGACATGCCCGTGGCCTTGTTCTCCATCAGGATCTTCCATTCGACGCCGGGAAAGCGCGTCGGCTGCCAGGGCACTTCGGCGACATCGACGTAGGTCGAGTCGGGAACCATCGTTTCGGCGTTCATGCGGCTGCCCTCTGTTTTGCGGCCCTCTCTTTTGCAACTCGTAGCGTGCCACCCCGCATGACATGGCCAGGCAGGGGGCGGCCGACGACATCCTCGGCGATTTTCGCGACCTCGATCAGCCTGTCGACGTCGAGGCCGGTCTCGATGCCCATTTCCTCGCACATGTAGGCGAAGTCCTCGGTGCAGATGTTGCCGACCGCGCCGTCCGTCGCTGCGAACGGGCAGCCGCCGAGGCCCGCGATCGAGGCGTCGAACCTGGTGACGCCCAGCCTGAGGCCGGCATAGGCGGCGGCCATGCCGGTGCCGCGCGTATCGTGCAGGTGGAGTGAAATCTCGAGTTCCGGCCACTTGCTGCGGATGGCGCCGATCAGGCGTTCGACAGATTGCGGTGTCGCCCAGCCCATGGCGTCGGTGAGCTTGATGCCCTTGAGCGTGAAGCCTGCCAGTTCGGCCTCGTCGAGCGCCAGCCGAACGCGCTGCAGAATCAGTTCGGTGGAAAGCTCACCCTCATAGTTGCAGCCGAAGGCGCCGAGGATGATACCCCATTCGACGGGCATGCCGCGCTCCTTGAAGGTCTTGAGCGACATGCGCTGCTCGACCATGGCGTCCGGCACCGACTTGCCGATGTTCTTGCGCGAAAAAGTGTCCGATGCCGTGACCCGCACGCCGCCATCGACATGAAGGGGACCGCGCAGCGCCCTTTCGAGGCCCTGCTGGTTCAGCCACAGCGCGCTGTACTGGACACCGGGTTTCTGCCGGATGGCGGCCGCCACTTGCTCGGCGTCGGCCATGGTCGGAACGCGCTTGGGGTTCACGTAGGAGACGCAGGCAATGCGTTTCAGGCCTGCGTCCGCCAGCGCCTCGATGAGGCGAACCTTGTCGGCGACCGGGATCGCCTTTTTCTCCGACTGGAACCCTTCGCGAGGGCCTTCCTCGTCGATCGACACTCGCTTGGGCAAGTCGGACATGCAGGCTCTCCTTCGGCGCGTCAGCCTTCTTCCTGGAAGGCCTCCTTGCGCGCTTTCTTGATGCTCGGCAGGGCCATCAGGACCAGCAGCAAGGCCGTGG